>C688J35102_120990011_pt1 | contig 18746 bp, 18 predicted proteins | sample HopSoiMetagenom2_FD_35102 | JGI IMG/M metagenome (IMG submission 35102)
AGCGCCTCAGCAGCGGTCAGCGGGCCGGCGTCGGCCTGGCGCTGGCCGGCGTGGTCGCGATCGCCGGCGGGTGATCGATGTGATCGACATGCCCAGGGGGAGGTGGCCGCAGCGGCGGCACTGCGCCCTTCGGCGGTTTCTGGTCGATCTCAGCCGCCGACGGGCGTCAGCATGTAGTGCACGGCCAAGTTCGTGTGTTCGCCGAACGGGGCCATCGCCTCACGAACCCGCTGCTCGGACCAGATCGGATCGTCGGAGAACCAGGCTGCCACCGCCTTGCGCACAGCCAGATCGCCGGCCGCGACGACATCGCGCCGCCCCAGGCAACGCGCCAGCAGCCAGTCCGCCGTCCAGCGCCCAATCCCGGGCAGCCGCGTCACGTATGCGATCACTGCCTCGTTATCGAGGTGGGCGACATCCAGGTCCGCGTCTGCCAGCGCCGCGATCGACCGCATCTTCATCGCCGACAGCTTGAGACCCGCCAGATCGGCTCCGCGCACCTCCTGCTGCCGCGGGAAGCGCCACCACTCGAAACCGTCATGGACGATGCGCTGGCCCAGCCGTTCCACCAGCGCCGCACGCATCACCGCTGCGACCCGCAGCGAGATCTGCTGCGCGGTCACGGAGGTCACCATCGCCTCGAACGGATCGGCCAGCAGCGGCGGCCGGAATCCTGGTGCCCGGGCCGCGAGCGCCGGGAACGCCCGCGCGAACCCGTCGATGTCGAAACCCGCCCCCAGCAGGTGGGCCACCTCGTCGCGGTCGCGGTCGGTGTACGCGCCGTAGGCGGTCAGCCCATCTGCCTCGATGCGAACGGGCAGCCCCGACCCCAGCACGCGATGCAGGCCACCAGCCTGCCAGCGGCTGGCCAGGTCGTCACCGAACATCCGGAACCTGAAGGTCGAGCGCTCGAAGTCGTAAGATGCCGGAACCGGCAACGGTAGCTTCATGCGAGGATTATGCCGTTTGGCTCTACAAGCGGCCTAGCGGCCACGGCGGGACAGTTGAGACCACACCGAGACCACACCAGCACGGCTTAATCGTCGAGCAGGACATGGCTGTAGACGTCCCACGTGATCGCGTTCTGCGAGTGGCCGAGGTGCGCCGCGATCTCCGTGATCGGGACTCCGCGCTTCACCTGGAGGCTCGCCCAGCGGTGCCTGAAGTCGTGCGGATGGAAGTGCGCGATGCCAGCCGACTGGCACGCGCGGGCCATAACGTTCTGCACCGCAGCGGCGGTGCCCTCGAACACACGCCGCTCCGGCACCCGGTCATCCGGCGGGGTCACCGTGGTGATCTCGTCGAGCAGATCAGCGCCGATCGGTACCCACCTGCGGGCAGCCGCGGTCTTGCCCCCGCGTATACGGATCCGCTCGACGGCCTTGTCGACGTCCTGCCATTCGATCGCCAGTGCCTCGCCTATTCTCATGCCGGTCTCTGCGAGCGTCGTCAAGAGCAGCCGCCAGCGTGCCGGAACGTTCAGCATGATCGCCTCCACGTCCCGCCCGGAAGGGGGCGAGATGTGTTCCTTGTCCTGGCGTGGCAGCCGCACACGGTTGTCCCTGGCCGGGTTCGGCCTGATCTCGGCGTAGTCCAACACGAGCCTGAGCGTGGCGAGGTAGCGGCGGATCGTCGACGGCTTCAACGAGAGGCCGCTGATCCACTCTTGGACGTCGGTCGCGGTGATCGTGGCGGGGTCGCGAGGGCCGAACATGCGTAAAACCACGGCGAGCTGACTGGCGAGGTTGGCAGCGGTGCTGGGTGCGACGTCGATCCTGCTCTGCCGATACGCCTCGGCCCAGTCTGCGAACGTCCGCGCCGGTGCCCGGGCCGTCGTCGCTCTCAGCACGTCTGCGGGGTTCTGCCCGGTGGCGATCAGGCCACCGATCCAGTCACGCCGCGCCTTGGCCTGTTTCAGCGTGCGGAACGCGCCGGCCTGTACGATCGGAGACGCCCGCCCACCGAGGCGGTACCGAACCACGTAGCGCGGCCCAGAAGCTGTCTGGCGGGTCGTGATGGTCAAGCTAGGCATCGACTGCTCCTCAACCTCAGATTCCGTGACGCGTCCAGCGTACCAGCAGTGGCGGGCGGGCACGGGAGGAGTCTTGTCACGGAATCCACCGCACCCGCCCGCCGACCGCAGAGCGTAGTCACGTCGGCACATGATCGCTTCTGAACGTCCGTGCGTCGACGTAGGCCGCCACGTCGGAGCGTTTGACGTAGACCTTCCGTAGGCCCTCGACCTGCACCACTGGCAGCCGCCTCATAATCGCCTCGGCAGTGGCTCGTTTCACTCCGAGTTCGGCCATCAGCGCCTTACAGTCGAGCAGCTCTGGCAGCCGATCGCTCATGACGCACCGCCGCAAGCACGATCGACATGCGAAAGAACCCCGCACATTGTCTCGAACTCCCGGAGCGTGACGTGCCCGTTCTCAGCTGCACGCGTGAGCTTGTCTGCCCGCTGATCGACCCAGCGACGGACGCTCTCTTCTTCGGCGTTTCGGGGATCTGCGCTCTGGGTGCGCCCCTTATAGGGCGCACCCGCTGGGGCGCACCCTGATCCGGGGTGCGCCCCGTCGTTTGGCGCACTGCGGCGCACCCCATCGGATCCCACATGGTTATCAGTGGAAAGCGCGCCCCGACGGTTTGGCGCACTCTGCGCATCCGCCGGCGAGCTGGTTGTGCTCTGCGAACTGTCGTGAGGCTCACCCTTTGACTTGCATAGTTTGTAGGCTGCTCGCACTGCATCTCGCCGTCCGGTGACTGCATCTTCGACGTCTCGCTGCGATGCCCCGGGGTGCTCGACCAGGTAAGCAGTGACGTCTTGCTCGACTGCATCCCGCCGGGTAACGGCTTCAACGACGGCCAGCGAATCCCCCTGCGGGATCAGCCGGGCGGTACGAGGCTCGAACTCCTCGGCGTCGCGGCTCTTCGCGCACTCCAACCTGACTTCGAGCAATGCTGTGCGTTTCGTCAGGATCGACACATCAGCAGCAGCGCGCAGCGCCGATGAACCACGCTCGCGCTTCGTGTTCTCGTACCCAGAGTGGTGGACGGCGAGCGTTGCGCAGCCAAATTCGGTGCGCAGTTGATCCATCACGCCCACCAGTCGGCCCGTGTCTTGGGTGCTGTTCTCGTTTGCGCCTGGTGTGTTCCGCGCAGTCGTGTCTATGACCACCAGACGCACGGACTCGGCAAGGCCGCGGATCGCGCCGGCCAACGCCTCGACGTCACCTAGGTCGAGCAAGTTTACGGCGTACGGGTGAACGCGGATGCCCGATGGTCGACCGGCCGCGGTTTCCCATGCCAGCACGCGTTCACCGAACCGCCGCGGCGAACCCTCGGCGGCCACGTATACGGCCAGCCCATCGGCCCGGCCGGCGATGTCGATCGCGAGGAACGTCTTGTACGTCCCAGTCTGCCCGAACAACACCACGAAGCCAGCTTCAGGCACGAACGGCTCGACCAGCCACTTCGGCTCGGCCAATTCGAGCAATTCATTCGGTGTGAAGAGCTTAAGCGGTAGGTACTGCTTCGAGTCCAGCGCTAAGCCCGGGGCCGGGCCAACGCGTTCGAGCGCCTGAAGGATGCCTATCGTGTCTCCACACCCGTTGCAGAGGACGTCGACTCCTCCGCCCCGTAGTTCCTTGACGATCGCTAACTGTCCGTTCAGGCAGACAGGGCACTTGATGGAGATCCCGCCAGACTGGTGGAAATCGTCGGCGGCGTGATGTAGACGCATCTCAAGAACGTTGTGCGCGAGGGCGCACTCGGTGGCGCTGACAAGGTCGCGTATCTTCATGACGCTCGCCTATGGCTCCACATCAGTTCGTGGAGTTGCCGTAGGTCGGCGCGCAGCGCCGCTACGACTGGGGCGCAACAGAGACGCGGCAACCCCCGGTCGAGGGGATCGAGTGGCACGCTCACTGCCACCACCCCGAATCCGCAGTTAGCTAGACGCGGCCCGGCGTTGGGTGGGCAGCCAGGATGGGGGTCGCCGTCTGCTCTTGAACCGGGCGATCCGCGCTTGGAACTGGCTTGCGCGCGGCGGGATGACCTCGGACGCCCCGCCTGTGCGCGCTCGCCCCGGCGATCGGCGCGGAATCCAATCAGTCGACCGCGAAGGAACATCCTCCGGCGTTCATAAGACCGCGTCGCTGCCCTTAGGCGATACAACCATGACCCAGTTCCACCTCCGTAGCCGTTCAACCGAACAGCACGAGTTTCGCTGCGCAGTACGGCTTGGGTCTTCTGAGCCTCCCAGTGTGCGCGAGCCGCGGGTGACAACCTGGCTCTTGGGTCGGGTGGTAGTGGCGCCCAGAGTGCTAAGCGTTCCTCGCGTACTCCATATGGTCCTCCTACAACATTCGCTTGTCGGTTCCACTGAGAACTTATGCCAACCCTCGGCGGGCCCACCGAGGGCTGGCTTGCGAATGTTGCGCCGGAACGGAACGGACGCGACAGCTCATAGTGTAGCGGTTACGGCGTAACCCTGAGGTTTCTGGGCGTCGAAACGGTTGCTCGCACCGAGCACCAGTAAACTCTCTCTTTCTCTCTCTCACATACACACGCGTGCTGGGCGAAGACCACGCACCCAAACTGGTGCACCGACCGCGACCGCCCCGACCACGAAACCGACCACCAGCCATGAAGCCGCATATCGCAACCCCAGCCATCGGTTGGCGGGCGGGAGCCGAGTCGGGCGACTCTGCGACGATCACCACCGTGATACAAGGGCGCCGGTTCCTCGCAGGATGATCGTTTGGGTCGTGACTAGTCAACCGTTTCGGGCAGCACGGTCGCCGGGCTGGATGTGCTTGGGGCCCGATTGGTAGCAGGAACAGCGTCGTGAAATCGGCTAGACCGTTTCGTCCCAAACGGGTCAGCCTCTTTAACTTGTATTACAGCGTATCCGCGACCATGAAGACGCACCGACGTAGGCAACGGCAGTGCGAAACGAGCATTCCCTGGCTGTCGGCTCCCAGGGCCAGCTACGCAGCCACCAGCTGTATACGACGCTGACGAGGGCCGAGGCTAGGCTCGCACTGCTTAGGGCGAAGTTGGAGCGCTCTGCGGCGTGCAGGGATCAGGCGAAGCGAGACCGGCCCCGGTTGCGTCGCGGATCCTTGCAGATCGGCGTACATCCATCGCGAACGAGGGCTCTGCCTCCGAGACCGACAGGGGCTACCGGATCCTGACGCCCGATGAACAGCTAGCCGACTGCGGCGGCCTCCTGCGCTGGGTTGAGGGCGATATGCCGATGTTCCATGATGTGCCGCCGCATCGCAGGATCGCCGGCCGATCTCTCCCGTTAGTGGGCGAAGACCTGAAGGCTTGGTGCAAGCGTGTGTCGGTGCCGAGCAAGGCTGTCGAGGCTGGCTCAAGAGGCCCGAGCGGGCACCATCCAGAGTTGCGTACCGGAGCAGCGCGCCGCTAGCGACGTTGCTGTGACAGAACGCCTAACGATTCCTTTCGACACAACGGTTATGTCTGCGTCATTCGGCGTCATTGGCCGACGAAGTTCGGCGAGCTTCGAGGTCGGCTGCAGCGGCGAGCAGCTCGTCGGTTGAGCCGTCCATCTCCAGAATGACGAACACGCCCCTGGAAACCACCTGCGGCGGTGAGTGGCGGCCGAGCATACAGGAGGAGCATCCCCGCCAATGCTCGTCTCGTGGTTCTGGGCTCGCGCTGTGGAGTCGATGCTTGTCTACGCAAGGCCGCGCCCTCTTCAAGATGTGGCATCGTCTTAGATGGGCGCTGGCGGGGTCGAGACGGGTCCCCAGAGGTAGTCTGGCGCGCCCGCCGTTCTTGGGGACGGCGCGACCCCAGCGTATTGGAGGTGTCAAGCTGGCTCATCCTAAAAAAGGGCCTTTTCTAGGACTAGCTGGCTTGACTCGATCACTGCACCTTGTCGGCGCGCGCATGGTTGAACGGATCCGTATGTCGTTGGCGTGCGCCGGATGGAAGGTTAGGACTGCTCACGACGAACAACGAAAACTCCTTCGGCCCCGGCTTCACGCTGACCGTCTACGTGAACTGCGCTACCGCGAACTGATGGCGGCTACCCGACCGGAATGGTGCCTATGAGCGGCGGCAAAGATCCAAAGCGGTGGGATGACCGGCCTGAGCAGCGGCGGCCGGATCGACTTGTCGGTATCGCTCCCGACTTCAGCCTGTGTCGCCAGAACCTCGGCCGGTGAGAATATCGGGTGGTCTCGGCAGGTTCTTCTCGTGTCCGCACCTCGCGCACACCGTGTAGGTTTCGCGGCCGTCCAGACGGCTCCACCCAACGATGCCGGCGTCAGCGCCGCGTGGAATTCGAGATCAGGCGACCTGATCCGGAGTCTCCACGGACGTTTCGCTCGCAGTATCGCCAAGCCGCGGCAGCCCTTGCGTCCGCGTGGGCGACAAGGCCCCACATACGCCTATGGAGCGCCACGCCGATCGGGGGATTTACCTCGCGAGGCGGAAGTGATAGCCTCGCGTCCGGGAATCGGGGGTGCGATGGCGCTAGTACGGCAGGACGAGCCGCGTGAGGCACTGGGGAGTGCGCAGGTAGCGTTGAAACGACTCGCGGCGCGCTGCCAGAGTGCAGCGCCGGCGATCCTGCTGCTGGCCGCGTTGGCGGCGGCCGCTGCCTTCCAGGGTGGATTCTTCCTGCGCGGGCAGATCGCGGCCGGTGCCCTGCTCGCCGCTGCCGTGATAGCTGCGCTGCCTTTCGATCGCTCGGCCCGGCGCGACTTGGGGGCGCCGCTCGTGTTGGGGCTGTTGTGTGTCGGTTGGGGTGTGGCTCGGGCTGTGCCGGACGGGCAGTTCGGGAGCGCGGCACGCGAGGCGGTATTGGTCGCGGCCGTGGCGCTCGTCGTGGTTTTGTGCCGTGACCTAGATGGTGCAGGGCGTGAACTTGTGCTGGCGGGACTGTTCGGCATCGGGGTCGTTGTCGCCCTTGTGGGCTGGGCGGCGGTCGTCACTCGCACGACGCCATGGGCTACCCCGTCGGCGGGGTTGTGGCGGGCGGCGTCGACGCTTACTTATGCCAATGCCATGGCCGCAGTTCTCGTGCCGCTCGTCCTGACAGCGCTGGCGTTGCGAACTGTGCGGCTGCGTTCGCTGCCTCTTGCGCTGGTGCTCACCGTGCTGGTCCTGGGCGTCCTGATCACGCTGAGCCGCGCGGCGGCGCTTTCCCTGGTGATTGGTTTGATCGTTCTGGTGCTGCTGTTGGGGTGGATCGTGCTACGGGCACTGGCGGTGCCGATGACGGGCGCCGGCATCGCCTTCATCGGCCTGGTTCCGTCCCTCTCGACGTTCCCGCCGGCCCGCCCCGGCCTGGCTGCGGCTGGATTGGCCGCCGGTGTGGGCGCCGTCGCTCTTCTGATCCGTTTGGGCGGCGGTCGTTCCTTGGCGGCTGTGGCCATGCTGCTGGGACTCGTCGCCGTCGGCGGGCTGATCGCGGTTCACGGACCGGCGAACCACCTGTGGCACCACCGAGCGCATCTCTCGTCGCCGAGTCGCTCCAACGCTGCCAATGAGGCGTTGCGCCTCGTGGAGCGCCACCCGTTGGCGGGCGTCGGACTGGGGACCGTCGACGTCCAGCGACGCGATGCGAGCGGGCGCCTGCGCGTGCAGCAGTACGTTCACGACGAGTACCTGCAGGTGCTGCTCCAGCAAGGAGTGATCGGTGTCATGCTGCTCGTCGCGCTGCTCGCGGTGCTCTGGCGGATGCTCTGGCGGAGGCGCCAGGCGACGCCACATGACGTCGTCACAGTCGGCGCGCTCGCGGCCGTCAGCGCCGCGGCGATACAGGCCGGGTTCGATTTCGTCTGGCACGTGCCCGCAGTGCCGCTGATGCTCGCGGCTCTGTTCGGGCTCGCCATCGTTCCTGCCGCCCGGATTGGCCGGGTGGCCCGAGTGAAAGGATCTGGATGAGCAAACGCAAGCTAGGCATGATGCTCGCGCTGGTCGGTGTCGCGCTGGTTGCGATGATCGGGCCGGGTTCGTCAGCCGTCGCGTTCTTCTCACGGGGGCTCGCGCTCGACGTCTCGATCAAGTCGCCAGCAACCCTGACTGCCCGCGGCGCAGCCGTGAGCGTCCCGCTGGATGTGCTCTGCACGAGCCGGCGGGCGTTCCTGGATGTTCAGGTCACCGAGCGGGTTGGCAGCTCGATCGCCCAGGGAGAGATTGGGCAGCAGATCACCTGCACGCATGACATCCAAACCGTGTCGGTGACGGTGCCGGCCTCCGGGAAGGCGTTCAAGAAGGGCACCGCGGTCGTCAACGCCTCGATCGAGGGTTGTGGCTTCGGAACCTGCGGTTTCGAGAACGCTTCGGCAAACGTCAGCGTGACCAACGCCAAGAAACACTAAGGCGTAACCGGATCGGGGCTCCCGCTGGCGGGCTGCATGCCCGGGCGGGCGCCCCGAGGCCGGCGGGCTGGTACCCGAAGCGGGCCCTCGATTGCTTCTAGCTCGGATTCCAGCACGAGCCTCGCCTTAACTGCGAAACCATGGTGATCGCGCAGTGCCTGCGGTGCCCGGAAGCGAAGCTGCCGCCCCGCGGGGCCCACTCGGCCGACCAGGCCGACTTTTCATCTGCTTCGACCGGCTCAGCGCCAGCGAGGCTTCAAAGCAGCCGCCGACGCGCTGCCTCGACCTCGAACGGATACCGCCAATACTCCCGGTTCTTGGTCTTGATCCAGCCGCGCCGGCCCGGCAGATAGTGACCAGAGCGCTTCTTCGCAACGACGCCCTCCAGGCCAAGCTGGCACACTTTCGCCCACAGCGCCTCCCCGTCCTCGTAGACGGGACTCGTCGCCCACGCGTCACCGTCCAGCTCGAGATCTTCAAGGAGTTGCCGGCGCTCCCAATACGGGCGGCGGGTGACATCGCGCCCGTCAACCGCGAGCAGGTCAAAGACGATCAGCATCACGTCGATGCGGCGCTTGCCATGCAGCATCCGGTCACAGAGCCTTGGGAAGCTCGGCAGGCCGTCGTCGCCGAACGCGACCAACTCGCCATCGACAGCGATGCCGTCGGGTAGATCGGCGAGTTCGGGGACAAGGCTGGTCATATCCCAGCCGCGACGACTCCTCGCCCGCAGCCTGCCGTTCCGTGAGACGAGGCAGCGGAACCCATCCCACTTGGGCTCAAACGCGTAGTCACCGCTGGTTGGGAGGCGCGCCGATCGGAGCAGCATCGGCTCGGGAGGGAGCACACGCCGATTCTACCGAGACCCGTGCTATGGAACGCCAACAGCGACAGTAAAGCCCTCAACGGCCGTCGTGTTGCCGACTTCAGTGATGGGACGCCGCAGTCATACGGGCCTTGGGTGGCGGGCCGGAGCTCCACGCCGGCCCGCCACCAGGCTCACACTGGCGCCCGCTGAGCGGCTGCCGATCCGCCCCGTACCTGGTATCCGCAGGCAAGGGGCTGCCGACCCCCATACGACACGCACCGCCATTCTCATTCAACCAAGCGGCCTTAGGGTCGCTCGCGCAGCCGGTCGAACTGCTCTTCCGGACTCAACTGTTCCCACCGTCGCCGGCCCCGCAATCGGGTAAGCCACCGGCGAAACGTGGGCCTCTGACGTGCCATCCCAAGCCCCCGCGTGTGATGAACGTGACAAGCAAGCAGCATGCTACCACCTCTGCAAACCCCTTTCCATCCATGTGATTGAGGCACGTCCCCCGGAACGGCCGACGCAGCTCCTCGAGTACTCGACAAGGAGCATCGGAGGTCAGTGCCCGACTACACCTCGCGAATCGGTCGCGGTACTTTCGGAAGAGTGGGTGGCGGCGTTGCATCCCGTCGTCCACTGCGACGGTCCGGAGAGTCGCAACGCGGCGGCCGCTCGTGCGGGCGTATTCCAGGTGAGCGATCCGGCGCGTGCAAACGACCATCTTCCGCCGCCGTGGTAGGAGCCTCATCGGAGGATCCCCACGTCGGCGGGCTCGCATACGAATAGGCCGCTCGCCCGTGCGTGACGCGTCCTAGCCAATGTTCCACGCGGTCAGCGTCGCGAGACGGACGAGGAGATCGCGCACGTCACCGGGTACACCGTGCCGATGATCCGCGCACGTGCTCCGCTCGAGCTCGGCACGCACTTCGCTGTGTGATCGCTTCGGCAGTCGGCGCGCCCGGGTGACAGATAGGGACATCCCGGATGCGGTCGCGGGTCGGGCCCATTAGCGTTGCGAGCAATGCAGCAGGACTTGCAAACTCGTAGGTGAAGGAGACAGCGTGGCAACTAACGGCCACCACGCGCCTGCACGTTCACTGGAACGAAGGATATGACGGGGCCTCACCCTGCTCTTGGCGACTGTCCTTCAGGCGGTCACCGGTGCCATTGCTTTCATTTCAGGGCTAGTTATGCACCCTACCGTTTGGCTGCTTCTTCTCGCCGCGTGGCTCGTAGCACTTGTTTTCATGATCCTGCGGCGGACGCAGCCGATCGTCGTGCTGGTAATCGCTCTCGCCTATGCGGCTGGTCTTCTGCTTACAATCTTCCTCGCCGACCGGGCCGGCCTCACCGGCGTTTAGGCCGCGATGACCACTCGCAAGATCGTCGGATGGGCCCTGAGCCTGCCTCATCGCAGTGGCAGATGCGACCGCGTTTTGACAGCTTGGCGGACCCGGCGTCAGCGTCTCCTAAACGCTCGGTGTTCGCGTCGGGCTTCACAGCCCGGAACTGATCCCGTATGCTCATCCGTGGGAAGGCTCCGCCACCTCGGCGGAACCGAGAATGGAGATGACGCCATGCCTCGTTATGCGAGCATGGGTTCCGATCGACGAGAACGACCAAGCGGAAGACATATGCGATTCGCGCTGCTGTTGGTCGTCGTGCTGGCCCCGTTGGTGCTGCCATCGGCCGCGTCGGGTGTGACCGCGAACGGGTGGCTGATCTGGCAAAGCGCGCCGTCTGGCGTGCAAGGTGGCTTGTCCGCAGCGTCAGCGACGGACGTGTGGGCGTTCGGACTGTCCGGCGACTTGCAGCATTGGAATGGGACGAGCTGGGAAGCGCCTATCAGCGCTCCCGGTAACCTGCCTCCGACGATCACGGGGATCGCCGCGATCTCCGCATCCGACGTGTGGGCTGGCGGGTACCATGTCGTGCCGGGGGACAGCACCTACACGTCGCTGGTCGACCACTACAACGGCACGTCTTGGAGCGTCTCTCCGACTCCGAATCCGGGAGAGAACGATCTCGTACTAGGCATCGGCGGATCGTCGGCGAGCAACGTGTGGGCGGTTGGTTCGTACTTCAACGCCGCCGGGAACGGCGGCATGGGCACCTACGAGGCGCTCCCGTTGCACTACAACGGCTCCAGCTGGAGCTTCCAGGCAGCCGTGAATCCCTCGACGCTGACTGAGTTCTCCGACGTCGACACAGTGTCGGATACGGACGCGTGGGCGGTCGGCCGATCGACGATCGGGCCCTCGGGTGCAACCGAACCCCTTGCCGAACACTGGAACGGCACTCACTGGGTATCGTCGTTTGCGCCGACGAGCGGGTTTGACTTCGGGAATCTGACGAGCGTCTATGAGGTCAGCGCGACGAACGTCTGGGCTGTCGGGCATTTCGGACCGAACGCCGAGGAGACTCTTCTCGAGCACTACAACGGCACATCGTGGAGTCGTGTCACACCGCCGTCACCTCCGGGTGCGTCAGACGTCCGGTTCCAATCGATCGACGGAACAGGCGCCGGGGACATCTGGATCGGAGGGTTAGCGTCCGGCTCGAACGTCCAGGTCAACACGGCCTGGCACTACAACGGCACATCGTGGAGCCTCGTTCCGACGCCGGCGTCGGATGGTAGCGGCCTGAAATCGCTGAGCGCGGTTAGCGAGACCAGCGCGTTCGCCGAGGCGGGAGCTGACAGGTTGGCGCGGTTCACCTCGGGCGAGTTCTCCTCGGCGCTTACCGGTTTGCACACCGCTCCGGCGCCGGCTCATCGGGGCTCCCCGCTGACCGTTAGCGGGACGCTCGGCTTTTCTGAGGGGGCGAGCTCGTGGGGCGCGACGGTCCACGTCGACCGGCAGAATCCAGATAACAGCCACACGGCGCTTGCCGACGCAACCACGAACGACATGAGCGAGTTCACCTTCGCGGATTCGCCGCCTAACCGCGGCACCTACACCTACACAATCACCTATGACGGGCCCGCCGGACGGTCAGGGTCGACAGCGCAGATCGACGCCGCCGTGACCGGCACCGCGACCACGTTGGCGCTTAACGCGTCTGCCCGAACGATCCCGTACCAGGGCACGGTGACGCTCCACGCGCACCTGTCAGCGCACGGAACGAACGCGACCGTCTCGATCTTCAAGACCGGAGCCACCGGTACGACGACGCTGCTTGGCACTGGCGTCGTCGATGTAAATGGGAACTTCTCCGCCCCGGCGAAGCTCGCAAAGAACGCCTCGTTCCAAGCGACCTACGACGGCGACGACGTCTATCAACCGGCGAAGAGTGCCCGCAGGCTTGTCGCCGTTCGCGTCTCTGCGTCGGGTGTGCTCAGCGGATTCTACGGGAAGTCCGGCGTGTATCGCCTCTACCACTTCTCGTCTGCCTGCTCTCACGGCCGTCACTGTCCCGCCTACACCGGCCAGGTACGACCGAACAAGTCCGGCCATCGACTCGGGTTCACGTTGCAAGTCCACACATCCCGCGGCTGGGTGCGGGTAGGAACGGCCAATCCAAGGCTGACCCGCTTGAGCAAGGCGAAGATCTTGTTCGCCTACGCGAACAACACGACGATCATCGGCCGGAAGTTCCGGGAGCACTGCACGTACAGCGGTGACGGTGAGAACGCGGGCGCGTCCGCGCCGTGGTCGTACTTCACCATCACCCGCTAACAACGATCCAGCGGGATGACGGTGAGCGCGCGATGCGCGCGTCACGGAGTTCCTGGCGCGCTCGCGGTTCTCACGCCTCGCGGCGCCGAGGCGCTGCTCGTCGAGCGGTGCGATGCCGAGGCGCGGCTAGGTTCCAACGCCCCGCCGATCGCGATGGGTGCTCAACCCATCCTCCCCGACAACGTTGTTGCTGCCATCGCAGCACCTATACGGCGCGTCCTGCTCGTGTTGTCCACCATGCGGCACGCCCACGGGAGTCGTAAAGCCTCCACCGAGCGGCACCTTGCCGATGGGACAGTCCGCCTCGGCGGTTAGACCAGTGCAGTTTCCGCACCCCTTCGCGAAGGCGGACACAGTCGTATAGCCGGACACGCCCGCAGCGCCCGGCGTTCCAGGGGCGCCCGGCGTTCCAGCAGCACTGGGTGTGCCCGGCTGCCCCTTCTGATTCCATGTGACCGCCTTCCAGCCACTCGGACAGGTCGCGGTCTTAGTCGTGTCCAGCAGCTTGACCGGCTTGTTCGCCGACTCGGGCGGCGGAATGCACGCTCGATGTTCGCGTCCGTAGACATTCGGGACCGACGCAGGACTGAAGGCTCCTTGCGCCACCCCCTGGACGTCCGAGCATCGGCCCCAAACCGTCTTGGCCCGGCAGATCAGTTGGTGATCCTGAACTGCTTCCACGGGCCGTGTCCATCGAGGTGGTCTGCGTCGCCTTGGAAGACGGCGCGGAACCGTTGTAGCACGCCGATCACCGCGCGGCTTCGGTACACGAGGATCGCTCTCGCAGTGCCGGACTTCGGGATTCGGAAGCTGCCGGTGCCGCCGCTCTTCCAGCCGGAGCGGGTGTGCACCTCGAGCACGAAGACGACCGTCTTGCCCGCGTGGTTAGGAATGACCGTGCCATAGATGATCGGGCATTGGCGCCCACGGCTCGCGCAAGCTGACGCGTAGTGATAGAGGCGCACGCCGTTTCGGACCGCGTAGCCGCCGCCGAGCCGGTTTCGGACGACGACGTGGACGTCCACAGGCGGTTCGTTGCTGGTCGACGGGTAGTACCAATCGTCCCCCGCCCAGACCGCGCGGTAGGTGGAGTTGCGACCCGGCTTGACCGTCAGCGTTGCGATGCCGTCGCTGTCGAGGTCGATCGGCCCCAGGTCGACCCGAGGGATGCCGGGTGACTTGCGCGACAGCTCGATGATGGTGTTCGTATGCCACTTGTTAAGCTTGATCCTGAGCGTGATCTGTCCGCCGTACGTGATCACGTGGCTCGACAGAGCAACCTTCAGGCCCGCTCGGCTGAGCGCGAACTGGATTGGGCTCGTGGCCGCGTGTGACGGACGATGCGCCCCGTCCCCGGCGTACCTCGCCGTGATCGTCCACGAACCCGGTGACGGGATCGACACCTGACCGCTGTAGGTTCCATCGGCGGCGGTCGTGATCTGCCCGAGGTCGGCGTGCGTACCTCCCGGCCCGTCGGCGGTGACGTCGAGCGTCTGCACACCGGGCGTGGTCTCGCTCAAGAAGCTGAGTGCCCCGTGGATGCCCATCGGTAGGCCAACGTGGGGGGAGTACGTGTCGGGCAGCACGCTCACCTGCGAGCTTCGCAGCGACACGTCGGTGACCACGGTGAGGCCCTCGCCGGCGGTCAGGTACAGGCGGTCGCCGGGCCCGAACGCGATCGCTTGCCCGCCCGCCGGCTCGCGGAAGGTGGCGTCCGCGGATGCAGCGGGAAACGCTTCCGCGAAGACCCCGCTCGAGCCCGCGTCCAACCCGCCCACGAGACTTCCGTCCGCCGACGCCGCAGCCATCGTCGGTGTCGAGATCGTCCCGTACGTGAGCTTCTGGTGCAGGTCGCTGATTGCCAGCCGCCGCAGCTCGCCGGGATACGTCGCCATGAGTACATCGCCCGTGGAGCCGATCGGGGCGGCATCCCAGACCGTATCCGGGTACGGCTTGGTCAGTGCCACGGTCGGTGTGCCTGTGGACACGTCAAGCTCGACGAGTTCACCCGGCGTGCCGTCCTCCAGCAGCCGGGTGCCACTCAGACCGTAGACGTGCGCCGGCTGGTCGATGCCGACGCCGCTGAAGGCTTGGTGCGTGCCGTTGGAAGAAATCGCCACAAGCTCGTGCTCTGTCCACCAGTAGAACCAGACGCGGCCGCCGGCGGTGGTGAGACTGCAGGAGCCGTTCGTCATGCCGGTGATAGTGACGGGCGTCATCGGTTGGAGCGTGGCGGCATCGAAGCGGGCGACCTCGTCACCTTGGCAGGGGGCCGCGTAGAGCACTCCGCCGAGCAGAGCGATGCCTTCGGCGTCGGGTAGCGCGAGGGTCGCCGTCCGATTGCCGTTCAGATCGAAGACTCCAACCCCCGGAGAGCCCGGCCCGAATGTCGCAAACACCTGGCCGCGTGCCGCGTCGACGACAATCTGACCGCGTGCATTCAGGCCCTGTGCTGAGGCGGTGGTCGTCGCGCTGCTGCCGGCCAGCAGGCCGGCGCAAGCGATCAGGAGCGCCAACCACCGGAGGTGGGGCCAGGGGACTGCCGTAGCGGAGCGGTTATGAAAGGTGCGCACTTTTCGTCCTCCAGATCGGTCGATTCGATCTCATGAGTGTGCGTTGCGATCAGACTGTTGGCCTCCGGAGAATTCCCGGTGGAGAACGACGAAGCCGTTGCTTAGATCGCCTCAGCGCACCAAGCGTCCCTCCAGTGTCCTGTATTTCGACGTTCTCGTCCAGGGCCGCCCCGGCCGGAACCCGCTGGCGCCGGCCGGCACGATCGCTTCGCACGCAGACCCGAGCTCAATACATCGCCTCACGGCAGTCAGCCCCTGAAGCTCAGGAGTTTGATAGCTCGTTTCCCAGCTGGTTGAATGCGGCCGCCTCGACGCCCTCCGAGGGAATCTGAACCACCCCCGAAGCCGGTAAACTCGAATAATCGTGCTCGCCATCGCCGGGGCGATACAGAACCCAAGCCACGCGGACATCACCGCAGCCGGCAGGATCAAACGGAGCTTCCCCATGTTGCCGGGCGCTGATCAAGAAGGTGTGATGCCTGCTTCCGCTGGCGTGCTGGCGTACGCTGGCCCGAAACGTGGGCGCCGGCGACAGGTGAGATTACCGCTCATCCGTATCGGGGTGGCCGCGGTGGGCGCGTTCTCATCCTGGACGTCCGTACCGCCATCAACTGACGATGATCTTGTAGATGTCCCAGCGTTTGGTGGCGCAGTTGACGCGGTCAAAGTAGACGGTGGTGACGCCGCCGCCTTCGTCTGTGGCGCTGGTGGCGCCGATGTCGTAGCCTCGCGGTAGCCGTGCCAGCGCGGTGTCGGTGCCCGCGGTGGTGTGTTCGCGCAGGTTGACTTCGCGGCCGCAGGTGTTGGCGGTTGCGCGGGCGTAGAAGAGGTCGCCTTGGCTGTTGGCCGATGATGCGTAGTGCGCCTTGCCTGGTGGTGGGCGTAGTACGAACGTCTGGTCGGTCGAGATCTGGTAGCGGACGCTGGTGCCCGTTCCCTTGCTGGGAGTGAGGCGGTCCCAGCTCAACCAGTCTCCATTCATGCCTCCCGGTACCAGGTAGCGCAGGGGACGTCCGCTATGGACGTCAAGCACACGGGTTTCGGTTGTCGTCTGGTTGCGCAGGATCACCCGGTAGGCAGCAGGGTGTACCGAAAAATTTCCGCGGCCGAAGGCGATCCAGTCTCCGGACAGCAGCGGCGCGAACTCCCACCGGCTCGTGTTGACGCCTGCCGGCCCCGAGCTCTGGTGGGTGAGCAGGTCGTAGAGGCGGATGTTTGAGTTTCGCCCGATCCGGTGCTGCGAGTAGGCCAGCGTGGTGCCGCTGATGTTGCCGACGTAGGCTACGCCCGTGAGGTTGACCTTGACCTTCGCCTGGCCCGGCTGCTTGACGTAGGCGTCATAGAGGTCGGGGTGGCCGGGGCGACTGTTCGAAAACGCCAGGTACGTCGCGCCGGGGGTCGCTGCTGGCAGGATCTGGTTGCCCCTGCCACCAATCACGTTCGTCGGCGTCAACAGCGCCGCCCACGCCGTCGCCACACACACCAACCCGACCACCACAAGACCGGCAGCACCTACCCGCCACCCACGACGATAGTGAACCATTGCCCGCCCTCCCCTGGAGCCGCGACAAACCACCGCGCGGATAGACCCATCAAACCACATGCGCTCGCCACCCGCCTACCAAATCGCCGGCCACGGCTTACCCAAAAATGGGACGATCGCATTTCGCAAACGCGCGGATGTGAGACAGGGACGGGTAACGCCGCTCGCGGACCGCGGCTTACCACCGTAAATCGTGGTCAGCCTTACCCGTCCGGTCTCCCGCAGGCGTCTAGCCGACGGTGACCTTGTAGATGTGCGATTTCCCGGTTGAGCATTGGTAGCCGTCGAAGTACACCGAGGTCATACCGCCGCCTTCGTCAACGGCGAACGGGTTGGTGGCCACGTCAGAGCCCTTGGGCAGCACGGCTACCAGGGTGTCGACGCCGGCCGCGTATTCGCGGAGCACGGCGTGGTTGCAATAGCCGACGCCGCTGCGGAGGTAGAAGACCGTGCCGGCAGGCGTGACGGACGGGTAGTACTGAACCTTACCGGTCGGGCGCGGCAGCTTCGTTTTCGTCCCGGTCGAGATCTGATACAGGAACGCGTTCGAGAGGCGCGTGTGGGAGTTGTACGTTTCCCAGGTTGCATAGTCGCCGTTTACCTGCCCCGGGTCGACCTCGGTGTGCGGTCGGTTGAGGCGCTCGTCCAGGATCCGCGTGTCACTGGTATTGGTGTTGTGCAGAATCACCCGCCAGTTCTGCGGACGGTGGCTCCAGATTTGGCCGTACAGGATCCAGTCACCGGAGATCGTGGGCCAAAACTCCCAGCGGCGGGTATTCACCCCGGCCGGAGAAGCCAAGCCCTTGTGAACGGCGAGGTCAAACAGGCGCAGGTCTGACTGGCCGTTTCGGACGCTCTGCCAGATCAGCCTGACGCCATCGATCCCACCAGCGAACGCCTGGCCTCGCTTATTCAGCTTGTATCGCGGCGTGCCATTCGGCTTCACGTAGACGTCATACTGTTTAGGATGGCCGGGCCGTGACTGCGAATACGCCAGATAGGCGCCCCCCAGCGCGGCTGACGGGCGGATCTGGAGACCCTTCGACGTCACCACCGGCTGGGGCGTCACCAGCGCCGCCCACGCCGTCGCCACACTCACAAACCCGATTACCACAAGACCGATGGCGGCACCTACTCGCCACACCCACGACGATGGAAAAACATGGCCCCCCTCCCCTAGAGCCGCGACAACAACCACCGCGCGGGTAGACCCATCAAACCATAACCACCCGCCGCCCGCCTACCAAAAACGACAGCCCCCGCCTACCTCAAAAGGGGGGGCAGCGAAGCGACGCTTCGGCCAGTACAGGTCGGTGATCGTGCAACGACCTTCAGGGGTGTAGGGTCGACGCAGTAGGCGGCTTCTAGGTGCTCGACGGAGGGCACCGCGGCTGGGAGGCATGAATCATGAGCGTTCGACATTGGCGGCCGGTGATCAGCGTGGCGATCGTGGCTGTAACCTTAACGGTGGTGTCGATGGCGTGGGCGACGCTGCTTACGCCGACGAAGGTGATCGGCGGAAAGGGAAACCAGATCTTGCCAGTCGCGACGCCGGGGGCGACATTCGTGGCCTTCTCGTCGAGTCGGCCTGGGCATCCAGATATCTACGATGCCTACCTGAAGCCGGCCGGTCAGCGCAAGATCAAGGTCAATCAGAACGGCCAGGCGTTCACTGGCGGCATCAGCGGCCAGACGTTGATCTACCAGCACTTCCGCAGCGGGCAGTCGAACATCCAGGAGTTCGACATGGTCACCCATCAGCACAGCGCCCCAGGGGGG
>C688J35102_120990010_pt1 | contig 18644 bp, 18 predicted proteins | sample HopSoiMetagenom2_FD_35102 | JGI IMG/M metagenome (IMG submission 35102)
CAATGCCGGAGGTGTTCGGCTTGCAATGATGGACAGGACCCCGTCTCGAACCTTGAACGGGTCGAGGCCTAACGGAGTTGTTGCTCGTCCGCTATAGCGTGGATCCACGTAGATCTGCTGTTCGCCGTTATACGTGGTTTTCCGCTTGAAGTCGGACCCCTCGCCGCCCCAATAGCGCGCTTCAGGCCAGCTAGCGCCCCCGGCATAATGAGGCACCCACTTTCCCCTAAGCAATGGGTGCTCGTCGAAATCGTCGTGGAACGTTCGGTGCAACGACACCATGGCTAGCGAGTTGCGTTCCGAAGCTTCGATACGACGGCAATGCTCGCTAACCGGCTCGCTCGTGACCTGCAAGGAAAGAGTTTTCGGCGAGCTCAGGAGAGTCTCTTGTGCATAAGCTGACACGAGAGTGGCCAAAACGTTTAACACGGTCAGGATCTTCAGCATCGATTTCTATTCCCATTGGCGGCATAACAGATGGGGGCCAATCCCGGCAATCTCCGGCCAAGCGCAGTGCTGTCCGTCTAACGATCACGACATCCTAAGTTGAAGCGAATGGTGTTCCGTCAGTTATCTTTGATGTCTTATGTTCACCGGTGTGGTGCTTATGACGCAATCGTATGTCCGATTGAGTCGGCTCACACTTCGGTATGAACTGACGTTCTGAGGCTCATTCCCCTGCGGTCAACGCTCCTGCTTTGATTAGGCGAACTGATTTCGTCTGCTTACCCGCGAGCTACAATCCAGGGCGAAGGTTCTCCCATCAATATGGCGGCGGCTTGCGCACTCGCTGGGCCTTCGCCGCTCCGACCCACCTCACGATCGTCGGCAAAGGGGGGACAGCCCGTTCAAGCGCCTTGCCGCCCTCGCCGATCGGCTCCCTTCAGCTGAGAGGGTCTGTCCAATGGGACCGTCCCGCCGAATAACTCGCGATCGCGGGACGCGCCAGAACCACTCTTCCAGAAAACGATCGGGTGAGGTTTTTCAGCCTAGGCTGGACGCCCCAATTATATCTGCCAGCAACGAAGACGAACCCGTCGGCATCGCGGATAATGCTAGCGAGAAGGGCTAGCCGATCGGGCGCCTCTTCTTCGAGTGCCTTGATGGTCAACGAGGCCCGCGTTCTACTGCAAGCGCAGCATGCAGCCGACTTAGAAAGCAACCGCTCAACACCGGCTGTCGGGTTTCCTCTGCGGGTCGATGCCCGGAACGTCAGCCCTCCAACGCTCGTTGTAGGCAATCGATCAGCGCATATGCTTCGAACGGCTTCTTGAGCAAGCAAAACGAGCCACTGGCTTCGGCTTTGATTTCCAGCCCCGGCTCTGCAACTGCAGTGATCATAATGACTGGGACCGGGGAGTCCCGTGACGCTAGCAAACGGCTAAGCTCAAACCCGCTCATGCCCGGCATGTGAACGTCTGTGATAACGCAGTCGCAGAGTCGTTCTTCCTCACTCGCGATGAATTCCTCTCCAGATGCAAACTCTCTCGCGTCATATCCCAGCGAGCCGAGCGATTCGGCAAGCGCCGTACGAAATGAGTCGTCATCGTCGATGACTGCGATCAGGAGCTCTCTCGACACACATAGTCCTTTCCCGCATTTGGCGGCAGGCGACAACGTGGTCAATCGTATTTTGCGCATATAGGCCCTGGAACTATACACGTGTATGACCCTGAGCTTACGTTCGAGTGGGCCTGACCAGCTCGACCAACTTGACGAGGTCGGCCAGTGTTCGCGCGCCCATTTTGCGCATAGCGGCGCCACGATGAATTTTTACCGTGATCACGCTTATCCCGAGATCGCCAGCCACCTGCTTGTTCATCTTGCCGGCGGTCACCAGCAACATCACTTCCCGTTCTCGTGCGGACAAGCTTTCGAATCGTTGACGAATCTGGAGCAGATCACCTTCGGCCGCACGGCGCTGTCGATCGCGCTCGATGGCAAGTATTACGGCATCGAGCATGTCCTGATCGCGAAAAGGCTTGGCCAGAAAGTCAATGGCGCCGCGCTTCATAGCACTAACCGACATCGGTATATCGCCGTATCCGGTTATTATTACAACGGGCAGGCGTACACCCTTTTCCATCAATTGAGTTTGGAAGTCGAGCCCGTTCATATCGGGCAACCGGACATCGATTACGACGCAGCCTGGCACGTCGGGGAGCCTCGCATTCAGAAAATCGCGAGCCGTTGCATAAGATTGCGTGTCGAGCCTTACGGTATCGAACAAGCCCTCCAATGCACCACGCATCGACGCATCATCGTCGACAACATGTACGATCGCCCGATCACTTAGTTGTGGCGCCATGACGGGCCCCGTGGGGTGAAAGGCTACAATAGCACGCCAGCCGTACTGTGCTAATCGTCCAAGGGTATGAGCGGCCGACGCCATCAGCTGGCGAACTAGCCCGCGGAACCGCGTCACCCAGGCAGGCGACGAGCTAGGCTGGTCTCACCCTGACCCACGCTGGTTGAGCACAGTTAGAAGTTCTGCGGAGCTTGCTAAAGTAGCTCCTGCGCCGGGTGCCGGCCCCTAGGAATACATCGAGGCCCGACTTCCGGCTAAGTATCAAGCTCGCAACGAAGATCGCAGGCCATAATGAACTCTCGTTCCCCGGCCGCCTGCATCGTAAGGTAGCTCTTGTCAGATGTTGAGCCACAGCGCATTGTTGTAGGCCCGACTTTCGGCAATGGGCCCATCGATGGCGGAAAGCGATCGAGAAGAGCCGGCGCAGCCGCTGCGCAGTGAACCACAGGTCTTAGCGAATATTCCGCCAAACATCGGCCAGCGACGGGCGGCGCGTGTCACCGTGCTCGCCCTGCTCGCCGTCGTCGCTACGACGTGGCCATTCGCCACTGTCAAGTTACCAGAGCTAACCGGGTTCGTGCCTACTCTCGCAGCGGCATTATTTGTCAGTGACAGCGTGACCGCAGTTCTACTGTTGGGCCAGTTCTCAATCTTGGGTCAATGGGCTCTACTGGTCCTTGCTAACGGCTACGTCTTTTCCGCCCTAATCGTCATCGCCCATGCTCTAGCGTTTCCGGGGGCATTCTCGCCCAATGGTCTGTTTGGCTCCGGTCTGCAATCCGCTGTCTGGCTCTATTGGTTCTGGCATTCAGGACTGCCGCTCGCCATTATTGGGTATGCGCTGCTCAAGAATACGAGTCGTGTGGTCAGTGATCGCTCAACAGGGCTTGCCATCAGCTCGAGCATCGCAGCCACGATCGCGCTTGTGGCCGGGCTCTTCTGGTTTGTCATCCACTATCATGAGATCCTGCCAGTAACCTTTGTAGACGTACACCCACTTAGTCTCTTTCGCAGAATAATCGGAGGCGTGGTTGTTCTGCTGCTCGGGGGCATTGCTCTATGGCTGCTATGGAGGCGTCGACGAACCTTGCTTGACGAATGGCTGATGGTTGCTCTCTGCGCGTTTCTGATCGAAGTTGCCTTAGCGTCAGTCTTGAGTGGCGATCGCTACACACTTTCATGGTACGCGGGTCGATTCTATCAGCTTGCAACGGCCACAGTCTTGATGGCCGTGTTGCTTGTGGAGATGACAAAACTGTATGCTGATATCGCGCGATCCAACACTCTGCTCCAGCACGAACGTCTATTGCTCGAACGCGCGATGCAGGCTGAGCGTCGCGAGCGCGAGGCGCGACTCGTGACGGGCGATGCCGTGGCGGCTACGATTGCTCACGAGGTCAAGCAGCCGCTGGCTAGCATGATAACGAGATCCGATACCGGCTTCCGATGGTTGGATCGCCCAATTCCCGATGTTGATAAAGCAAAGGTAACATTCAGGGAAATAGCTGCCGATGGTCACCGTGCTGCAGCGGTCATCGACAGCATTCGCGCGAATTTTCGCAACGATAATCCGACTAAAATTTCGTTGGATGTCAACGACCTGATTCAGGATACCGTTGCGTCGGCGCGCGATGATCTGCGTAAGCACGGGATTCTGGTCAAAGTCGAAACCACCCCTGCACAGCCGCGAGTAGTTGGGGATCCAATCCAGCTGCAACAGGTGATGTTAAACCTGATCACAAATGCGATCGACTCGATGGCGACCAAAGAGGGGCCTCGCGCCTTAAGCGTAAAGTCGGAGGTTCGTCGCAGCGATGTCGAAATCTCGGTTGAGGACACCGGAGCCGGAATTAGTGCGCATCACATAAATCGGGTATTTAATCCGCTTTTTACAACGAAATCCCGTGGCATGGGAATGGGGCTGTCGATCTGCCGCTCCATTGTCGAGGCCCACGAGGGACGTTTATGGGTGGCCCGCAACACCTCTGAGGGTGTAGTTTTTCGCTTTTCCCTACGCGCGGACACCGCGAGTTCCAGCGATTTCCTTACAAGCTGCTGAACGGAAATTCCGTAGACTCAGGCTCTTTTCTGTTTGGCATATTTAAGCTCGCAATCTGAGCACGTTGCTGTTTCCACATTTCGTAAGGTGCAAGGATATAGCCAGCTAACGCACAACCAACCATCCACATTATCGTCAACCAATCCGGCAACTGGACGAACGTCTTTGCTCCGAATTCAGCGGTAGCCCAGACAAAGTCGTTCGGCAAGCTGCGAGAGCCGTGTTCGTCCGGCGCTCCTTTGGCCGCGCCCTCGTCCGATTGGACCATGCCGAGGGCGGAAAAACCCGCGAACTTCGCAAAGTGCTGACGGAAGATACCGGAGATGGATTGCTCGGTCAGAGCCTATTAAAGCGATCATCCCCCAGATCAGCGGCCGCCAAATTTGGATGGATCGTTGTAGGCCGGAGGGTCATCGTGGTAGGTCCGCAGACCACCAGGAACAGAGTCGTCGCGATATATGCGCGCACCACCCGGAGTGACGTAGCTCGGGACCACAGCCTGGCTGGGACGGACTATGCCGTCTCTCGATTTGGCATGATACCCCCTTGCGGCGGCGTTAGCAGAAGCACAGAGACCGTTCAAGAGGAATAGGGCCAAAACAAAACGCATTGTTTTCCGCCAGTTCAAACCGGGACACTATCGTTCGGGCTCTTGCGTGAGTTGCTTGCGAGCTTTTTGCCACCGTTTTCCTGCGATCAATACGGCGGCGCCTTACGCTGTCGTTGGACCGTCGCCGCTTCAACCCACCACATGAGATCGTCGGCGAAGCGTGGGAAAGCCCGTTCGAGCGTCACGCCGCTCTCGCCGATTGGCTCTCCTTCAGCCGATAGGGTCTGCCCAATGGGACCAACGGCAATCGTGCTCGAAACAACCACCATTCCCATCTCTGACAGTGTGCCGTACCAAGCAGTGGCAGCGCGCGCACCGGACAAACGTCCCGCCGAATAGCTCGCGATCGCGGCGGGGCGCCAAAACCACTCCTCCAAAAAATGGTCCGTGAGATTTTTCAACCCAGGCTGGATGCCCCAATTGTATTCGCCGGTGACGAATACGAAGCCGTCGGCGTCACGGATCTTGCTTGCCAGCTGCTCGAGCCGCTCTGGAGCTTTGCCTTTCGGATGTTCCTTGTACATCCTGTCAAGCATAGGCAGGTCGATCGCCTTGGCGTCGATCAACTCGGCCTCCTCCCCTCGCCGCCGCAGAAGCTCGACCAGAAATCGGGCAAGCCGGATGCCCATCCGGTCGGAACGATAAGACCCATAAAAGACGAGGATGCGATTATTCATCATGCTCTTGCAGCCAAGCAGCTGCAGCTCCACCAAGGCAGTTCAAAGTGCTTCGGCCCGACCAAAGCGGCTGATTAGACGTAACGAAGTGGCGTGCCTATGACGCCAGCTGCTTTCCAACCTGCTCACCCACGATGTAATTAGCGTACCAGTCGGGCCAGTTCTCATCATGCTGCCCGATCCTCTTCTCGTGCTCGCCATGCGCTGCCGCTGCTCGTCGGAGCGCCGTTGCGAGCTCAGTAGAGGAGGTAAACGCGGTGATTTCGCTGTCCACGCGACCGGGCAAGCGAGCGGTGACCTCCTGAAGCAGCCAGCCGTTACCGTCCGGGTCCTTGAAGGAGGCGAACGAGCGGTAGCTGCGCGACTCTGGATCCGCACCGCGGACCCGCCGTCGGCCGAGCAGATATGGATCGTCTGAGCCATGCACGTCTTCCCCAACGTGGAATGGCTCGCTAATTTCGACGCCCCGACCGACGAGATCGTCGCGCACCGCCTTGATGTTGGAGACAACCAGATACAGTCCTTGGGTCGAGCCGGGCGCCGCTGCCGTCACATTCTTGCCGAAGATAATCGAGGACCCCGAGCCAGGCGGCGTGAACTGGATGACTCGATGCTGCTCACCCGCGGTGAAGTCGGCATCTAACCGCCACCCGAGCTTGCCGTAGAACTCTTTCGCGCGATCGACGTCCGAAACAGGGATCACGATCACCTCGAGCTTCATGTCGATCGCCGGTGCGTTCGGGCTTCTCGTAGTATTTGCCATGGTTGTCTCCTTGTTGTCGGTGAACTGTTGGTTCGCAGAATTCCAAGTTTTGATCAACTTTGCCTTGACACCTCGACGACCGCTTGCGCAAAGGCCCGAGGAGCCTCCTGAGGTAGGTTGTGCCCGACGCCGCCATTGATCGTTCTGTGCGAATACCTGCCGCTAAACATCTTGGCATACGCCGCAGGCTCCGGGTGCGGAGCGCCATTAGCATCACCTTCCATGGTGATGGTTGGCACGCTGATCATCGGGCTTTGCGCAAGGCGTTTTTCCAGCTGCTCATATCTCGGCTCCCCATCAGCCAATCCAAGACGCCAGCGGTAATTGTGGATTACGATCGCAACATGATCCGGGTTGTCGAGGGCTTGCGCGCTGCGATCGAAAGTGGCGTCATCGAACAGCCACTTCGGCGAGCCGAGCTGCCAGATCAGCTTCGCAAAATCGCGGTGATACTTTTCGTATCCAGCGCGACCTCGCTCAGTCGCAAAATAGAACTGGTACCACCACTGCAGTTCGGCCGTAGGCGGGAGCGGCATTCGGCCAGCTTCTTGGTTACCGATCAGGTAACCACTGACAGAGACCATGGCCTTGCAGCGTTGTGGCCACAGCGCGGCCATGATGTTCGCCGTGCGCGCACCCCAATCGAAGCCGGCAAGCACCGCCTTCTCGATACTAAGCGCATCCATCAACGCGATCATGTCGGAGGCCATGGCCGAAGGCTGCCCATTGCGCAACATTGCATCGGAGAGGAAACGCGTAGTGCCGTATCCACGCAAGTATGGCACAATCACGCGATAGCCGATCGAGGCCAGCAGCGGGGCGACATCGACAAAGCTATAGATGTCGTAAGGCCAGCCGTGCAGCAGGATAACCGGTTCGCCGTCGGCCGGACCTGCTTCGGCGTAGCCGATGTTCAGAAGCTCGGCTTCGATCTGTTTCAGCGGTGCGAAAGAGGTATTTGTTCCCGCTTTGAAGGTTTGTGTATCCATCGTGTTTTGCTCGGCGAGTTGCGCCTCGGCCGACATGCTGAGCGCGAACTGGGCGCAAGCGAGCGTGATAGCGGCATTGCCGACGAAGCGGCGGCGCTCTTGATTGATCTTTTCTGGCATCTGTTCTCCTGCCCGGGCGGGGGCCGCACGTTCATTCAACCCGACTCTCATCCGAGCGCGCGCTGGTAGCGGCTTGGTGTCTGCCCAGTGATCTTACGGAACACAGCTACGAAAGAGCTCGTCTCACTAAAGCCTACACTCAGGCCGACCTCCGTCACGGATTGCTTTCTCTCAGCCAACATTGACCTTGCCCGCTCAATGCGCTGGTTCGTGTGATAGCGATGCGGAGAAGTGCCGAATGATTGCTTGAAAGCCCGCGAAAAGTGAAACGTGCTTAATCGAGCCAGACGCGCGAGCGTGCCGAGCGGAATCTGTTCGGACAAATGTTCCTGGACGTATGTGGCCACTATACGCTGCTGCCAACTGGCCAAGCCGCCCCTGAGCGTGCCATCGGGACTAGATGCTCCGCTCTGAAGGCTTGCGAGTTCGTGTTTTAGAACGAGGCCTAAAGCTTCAACAAATTGCTTATTCGGACCCCTTGGGCTTTCGATTGCCTGCCTGAGCTTTGCTGCAATGCTCCAGATAGCGGCATCTTCGAACAACAGGCGGGGAGCAAATACAACACCAGCGAGGTCTTCTTCAATCGGCAGTGCCGTCGGGTCAAAATAGAAATACATCGCGCTAGTCGGAGTGCGTGAGTCGTGCCACTCAAAGTATTCGTGCCCGGCCGGCACCAATGTGAGCTTCTTGGTAACGTCACGCAGCGTCGATCGCGCCGTGCCTTCGACGTAGGATTCGCCGTCTCGACGCACTCCATACTCGTGTGCGACAAGTAGGTGCATGTGCGAGTGAAAGCGGTAGTCCAAGCGATGGTGCGCCATGCCTTGGACGAGTTCGACGGCCATTCCGCCCCACTCCGCACCTCGACGCGTAACCGCGCGATGCGGCCCGATCTCCACCGTCGGAAATGAAATGGCGCTCAACTGCCGATTTTGCAATTCCGGCGGACTGCCCCCATTCTTGGGCAGTGATGGGAGCACAGAGGCACTCCGGCCCTGAAACGGCCGGTTTTGCAGTGTGCCCATCCGGACGGCCTCCGATGTGAGACCCAGAAGCGAGGAGCCGTTCAACATCTGATAAACCCTTGCGCCGTAAATCGAGAGCCAGCCCGAGCCGCTCTTCCATCTGAAACGCAGATTAATCTTCGATGTCGATCTTCTCTATCGCACTTAGGTTTTCATCGGTAACCCACAAACCTATACGTAGGTTTTAGAGCCTGTGCTTAGACTTCGCTCACCTCAGGACAGCATCATACTTAGAACCTACATCCCACTCTGATTCGGCTGCATTGTTGCGGAGGCGCTAATCCAGATAGCTGGTACTAGGCCTTAGCTGGAATTTCGGTGCGCCTGAACGGCCGTATTGAGGCACTTAATCAGAGCTCCTTCCTCGAAAGGCTTCGTGAGGAAGCAGATCGCCCCATCTCTAATTGCCTGTTTTCGCGAGCTCTCGTCCGGGAGAGCTGTGATGAAGATGAAGGGCACCGCGTAGCCCTCACTTCGCAATCGGGATTGCAGCTCGACCCCACTCATCGCCGGCATACGGACGTCAGCGATCACGCACCAGCTAGTGTGTAGTTCCACCGACTGGAGAAATGCCTCGGCGGATGCAAACGTGCAAGATGTATATTCAAGCGATATAACGAGATTGTTTAGCCCGACACGAATGGACTCGTCGTCATCGATAATTGAAATCACCGGAACTGCGTTCAAGATCAATTCCTCAGCAAAACAGGGTCGCACACACACTGTCCCGCTGCGAAAATGGGCCGCGATACTGCGCTCCGATATCATACTTAGGTTGTAGATTGGTGTGCCCGTGTGATCCCGAGCGTTTCGGCCATTCTAACGAGGTCGGCGAGTGACCGGGCCTCCATTTTTTTCATCGCGTGCCCACGATGTATCTTGACGGTGATTTCGGTGACGTTCAGTTCGTGCGCGATTTGCTTGTTCATTAGACCGGACGTGACCAGAGTCAACACTTCGCGCTCGCGCCTGGTTAGTGATTGAAACCGACGTTGAAGGTTGGCTAAGGCCTGTTTGCTCTCGCGCCACTTTCGGTCCTGATCGAGCGCACGGGTTACTGCATCCAACATGTCCTGGTCCCGAAACGGCTTCGGCAAAAAATCGATCGCTCCCGCTTTCATCGCCTTCACCGACATCGGAACGTCGCCATGTCCTGTCATAAAGATAATCGGGATGCGAATCCCGGCTTTAGCCAGAACATCCTGGAATTCAAGACCACTGACCCCCGGCAGTCTGATGTCAAGCACGAGACAACTGACAAAATCCGGGAGCTTGCTGCTGAGCAATTCAGCGGTTGAAGCGAATACTTTAACAGGCAGGTTCATTGACTGAAAAAGGTATGTGAGCGCAACCCGCAACGACTCGTCATCATCGACGACTAACACCATCTTTTGTGCTTCGTTTTTCTCAGTCGTCATCAATCACCCAACTCGGCTAACCAGGGTCACATAGGCGCAAGCGGTTCGTTTGCACGGAATAACGCTCGCTCGCCAATCCTACCGGCCTGTTGCTTCACGTGCGGCGTTCTCGGGGGGCGGAGGGACGGCGAACTGGAAGGTCGCGCCCGGTTCAGAGGCGGACGACCACAATCGTCCGCCGTGAGCCTCCACGATCGAGCGGCAGATCGAAAGACCCATGCCCAATCCTCCGGGCTTGGTGCTGAAAAATGGTTCGAACACACGGTCCGCGCTGCCATCAGGAATTCCGATGCCACTGTCCTTCACCGCGATTACCACCCGATGCGCTTCATCAACATACGATTGCACCACCAATTCACGCGGGCGGCCCGCGACACCTTGCATAGCTTCCGCACCGTTGAGAATCAAATTGATGATCACCTGTTGAAGCTGGACCCGATCCGCAAACATCAGAGCTAGGGCCGAGCCAAGTTCAAGTCGCAGGATCACCTGCTTATTAATTAGTTCGCGCTCCAGTAACGTAGCGACTTCGCGGATAAGGTCATTGGCGTCGAGCGGTGCCCTCTGGGTATCCGCGTTTTTCAAGAGACCGCGGATGCGGCGGATTACCTCGCCGGCCCGGTTGCTATCTTTGACGATCCATTCGACAGCCCCTCGCACACTGTTGAGGTCAGGTGTTTCACGTCGAAGAAACCGCAGGCAAGCTTGGCCGTTAGCCAGAATTGCGGCGAGTGGTTGATTCACCTCGTGGGCTATGGTCGCACTTATTTCTCCGAGCGTCGCCACGCGGCTGGCATTAGCCAGAGCGCTTTGCATGGCGTGCAAAGTGTTTTCAGCCTGCTTTCGATCCTCTATGTCAGTATTTGTGCCGTACCATGCGATGACGGCACCAGTTTCGTCGTGGAACGGCTCGGTGCGAAACAAGAACCAGCGGTACGCCCCATCGAAACGTCGCATTCGCGCCTCGACTTCACCTGACTCGTTCGAGGCGAGCATGGCTCGCCACGTGCCAAGCAGGTTTGGGAGATCGTCAGGATGAACCGCGGCTTGCCAATCCCAACCGAGTGCCTGCTCCAGAGAGAAGCCTGTGTAGTCGAGCCAGCGCTCGTTAAGGTATTCGGCAAAGCCATCCGCCCGGGCTCGCCAGGCCAAAGTCGGGATTGTGTCAAGGGTCGTACGAAGCTCTGCTTCGGCCTTCGCTAGCCGCGCCTCACTGTCGCGCAGCGCTTTTTCGGCGACCTTTTGCTCTTCTACGTCGATGCCGACCGAGTACCACTTTACAATGCTTCCCTTATCGTCGCGGCGTGGGGCGCGTCGCATGGTGTACCAGCGGTACACGCCGTCGGCTCGGCGCGTGCGCACATCGACCGAAAGCATTTCGCCCCTTGCTTGTGAAGCATGCCACGCTTTGTTGAATTGTTCGACATCATCAAGGTGATAATATACAGAAGTGTCTATTCCTTTTCCCGTCGCTTCTCGCTGCGTATGACCGGTGTAATCCTGCCATGTTTTATTCACGTAACTACGGGTGCCGTCGGCCTCAAAAGTTGACACCATCACCGGAATTGAATCGATCGTTAGCTCAAGTTCGCGCCGTGCCTCGGCCAACTGAGCTTCACTTGCGCGCAAGGCGTTCTCCGCCCGCTTCCTGTCTTCGATGTCGTAGCCGGACCCATACCACTTGATCACCTTGCCGGTGTCGTCCCGCAGCGGTGTGCGCGTCATATAGTTCCATCTATACTGACCGTCGGCCCGAAGCATGCGCTGTTCAGTGTGGAACGGCTCACCCGTAAGCAGATGAGTACGCCAAAGGCGATCCACCCTTTCGCGATCGTCGGGATGGATGAGGTCGCGTACGTTCTCAACCGAGAAGTCGTGGCCGACATATTCCTGCGCCGGCTTGTTGGCGAAATAAGCTTTGCCTTCCGCGTCGAGCACGACGACCATCGTAGAGATCGTGTCGATCATCAGCTGGAGATCCTGCCTAGCCTTGGCGAGATCTGCCTCACTTCGCCTCAGCGCTTCCTCTGCCCGCTTTCGATCTTCAATGTCATACGTCGCGGCGTACCAGGCTATGACTTCTCCGTCATCATTGCGCAGGGGCACACGCCGCGTGGCAAACCAGCGATATTCGCCATCAAATCTTCGGAGCCGCGCTTCGGATTCGAATGCTTCCCCCGTTGCGAGTGCGACATCCCATGCCGCTTCAAGCCGCGGAACATCGTCGGGATGAGTTATTACGCTGGTGCGCCTAGTCCATTTTGTCGTCACGAGTCCACTATAGCTGCGCCCAACTTGATTGACAAAATCGATGATGCCGTCGCCGCGGTGGCGAAGTATCAACACAGGCACCGTGTCGATGATCAATTGAACTTCATGCCTGGCTTTGGCCAGTTCGACCTGGCTCTGTCGCAGAGCATCTTCAACGCGCTTTCGATCGTGGATATCGAATGCTACCCCGTACCATTTGATTACCTCTCCGCTCTCGTTGCGCAGCGGTACGCGGCGAACCCAGTGCCAACGGTATTCTCCGTCGGCTCTGCGCAATCGCTGTTCGAGATCGAACGGCTCGTCGTTGGCAATATGAGAGCGCCACTCTCGTTCGACCATCGCATGGTCATCAGGATGCAGCGCGCCTCCCCAGCGATTGCCTTCCACATTGTCCTGCGAAAGGCCGGTATAGTCTCTCCAGTTCCTGTTGCGAAACTCCATGAACCCGTCAGGGCGATAGCGCGCGGCGAGCACCGGCATTGTATCGATCGTCAGCTGAAGTTCTTCTTCAGCCCGGCGAGCTCTTTGCTCCGCCTGTCTGCGCTCGGCATTCTCGATGCGAAGCTTTGCGTTTAATTCTTGCAGTTCTTCGACGGCCCTCTGCTGTCTCTCGTGGGCAAGCCGGAGCGAAGCTGCGGCCCTCCTCTGTGCCGTGCTCAACAAAACCACAAACAGTGCCGCCACCGCAAAAAGCATCAACCGCGCAATTTCTTTCGTCGCGAGAGCGAACGAATAGATCGGCGGCAGAAAAAGATAATCGAATGTCAAAATGGTCAGCGCGGTTGCAAGCAAAGCGGGACCGGGGCCTCCAACCCAGGCCGCGAACACGACGGCGCAGAGAAACAAGGACAGCGAAGGATCTACACCCCACCATCGGCCTATGACAACATTCATGCCGATGGCCACCGCCGTCGAAAGAATCGCTAGGATGTACGTAAGGGCCAGCGGCGACCTGAACCGCGATGAAAGAGCGGACGTCGACATATTGCTTCCTGCGCCCGGACCCCGGTGCCCATTATTGGTATGCTCGACAAAGCACGTCAACAACTGCCAAACGTGGCCCTACTTCAACCTTTTACGAACTGAGCGCCGCGCCTGCCTTCACTTCTTTCGACCGATTACGGCTCCCGGACACGGGATAGCCCGCTACCTTGAACGGGAAACGGCAATAACGCAACAGATTGAGCATTGCGCGATCCATATACCTCTCTCCTGAACATAGTGATGCGGTCGCACAAACGCCTCACCTTAACCAAGGAGAAGGAAGATGGATCAGATGACGAGGGCCGAACCAATCGACCAGGAGCGGCGCCAGATCTTGAGCAACGCTGCGTCGGGTATCGCTGCTCTCGGTGCCGCCAGTCTGTTTCCTCTGCGTGCCGCGTTGGGCGCCAAAAGCGATGAAATCCGTCCGTTTCGTATCAATGTTCCGGAAGTGGCCCTCGTTGATTTGCGCAGGCGCATAAGCGCGACAAAATGGCCTGAGCGGGAGACGGTCAACGATCCATCGCAGGGCGTGCAGCTTAAGACAGCTGGTAAACTCGCGCGTTATTGGGCGACGGAATACGATTGGCGCAAGATTGAGGCGAAGCTGAACGCCCTGCCGCAGTTCATCACCGAGATCGACGGACTCGACATTCATTTCATTCACATTCGCTCGAAACATGAGAACGCATTGCCGCTTATCGTCACCCATGGCTGGCCCGGGTCGGTCATCGAGCAGCTCAAGATCGTGGATCCGCTCACCAATCCCACAATGAATGACGCGAGCGCATCAGACGCCTTCCACGTGGTGATCCCCTCGATCCCCGGTTACGGCTTTTCAGGCAAGCCTGACACCACTGGTTGGGACCCAATCCGCATCGCCCGTGCCTGGGTCACGCTGATGAAGCGTCTTGGATATGATCGGTTCGCGGCGCAAGGGGGCGATTGGGGGGATGCGATCACCGAGCAAATGGCTCTGTTGGCACCCCCGGAGTTGCTGGGCATTCACACCAACATGCCCGCTACCGTGCCGCCTGACATTTCTAAGGCGCTCCAGCTCGGCGATCCGGCGCCGTCCGGTCTCTCAGCGGACGAACGACACGCGTACGACCAACTGGACTTCTTCTTCAAGAACGGTGTCGGCTATGCCCAAGAGATGTCGCACCGCCCTCAAACGCTGTACGGGATTGCGGATTCACCTATCGGCCTCGCTGCGTGGATACTCGATCACGATGCACGAAGTTACGAGCTCATCGCGCGCGTATTCGACGGAAAACCTGAAGGTCTCACGCGAGATGACGTCCTCGACAACATCACGTTGTATTGGTTGACAAACAGCGCGGTTTCTTCAGCTCGTCTGTACTGGGAAAACAAGCTGGCGTTTTTCGACGTGAAGAACGTTTCCATTCCGGTCGCGGTGAGCGTCTTTCCGGACGAAATCTATGCAGCTCCGCGGAGTTGGGCAGAGCGCGCGTTTCCCAAACTCATTCACTTCAACAAGCTTGAGAAGGGCGGGCACTTCGCCGCATGGGAGCAGCCAGCTGTTTTCAGCGCTGAGATGCGGAAAGCGTTTAGGCCACTTCGTCAGTCCATCTGAGCCGAACGGGGCCGCGCATGATAGGTGTGCGGCCTTCCAGCAAACTGATAAGGAGCGTACCCGTGAATCGCCCGGAAAAAATATCATCCACGCGGCGAATCCGCCTCGAACGGCGGCTGCCGTCCTACTGGAGAGTTACATTCGATCATCCCCCTCTGAATATCTTCGGCCCAGACACGATCCCGGACCTGAACGCTATAATCACCGAGCTCGAGAAAGACGAGCATGTAAAGGTGGTGGTCTTTGATAGTGCGGTCGACGGCTTTTTCCTGACGCACTATGACTTCTTCGCTCCTTTAGAGGACACCACTGGCCTGCCTGCTGGACCGACCGGCCTACAGGCACTCCCGGACATGCTGGCTCGTTTGAGCCGAGCTCCTGTTGCTTCGATCGCCCTGATTCGTGGCCGAGCGACCGGGGTGGGAAGCGAACTTGCGCTGGCGAGCGACATGCGTTTCGCCAGTCGGGAAAGAGCGATCTTGTCGCAATGGGAAGTTGGAGCGGGCCTCGTGCCGGGCGGCGGACCGCTGGCGCGATTGCCCCGCCTGGTCGGCCGAGGCCGCGCTTTGGAGGTGCTGCTAGGAGCTGACGACATCGGCGGCGACCTTGCGGAGCGCTACGGGTACGTCAACCGTGCGCTTCCGGATGCCGAACTGGATTCATTCGTTGATGCGCTGGCGATGCGGATCGCCTCGTTCGACAAGTCAGCGATCGCCGACACCAAGAACCTCGTGAATGCGGCAAGCCTGCCGGCAGATCAAGAGATCGCGCCCGAATGGGATTCGTTTATAACCTCCCTTAAACGTCCGGCCACCCAAGCCAGGATCAAGACCTTGCTTGAACGCGGCTTTCACCGCCCGGGTGATGTAGAGAATCGGCTCGGATTTCACGTCGGCCAGCTTAGTGGCTGAGGGTGTGCGAGTGATTTCAAAATCCTACGGATGACGTTTAGGCGTACACCGCTCTTCCAAACCGAGAACGGAGAATGCTTTATGGGCTTTGATATCAACGTGAATGGAAATGTGCACAACGTCGACGTCGACGGCGACACGCCGCTGCTTTGGGTTTTGCGCGACGTGCTCGGCATGACCGGAACGAAATTCGGCTGCGGAATGGCGCTATGCGGCGCCTGCACGGTTCACATTGACGGCACCGCCAGCCGTTCCTGCGTCACGCCGATCGACACCATCGGCAATTCGCAAATCACGACGATTGAAGCGATTGGCGCGACTTCGGCGGGCGCAAAGATCCAGAAAGCCTGGCTGGATTATGAAGTGGTCCAGTGCGGTTATTGTCAGTCCGGACAGATCATGTCGGCCTCCGCGTTGCTGGCAAGCAATGCGAATCCCAAGGACGCTGATATCGACGACGCAATGAGCGGCAATATCTGCCGGTGTGGAACTTATGTACGTATCCGCGAGGCAATCAAGCTCGCGGCCGCGCTGACGAACGAAAAGCGAGGCTGACCATGGCCCTCGATCGCATCTCCTCTCGTTCCACTGACACAAATCTATCGCGACGTAGCTTCCTGGCAAGTAGCGCTGGTTTCGGCGGTGGTCTCGTGCTGAGCCTCAGCCTGCCTCTTCACAGAATCGAGGCCGGCCAGTCAGAGAGCTTCGCACCGAACGCTTTCATTCGTATCGGCAGCGAGGGCCAGGTTGTCCTGACAATGCCTTACGTTGAGATGGGGCAAGGCACTTACACCTCGATCCCGATGCTGATCGCTGAAGAGCTAGAGGTGAGCTTGATGCAGGTTCGTCTTGAACATGCGCCGCCCAACGAGAAGCTGTACGCAAATCCGTTGTTGGGCGTTCAAGCAACCGGCAACTCGAACGCAATCCGCGGGGCGTGGAAGCCACTGCGTGAGGCCGGCGCGACTGCAAGGATCATGCTGATAGCGGCGGCAGCCAATCGCTGGGGAGTAGATCCAAAATCGTGCCGCGCGGAACATGGTGAGATAGTTCATGTATCGACCGGGCGGCGCCTGACCTACGGTGAGCTTGCCACGGAGGCCGCGAAGATAGCGGTCCGCAAAGATGTCATTCTGAAATCGCCGGAAGACTTCAAACTGATCGGCACCCGGACCAAGCGCCTTGACGCCCCCGAAAAGGTCGACGGTACCGCGCTCTACGGCATCGATGCGAGACCGCCGAACGTCAAGATTGCGACGCTTGCTCAGTCACCCGTCTTCGGCGGGCGCGTGAAGAGCGTGGATGATGCAGCTGCGAAGGCCGTCAACGGTGTGCGCCAGATCGTCCGGCTGGATGATACCGTTGCGGTGGTGGCCGACCACATGGGAGCTGCGAAAAAAGGCTTGGCCGCACTCAAGATCGAGTGGGACGACGGTCCGCATTCCAGGCTTGCGACGGAAGAGATCTCGCGGCAGCTCGAAATGGCGACGCTCGGTCCGGGCGCTGTGGCGCAGAACAAGGGTGATGCGGACAAAGCGATGGCGAGTGCCACCACCAAGGTTGAGGCGATCTATCAGGTGCCGTTCCTCGCACACGCCGCTATGGAGCCGATGAACTGCACGGTGCACTTTCGTCAGAATGAATGCGAGATCTGGATCGGCAGCCAGGCAGTGGCGCGTGTACAGGCGATGGCCGCGAACGCCGCAGGTTTGCCTCTGGACAGGGTTATCGTCCACAATCACCTGCTCGGCGGTGGCTTCGGCAGGCGACTGGAGGCGGACGGCGCAGTGCGTGCCGTTGAGATCGCCAAGCATGTCGAAGGCCCCGTGAAGGTGGTGTGGACACGTGAGGAAGACATCCAGCACGACATGTACCGGCCCTATTGGTTTGACCGCCTCTCCGCGGGACTGGACGATCAGGGCCGACCGGTTGCCTGGAAGAACCGTTTCGCAGGCTCATCGGTGATCGCGCGCTGGCTGCCGCCGGCCTTCAACAACGGCCTTGATCCCGATTCGACGGAAGGAGCGATAGACTTGGTCTACGATCTGCCGAATTTCCACGTCGAATATGTTCGCGTTGAGCCTCCGGGAATTCCGACGGCGTTCTGGCGCAGTGTCGGACCCTCGCACAACGTCTTTGTCACCGAAAGTTTTATCGACGAATTGGCAGCCGCCACGAAACAGGATCCAGTTGCTTACCGCCGAGCGCTGCTAGACAAGTCTCCTCGCGCCAAGGCGGTCCTCGATCTTGCCGCCGATAAAGCGGGCTGGGGAAAGGCCTTGCCCAAGGGTACCGGTCGCGGTGTCTCGCTCCAGCTCGCCTTCGGCAGTTATCTTGCACAGGTGGCGGAGGTCGAAGTCTCGACATCGGGCGCTATCCGCGTCCGGCGTGTGGTTTGCGCTGTTGACTGCGGCACAGCAATAAATCCCGACACAGTTCAGGCGCAGATACAAAGCGGCATCATCTTCGGCGCGACCGCAGCGCTTTATGGTGAGATCACGCTGAAAAACGGCCGCGTCGAGCAGACCAATTTCGATACTTATCAGATGCTGCGAATGAACGAGGCGCCTACCATAGAGGTCCACATAGTCCAAAGCTCCGAGCCGCCGGGTGGTCTGGGCGAGGCCGGGACCTCGGCAATCGTCCCTGCGATCGCAAATGCAATCTTTGCCGCAACGGGCAAGCGCCTACGCAAAATGCCGGTAGACGCCAGTGCGCTTAAACAGCCCGTTTGAGCAAACTGCGTGAAGGAGTTCACGATGCGAGCCGACTTAGTTCCTGGTACAATATTTCCCGACTACGAATTGTCTGACCACGCCGCAAAGCGTCGGAAGCTTTCCGAGCTGCAAGGACAGCACCCTATGATTCTCGTTCTGAGTCGCGGGGGCTACTGTCCAAAGGATCGTCGACAG
>C688J35102_120990009_pt1 | contig 18571 bp, 18 predicted proteins | sample HopSoiMetagenom2_FD_35102 | JGI IMG/M metagenome (IMG submission 35102)
CGGCGGAGGCCGCGAGCCGCGGGTGCCGCCGCACGATGGCCTCGACCGGCTGTGCCGCCTTCATCCGCCCCGGCGTCCAGTAGTCGCGAGCCCGCTGGGCGGACGAGGGCTTGACCGTCACGCCGCTCGCGGAAGCCCCGGCGGCGAGCGGAACCCCGGCGGCGATCAGAGTTAGAGCGGCTGCGAGCGGGACGGCAATCCTCGCAAGCGCCCGGTGAGCCCCCCGGCCCGGCGCGTTCATTCGCGGCACTCTACCTAGCCGTGCGAGCAGAGCCGCTCGCCGGCGATAGCACCGGAAGCCTTCGTACGTCGCTCCGGGGGAGGGACGTTCAGCGAGCCGTGGCCGCCGGCGGCCTGGCCGGAGATGCCGGCCCGCGTCCTCGCCGCTCGGAGCGATCGCCCGTTGCCGTTTCCGCTCGCACCCCAGGGGCCGGCGCGCGGGGAGTGACCGGACGCCGAGTGACCGGGCGCCGAGCCCGGGATCCCGGCCGGCGATCTGACGATGCCGCCCCGGCCGCGGCAGCTGGCCGCCCGTCTCCTCGACCTCGGTTGACCTCTACCTCCCCGTCGAGCAGCGCCTCGACCCCGACGCGGGCGACATGGGCGCAGCCGCCGAGCACCAGCAACAGCAGACCGAATCCGGGCGAGCCGAAGACGACGGCGAGGAACGCGAAAGCCATCGACCCATAGAAGACGTGCGGCAGCGCCTCGGCAAGCCGCGCGCACTTCTCCCGGTCAAGTGGCTGAACCCTCATCAGAACCAAAGTTCGGCGCCTCCTGTCGATTCCCTTGGACGGCGGTCCTCCATGCCGATGATTCAGTGCCTCTCGGGCCCAGACTCGCTCGCCGAACCCTTCTCCTGTTCGGCCCCTATACCACCGTCCTGGCGGCACGGTTGTAACAGTTGCTCTACGCCTCTTGCGCTACTCAGGTGCCTATGGGATGGTGAGGCCGATGCTCGCCCATATCGCAGGACTACCGGTCGAGGAGACGGCGCTGAGCTTCGCGCCGGTGATGTTGCTGGCCAGCGGTGTGGCGACGTCGCGGATCCGTGACCGGGTTCGCGCGGGTCGCCGGCGTCGCAGGTACGGACAGGCCGCGCCCGCCAGGGAACGGCGACGCTGATGGCAACCGGAGCGCCGACCGCGCAGCGACAGGCGGTGCCGGTCAGGCACAGGCCCAACATCGCGGAGATGACGCCGCGGCAGGTCGCCGAGTTGCGCTCGGCCTTCACGGCGATGCAGAAGATCAGCGACAACCGCGGCTACACGCACTACGCGAGCTGGCACGGCCTGCCCTCCCCGGCGGAGTGCGAAATCGCCCACGGTCAGCCTTCCTTCCTTCCGTGGCACCGCGCTTACCTGGTGCGTTTCGAGCAGGCGCTGCGGGACACCGGACACGACGTGATGCTGCCCTGGTGGGACTGGACGAAGACGCGGGAGGTCCCCAAAGCCTTCAGCGAGAAAGTCGGGCCGGACGGTGCGCCCAATCCTCTGTACTCGGCGCGGATCTCGGCGCTCGCCCGCCAGCAGGGAAGTCAGGCGACCCGCGCCGAAACCCGGCGCCTCTCGCAGTACGAGCAGACGGTCCGCGAACCGGCACGGCCGCAAACCTTCCTGCCGACCAAGGGCCAGATCGACTATCTGCTGGCCGAAGCCAGGCAGTACGAACAGTTCCGCCTCGAACTCGAGGACTTTCACGGCGAAGTCCATGTATGGGTCGGCGGCCACATGGGCAACCTCCCCTTTGCCTCCTTCGACCCGATCTTCTGGGCCCACCACTGCATGATCGACCGGCTCTGGCGAATCTGGCAGCTCAAGCACCCCGGCGCGAGCTTCCCGGCGAGCACCCGGGGCAAAACGATGACCCCGTTCAACCTCACCGCCGGTCAGGTTCTCGACCCCAACGCCCTCGGTTACGACTACTCCGTCTCGATCGCGCAGGTGAGGCCCTGATGGAGCGCTACGACTCGAGCCCCGTTCCGCTCTCCCCCGCCGTGCGGGCGGGCGAGTTCAGCGGCGGACAGCTGATCTTCTACGAGGTGGACCACTCCGGCGACTCCTTCGAGGCACGCGTCTTCGTCAACAACCCGGATGCCGTGATCGACACGCCGCGCGAGCCCGCGCATGGCTACGCCGGCTCGTTCGTGATCTTCGGGCACGGCGGCTGCGTTGGCGACGAGGGCCACTGCGACGTTCCGGCCAGGCAGAAGGACCCGTTCGACTCGCGCTCCCTGCACGCGCTGACGCCGCAGACGAAAACGGTCGATGTCGGCGAGGCCCTGCGGCGAGTCCACGGTGACGGCGACTCGATTGTCGTAACCGTCCTCGCGATCCTCGCAGGTGCCGACAGCGCGGAACTGGCCGACGTCCTCGAGTTCAGCGCGATGAGACTGGTCGCCTATGCCTAAGGCCTCCTCGTTCGCCGCCTGGGAGTCACCGCTGCAGTTCGACAAAAAGCGCGAGGAGCTCGGCGGGGTCTCGCTGACCGAACTGTCGGCGATGCGCTTCGACGAGCTCGGCCGCTTCAAGCAGGCGCAGGCATTTCCCCACGGTTACGACCGCGACTACCTCACCTTCTACGCGCCGCGCGACACCGGCGTCCACCAGGCGCTGCTCTGGACGCTGTTGCAGGCCAAAAGCTCGGTCGCCATCAACATGTACGGATTCGACGATCCCCAGATGGTCGCGCTGCTCCGGCACCATGCCAAGAACCGGTCGATGGTGGTGACCCTCTCGCTCGACTCGAGCGAGGCGGGGGGCAAACTCGAGTCCGAACTGCTGGCCCTGCTGAAAAACGACCTGCCCGGCAACAGCATTTCGATCGGCCGCTCGGAAAAGCACGCCATCAGCCACGACAAGCTGATGGTCATCGACGGCCTCTACCTGGTCACCGGCTCGACCAACTGGTCCTTCGGCGGCGAGGTCGAGCAGGACAACCAACTGACCCTCACTCGCGACCCGATCGCCTGCGCAGAGGCCCGCGCCGTAATCGACCTCGACCACGACGTGATGCTGAAGCAGATGGCCGAAGCGGCCGCCAAGAAAGCGAAATCAAAATCCTCATGAGGCGCCAAGGCCCCTTCAACCAAATGCTCGGCGACCTGCCCTAGAGGGCGGGCGCTCAGGCATCGACGGGCTTCGGGAAGGGATGCGTAAGCCACAGCCCAGCCCGAGGATCCGATTCCCCGCCTGGCGCAGTCGACGCTAAAGCGCTAATGCGCCCAACAAAGTGAAACCCGCGACCTTCGGCTTGAAAGGACGGAGGTCAGTGACTCGGAGAGCCGATCTGAGGCGCTGATGCGACCGAGATGAGACCGCGGGCGGACGGTGACGAGTTGAGTCCGCCCTGCACCGACAGCTAGGCTTCCTCAAGATGATCAAGGAGCGTAAGAACACTTGGAGACTGCGGCTCCAATTTATCTCCTGCGGGTTGCTGATCGTCGCTGCCTTCGCTCCGCTTTCCGAGACCCTGCATAAAATCCTGGCCGCGGTGGCTGTGGTGGGGATATTGGTGTTCCTAGCCACCGACTCCCCCACCGCTCGAAAAGAGTCCGCTCGCTTCATGGTCCTGCTGGTGGCTTCAGTGGTCTTGGCTCTGCTTCTCTCAGTGAATCCAGTATGGGCGGCCTTGGTAGTCCTAGTTGGAAGCGTCCTGTGGGACCTCGACAGGCAGGAGAATGCCGAGGACTCGGCGGAGCGCGAACGCCCCAGCGAGACCTGGCCCGGTCGCAATTAGGCTGACCGCGTGCGCAGACTTGGCCGTCGAGCCCTGCTCCTCTTCGGGGGCTATACCGCTGTAATCCTCGCTGTGGTGATTGCAGGGTTCCTTGGCGGGGCGGTAGGAATCTGGGCCTCCGTTCTCTGGGGGGCGGTGTTGCTTGGGGGCCTGGTCCTCTACCTGCGGCGGCGCTCTCGCCGACCCCGCGTCGACCCGTGAGCATGCTGGCCATTTAGCGCTAGAATATGGCCACTATGGAGAACGCAACCGTAGGCATCCGCGAACTGAAGGACAAAGCCAGCTCGATCATTGATCGAGTCGAGGAGGGCGAGGCGATCACGGTGACGAAGCACGGCCGCCCAGTGGCTCGGATCGTCTCCACGGACACCTCGCCCCACCTATCGGCGCTGATTGCGGACGGAACCGTTCGAGCGCCGGAAGGCCCGCGCTACCTGCCGGCCAAGCCTGCCAAGCTCCGAGGCGAGGGCAAGAGCGCTGCGGAGTACGTCTCCGAGGGTCGGCGCTGAGCCTTTACCTCGATACCAGCGCGCTGATCAAGCTTCTGGTCGACGAGCCCGGAGCCGGCGAGGCCCGAAGCGCCTATGCCGAGGCTGACGGAATCCGCACCACGGCGATTGCATATGTCGAGGCGACCGCGGCCTTAGTCCGGATGCGCAAGGGCCGACGACTGACTCCGACCCAACTCAACCGAGCGCAAGAGGATCTGGAGAACATCTGGCGTGGAATCTTCAGCCATGCCGTCAACGACGCACTTCTTGCGAGTGCCGCCGAGAATGCCCGGAAGCACTCGCTTCGCGCCTACGACGCTGTTCACCTTGCTGGAGCCCTCTCCTTTGCGACCGGCGAGGACCTCGACTTCGCCTGCTGGGACAAGGAGCTACGGAAAGCCGCTCAGAAGCAATCCTTCGCGCTGATCCCAAACCATCTCTAGCGCCTTTCCAGAGCCATTCTTCGCGCGGATTGAAAGGGCGAGGAGCGGTGGCTTGGGGAGCGGGATTGCGACGGCGATGCGACCGAAATGCGACCGTCCGAATCAGCAAATATCCGTCGCCTGGCCCTACCTGTTACGTGATCTTGAAGTTGACTCAGCCTGGCCGGTTGCTCTAGCGTACCGACGCTGAATACTGGTGACTCAAGCCGGATAGCCGCTGGATGACAGTGCTTCGTTCCAGCGCTGTCGAAGGCCGTCCGCGAATGCCGGCTCGACGTGCATCGCAAATGCAATGCCTCCGTCGACGTGGTTGATCATCGAGAGGACCGAATCGAACTTTCGATACTCGGCATGCTCAGCAAGCCCGAACTCCTGCACCCCTCTCACATGAACCTCCAGCCGCCGCCTGTACTCGGGGAGCAACCGTACTCCGGCGTCGTCAACGAGGAGACCGAGAACAACATGCCGGGCCCCGGGAGGAATGACGCGGATCTTTTTGGCGTGCAGGCGCAGACCAACTTCATCGAGCACTCTCGCGGTGTGCTGGATTACACCGTCAGCATCCTCACGGCAGAAGGTCGGCCCGGCGGAGAACACCATGTCGTCGGAGTAGCGCGAGTAGACGAGTCCCGAGCTCGTCGCGAACTCCTTGAGCTTCGCGTCCGTCCCAAACATCGTGGCATTCGCCAGCGCGCCGCTGGTCGGCGCACCCTGCGGAAGGACGCCCCCCCGAGCCACCGAGTAGGGCGCCTTATCCCGATACCGGTAGAAGATTCGGCGTGGCCTTCCGCCTTCGCCTTTCAGCCGAGTGCTGAGCCGGGCCATCTCGAGACTGAGCAAACGCGGGTAGCCGAGGTCGGCAAAGAGGCGGTAGACCCGCTGCTCTCCGATGCTTTCGAAGAAGTTGTGGATGTCGAGCTTGACCAGCCAACGCGCGCCGATGTGCTTCTCGGCGCAGGCGAGAATCGACCGCCCCTCCTGGTAGGCATAACTCGCATCGTGGCTGGGCAGAGCGCTAACAACGTGACGAAGGATCCAGCGCTGAACGTCCATTAACGGCGGCTCGGGGCTGGATATTGGCCTCATCTCGCCGCTACGTTTGATCCGCACGATGTCGAGATAGGAATCGCGCCGGCGCGCCACAATGTCGCGTAAGAACTCCCATGGTGCACCAGTTAGCTGGGCGAGATGAGCAAGCGTGTAGACGGGGTGTCCGCCGTGCGACCTGACCCTCGCCGCCGTCGCTAGCGCCCGCTCAATCGTCACCGGATCGCGCTCCAAGGATTCAGCGGTTCTGCGGTACAGGTGAGCGGGGGGGTCAACCACTTACTTCGATCCCATCCCGCCAGGGTTAGACGGACGTAACCCCGTAGGCCCCGAAGGATCAGGGTACGTTCGTCTAACCACCCGGATGCGTCCGCTTGTCCGGAGGCGTGCGGATAGCCGCAGCCCCATGCGAGGAGCTTTCGCTCCTCATCGGTGTATTCGCTAAGCGATCGCCCCCCTTGCTCACCTGAGGCTGGAAGGATAGTAGGGATCGTCCGAGCCGATGATCCCCGCGGTCGTTCGCCGCAGCCCTCGTTTGTTGGCGGCGATCTCCTCGCGCCCCCGTTGAGTGATCTTGCCGTCCTCCTCCACGAACTTCATCGCCCTGAGAAAACCCAACAAGGCCTCGCCTTCTCGGGAATCGACCGCGAGCTCGGCGTAGAGGGTCTCGGGGGTCCGTTGGCCGCGATTGAGCTGGATTAACGCTCGTAGAATCGAACTGCTCTTCAACCGCATGTTGTCGAGCCGCTCGTTGCGACCCATCCGCTGCTGGCCGACCCGCTCGGCAAGCCCGCGCAGCGAGTCGCGCCCAGGCCGATAGTCGCCCACGCTCCGTGCAAAGTCAGTTTCTACGGTCCGCTCGCGAAAAAGCGGCGCCCATCCGCCGACTTCCTGCCACAGGATCGCCGGCAGGTTATTGGGCGCACCGCGCTCGGTAACGAAGAGGCCGCGCGACTCGTTGTAGCCGAGGGCGAACCGCGGGCTGAGGCGACACTTCGCCTCGCACAGCTCAACGATGGCATCCCGCTCGGTCTGGGTCCACGGCGCCTGCTCGAAGGTTGCGGTTGGCTCGACTACCCAGGCCCCAGAGACGCTGCGAGCACCCCTGACATGCTCAAGACCGCTGGGACTCGCGGCGAACGCCACCGCAAAAATTTTGATCATGCGATAGGAGCGCCAGCTTCGAATCGTCTTGTTCCTCGTAAGCGCCTCGATAAAGGTCAGGATTTGGCGGCCGGTGCCGATGTAGTCAGTGACAACGACGATCGATCGGCACTCTCGCTCGCGCAGCTCATCGAGGTCAGCGCTCGGCGGAATCCAGTCCGCTTCGGCGTCAGCGCCCAGGCGGCGGATCCCGGGGAGGTCTCTAAGCACCGTGCCGACAAAGGCCTCGCTGCCACCCGTCACATCGATGTCACCGCCCGGATCGAAATTCCCGTAGGCGACGGGATCCGCCGATTGGTCGCGCAGGCTGCGCTCGGGCAGGACCACTGCTGGAGACTCGAAGGTCTTCGTCGCGGCGAGGTCTTGGAGTGTCGTAAAGAGGCCATCACGAAGCCCACTGAGAGTGACGAAGCGGAGGCTGTCGATAAGTAGCGTCGCGGCTGGGGCGTCATAGTCATCGAAGTTCTTCAGCCATCGCTGGCCCGCTGTCGTCTGACTCGGTTTCAAGGAAGACCGAGCCTAATGATTTTTTTTGATGCGCAGACTTGAACGTCGCCTCTGCGACTCATGGCAAGCCCAGAACACGGGGCTAGATTCCGGAGTCCGAGCCAAAGGCGAAAGTGACGACGCCGAAGGATCGACCAGGCGCCAGCGTCGATTGCCAGGCCACGTGGACGAATGAATCGCCGACGAGCACAGCTTCTCGCTGATCCCCAGCGACTCTGAACGAGGCGCAGATTGGCTTCAACAAGCCAATCTCCGACAATTGAAAGGACAAAAGTCGTTGGCACCGGAGCCGCGTAGCGACTGCGATGCGACCCGAATGAGACCTATACAGCGGCCAGTGCCGGCGTGATGTAGTCGCTGCCAATTGACTGCCACACACCTAGCGCAGCAGTGACCCTTGGGAATCTCCCCCAACTCCGCCCTTGGCGCTGTCCGACGTGCAGATAGGCATCAGGGATTCGCGTAGGTTAGGCATTGCTCCTCGCGCATCCTGCGGTCGAGTTGACCGTCGGCGGAAGAGGGTGGTGGCAGATAGCGCCGATCCGTCTGAATGGGCCGCGTGAACTGCGATTTCAGCACAAATCCGTGTTCCGTCATGAGGGCAGTCACGAGTTCGGAAATACGGATGCGTTGACCTTCAAGAGTGGCATCAGCCACTACTACGGTTGCAGAGCCAGATGGGCGCAACACGCGAGCGCACTCTTGAGTGACCTGTCCGAGATCGAAAATGTAGCGATCTAATATCCGCTTCGACCGAGGAGAGAGGCTTTGGTGAGCAAATCGTTGACGAATGCCTGCAATCGCCTCAGCATCTTCAAGGCCGCGCTCACTACCAATTGACTCACCTCGTCTTTCGCGAAGCTCAAGCAGGCTATATCCCATCCATACCAGTGCGAGACGGTGCCCTCGCATGTAATCAATAGCTTGGAGATATGGCGGAGACGTTAGGACAACATCAACCGAGTTCTTCCTAAGCGGGAGGTCACGCGCATCCCCCAATTCAAGTTGAAGACGCTTAACGGGCGGCCGCCTTTCTCCCGCTTTCGTGTGCCGCCCGATCACGGTACGGACCGCACTTAGGAATCGGTCTATAGGGTCGAAGCTCGCGGTCTCCCGGACGCGATGCGGTCTGCTGTGCGAAACGTCGCGCGCACGAGACGCTCCTGCGTCCTTCGTGATGATGAGCCGGCTAAACGCGCACCATAGGCAGTCCCGAAGACCGCCTGTCTCATCTTCAATGCCAAGAGCAAGACCGTGCAAGGCAGCCTGAGCGTCCCTGTCGAACCAATAGTCCACGAACTCTTGGGTTTCCGCATCCGCCATCTCATAGCAGTCGAGCCTGGCCAGCTTCGCCCTCTCCACAACCCGCTCCGCTGCCGACACCAGTGAGTCTTCATCGATAGGTCTTCCCCAAGTGCTAGCAATAAGCAGCGCCAGCGGATCAACGTCAAAGCCGACCGCTCGGTGCCCCTGCATAGCTGCGAGAACAGGGATCGTTCCTGATCCCATCATTGGGTCAAGAATTCGGAGCTTCTTCTCCCCCGGGTCGGGCAGCCGATCCAGCGCGAGCTGGGGGGCCATGCGCGCCGGAAACGGATGAACTGGGGCTACTACGTTCACTCGCCGTTGCCTTCAAGCTCTTGCTTGTAGGTCTCGACAAGCTCAGCCGGCAAAGGCTCAAGGGTTTCCCGGATCTCGGTGAGTACTGCTTCCGGCGCGGCGTTCAGGGCAACGACGGAATTTTCGAAATAGAGCGTCCGAGGAGCGAGAGCCCTGAGACCCCGAACAATCGCCTCTACTTCCTCTACGCCGAAGTCATGCTGCACTCGCTCGTTCAATGCGGCATTGATTGCCTCGACCGTTACGGCATCCTGTTTCGTGCCATAGTCGGCGATGATCTCCAGCACCGCACCTATAGGCCGAGGAGCCGGGGGAGTCGACTCTAAGGTGTCAATGAACTCTTTCGTGTGCTTGGGCAATCTAAGCGAGAACAGCTCGTGGAGCGTTCGCGGCGTCAGGTTCCGGAAAGGCGATAGCTCCACAAGCCTCGCGAAATCCGTAACCCGAATCGGCGTGATGTTGTCGTTTACGCAGATCTTCCCGAGATTCTTGTCCGGATCATCTCCACCCTCAAAATCAGGAGCGATAAGCAGCGTGTGGTCTGCTTTAACATCCTGCCGGTGCACCTTCAGGATGTTCGTCCTGGCCGTGCCGGCCTGTATCGCCTCCTTTTCAGCGCTCTTCGTTGACTTCGTGTCGTAGGTGAGGGAATAGCTCGGTGCGGCTTCATCTTTGGAGAGTCGACCGAGACGGGCCGTGGCGATGCCGTCGGGCTTGCCATTGCCGCCAATCCTCTGGACCTCGTAGCCGAGTTGCTGTAAGGCATCTGCGGCCGCATCCTCTAGCTCCTTCTCACTGTGCTTCGAATCCCGCAGCTGTTCGGCTACTACCGGAGCGGATCGAGGGGCAACCTTCGTCAACGCACGAAGAAGGGCATCGCGACGGTCGAGGAATCGCTTGATGAAGGTACTTGGGAAGTCTTGATCCAGCAGGTACGCCTCGGTAAGCAACTCCGCGGCGCCGATGTCTCGGACCACATCCGTCGCACCTTTTGCCCCCAGATAATTCCTGACAAACGGGTGGGTTGAATTGACAACAATCGCACGTCGCTTCGGGTCGTAGCCAACCAACCTATGAGGGTCAGGGAGATCATCGATCTCGACGGACCCGAGAAGGTTCTCGTTGGAATCGAGAACCTCGCGGGCAGCATCAACATCGTCGCCCTCGTCCATTGAAAAGAGCTTCAAAAGCTCCGGGTCTCGCTCCTCCACCGCATGCTCCAACAGTCGCCGTAGCGGCTTCTGCGACAAAGCGGCGGGCGCATCAGCGATGCGGTCGGCAGCAGCAAGGCTATCGGCGTCAGCTTCTTCCTCAAGTTCGTCCGATCTCGCACGGGCTCGATTAAAGACATCAAGGAGGTACTGACGAAGTTCTTTGCGAGCAGGAGACTCTTGGATGCTCTCACGAGGGGAAGCGACAAAATCATCGAGACCGTCTGCATCGATCTCCATTCGGAAGCGAGTGAAGGTGCCGTGCCTAAGTTCAACTTCAACTCCGAACTCGGCGTCTTCAAGGTTGATCAGACGGCTTCGGACTTTCACAAAAAAGCCGTGGCTTCGTCCCCAGTCCTCCGACTTTCCACGCTGAAGGGAATTGACGAAAAGTTCAGCCTTACCAGTAACGCGCCCGACGTGAGGCAGATCTAGATATGGGACACCATCATCTAGCTTGGCGAATTCTCTGTACTTCCAGCTAGTTGGTGCCGACTCGCCTGCGTCATCCTTACCAACGGTCCACTCCCATGACCGCTCTCCATCAAACTTTGATGGAGTGAGAGATGCCCCCCGGAAGTAAAGGGTAAATTGTGGGTTAACGGGCAGTGCGGTACGAAGCACCCACTTCAGCATGCCCTGCTGAATCTCACTAGCGCCTTTATCCTTGATCTTCGTCAAGACGACGGCGGTCCAGCTGTCTGGCTCGTCATCGAAGAAGGCGGTGATTTTCTTCGAGGCAAAGTCACCAATCTCCGATGTGACGGCTTGCTGGGCCTCGTCGGCGGTGAGTGAGATCACCTCAAGCTCCAAAGGTTGAGTCGCACTGAGCTCAGTGTCACCTGACACTAGGCTGTAATCCATCGTCACGGCCAGATACTCACCATCGGTTCGGCAGATATAGGTCAACTCATCGGCTAGGACGTAGGTCGCCAACTTGCCGATTCCAAATTTCCCTATGGGGTCTCGGCCGTTGACGACTCGCTCTCCCCCACCCTCACCGCCGGTTCGCTTCGACGATTTGCCGATCCGCCAAAGCTCATGAAGTCCTGCTAAGTCCATTGACTCGCCGTTGTCAAGGACCAATATGGAAGATGTGTCCTCAAGCTCCTCGGGCATCTCGATCCACACGCAGGACGCCCCGGCGTCATACGAATTGGAAACTAGCTCCTCAAACGCTTTGTTCGGAGACGAGTAAAGGCCCTCCGAAAAGCGCTGAATGATCCCGTAAGAGATTTCGACCTTGATGTGCTCAACATCGCCGCCGGAAGAGATGAAGCTCGCTGGCTTGACCTGCTCTGGTGCCTTCGGTCCGAGGACGACCCCCGAGTCTGCTTGTGCCCCCGCCATCGCGCAATCGTAAGCGAGGAATGCCAACTGACCGGCTCAGGGGCGATCTCTGGTCGTCACCCAACAGAACTCAAGCATTTATCCGATGATCGACTGGACCGCCGGGAAGCTCGTCCCCACGGAATGGGTATATCGGGCCAACATCGTCTCTACCCGATGCCCAGCGATCTCGGCCAAGTCGCCATCGTTGACACCGGCGGCGCGAAGATGCGTCACGTAGCTGTGGCGGCACTCGTGGGGGCGCACGTCTAGGCCGGAGGCTTCCTGGGTCGGCTTCCAAACATCTCGGTAGAAGGTGCGCTCGCGCCAAAGGCGGCCGCGAGGCGTGGTGAAGATCAGGGCGCAATCGGGGCCGTTTAGGTTGATCTGGGCTTCGAGCATCCAGGCGAGGGTTGCGGGGACGGGGACTACGCGGCCGGCGTCCTCCTCGCCGTGGTCGGTCTTGGTGCCCTCGAGGATCCGGCCCTCGTGGGCGGTGCGGCGGACTTGAAGGGTCTCGCCGTCGAAGTCTTCGGGCCGGAGGGATAGGACCTCGCCAAGGCGCATACCGGTGTCGGTAAAGGTGCGGACCAGGGCCTCGTAGCGGCCGGCGGCCTTGGCGAAGGCGCATTTCCTCGAAGCTAAAGACGCGGATGGGGCGGCGTTTCTTCTTGGCCCTCGGATCGTTGGCGCGGATGCGGATGCCCTTGAACGGATTGAGGTCGCAAACTTCGTCGGTGATCGCGTCCTCGGCCATTGCTGAGAGGGAACGGAGGATGCCGACGGCACCAGTGGTGGCTCGACCTTCGTTCGTCAGCATGTGGTCGACCAGGACGAGGGTGTGGCGGCGGCGGAGCTCGTGCATCGGCCAGTCCTTCAGGGCGATGCCCTCGATCTCGACGTCGGTAACGCGGGAGACCCGGTGCTCGTAGGTGGCGTTGGTCCGCTCTGATCTCGGGTGCCGCTCGATCCAGGTGGCGAAGTACTCGCCGAGGGTGTCGGGAGTGGTCGCGATCTCGTAGGCCTCGTCGATCGCACGCTGGGCTTCGCCCTTTCTGACAAACGTTCCTTTACCGCGGTTCCAACTGGGTTTGGCGACTCGACGCTTGCCGTCCCGGCCGGTGTATCTGGCAACCCAGACCACCTCCCCCGACGGATTGCGGCGCTTGGTTGGGGACTCGCGCCTCATGCTGCCTCGTCCCGGTGACGAGCGAGGAAGTCGTCGACATCGGCGGGATCGATCCGGCGGGACGCACCGAGCTTGTAGCTGGGTAGGTCGCCGCGCCGGATCCAGTTGCGGATCGTGCGGTCGGAGACGGCGAGGTAGGCAGCAAGCGTGCGCTCCGTGAAGAAGCTGGGGCTCGACGCTGAATTGGTCTCCATGCCTTTGTTGTCAAACGCGAGCGGCGATTGCTCCGGGTGGCGCCCGATTTCCTCGACCAAAGGAAGACCGAAGGTCAGACCCCGACCGGCCCTCCCTACCGGCTGCCGACGCACGGCGAAGCCGTGCCAAAATCGGCCGCCAGGAGGGGCGAAGGAGTCCAAGTCGACCCGGCGCCGGCTTTTGCTGACATTTCTGATCAGAAAGCTGCGGTCCAAGCACGAATCCGGAGGGTTCGTAGTGTGTCGGGTGGTTTGGCGCTTGTTTTCGAGGTGGCCCTTTCGCCTTCTTTTCGGCTCTCCTGGTCTCGCTCTGACTCGATTTCCGTCTTGGCTCCTTTTGCCCCTTTCATCGTGGCTCTGGGTGGCCTGGTCGGTTGGCTTTGCCTGGATTCGTTTCATCGGGTCGATGAGACCCTGAAGCCGCCGCCGCGGAGCGTCGGCGGCGCCGTCCAGTAGATGCCGGCCATCAGGACCGCGTACTCGACCTCCAGGGCGCCGCAGAGCTTCGCCAAGCTGTCGATCCGGGGAATCCGTGCTCCTCGCTCCAGTTGGCCTATCTCGGTGCGGTGCAGGCCGGAGAGGAAACTGAGCTCTTCTTGGGACAGCCCGGCGGCCTTGCGGGCACCGCGCAGGTTGGCGGCGAAGCGGTCGGAACAGCGCGCATCACTCGCTCTCCAAGAACTCGAAGTGGAGGGCCCCTCGACTCGGACCGACGAGGTCGCCCGCCGCGGTGACCAAGCCAGCGCTGAGGAGTTCCCGAACCGCGCGGGAGATCGCGTCTTTCTCGGCGAAGTCTTTAGCGTCGAGGGCGAAGGGCAGTTCGTCGACCTTCGGCCGGGTCGGGTGCTGGTCGAGCAGGAACGCCAGCACGGCACGTTCCGTTCGGCGGTCTTCGGAAGCGGGGTCTTCAGCGCTGCTGCGCGTAGGGTCTTGGCTAGCCATGAGGAGCTATCTCTCCTTGTGGTCAGGCCCTCGGTTGGCGTTCCACCGCCGGCCGAGGGCCGCTTGATGTCTTGGCCTCAGGTTAGCAGGGATATATCCCGTGGTAGATAACCTGTAGCAGTATCCCCGCGTGTTTGAGACTGTGGAGCACCGAATGAAGCGCTCCGCTCGTCCACAGCCCGCCATTGGTGTCGCGATTCGTCAGCTGCGCGAAAAGCGTGGCTTCACGCAGGAAGTCCTGGCCTCGAAGGCTGGAACGACGCTGAGCACGCTCTCGGCGATCGAGCGAGGGCTCACCAATCCGACCTGGGCAACGGTGGGCGACATCGCCTCCGCCCTGGGTGTATCCATCGCGGAGCTGGCGAAGCTCTCCGAAAAGCACGAATAGCCCGCCACTGGCTGCCTGGAAATGAGACCAGGATGCGACCACGACCCGCCGGAACGCCTCGGAATCGCCCGGAAGGCACCGGAACCCAACTCAGACCCAAAGCCGCCGATCTGGCTCTACACCAGGCCTCCCCCGGCACCGCGAGGAAGGCAGAGGAGTGCGCCCGACGGGAGTCGAACCCGCGACCTTCGGCTTGAAAGGCTAACGGCTTGCTCAGCGCAGGGCACTCGTGGAGCCAAAAATCCGCCACTGCTTCGCCAAGGGAACGTAGAAGGGGACGAAAATTGATCAGCCGTCGGGTTCCCGACCTTTCTCGCTGACACTCGCCGCCCGGTGTGTCGCCGAGGCCTAGCTCCGCAGGGGGAGACTAACTCGTCGACCGCCCCCTCGACGATCCAGCGCAAGCCGCTCTTCTTGCCCCAGCTTGACGAGCCGGTGTGCATTAGGGCCGGCAGGAGCAAGAGCTCGCTGCAGGTCCTTCGGCGTCCATTCGGTGGACTCCATGTTCTTGATAAGCGCCTTGCGGAGGCGCTTGGCCCGATCGGCCGAGGAACGATCCGGAGTTGAAGCGCTCCGGATACTCGGCGGGCGCGGTGGGCGGGACGGCGGGCACGGGTGAGACTCTATGTGCGATCGGCGACCGCGGCGATGTAGGCAGCGAAGCGGCTGGGGGCAAGCCCGGCACGGACGGCGGTCGACATCCCGCCTCGCGCGGCGTCCAAGACGCATCGCCCGGCGACAAATAGTGTGGTTCTCGTCGATCAGCAAAGCCGTCGATAGTGTCCTGACTGCGGCTATGGGCAACAACCAACGAGACGGCATCTGCTTTTCCATCGACGAGCGCAGGCGTAAGGCTGGAGGTCGGGCTTCTGGCTGGTTCGCTCGCGTCCTGGGTGCTGCACTCTTACTGGCAGCCTTTGGGTTGTACGGCGGTGGCCAGCCAGCCGCGGCGCTTCCTCTCATGGGGCACCTGTTTGGCAACGCGAACTACGGCGACGGGACCCCGGATGTCGGGGTTCAGCTTTACGTCTCCAAGGTCGGGGAAGCCGTGAACACCTTCGCGGCCACCGATGAAGCCGGGAATTGGGATGCCGGCGCATTGCCGCCCGGCGAATACAACATCTTCTACAGCGTCGTCGTCGGCGAAGGAACCGCTCGCACGTCCACGCTGCTGAGCAGCGAAGCCGTCCAACTCAGTTCGGGCGAGGAGAAGAACGTCCTTACGACGCTCAGCGGCCCTCACCCGCAGGGACAAGTCCGGGCGATGGTGCGAACCGCCGAGGGATTCGGCAAAGGCTTCTTGGAATTGTCCCCTCCGGACGTGGAATTCAGCAGTGATTTCCTCGATCCCAATCACAAGGAATGGTTCTCGGTCCCCGAAGGCGCCTACACCATCACGGCTGGGTCCGGAGTGCTCGACGACCAGCGAAAGACGATCTCGGTCCCCGTCACAAACGGCCGTGTCAGCTCGGTCTCTATTCAGCTTGATCCGCTCCCGATTTCCGCAGGCGTCTCTGCCCACGGTGAACAGCAGCTCCTCGGGTGGCTAAACCAGCAGCGGGCTCAGTGGGGCCTTCCCGCGGGGGTGAGCAGCGTTCCGTTCTGGTCGGACGCTTGTGCGGCCCACGACATTTACGGTGTCGAAAATGATGTCCTCGAACATCCGGAGGCCCACGCCCGCGCTGGCTCTCCCGGAGGGGCCTGGGCAGGGCAACACTCAATCCTCGCCTTCGGGGACGGCTGGGGTCCGGAATCCAATCCGTGGAACGACGCGCCGATTCATCTGAATCAATTGATGACCCCGAATCTCCTCTACGTCGGGATCGACGACACGCGCAATTATCAATGCATGACGACGTGGCCTGGCTTCACGCGACCAGAGGCTCCCTTGGGAACGATCTGGACGTATCCGGGAGACGGTACGAGGGAATTTCCGCCCGCAGAGGATGCCCAGGAGCAGCCTACGGTTCCTGGGAAAGAGGTCGGAATCGAAGGGGTCGCCGGGCGCGAGTTGTTCGTCTACGAGCAGGGTCCCGATTCGACCGATACGCCCACGATCATTTCCGCCTCCTTGAGGTCTGCAGGAGGCCCCACGGCGGTGAGGTGGGTCGACAAGGAAAGCGATGTCGGCGGCTATCTCACCGGAGGGATCATCATTCCCGTCAAGCCGCTCAAGCCGTTCACCACCTACACCGCATCGGTGACGCTCGCGCCGATGACGAGCTTTAGCGCGCCCGGCGTGGTTCCTGAGACGACCCACGGCTGGACGTTCACGACTGGGAAAGAAAACCCCAACGGAAGCTGGTTCGAAAGCCCCGAAGCCGCAGCCTCCACCCGACGCGAAGTCGGAGCGCACTACGGGCACGGGCGGGTGATTGTCGTCGGAAGAAACTTTAAGCCGGGTCAGGTCGTGCTGAGGCTCCACGCAGTCAAGGGGAGACAGCGCTCCCGCAACGGAGCGCTCCTCGCTCGCGCGCGAGCCAATAGCCACGGAAAGTTTGTCGCCCGCTTTCGCTGGCCGCGGGTGCGAGTCGCCTTCCGTGTCTACCAGGGCGGCCGGTTCACTCCATGGATATATACGCCGAGTCGTCGCCGAAGTCGGCCGCGGTAACGGTAGGGCGCGCCGCCGGAACTAGACTCCTAACTCACCGGCTAAATAGGCCGGGGGCGTCGAAAGGGAGTAGCTAGCTACTCCGGTAGCTCGAAACCGTGATCGCGTTCCTCTGCTTCCCGCTCGGCGAGGAACGCGTCGAGTTGGTCGCGAGCACGTTGAAGCTCACCATCGAGAACATGGGTGTAGCGGCCGAGGGTGATCGGCGCGGCGTCAGGATGCAGGCCACGCCTCGGCGCCTTGTGCCCCATGAAGACGGAGGCGACCTTCGGCGCGACCCGTGCGTGATCGAGCCAAGTAGCGGCGGTATGGCGGGAGTCCTGAAGCCCGATCGGCTTCAAGTTCGCCGCCTTCCAGGCACGAACAATGCGCTTCTGTAGCTGATCGAGCGAAAGCATCCCCGAGTCCGAATGTCTTCTCGGCCGACACACACGACCCGTCTGCGGTCGACCTTGGTGCACCCACTCGGCGTAAAGATGTGAGCGCAGCGGCTTAACCATCGGCACAATTCGTCGCGCCGCTTCGGATTTCCTCGCATCCTCATCATCGGCGAGAAGGATCACGTCGCTATCGAAGTTCACCTCGGGCCATTCCAGGGCGCGGATCTCCTGGGAACGGGCGGTGGCATATGCCGCCAGCGCCCACGGCAGCGCGTCCTCCGGGTTGAGCCTGTCGAGCAGGTATGCGAATTCGCCCGGAGTCGCGACCCGGTCGCGCTCGACGGAGTCGTTGGCGGGAAGCCGAATGAGTTCCGCGGGGCTCTCAGCGACCTTTTCGCGATCTACCGCCCACCGATAGAGCGACCGAGCCGCGTTGATAATCGCCCTTATTCGGGAGCTCGAGAGGTGATTTTCTCCGGGGCGGCGGTAGTCATCCACCGCCGCCTGCAGGTCGCCACGGGTGACGGCGCCCAGCGTTTTTTCTCGCAGCCACTTCGGTAGTCGCCTCAGGGACGAATCGAGATTGACGATCGCTTTCTTCTTGTAGGGCTTTCCCCGCTTGGTGAGGGCAATGCCTTCCTTGCAGTCGGAGATGAAGAGATCGTGTGCGACCTCGAACTGAATGTCGGCGGGCTGCTCGACGAGGATTTCCGCCTTGACTGCGGCGAGGAGATCGCCGCGAAGATTCCTCGCCTCGGTGATCAAACGGCGACGCTTCGTCTTCCGGTGCCGGCGGATAGCTGGATCCCAGACCGACCCGTAGTAGGAGGGCTTGCAGTTGCACTCGTCTTCGCCGATGCCGAGCGCGCAGTTGAGACTGTGACGGGCCAAGATCCCCGGATAGCGCGTAGTCGTATCGACGTAGCGGCGGGGGTCTTCGGCTACCTGCTCAGCAGCCTTCACCGTCGTCCGACCTTTGCGCCGTCCACTTCGCGGTCTATCCACTGCTTCAGATCCGCCAGCCGGTACAGCCGCAGCTGACCCGAGTACAGGCAGGGGAGCCGGCCCTGCACATGGCGTTGGAAATGACTCAGACTCATCCGCAGGCGCTCCGCGGCTTCCTCGCGAGTCAGCAGCAATGGCTCCTCCATCAGGCTTTCCTGCTTTGCAATCTGCGGAGTTGAACGCACTCTCGTTTGCCATTTCGGGACCTTTCCAACTCGGGGCTTTGCTTCTCGCCGCGACCCCGCCGGGCCGACCCCACTCGATCGACTGGGTCCCGCAGCGCAGTGGTCAGTCGCGACCGCCCAGTGCTCG
>C688J35102_120990008_pt1 | contig 18481 bp, 18 predicted proteins | sample HopSoiMetagenom2_FD_35102 | JGI IMG/M metagenome (IMG submission 35102)
TCCGTCGAGCTATTCGCTTCGCTTTTCTGCAGAAACCGTCATCCATGACGAGGATATCCAGTACAAGTCAGTGATGCCGGCGCTGGACATTCCGATCAAGTTTGACGATGACGGCGCTTTTCATGGGCAGGGGAAGGCCGACTTCCAGTCGGGCGGTGTAGCCGGAGACTGCGCGGTGCAGGCGGCGGCGAATCGCACGTTCAGTGTTTCTGGCAATGCGATCGAAGATGAAAACGAGCACTCCATGCGCTTCTCGCTGAAAAGCGAGTCGCCCTTTAACGTCAGCGGCACATATCAATGTCCGGATGCGAGCGGCGGAGATTCGAAGTCGATATGGTCGGACGGTACATGGCCGTTCACCCTGCGGGGCGAAGTCGGAGAAGTGCTCCTGCTGCAGATGCCCTCACCGGATCCGGCAGTTACAAACTCTGCTCGTATCGAGGTCGTGAAGAAAGAAACGAAATAAGTTACGACTCCTGATGAAGCATTCACAGGAACCTTGGGCCGCGCGATCTAACCCCGAGGTGAAAGCCGCCGTCCATTCACGGCAGAAACGCCCAGCCTGCGGAACGACAAAGCGCAACTTGTCCGCATTCACTTGCGGCCGGAGTACGGCTGGACCTCGTGCTGTGGGAAATCGTGTCAAGTAGATGAATAAGCGAAAGTACCCGCAACCTCCTCAAACTGAAGGAGAAATAAACCTCAAAACTTTTCCGGTTTACCCCAATGAAAATGCTATTCTGGAAGTATAGAGTGAAAACAAAGGGCGCAGCCTGCGGGCGGGCGCCTTTTCTATTTTCCAGATGCCCAAATCGTCGCGACGCCAACAAAATCCAGCGTCGAGGGATAACCTCGCCCGCACTCGCGAACTCACCACCAAGCGCCGCGGAGAACTAGCCGAACTCGCCTTCACCCTGAAAGCCGCGCGCCTCGCACTCGGAGTCGCTCGCCCCTTCGGCGATAGCGAACGTTACGACGCCATCATCGACGCACGCGACGTCAGGCTCAACCCGAAACATCGCTGTAATCCCGAATGCCCCACCATCCAGGCCGCCCAATCGAAAAAAGCCGCCAAGCAAATCCAGGCTAGAGAAGATGCTCGTGCAAGGGCGGACGGCTCGCCCGCCGCGCGAGCGAAGCGAGCGCTGCCCAGCCTGAGCTTGTGCGGGGACGGCTTGTGTGCGGACGGACGCATTCGTCCGTCCAGCAAAGCGAAGCGAGCCAATCGTTCCCCAAACCGGGAGCCGATCTTGGCCGGCGGCCGGACCTGTCCCGCCCTCCGCGCCCTGGGCCAAACCAGCGCCCGCCAGCCATGGTGCCCTCCGCAACCACTGCCGCCTCTGTGGCGTGTGCAGGTGAAATGCTCCACCCAACTCACGGACGGCCTATACCATCTCAACGCCCACAGCCGCACGGGAGGCCGCGCCGTCCCCTATCTCCCCGGCGAAATCGACTTCCTCGCCGCCTACATCATCCCCGAGGACACCTGGTACATCATCCCGCTGGAAGCCTTCCTCGGATCCACCACCCTCCTCTTCCGCCGCCACACCGACCGAAGGCCCGGCCTGTACCAGGAATACAACGAGGCATGGCACCTGCTAAGACCAAAATGATGGAAGAAGGATCGGCCTCCACCCAGTGGTTTCTGCTCGGGGACGGAAGCGCTCACCGTTTGGTCCGTTTAGACGGTGTGGTAAATCGCCATACTGCTGGCCTACGCTTCTGGGACGTTTGGGCGCCGAAGCTCTGAGTTGTGGTCTTCCGCCTTTCGCAAAGAACACGAACGGAGGAACCGGTACAACGTTAACCCGCAGTTTCTGATAAATGTAATATAACCATCTTATTTTCAGGAGGATAATTTGGATAGAATATTACTTGACATGTAATAAAAGAAGCGGCATCCTGCTTATGCAGCTCATCTAAGGCCAGAGAACAAGAATCATGACAGCATATGAATTCAAGCAGGCAAGGAAGTGCAGGAATCTGACGCAGCAGGCAGTAGCCAAGCTCCTTGGCGTCTCGCAGACCTATGTGGCCCTGTTGGAAAAGGGGAAGAGATCGTTTCCAAACGCTTTGGCCAGAAAAGCCGTACTTCGGCTACAGATGAATCCTCTTGCTTTGCCTGTGAAAGAGCATAAGAGGCCTTTCAGTGCTCAGCATTTTGCGAAGCAGCTCGCTGCTCTTGGTTATCCCGGCTTCGCCTCGATGCGTTCAGCATGGAAGAGAAATCCTTTGCAGGTTTTGTTAGATGCTTTGGCCCAAGACAATCTAGAGGCACGGCTCACCGAAGCATTGCCGTGGCTACTCACGAACTATGCCAACATGAGGAACGCCAATCGAGATTGGCTGCTTGAGCAGGCACGGGTACGGAATTTGACGAACCGTTTGGGATTTCTCGTCACACTGGCGAAGCAAGTTCTTGCTCGAAAAGGAGAAACTGCATCAGAGCGCTATAACAACTTGACTCTGTTGGAAATGAATCTAAAGGACAGCCGACTTGACAGAGAAGATACGCTCTGCCAAACACTCTCCCCGACAGAAAAACACTGGCTAAGAGAAGCACGCCCTGAAGAAGCCCAGTTTTGGCATCTCTTGACTGATTGGCGACCGGAACATCTTCGGTATGCCGCCTAAGCTCGAAGACCTCCGCTCGCCTTGGCGACCATTTTTGGAAAGAACTTGATCAAGCACTATCAGCCCCCGTGGAACTTCACTGCCTCGGGGGCTTTGTTCTGATGGTTTTGTATGCGCTGCCAAGGCTAACCGACGATTTAGACTACATTTCCGTAATTCCAAGATACGCATGCGACGAACTTCAAGAATTGGCTGGGCGAGGTTCCAAGCTATGCCGCAAGTACAAAGTATTGCTTCAAAATGTTGGTTCAATATCTGAAGTTCCTGCTATGAGGACCGACTGACACAACTGGATCTTGGCCTGTCGAAGCTTTCACTAAGGGTCCTCGATCCCTACGATTTGGTATTGTCCAAGCTCACAAGAAACAGTCCCAAAGACCGCGACGATGTAAAACTGCTAGCTGCGCGGCTGAAACTCAGTTTCAAAACTCTTACAGAAAGATTTGACCTTGAGATGAAACGTTGGTTGCCAAATCTTGAGCGCCGCATCCTGACTTTGGAAAAACTTTGGAAGGAGTATTTTTCAGAATAACGAAACGAAGTCGGAAAGAATCTTCGAAGGCGTAACAATCTTGTCGCTTTCCGCACCACCCTTGTGCAACAAGGCTTGTGCGGAAAGTGAACGGCCCTGTGCTTTGATCATATCTTCCATGTTCAATCACCCATGAGCGACACGCGGATCCGGCTGCCTGTTGCGGTTCTGCTCGACAATGTGCGCAGTATGTATAACGTTGGGGCGTTTTTTCGGGCAGCCGATGGGGTCGGCTTGGAGAAGCTGTGCCTGTGCGGGATTACCGCGCATCCTCCGAAGAAGGCGATTTCAAAGACCGCGCTGGGCGCAGAAGAAACCGTCGCTTGGGAGCATGACTGGGACGCCGTCCGCGTGGCTGAGGCGTTCCGCAGCAGCGGATATCAAATCTCCGCCATCGAGACCGGAGCGCACGCAGCGGATCTGTTCGAATGGCAGCCACGGTTTCCGGTATGTGTCATGTTCGGACATGAGGTGGACGGGCTCCGTCCGGAGCTGCTGGAGCTGGCCGACGCGCATGTGCGCATCCCGATGCTTGGCCAGAAGAACTCGCTGAATGTCGCAACTGCTGGGGGCGTGGTGCTATATGAACTGCTGCGAAAGTGGCGGGTGCTGAGCGCGAGTTGAGAGTGACCCGAATCCCACTGCAATCGCAAAGCGCGCCGATTTTAGAACGGGGCGCCCCGCGCGAGAACAACGGGCATCGGCCGTCAGTTCTGCTGTCCCCACCGGTGCGCGTTTCCGCGCCGGTGCAAGAGCTGTTTTGGGCTAAATCCCACATCATTTGCTCGACATCATTCGGACAACGCTCAGGAATGAAGGACTTGCACACTGGCAACATGGGTGCATTCAAGAATGCAAGACGAGGGGAGTGCCTCATGATCGACCAACATAACAACTCGAAATCCGCTCGGATACGAGAAGCCGAAGAGCGGCAGGTGCCACTCCTGGTCCGACAACACGAAGAGCGGCAACTGGAACTCCTGCTCCGGCAACACGAAGAGATCGGCGAGCAGATCATCGCCCTGGTGCACAAGACGAGTCTAGAGACAGAAGAGTTGATCCGAACCATGCGGCAGAAGAAACCGGCGGAGATCGTAGAGTTCCCCAAGCCTGCGGCGCAGACTCAGACACCCGCATGGCGACGCAAGATCCGTTCGCGCATTTTCGGTAAGCCACAGGATTTGTAGACCTGCGCTGATGAGCTGTGCCCCGAGTGCAACCTTTACGCTGCATCAGGCCCCGTGATATTCTCTAAGCGTCACAAAGACAATCGATTAAAAACAGGAGTGCAGGAACTTAGTGTTAGCCAGAGAGCAAAAGAAATCCCTCATTGACCAGTACGGCACGCATCCGAGCGATACCGGAAGCCCGGAAGTTCAGATCGCTCTGCTCAGCGAACGCATTGGGCAATTGACGGAGCACTTCAAGACGCACCAAAAAGACCACGGCTCGCGCCGCGGACTTCTCATGCTGGTCAGTAAGCGCCGCAGCTTGCTCGACTACCTCAAGAAATACGATACCGAGCGCTATAAGACCGTCATTTCGAAGCTCGGCATCCGCAAGTAGGTTTGGGCGAAAGTTTCAACGTCTCACCTTTCAAGGTTGCGACACACAACCTCGTAGACTCCGGACTTTGAAACCTTGCAACTTTGAAACCTTGAAACTTGCTTTTCTGAGAACCGTCTCTGGTGAGGCGGACAGCATCGAGGAAATCTCCACACGTGCGTTTTTCAAGCGCAAGCGATTCATTCCACGGCTTGAGGTGGGGCGTAGTGTGCCTCATTGATGAAAGTCAACATCCCCGCCTTGTCGCACGACATGCGACCGGGATGGGGCACCCGCCTCATGGTTCACATTGCTCTCGACCCACTGCTCATCGCTCTCCGAAGGACATTCAATGAAACCAGAACCAACGATAGTCACAGTCAATCTCACCGGCGGCAAAACCATCACATTCGAAACAGGAAAACTGGCCAAGCAGGCCGGAGGATCGGCGGTTGTGCGCCTCGGGGAAAACGTGGTGCTCGCTACGGCCACTGCAAATCCAGACCCGCGCGAAGGCATTGACTTCTTTCCCCTCACGGTGGACTACCGCGAATATACCTATGCCGGCGGACGTTTCCCCGGAGGATTCATCAAGCGCGAAGGCCGCATGAGTGAGCGCGAAGTGCTCACGAGCCGCCAGATTGATCGTCCGATTCGTCCCATGTTCGCCGAAGGATTCAAGTGCGAGACGCAGCTGATTGCGTTCGTGCTCTCGGCCGACAGTGAAAATGATCCCGATGTTTGCGGGATTAATGGCGCATCGGCTGCGCTGCATATTTCCGATATTCCGTTCCTGGGACCGGTGGGCGCGGTTCGGGTCGGACTGGTTGACGGGCAGTTCGTCGTCAATCCGACGTACAACGAGATGCGCGAAAGCCTGTTGAACATCATGGTCGTCGGCACGTCCGATGGCATCGTGATGATCGAGTCGGGCGCGAAGGAAGTGAAAGAAGAGACGGTCGTTGACGCCATCGAGTTCGGGCACACGGAGATCAAGAAGATCTGCGCAGCGATCAACGAACTGCGCGAAAAGGCAGGGAAGCCGAAGCGGAAGGTTGAGCCTCCGGTGTTCGACCAGGCCTATTACGACCAACTGAAGAAGAAGGTCGGCGCGCAACTGAGCGATGCACTCGACACGAAGAAGCATCCGAAGCTCGAGAGCTACACGCTGGTGAAAGACATCAAGAAGAAGCTGGCGGCGGAACTTCCGGAAGACGACGAAGACGCGAAGCGGAAGCTGGATCACTATTATGAGGCACTGCGCGAGCGGATCTTCCGAGAGCAGGTGACGAAGCAGAAGCGGCGTCCAGACTCACGCGCGTTCGACGAGATCCGCGAGATCTGGATCGAAGCCGGAGTCCTTCCACGCACCCATGGCAGCGCAATCTTCACGAGGGGCGAAACCCAAGCCCTGGTCACGACAACACTCGGCACCAGCGATGACATGCAGCGTCTCGAAGGCTTCGAAGGCGAAGCCAAAAAACGCTTTCTCCTGCATTACAACTTCCCGCCGTTTTCGGTTGGGGAGGTTGCGTTTATGCGGGGAGCGGGGCGTCGTGAGATCGGACACGGTGCGCTGGCGGAGCGCGCAATCTCGGCGGTGCTGCCTGCAGAAGAGAAGTGGCCTTATGCGATGCGCGTGGTCTCGGACATTCTCGAGTCGAATGGATCTTCGTCGATGGCGACCGTCTGCGGAGCTTCGCTCTCGATGATGGATGCGGGTGTTCCTTTGAAGGCTCCTGTCGCGGGCGTTGCCATGGGGCTGGTGAAGGAAGGCGAGGAGTACGCGATCTTGACGGACATCGCGGGTGCGGAAGATCACTATGGCGACATGGACTTCAAAGTTGCCGGAACGAAAGAAGGCATTACCGCGCTGCAGATGGATATCAAAGTCACGGGGATCACGTCGCAGATCATGCGCGAGGCGCTGGCACAAGCACAACGTGGGCGGTTATTTATTCTCGGCAAGATGGAGGAAGTGATCTCCAGCAGCCGCGAGAAAATTTCGGATTATGCGCCGCGATTCTACACGGTGCAGATTCCGACCGATAAGATTCGCGACCTGATCGGGCCGGGCGGGAAGATGATCCGGTCTATCGTCGAGCAGACCGGAGTGAAGATCGATGTGGAGGACTCCGGACTCGTGAAGGTGGCGTCGAGCGATCAGGCGTCGGCACAGAAGGCGCTGCAGATTATCGGCGACATCACGGCGACCGCCGAGGTAGGGAAGACTTATCTCGGGAAGGTGACGCGGCTGGCAGATTTCGGAGCGTTTGTCGAAATCATTCCTGGTACCGAAGGGTTGCTGCACATCAGCGAAGTGGCGGAGCATCGGATTGCGGATGTTCGCGACGAACTGAAGGAAGGCGACCAGGTGCTGGTGAAGGTGCTGGCCGTCGAAGGCAACCGCATACGGCTCTCGCGCAAGGCGATTCTGAAAGAGCAGCGCGCGAAGATGGGCGGAGGTGAGGCGCCAGCCGCCGTGGCTCCGGGCAATGGGGAGGAGCCTGTTCCTGCGGGATCTCTGGTGATTGAGGGCGGCGGCGATTTTCCCGACGATCCCGATGAGCCGAACTTCAATCGAGAGGGCGCTCCACATGTAGGGGCAGGAGCTGGATCTGGCGGCGACCGTCCGCGCGGTGGAGATCGAGGCGGAGATCGTGGTGGGCGCGGCGGACGTCCCGGTGGTGGAGGGGGCGGACGTCGTGGACGCGGTGGACGCGGCGGCGGTGGAGGTGGCGGTGGGCGCCATGGCGGCGGTCACGGGGGACACGGTGGCGGCGGAGGCCGGCACTAACTTCTTCTCTGCCAGGGGACGGCGGATTTCGCGGATCAAAGTAACGCAAATCAAATTAGCGCAAGATGAGAGAAGAGCTGCGATCAACAGATCGCGGCTCTTTGTTGCTCTGGTACTCAGAATGTCTTCGTGAATGGTCCTGTTGCCAGTGAAGTTGTGGAGTACCTTTCGTTTGCACGCAAGCGTTCATTCTGCATAGTGCGACAACGCGCAGAGCGAGCGTGCAGCGCGACGTTCGATGCGTGCGGAACATAAATCCTCCAAGGGGCGATAAGACCGATAGCGAAACACGGGCTGATAGGCGTGGTGCATCGATGCACCGAGGAGGGAAGGACCCAAAGTGCAGAACAGTAATTCGCGGTTACGCTTTCCTGGGCTAGTCCCAGGGCACCAGGAACCGGCACATAATTATCACTCTGAGAGGTCTTGAGCCCCATTAGGTACGTAAGCTATGCGGAGGGTGGAAGAGTTTCCTATCAGCAAGCAGGAAATGCTCACCGCACGCGAAATCGCAAAACGCGTGTTTGTCGGTAGGCCTACAGGGTTCTCTCTACCGAGACAACAAAGATTCGGTATCCGCCGAAATGCGATTTTGCACGACCCGCGTTAACCCACGCTCCTACAACGTGTCGATTTAGGTGACCGTTGAAATACAGATTCATTGGCAGGGCGTTTGCATAACCCGACGGAGAGCCGCATGGGCTCCTGGAGGATTTTCGTGAAAAAGCTGCAGTCTCTTTCGTTTCTTGCCACCTTGGCGATCGCCATTGGGATGATCTCCTGGGGCAGCGCGCTCCATGCGCAGACAACTCCGTCAACCACACCGGATCAGCAGGCGCAGCAACCTTCGTCATCGCCTGACACGACTCCAACGCAGCAAACACCGCAAACGCAACCGACGCCCACGCCTGACACGCCGCCAGCTACTCAGCAGACGCCGTCTGCGCAGGGTTCCGACACGCAGGGCTCGCAGAGCCCCTCGACCTCGCAGGGCTCTCAGGGTGGATCGACTTCGCAGACACCTGGACAGACTCCTGACGCGAGCACGCCGCAATCGGGTTCCACTGCGGGTTCTACGTCGCGTTCCGGATCCTCGGCCGCTACGGGCAGTGACAGCCAAACGTTTTCTGGCACAGTGACCAAGCAGGGCGACAAATATGTGCTCAAAGATGACTCCGGACAGACGTATGACATCGATCATCAGACGGAAGTCGCGAAGTTCGATGGCAAGCGAGTACGCGTGCAGGGAACGCTGGATCCGAGCGGAAAGAAAATCATGGTGAAGTAAGTTTGTTTCTCGACTAACTCGTTAGAAGAGAAAGGCACCGAGGACAACGAGCGAACCGGCTCCTTGTTCCTCGGCGCCAGTGTTTTTTGGGCCCCGAAGAACATCCGACCACTCCTTCATCGCACCGCTCCCATTGCGCAACTGCTCGCGTGTTCGGAACGGGCGAAGGGCCCGGCGTTACAGATCAGTATTGAGGATCGGACTTGCGATTCCGTAGCAGCATGGAGGCGTGACCGGCGTCGGGTCCTTCTAGTGCGCCGGAGGTTCGCTGGCGTGACTCTCGCGGCAATCTCCCGGTAAGACTTTGGGACTGAAGCGGTCAGCGTTTAATCAGGAACGGATTGCTTTCGCGCTCTTCGCCGATTGTGGTCAGCCCGCCATGACCCGGGACCACTACCGTCTCATCGGGCAACTCGAGCAAGGTATAGTGCAGGGAGTGCAGGATCTTCTGCATGGATCCGCCAGGAAGATCGGTACGCCCAATTGATCCCGCGAACAGCGTGTCTCCGGCGATCAATTTCTTCTCTGGAGCAAAGTAGAGGCAGATGCTGCCCTCGGTGTGGCCGGGGGTGTGGAGTATCTGGGCTGTGTGCGATCCCGCTGATACGGCTTGTCCGGTTGTAATGCTTCGATCAATTTCCACCTTTCCTGGCGTGGGCACTCCGATCCATGCGGCTTGGACGTCCAGCATCTTCACTAACGCGTAGTCGTGTTCGTTGAGCAGAATCGGAGCGCCTGTGGCCGCCCGGATCTTCATGGCCCCGCCAACGTGATCGATGTGGGCATGCGTGATCACGATCTGCTTCACTTGCAGATTGTGCTTCCGGATGATTGCGAGAATGTCATTGATGTCGTCCCCTGGGTCGATGACCATGGCTTCGCGTGTGACCTCGTCGCCGATGATCGAGCAGTTGCATTGCAGCGGGCCGACAGGGAGGATTTCATGGATCATCTGGTCATTTTATAAGGGAGGAACCCGTGAGGTCTGAAGGCAAATGCGTGAACCACCAAGGGCGAAGGTTCACGAAGGAGATGCGGCGGGTGACACGGGATGTGGTTGGACATGATGCATAATGCCGTGGCGGACACAATGCGCCTGCACACGATCAGAGGTATGTTGAGCACCAGTGTTCAGTCATGCAATCGCCGGTCAGTGGTGCAGGAGACAATCAGTCCTGCAGGCGAAAGGTGGAAGTGACTGGCACCGCGGTGTACTTGCCCCCGGGGTGAAATCGGCGAGAGAATGAAGCTACTGCTTGGGGAGGCGTTTGTGGCCAAATACCGTCAACATGGATATCAGGATCGCGATCGCGATAGCGAGCGAAAGGGACCGGGGGAGAAGTCCGGCTCGGGCGGGCCGCCTGCATCTCGTAAGGACCTTACTTTCGGACCTCGCCCTGTGAATATGCCCGGGACGCGCGCCGTCTCGCGGTGCGCGCAATGCGGAACTGTGCTGCAGGGTGCGCCCCAGAAATGTTCGAAGTGCGGGTTCGATTTGCACTCGTGCAGGCAGTGCACGTATTTCGATCCGGGGAGCCGGTTCGAGTGCATGCAGGCGGTCAAGGAGCGCATTCCGAAGAAGGACGCCCGGAATGACTGCTCGATTTATGAGATTCGGGTCACGCACGAGAAGGAGACTTCGACGCCGGTATCGGTGCGGCCGAATGATGCACGTGCGGCGTTTGAGAATTTGTTCAAGAAGTAGCCAAGAGCACTCACCACAGAGGATACTGAGGTTCACAGAGTCGCGAAGCTTCTCCCTCGCGGACAGCCGGGCTCCAGAATTTCCGCATTCACTTCTTTGCGATCAAGGTTTCTGGGTTGGCCTGAGCAGGATCTCGCTCATAAACGACTGCGGAGCCTGGGTCACCAGCATGGCTACTGCATGCGCGACATCGTGCGGTTGGAGCATCTTCCTGGGATCTTTTCCCGCATGCGGGCTCAATTCTGTGTCCACCGAACCGGGGCACACCACGGAGACCCTGATGTTGTAGGCCCGGAGCTCTTCGGCTACGGAATAGGTCAGCCCATTTAACCCCCACTTGGAAGCGGCGTAAGCTGCGCCGTTTGGCAGCGCATTTTTTCCTGCCAGAGACGAGATGTTGATGATGTGGCCGGAGTGGGCGCGGATCATGAGGGGCGCGAAATTCCGAATGCAGTAATACACTCCCCGAAGGTTTGTATTGAGGATGCGGTCCCACTCTTCGGGAGAGAGATTGTGGAGCGGGGCGTTGAAGCCGCCGATTCCCGCGTTATTGACGAGGACATCGAGCCTTCCGAAGGTGCTGTCGACGCGCGTGGCGGCATACTCCACCTGGTGGAGCGTGCTGATGTCGCAGGGAACGACCTCTGCCTTTCCACCCGCCTCGATGATGTCCTGAGAAGTCTGATCGAGAGCGGACTGCGTGCGTCCGCAGAGTACGGCGGTTGCTCCCATGGCAGCGAGTTTCCGGGCGATGGAGGCGCCGATGCCGCGTCCGGCTCCGGTGATGACGGCGACTTGCCCGGAAAGAGGTAGTGCGGTGTCCATATAAGAATCGGTCTCCTCGTAGTGGAGCGCGAAGGAAACATCCACGATCTCCGCTAAACGCATCTTAGCAATAAAGGGGAGGGCGAATGGGAACTCGCTTGCCTTCGGAGGAAGAGGTACTTATAATCCCGCCATCCGGAATCATGGGCAACCATAACGTTCCAGTGAGGTTACCCAAGGTTTTCCGGGGCCCCTGCCAGGAAGTCCGGCATTTTAAAGCAGGATCCGAACGCATTGCGGTCCAGGCGGAATGCAGTAGCTGCACCCAGTTTGAAGAACAAATTCCCAAAAAGCTATTTCCCGGAAGTCAAGGAGCCATACTGATGAAAACGATTCTGCTTACGGTTGTGCTTGGGGTAACGCTGGTTGCGCAGGGTCAGACGACCGCGCAGCCGGCGCAGGGACAATCGGCAGCGCCGGCAGCACAGGGACAGCCCGCGGCTTCGCAATCGCAGGCGCCCGTGATCAAGGATCCTGCCGAATACAACGCCTATGTGGCGGCGGTACAGCAGAAAGACCCGAACGCGAAGATCAGCGGAATGGAAGCGTTCCTGACGCAGTATCCAAACAGCGTGATGAAAAATCAGGCGCTCGAAATTCTGATGCAGACCTACCAGCAGGCAGGCAATGTGGACAAGGCGACGGCGACGGCGGCGAAGTTGGTTGCAGCGGATCCGTGCCAGGTTCCGGCACTCACGTTGCTGACCTATGTGGATCGGGCCAAGGCGCAGGGAGGAGATCCAAACGGGAAGCAGCTTTCGGCAGATGCCGCGAAGTACGGGCAAGAGGGGCTGGATTGCCTTCCGAAGTTCAACAAGCCAGAAGGGACCAGCGACGCAGATTTTGCCAAGATGAAATCTCAGATGACGGAGAACTTCCAGGCCGGGATCGGCTGGGGATCTCTGCAGGACAAAGACAACGCCAAGGCCGCGCAAGCTCTGAAGGCCGCCGTGGATGCAAATCCTCCGGACTCACAGAAAGATTTGAGCCTAATCTATCCGCTGGCACTGGCGTATCTCGGCCAGAATCCTCCGGATTATCAGAACGGCGTGTGGTATGCGGCGCGAGCGGCGGCTGTTGCTCCTGCGCAAAGCCAGCCCGGGATCGAGAAGTACGCGCGTTCGCAATACGTGAAGTATCACCAGGGAGACGACGGCTGGGACAATGTGATCAATGCCGCCAAGGCGGGTGGACCGCAGGTTCCGATTCCGCCCCCGCCCACGCCGGCCGATCAGGCGCATGACATGGTGGCCAAGACTGCGCCCGACAAGATGGATTTCGCCACCTGGGAGTTTGTGCTCACGAACGGCAGCCAAGCGGATCAGGACACCGTCTGGAACGCCATCAAGGGCAAGGCCGTGCAGATGAACGGCACGATTATCAGCACGGAGCCGGATACCTTCATGATCGCGGGCAGTTCGGATGATATCGATGCGAAGAAGCCTGATATCAGTTTGAAGTTTGCGGACAAAGTCCCGGCCCGCCTGATTCCGAAGGATGGCGCCAGCTTCGACTTTCAGGGAGAGCCGGCATCGTACACTTCGAATCCGTTCATGATGGTGATGGAGAAGGGACAACTGCTGCGAGCGAAGCCCGCAGCAGCTCCGGCCAGAAAATCGGGCGCGGGAACAGCAAGGAAGAAGCCAGCAGCACAGCAGTAGTTCCAGTCAGGAGACAAATAAGGCAGCCTCTCGGGGCTGCCTTATCCTTTTGGCGAAGCGGTGGTGTTAGTGGCGGAGGTCCGATCCTCGAGGATGGCGCAGGCGGCGCGAACCGCAGGTGGTGATCCTTCGATCCAATCAGAAGCCGCGGGTAAGGTCGTTCAGCGGACCACTTTCTTCTCGAGAGAAATCGGGCGGGCGCTGCGGGGAGGACGCTTGACGCCGTCTCGAAGCTGTCGGACATCGATCTTGAGTTCGGTGATGGTGCGGCTGAGGGTATTTCGATGCATGCCCAATTCGCGCGCTGCGCGGCACTGATTACCCTTGTTTTCCTGGAGCACGGTGAGGATGAAGCGCTTCTTGAACTCGCGGACACCTTCAGAATAAAGAATATTGCTGCGATACATCTGCAGGACAAGGGCTTCTAATTGATCTTTCACTGTGCGTCTCTTTCTCGGCTGGATTTTCAGTGCGACGCCGCTTCTTTTGGTCCAGATCCTGGGGACACATTCAGTTTCTGAGGCGCCTGATGGATCAGTTCGAGACCCTGATAGAAGCGCGCGCGCAAATCCGAGGGAGCCATCCAGATGGCGGCTCTTCCTACGACAAGGAAGTAGGGCGCCAATTGTGAATTCTGCAACAGCCTCGAAGTTGGTGCGAATGCTGCCATGCCCATCAGGATTACCGCGACCATCAGTCCGCCCTTTACAAGCCCCAAAACTGCACCGAGGAAACGGTCAAAACCGCTGAGGCCGGCTTCTTTCATGACCCAGCGAGCGATCCTGGCGGCGATACCGAACAGGAGCACGATGGCGAAGAAGATGATGAGAAAGCCGAGAACCTCAGCCAACCACGGGTTCTTCAAAAACGATTCAAACCACATTGCCAGGCTACGATACTTCCAGGCAGCGACGACGTACCCTACAACCAGGCCGGCCAAGGTGAGGGCTTCGGAGAAGAAGCCCTGCATGGCGGCCGCAATCACGTTGATCAGAACGACAGCACAGATGAACCAATCCGCGATGGTCATACAGAGAACTCGCGGGCGATCGTATTCCGTGCCTGATTAGACATCCAGCTTGTGCCCCGTGAGCTGGAGATAAGCCTCGAGGTACTTCTCGCTAGTACGGCGAGCGACCTCCGGCGGCAATGCCGGAGCGGGAGGCTGCTTGTTCCAGTGAATCTCCTCAAGGTAATCGCGAACGTACTGCTTGTCGTATGAATCCTGAGCCCGGCCAGGGGCGTACTTGTCCGCGGGCCAGAAGCGCGAAGAATCAGGAGTGAGAACTTCATCGGCAAGGGTTATGCCTTGTGGAGTGCGTCCGAATTCGAACTTGGTGTCGGCGATGATGATGCCGCGGTTACGCGCGTAGCTCGCGGCTTTCTTATAGACACGCAGAGCCAGGTCCCGTAGATGACTCGCAGTCTCGACGCCCACAGTGTCGCACATTTGATCGAAAGAGATGTTCTCGTCATGACCGGTGGTCGCCTTGGTGGAAGGGGTGAAAATCGGCTCCGGGAACGCATCGGATTCGCGGAGACCCGTAGGGAGGGTGATTGCTGAGACTTTACCTGTCGATTTGTATTCTTTCCAGGCCGACCCGGAAATATAACCGCGGACAATGCACTCGACGGGGAAGATCTCCGCACGGCGGACGAGCATGGAACGTCCGCGAAGTTGGTCGACATACTTGCGCGCCGCCGGAGGATACTTATCAACATCGGCGGTGATCAGGTGATTGGGAACGATGTCGCTGAGGAAGTCGAACCAGAAGAGAGAAATCTGGTTCAGCACCCGCCCTTTGTTTGGAATACCGGTTGCGAGCACGTAGTCAAAGGCGGAGATGCGGTCGCTGGCTACGAAAAGAAGCTGTTTTTCATCGATGTCATACACGTCGCGGACCTTGCCGCTGGCGTGGAGTTTGAGATCAGGGAAGTCAGTTCGTAACAGTACGGGGTCGAGTAGATTGCTGCTCATGTTGAAATTTTACAGGTTAGAGGCGACGGGTATTCTAGCTGGTCCGGAAAAAATGTCAACGATTCTCGTCACGCATGATGACGAGCCTACTGGATTCGCTGGATGGAAATAGTTTGCTTTCAACGAACGACACCTCACAAGGCTACAGACACCTGCGAATCGACAATGTGACTGTGGAAAAGCTGAGGATGGGAGTGGATAACGCGGCGAAAGACGTGAAGAATGAGAACCGAGCTGTGACTGCCACATATTTGATAATGTGGGAATAGAAGTAGACGAAGGTTGTGCGATTGCATCCATGGCAGACCCCGGCAAATCGGCTCCGTACATCGAGTTCCGCGACGTGTCGAAGGCATTTGGCGATAATGTCGTGCTCGATCACGTCAGCTTTGACGTGATGCCGACGGAGACTGTCTGCATTCTCGGGCGCAGCGGGGTCGGAAAATCTGTTTCCCTGCACCACATCATGGGATTCCTGAAGCCGGACTCGGGGCGAGTGATCGTCGCGGGCGAGGACATCACCAACTACCGCGAGGAACAACTGGAACTCATCCGCAAGAAGGTGACGATGGTGTTTCAGAATGGCGCGTTGTTCGATTCGTTGACTGTGGGAGAGAACGTCGCGTTTCCGTTGCGCGAAACACAGGAGTTGAGCGAGGAGCAGATATTTCAAATCGTGGATGGGTTGCTGCAGATGGTAGGCGTGCAGGAGATGCGGGATATGTTGCCGTCCGATCTCTCGACCGGGATGAAGCGTTCCGTGGCGATTGCGCGGGCACTGGCGGCGCGTCCGGAGTGCGTTCTGTATGACGAGCCGACGACCATGGTAGATCCTCTGATGGCGCAGTTGCTGGGGGATCTCATCAAGCGGCTGAAGATCCAGCTGAACCTCACGAGCATTGTCGTCACTCATGACATGCGGCTGGCGAAGAAATTGGCGGAGCGCGTCGTATTTCTGCACGAGGGGCGCGCGATTTTCTTTGGCCGTTATGCCGAGATGGAGAAGTCTACGGAGCCGATTATCCAGGAGTTCCTCGAGCTGGATGAACTGAAGCTTGACGCCTAGAGAGCCGTGGACAGTGGCTTGTGCTGATTGGCGTGCAAAAACGCCGACTTCCGCTGCCGCCCATCTATGGCTGTCGCCTGGCTGCTGACGACTAAAGCTTACGCCATGTCTGCGAAGACCAACGCCGCACGGCTCCTGGATCAACTCGGCATCCGCTACGAACTGCGTGAGTACGGGGTAGATCCGGAGGATCTCGCAGCCGAGACGGTGGCCGCTAAGATTGGGCTTCCGGCTGAGCAGGTGTTCAAGACGCTGGTGGCACGCGGTGAGCGGAACGGAGTGGTCATGGCTGCCATCCCGGCCGATCAGGAACTCGATTTGAAAGCCTTGGCAACAGCGGCGGGTGAGCGCAAAATTCAACTTGTGCCCGTGAAGGAACTGCAGGGACTGACGGGTTACGTTCGCGGCGGGGTGACTGCACTGGCCGCTAAGCGTGAGTTTCCGGTGTTTGCCGATGAGACTATTGAACTGTTTGACATGATCTCAGTTTCCGCCGGGATGCGAGGTTTGCAGATTGTCATCGCGCCCCAGGACTATCGTCGAGCAACCAACGCAACACTCGCAGGGCTCAGCCATCCCAAGAAGCCCGCCTGATTCAGTGCGTACGCAGCGCCAGTCCGACCAGCGCGGAGGCTACGATCAGAACCGGTTCGGGAACCTTCCAGCGAAACAGCAGAATTAACGTGACGAGGAAGATGAGCGCGGTCGGGATGTCGAGGATCGATCGCCGCGCCAGCACAATGACAGCCCCGGCAATTGCTCCGGTCGCTGCGGCGGTAACACCTCGTACGAAGGCATTGATTTGTGCGTTCTTCGCCCACTTTTTGTAAGAAGGGGCCAGCGCGATTACGACGAGGTAGACCGGCAAGAATATGCCGACAGCAGCAGCAACGGCGCCGGAGATGCCACGCACGAGGTATCCGATGAAGGCGACAGTGATGACCACAGGGCCGGGAGTGATCATGGCAACGGCTACAGCATCGACAAATTGTTTGTCAGTAAGCCAGTGATGCCCATGTACAACTCCGCCGTACAGAAACGGAACCACCGCAAGCCCGCTTCCGAAGACGAAGAGCCCAGCCTTAGCGAAGTAAACGAAAATTTCCGTGAGCTGGTTCGTGGGAACTGCTAAGCCAGTAAGGATGATGGCCGCCGTGCCGGGCAGAGGAGCGCGGCGGGGCATGGCCCTGATGAACATCGAGACAAGCCCGCCTAAGAGAAACAACCAGATGATCTCTTGCGAGGTCCAGGCGGTAGAAACCGCGAGAACTGCGAAGATCGCCCAGAGGAGCTTGTCGTTGCCGAGGGTGAGTTTCGTCAGCTTAAAGGCTGAACGGGCAATTATACCGATGACCGCAGCTCCAATCCCGTAGAAGCAAGCCTGCATCCAGGGCAGGCCACCGTAGCGTACGTACGCGGCCGAGAGGGCGAGCACCATCACAAAGGAAGGCAATACAAAGGCCAGTGCAACGGCGGTGGCGCCCAAAATGCCGGAGCGTATGTACCCGAGATAGATCGCCAGTTGTGCTGCCAGGGGACCGGGCGCCAGTTGAGCGAGCGCTAGACCCTCGACATAGTCTTCTTTACTGATCCAACGGCGGGAGGTTACGAGATCTTGCTGCATGTGCCCGGCTAAGGCGATGGGTCCGCCGAATCCGACTGTGCCGAGCCAAAGGAAATAGCTGACGAAGCGGACGAAAGACACGGACTGCACGGCTTCGGTCGCAACGGCTGGTCCGGAATCTTTCATGCGCGGTCCGATTAGTTATTTTGCGGAATTGGTTTGGTCTAGAGCTATACGTAGAGCCTTCGCCAGTTTCAGAGCGTCATCATTCGCCCAAAAATGCATAAAGAACAAGCGCGGTTGCTCGGTGAGCATATGGCTGTGCACGGCCGTGACCTGGATACCATTGCCAGTGAGTGCCTTGATCACTGCATTCACCTCCGTGCCCAGCAGGACAAAGTCTCCGGTAATTGCCGCCTTACCGGCGTCCGTTGGCTGGAAATTAATTGCCGTCGCTACACCCATGGAAGGTGGGAGGGTTATGCCTGAATCCGTAATCTGCTCCGCGCGCGGCACGCTGAACTGCAGAATGCCCCCGTTTACCTTGCCGCTGTGCCCAAGCGCCTGCTCTACTTGCTTTTGCTCGAAGCCTAACTCGGGAGCTGTCTGTGATGGAGCCGCGGAATCCGGCCCCGGTGTCTTGGTCAGAGCGAGTGCGTCATGGATCGCACCAGCGATCTGGACGGGATCACCGTGACTTGCCAGATGCATGTACATGACGTGCGGAGTCTCTCCCAGCAGATGATTGTGCAGGGCGGCTTCGTGCACGCCGGCGCTTTGGAGTTTAGCCATTACCGGAGCGACTTCATCTTCTGTTAGGACGAGGTCTCCCATAACCATCGCTTCGTTACCGTGTCGCATAAACGCTACCCACGATCCAAGCGCG
>C688J35102_120990007_pt1 | contig 18477 bp, 17 predicted proteins | sample HopSoiMetagenom2_FD_35102 | JGI IMG/M metagenome (IMG submission 35102)
CGGCTTGCTGGCGGGTTAAGCTTAACCGCGACTGCATCAGGCCGTTATCTTTACAATCCGCGCGCCGGGCCCGCATCATCGCCGCAACAATCATCGAGCAGGGGCGCGATCATGAAACGGCTGTCATGCCGACGGCTCATCGGGCTGGCGCTGGCGGGCTTTGCGATGCTCGCAACGGCACCGGCGCAGGCCAGCATCACCGTGCATATCGACAGATATTCACAGCGCATGGCGGTCGTGATCGACGGCTATCCGCGCTACAACTGGCCGGTCTCGACGGGGCGCAGCGGCTACGGCACCCCGGGCGGCGTGTTCAGGCCGCAACTGATGGCGCGCAGCTGGTTCTCGCGGAAATATTACAATTCGCCGATGCCGCACGCGATCTTCTTTCATGGCGGCTTTGCCATTCACGGCACCTATGAGCTGTCCCGGCTCGGCGGCCCCGCCTCGCATGGCTGCGTGCGGCTGCACCCTTCGCACGCCGCGGCGCTGTTCGCGCTGATCGAGCGCGACGGCCGCAGCCGGACCCGGATCGTGATCCATTAGGATATCGTAGCGCGGATGAGCGAAGCGACATCCGGGAACGCTCGCGCGGTCACATCGCCGGTTCCGGCGAGTGCAACTTTCTGGTACAGGGTGCGTACTTCCAATACTCACCTCGTCATTCCGGGGCGACCGCGCCCTTGCGCCGGCGAACCCGGAATCCAGACACGGGTGAGTGTGGCTGGATTCCGGGTCCGCGCCGAAGGGGCGCGTCCCGGAATGACGAAGGGAAGCGGCCGTGGCGCAACGAGGCTTTCTGCTGATCGCCGACATCACCGGCTACACGACCTTTCTGACAAGCTCGGAGCTCGAGCATGCGCAGGGCGTGCTGGACGCGCTGTTCAAAAGCATCTTTGCCGAGATCAGGGCGCCGATCACGCTGTCCAACCTGCAGGGAGACGCGGCGCTGGCGTATTTTTCCGACGCTTCGGTGCCGCAACGGCAGTTTCCACTGGACGCGATCGAGCGCATCTATTGCAGCTTCGCCAACACGCTGGCGGCGATGCGGCTGAATACCACGTGCAGCTGCAATGCCTGCCGCAATATGGGCAGCCTCGACCTTAAATTTTTCCTGCACCACGGCGAATACGCGGTGCAGACGCTCTTCGGGCGCAGCGAGTTGCAGGGGCCGGAGGTGATCCGGCTGCACCGGCTGATGAAAAATACGGTGACGAAGGCGACGGGGCTGAAGGCCTATGCACTCGTAACCGAGCCCGCGGCGGAGGCAATCGGCCTGCCGGAGTTTTTCGCCCAGACGATCGCCCATGTCGAACACATGGACGAATTCGGGGACATCCGTTGCTACGTCTACGACCTCATGCCGGTGTTCGCCAAATGGCGCGCGGCGCGCCGCGTCTTCGTCGAGCGCGACGAGCCGCTGGCGTTCGAATCGATGGAGCTCGACCTTCCGGTGCCGCCGGCGGTCGCCTGGGCCTATGTCACCGACGTGGAGAAGAAGATCCGCTGGCAGCAAGGGCTCGACGGCATGGCGATGACCGGACTGGTCGGCGGGCGCGTGGTGCCTGGCGCGGTCCAGCATTGCGCGCATGGCAAGGAGTCGACCGTGCACGAGATCGCCGACTGGCGGCCGTTCGATTATGTGACGTGGCACATCGGCACGCCTTTCGGCACGGTGGCGCGGCAGACCGCGGAATTCACGCCGCTGGAAAACGGCGGCACGCATCTGTCATTGCGCAGCGCCAAGGTGGAGAGCGCCAATCGGCTGGCCCAGGCCTTCGTCCGTTTCATGATGCCGCTCGTTGCCGCCAAGCAGCTGGCGGCGACCCAGCGCGCCTCCAGGGCCGCGCTGGAGCAGCTAGTGGCTGAGGAGGTTGCTGCCGCTGACAAACAGGATGCGGCTTAAGCGACGGCGCTCCGATCACCTCTCCCCGCAAGCGGGGAGAGGGGAAGAGGTCAGGCGCGCTGCGAGGTAGTCAGCGGGGCCTCGGCGCCGTCGCTGAGGATCGCCTTGGCGACGTCCTCGTAATGGGTGTCGCGGCCCTGCACCTGCTGCGAGATCGCGTGCATGTCGCGAAAGCGGCGCTCGAACGGGTTGCTGCGGAAGATCGCGGTCGCGCCTGCCATGCGGTAGGCGGTATCGACCACCGCGGTCGCCTGGTGGATGGTCCAGGTCGCCGCCAGCCGAAGCGCGGTGCGCTGCTCGGTGCTCAACTCGCCATGAACCGCGAGATGACGCCAGGCCTCGCCGGCGGTGGCATAGAGATAGGCGCGCGCCGCGCGCAGGCTGCCCTCGGTGCGGCCGAGCTGGGTCAGCACCGCGCTGTTCTCGCGCATCGCCTTGATGCCGAACGAGGCCTTGCCGCGGGTAAGCTCGATGATGGCGTCCAGCATGGCGCGGGCGACGCCGAGCGAGACGGCCGCGAAGCCGAGCCCGAACATGGTGTAGGTGGTGATGCGGTACAGCGGGCCCTGCTCGCGCAACGCCACCGGCTCATCGCGCAGTGCCGCGAATTTTTCCGGGACGAACAGGTTCTCGACCGAATAGCTGTCGGTGCCGGTACCCCGCAAGCCCACCACGTCCCAGACGTCGTGCATGGTGGCGCTGCTAGCCGGAAACAGGATGGTGCGGATTTCCGGCGCGCCGTCCGGCTTGCGCCGCTTGCTGCCGTCCGGCTCGACGACCTGGACGTGCGCGCCGAGCCAACTGGCCTGCCGGCCGCCGCTGGCGAAATCCCAGCGCGCGGTGACGCGATAGCCGCCGGGGACCACGTGCACCTCATGGGCGATCGCGCCCCAGGCCAGGATGCCGGGCGCCGTGTTGAAGATTTCGTCCGCGGCATCCGCATCGATATAGGCCGCGGTCATGGCGCAGACCGAGCATTGGCCAAGGCACCAGGCGGTGGAGGCGTCGGCCTTGGCGATCTCCTCCAGCATCTGCATGAAGATTTCGGGCGCCACTTCGGCGCCGCCCGCGCTTTTCGGCAACAGCCCGCGATAAAGCCCGTTTTCGATCAGCGCCGACACCACCGGCTGGGTCAGCCGCCGCGTCCGTTCGATCTCGTCGGCCTCGCGCGCGATCAGGGGGGCAAGGGCCCGCGCACGCTCGACAAGGTCGAAACCGGGCGGCTTGTTCATGGCGTCCTCGAGGGTTCTTGTTTTTGGTGGCGCCCGAAAGGGGTAAGGCATCTGCGCGGATCGATCAAGGCGCGGCCTCCCGGGCGCCGGGAGCGCCTGGGACAATGCCGGACGGCCAATGATCTAGGAGGCGTCCGGACGCCGGCGCCTTGCGAGGCCGAGCACCAGCAGCACCGCGCTATTGAGCATTTTGGTGCTCCGGGCATCGAGCGAACCGATCACCCGGCGAACGCGGTCGCGGCGTACCGCGCTGATCTTGTCGGTCATGACCTGCGAACGCAGCCGCAGGCCGTTGGCGGCAGAGGGCTGGATCACCGGACGCGAGCGGCGGAATTCGCTCAGGTCGAACGATATCGGACAGACCAGAACCGAACTGGTCTTCTCGCCAAGCTCGTCGGCCTGGACGATCACGCTCGGGCGCGGCTTGCCGGTCTCGTCCGGCATGACGGTGAGGACGACGTCGCCGCGTTTCACAGCCACGCGTTCCAGTCGACCGCCCGGTCGATCCAGTCATCGATCGCTGCATTGTCCGGATGCTTCGCCATCATGTCACCCTCACGGCGGATTTCGGCAAGCACCTCGGGATCGCTGAGATCGGGCAGCCGGAACGGCGCCGGATGCAGCCCTCGCGCGCGCAGGCTTTCGCGGTGCGCGGTCGTGTGTTGCTGCGAGCTGCGCGGCTTCGGCTTTTTCTTCGGAGGTGTCGCCATCGGCACCACCTAACATTTTCCGGAACAGAACTCTACGCGTCCCGTGAGTTGAAACTTCCGCACCCTTAGCGGAAACAGATCGAACGCGGTCCATCATCGGCTGAAGCGGCGCTATCTTGCGTTGGTCTTGCGCCATGCGGCGAAGTCGACCAGCGTCTGCTCGTCGGTCGCCGGGTAGAGCCCGAAGATGCCGCGTCCTTTGCCGACCTGCTCGGCGACGAAATCCTCGAACGCGGTCATCTCGAAGGCTTCGTTGGCGATCTCGTCCGCAAGATGCGCGGGGATCACCATCACGCCGTCGCTGTCGCCGAGGATGACGTCTCCGGGAAACACCGGCGCGTCGCCGCAGCCGATCGGCACGTTGATCTCGATCGCCTGATGCAGCGTGAGATTGGTCGGCGCGCTGGGACGGTGATGGAACGCCGGAAAACCGAGCTTTGCGATTTCGGCCGAGTCGCGAAAACCGCCATCGGTGACGACGCCGGCGACGCCGCGCTGCTGCAGGCGCGTCACCAGGATGGCGCCGGCAGAAGCGGCGCGGGCGTCCTTGCGGCTGTCCATCACCAGCACCGCGCCCGGCGGACAATCCTCCACCGCCTTGCGCTGCGGATGGCTGCGGTCGCGGAATACGTCGAGCGTGTTGAGGTCCTCGCGCGCCGGCATGTAGCGCAGCGTGAACGCCTCGCCGACCAGCGTCGGCTGGCCGGGATCGAGCGGATGCACGTCCTGAATGCACTGGCTGCGGAAGCCGCGCTTGAACAATGCGGTCGCCACCGTGGCGGTGGAGATGGCCTTGAGCCTGGCGCGGGTGGCGTCGCTAAGTTTGGTCATGGGCCTGTCCTTGATATCCCGTCATTCCGGGACACGCCTCTTGGCGTGGGCCCAAGGGGGCACGCCCCGGAATGACGGAGCTAATAAATAGCCGGCTCCTTGACGGGCGCGCCGAAGCTCGTTTCGAGGAAGTCGAAATCGCAGCCCTCATTGGCCTGCTTGATGTGGCGGGTGAACATCCAGCCATAGCCGCGTTCGAACCGCGTCTCCGGCTGCCTCCATTGCGCGCGGCGCTGTTCGAGCTCGGCGTCGGGCACGTCCAGATTGATGGTGCGGGCGGCGACGTCGAGCGTGATGCGGTCGCCGTTCCTGACCAGCGCCAAGGGGCCGCCGATATAGGATTCCGGCGAGACGTGGAGGATGCAGGCGCCATAGCTGGTGCCGCTCATGCGCGCATCCGATAGCCGCACCATGTCGCGCACGCCCTGCTTCACGAGCTTGGTCGGGATCGGCAGCATGCCCCATTCCGGCATGCCCGGGCCGCCCTGCGGGCCGGCATTGCGCAGGATCAGCACGTGGTCGGCGGTGACGTCGAGATTTGGATCGTCGATTGCCTGCTTCATCGACGGATAATCGTCGAACACCAGCGCCGGACCGGTATGCTTCAGGAAGCGCGGCTCGCAGGCGCTCGGCTTGATCACGCAGCCGTCCGGCGCAAGGTTGCCCTTCAGCACGGCGAGCGCGCCCTCCGCATAGATCGGGTTGTCGACGGTGCGGATCACGTCGTCATTGTAGACCTCGGCGTCTGCGATGTTATCGCCCAGCGTCTTGCCGGTGACGGTTACGCAATCGAGATGCAGATGTTGCCTGATCCGGCTCATTAGGCCCGGCAGCCCGCCGGCATAGAAAAAATCCTCCATCAGATATTTGTCGCCACTCGGCCGCACATTGGCGATCACCGGCACCTTGCGGCTGGCCTTTTCAAAATCGTCGAGGGAGATATCCCGGCCGGCGCGGCGGGCCTGCGCGATCAGGTGGATGATGGCGTTGGTGGAGCAGCCCATCGCCATCGCTACCGCGATCGCGTTCTCGAACGCCTTGCGGGTCTGGATCTGCTGCGGCGTCAGATCCTCCCACACCATGGCGACAATGCGGCGGCCGCATTCCGAGGCCATGCGGATGTGGTTGGCATCGGCCGCCGGAATCGACGACGCGCCGGGCAACGTCATGCCGATCGATTCGGCGATCGCCGTCATCGTGGAGGCGGTGCCCATGGTCATGCAGGTGCCGTAGCTCCGCGCGATACCGGCCTCGACGTCGACCCAATCCTTGTCGGAGATTTTTCCCGCGCGCCGCTCGTCCCAGTATTTCCAGGCGTCCGATCCCGAGCCCAGCGTCTTGCCCTTCCAGTTGCCGCGCAGCATCGGCCCGGCGGGGAGATAGATCGCGGGGATGTTCATGCTGGTGGCGCCGAGCAAAAGCGCCGGCGTGGTCTTGTCGCAGCCGCCCATCAGCACCACGCCATCGACCGGATGCCCGCGCAAAAGTTCCTCGGCGTCCATCGCGAGCAGGTTGCGATAGAGCATGGTGGTCGGTTTCAGGAAGGATTCCGAGAGCGACAGTGCCGGCAGCTCCATCGGAAACCCGCCGGCCAACAGGATGCCGCGCTTGACGTCGTCGACGCGGCTCTTGAAATGCATGTGGCAGGGCTGCGCGTCCGACCAGGTGTTGAGGATCGCGATCACCGGCCGCCCCGCCCATTCCTCCGGCGCGTAGCCCATCTGCATGGCGCGCGAGCGATGCCCGAAGGCGCGCAGGTCATCCGGCGCAAACCAGCGCGCGCTGCGCAGCGAGGCGGGGTCTTTTCGTTTCGAGGTCATTTCATTTCGCTTCGTAGGGTAGGTTGAGCCCTTGCGAAACCCACCGTTTCTTTTCGTTTGTGATAGTGGGTTTCGCTTCGCTCTACCCACCCTACGGCCTAGCTGCCGTTCAGATCGGCCGAGCTCGGCAGGTAATAGTCGGTCCATGCCTTCGGCTTGGTCTTCAACGTGCCGACCTTGTAGAGATGTTCGGCAAACTTCATGGTGCCCTGCGGCTCGAGATTCCATTCCATCATGCCGGGCTCCTTCAGCCAGGCCAAAAGATCGTCCGCGCTGGTCTTATCGCCGGTGACCTCCTTGTAGATATCGACGGCGGTTTTGGTGTCGGAGCGGATCAGGTCCTGCGCTTCCTTGGAGGCCGCGCGCACCGCCTCGATGACCTTCGGATTGGCGTCGGCGAATTTCGTGGTGGTAAAGAACTGCGCCTGGCTCAAGGGCCCGCCCATCACCTCGGTCGAGGTCAGCACGACATGCGCGCCGGGCACCGTCTTCAATTCGATGAAGGTGTAGGGCGGGATGGTGAAATGGTTGTGGATCTCGTGGCTCGGGTTCGACATCGCGCCGACAGCGTCGGGATGGCCTAATTGCACGGTGTTGGGGTCGAACTTCGACCATTGATCGTCGCCGAACAATTTTGCGGCGGCGATCTGCAGCACGATCGCCTGGGTCGAGACCTTGACCGTGGGCACCGCGATCTTGTCGCCGGCACCGATATCCTTCAGCGACTTGATGCGCTCGTCGCGAGAGATCAGGCTCATCGGCTGCGCGGACGTTGCGACAATGCCCTTCACACCGCCCTTGGTGCGGTCCCACAGCAGCAGGAGATTGCCGGTGCCGGTGCACAGGATGTCGACGGTGCCCGCCAGCAGCGCGTCGGTCTGCGCGCCGCCGCCGGACAGCGTCACCCATCTGGTGGTGACGTTGGGCAGGCCGAGCCGCGCGGCGTGCTTCTCGATCAGCTTCTGCTTTTCGATGATGTGGGTCGGCATGTAGAGAATGCCGGGCTGCCGGGACACGGCGATCTCGCTCTTCTGCTGCGCGTGCGCGCCAAATCCTGAGAGTAGCAAGCCGACGATAGCCGCCACATGGATACGCCAGTTCCGTTGCATCTCGCTTCCTTTTGTATTGCTCTCCTTATCGGCACCCCGTCGAGCAGCGTCAAGATGGCGGTTTAGAGCGGGTCCGACGCTGGCGATGATGCCCCGCGCACCAGCCTGCAATGGCAACAATCTTGGAAAAGGGAGAGACGTGATGGGCTGAGGAAACAGTGCACCGATAGCAATCGCGGCATTGGCACCGATCGGCCAGCGTTCCGGCGCGGTAATCCTCGCCTTTGCCGGAGGGGAGACCCGCGCATCTGGCAGAACCTCGTCACCGACCTCAGGCGCTTGCCCCAAGCCGGATCAGACATCCATACGCGGGCTCGTCGCGCGCGACAAGCGGCGGCCGGTCTCCATAAAATGCGCTGCCGGGTTACTCGTCCTTTGCGGTGTTTTTCTTCTTCGGCGCAACCGTCGAGGCAATCTTGCCGTCGAGCAGGCTGCTCATGTCCTTGAACAGATCCTCGTTGTTATCCATCACATAGAACAGTCCGCCGCGCCCGTTCTGGCTGCTGGCGCATTTTCCCGACAACGTGCCCTGCTGGTTGAGATCGGCGAAAATGGCCAGCGGCCGCTTGCCCGAGACCGAAACGCCGATCTTGCCGTGATTCTGACCGCCGACGAGGCCGACTTCCTCTCCCTTGAACTTGCCGGTGACGGCAATCTGGACCGCGCCGGGGGCCTTGAGCGATTCATCCCAGCATGAGATCTTCTTCGTGCTTGTGGTGCTGGGAATTTGCGGAGATGCCCACCAGGTCGCAGCCTTGAGATCGACCGAGTCGAGTTTTGCCGAGAGCATTTGCCACGGCGGGACGTGCAGCGCGGAAGGTTTCGAGATCAGCCTGATGCCGGAAGGCAACTCAAATTCCTTGACCTCGGTGCTGTCGGACTTGTGCCCGAGCCGCATCACGGCGTCCTTGATCTCCTTGGGGCTGCCTCCGATGTTGACCAGCTCGAGCCGGTCGGTGTCCGTCACGACGCTGGCATTTTCCAGCGCTGCCAGCACATCGAGCAGGTTCTTTTTTGAAAGTTTCACGGCAAAGAAATGCTGCGCGTTTTGGATGTTGTTGGGCTTCTTGATGCAGCCGAGCGTGTTGCCGGCCTTGCGCTCGAACTTCTTGTTGCCGAGGCCCGGCCATGACGGCGTCGTAACCTGCACGACCAGGCCATCGCCATCGTCATTCCAGGCCAGCACGCCTTTCGAATGGCCCCACGGTCCGCCGCAGCTATTGCCGCTGCAGGCGTGCACCTTCGGCTCCTTGTAGAACTGGTCGTTCCAGACCAGATAGTGGAATTTTCCGTCGAATATCTGTTCGAACGTGGTGCCGACAGGGTCGGCGGTGCCGGCGCAGCCGGTGCCTTCCTTGAGCGATCTCTCCTGGCTGCTTGCGACCACAAAGTGCTGGCTGTTCTTGTAGCCCGCCGCCTTGCCGCCGAACGGGCAGGTGCGGTCGTCATCGTCTTCGTCCTTGGTTCCGCAGGCCGGGAAGTTCTTGGCGTTGAACTTGTAGACAAACCACCAGTCGACGGCTTTTCCTTTTTCGATCAAAGGCGCCGGCGCGTCCGCCGCCCGGGCGATGCGGTGATCGATCAGAAGCGAGCCGCAGCCTGAGAACAACGCCAGCGACAAGGTCAGGAAGAGTCGTATCGCGCCACGTCGCCGGTTCATCGCTCGCTCCGGAATTTCATGAAACTGGGACTGCATCATCGCGGCACGCCACGCTGTTTCGGGCATACGTGTCACCGCAGATTCCTGGCGCTTCCATTGTGCCGGGCCCCGGGGCTAGAGACGCTCGCCAAGCTTTGCGATCAGCTTGCTGTAAAGCTCCCTCTCCTCCGGCGTCCCCGCCTTGTCCATTTTATCGATCAGATCCTTCATGGTGACGCCCGCCGTCGCGACCTCCAATGGAGGCCGCGCCACCACGCGCTCCTTTTGCAAGGTATCCACCCCGACGCGCGGCAATATTGCCGACACCACGCGCTCGACGGCGCTGAACAGGAGGTCGTTGCTGTAACCCGCTATGAACCCCAGCGCGGCGGCGCTTATCTTGACCGTGTCGTCATCGCTGCCCGAATTGAACAGCAGGACGACTGCTCCGCCGCTGACCGCGCCGAGCAGGATGCGATTGAGGTATTCCGGCTTGCGCCGAACGTCGAACGATCTTTCTGCAATCAGGTTGTGCGCGGTCCTCAGCAGGTAAGCGCAGGCGCCGAGCCCACCATAGATCCAGGGCACGATGATCGGCACGTAGCTGTTGAGTGTCGTTGCCCAGCCGCCCCATGCCCGCGGACTGGTGTCGGCTCCCGTCGACACCGCGCCACAGCCGAGCACGATCAAGACGAACGCGATAGTAAGGGTCCACAGCAACCAGGTAAATTTTTGCGCCGATGAAGCCTCGAGAAACGCAAAATGGCCGGTGTTGCGCGTGTTGCGCAAGGTTTCCACCGTCACCGGGTTGGTGAACTCGACCAGCGCATAATAGGCGAGTTCGAACCGGGTCCATTCCGAGGCGAGGATGCGGACCGGTTGGGTCAAGGTCTCGAACAGTCCGATCTTTCCTGCCGTGACCTTGATCATCCTGAAGACGTCAGGCGAAAGGCTCTGACCGGCAGCCGTCCGTAGCCCGGTCTTGACGACAAAATCGACCAGTTCGAGGGCGTCCCTGACCTCATTGCGTATCTGGTCGGTAACAAGCACGGCGGCGTCACCGATCGGCTCGGGACCAAGAGACGGCCCATCTCCTCCGGTCGGAGGCGGAGGCGGAGGACCGGAGGGCGGGACTGCCGGATCGGTCGCCGGCGGATCGGTGTCGACGGGCGCCGCAGCGCTGCCATTTGCCGCGGTATCCGCAACAGCATCATTGTCGTCATCGACCTGTGACATTGCTTCCCCCCGGAACATTGCACTGTGAGCGCGGCGAATATCGTGCCGCATCGAGACCGTAAAATATGCTGGAAACCCCGGCCCCTGCTGGACCCTACCATGATACAACTTTGAATGTCAAAATCACCAAATGCAAGCCGCCTGCGGAGCAGGTTGTCTCCGCCGGTCCGAGCGACGCTGCGCCGCACCCTGAGGTGAGCGAGGGAGGGCGAAATCCGGTTTACACCCGCGCCCGCACTGGCAATGATTAGCGCCCGCAAATCTGCAACGATCAAGCTTGCGGGACAGGGAGAACAGCGATGGGCGCGACCAGGTTGGTGCTTGCGGCAATAGCTTTGATGATGATGACCTTCGGTTCAGGCGCGGTTGCGCAGACCGCAGCGCCGGTGGAGAACGCGGCGCCAACTGCCGACAACGCGGTGATGCTCACGATATTCCTGAGGCACGATCAGTCGCGGCCGCTGAGCGAGCTCAACGCGCAGCTGGAGAAGCAGAGCTACTACAAGACGTTTCCGCCCGCCGGCGTCGAGGTCGTGTCGTGGTATGTGATGATGGGAATCGGACAGGTGGTGACGCTGCGGCTGCCGGCGTCACGGCTGCGCGAGGTCAACCGCGCGATCGAGAACACCGCCTGGGGAAGCTACCGCACCGAGTTCTATCCGACCTACGACTACAAGGCGATCGCCGAACAGCAGCGCAGCCGGGCGCAATAGGCGCCGCCCTCGCGCTGCGGGGCGCAGACAGCCGCAATTATACATTGCGGGCAATTCGCAACTACACGTATATTCACAGGCAGAAAGCAATATTCCGCCGGCACGCTGATTCATGCGCCGGCGCTTGGCGGGGGAGAGAAGCATGACCAGCTTCGTCGAAATTCTTCCGGAAGAATACGACAAGGATGCCTTCCAGCGATTCGATCCATCAATGTCCGATTTTACAATCGAGAACGCGCGAGCGCTGATGTGGTTCTCGCAGCTTGCCTATGAAACGCACCACCCCTCGACAATTGACGCAGTCGCGCTAGGCAAATGGGGTTTCAAGGCTGTCAGCCCCTTCATCCAGCAAAAGACCAGCGGGCTCGGCAGTTTCGAAACCTGTGGATTGATCGGAGAGCGCGACCAGGCGGTTATCCTGGCCTTCGCCGGGACGGACCCGGGCATCTGGCAGAATCTGGTTTCGGATTTCACGCCGGTGTCCCTCGACGGCTCCGACATCCATGATGGCTTCCGCATCGCCGCAGCCGCAGCCCAGCCGCAAGTCGATCAGGCGGTTCGGCTCTGCCGGCAGCCGAGCCATCCATCGCTTTTCGTCACCGGCCACAGCCTCGGCGCGGCAGTCGCGGCACTTGCGGCCCTGAGTGCGTCGACCGAAGGCGCCCCGCCCCGGGCGGTCTATACATTCGGCATGCCGCGCGTCGGAGGAGCAAGGTTCGCGGCGAGCTATGGCGAACTGAGCAAGGTGACATATCGACTGGTCCATGGACTGGACGTTGTCGCGCGCGTGCCGCCGCCCCGGCTGTTGAGCGGATTCCACCATGTCGGCCGGCTGCTCCAGTGCGACAGCGGCAAGAAATTCGACCGGAAGCGGCCGCTTTCCGAGACGGGGCTGGACCAGCCCACGCTTTCAGGAGAGCTCACGGGCGCGCTGTCGCTTGGCTTCGGTGGCCTCCTGTCCGGGCATGTTCTCGGCCCGACCGGCCCGGGTACGTTCGGCCCGCTGTTTCCAGTTCTTCCATCGCCAATCCGGGATCACCTGCAGGACTCCTACTGGAAGGCGCTGACGTAGCCCCTACGCGTGCCTGGTCTCCCTGCCCGGCGCGTCGGGATAGAATTGCGGCGCCTCGCGGCGGTCGAACATGCCGTAGTCGCGCACCACGCGGACGCGGCGGAGCCGCGCGCCATCGGGCAATGAGGCCGCGCGCTCGAAGGCTTCGGCCGCGCCTAGGTCGCGCCACGACAGCAGCAGGATGACATCGCCGGGCGTCAGCACGGCGTCGAACAGGTCCCACGCGACGAGGCCCGGGGCGTGAGGCCGCAGCCCGAGGCTCCTTGCGGCATCTTCCGCCGATTGCGCGAGCCATTGCGGCGAACGCTTCGCATCGATCAGGGTGACGGTGGTGGCGTCGCCGGCCTGCGTCTCGTCTAGCCGCTGCTGCTGCAACGCATGACCGGCGGGGGCGCGGCTGTCAGCGGTCAATTCGCCGATGCGCAGATGATAGTCGAGAAAAATCTCCGAACGGCCTCTTTCCTGCACCAGATGATGCCTGGCCTGGGTGCGCCAGCGCACCAGCGCCTTTTCGTCGCGCCAGATCGACAGCGACAGCAGCCAGCCCTCGCGCCGGAGGCTGCGGTAGCGGATGTTGTCGATAAAACCCTCGATGCTCTCGACTTCCGGCTTGAGCATCCGGCCGAGGCCCAGATAGCCGTCCCACTGCTCGGGCTTCGGATGCACCTCGAAGATCACGGAAAACATTGGATCTCTCCCTTCTCCGTCGTTGCGAGGAGCCCTCGCGACCAAGCAATCCCCCCACCCTAACCCTCCCCCGCAAGCGGGGCAGGGAAGGGAGGGGGTTCTCCGGGATTGCTTCGCGGAGCTTGTCATCGGGCGGCGCTTTGTGCCGACCCATCGGCTCGCAATGACGCCTGTTGCGCGCCTATTCTAACACGGACGCCGCGATTGTTTATGGCAAAGAAAAACCCCGGCCGAGAGGCCGGGGCTTCATCGTGTTCAGTCCGACTAGGGCGTCAGTCGCGCTGTCCGAGCAGCTGCAGCAGCAGCGTGAACAGGTTGATGAAGTTCAAATACAGCGACAGCGCGCCGGTAATCGCCGCGCGTTCGGCGACGTCGCCGCCGGCCGAGGCGTAGCCGTAGATGTACTCGTTCTTCAGCCGCTGGGTATCCCAGGCGGTGAGGCCCGCAAACACCAGTACGCCGACCACGGAGACGATGAACTGCAGCGCGGAGCTCGCGATGAACAGGTTCACCAGGCTCGCGATGATGATGCCGAACAGGCCCATCAAGAGGAACGAGCCCATGCCGGTCATGTCGCGCTTGGTGGTGTAACCGTACAGGCTCAGCGCGCCGAACGAGGCTGCGGTGATGAAGAACACCCGCACGATGGAGGTGTGGGTGTACACCAGGAAGATCGACGACAGCGAGACGCCCATCAGCGCCGAGAACGCCCAGAACAGCATTTGGGCGGTCGCGGGCCGCAAGCGGTTGATGCCGAACGAGATGGCAAACACCATCGCCAGCGGCGCAAGGATGAACACCCATTTCAGCGGGCTGACGAACATCGCGTAGCCGAACTGCGTCAGATAGGCGTTGCCAATCTTGGCCACCGCACCGGACGGATCGCTGGTGACGGCGGCCATGTAGACGCCGAGCGCGGCAAGGCCGGTGATGGCGAGGCCAATGGTCATGTAGTTGTAGATGCGGAGCATGTAGGCGCGCAGACCGGCATCCACGGCTGCAGCGTCAGTTCGCCCCGCGGCCCGGCCGAAGGGCGAAGCGTAATTACGGTCTAGGTCCGACATGGTCGAATTCCCGTTGGTTGTCCGACGAAGCGCGAAGGGTCTGCGCCGCCGGTTCGAAATCTATCCCAGATAGCGGCGGTTTGCTGACATTAATTTCAAGTCATCAAAGCCGGCCATCCGACCCAAGCTCTATGTGGGAAACTAACACATTCCCCGCAAGCTTCCATGCGCGGCTGAATGTCGCTACGCCATCTCCCCCTGTCCCCGCCTGCGGGGAAGGGGTGCACCCCTGCTTCAAATTGTCATAGATTGCGCAGCACCGTTGCCGGCTTCTGGCTGAGCGCCATCAGCGTACCGGCAAGCCCAAGGCCGACGGTGACGACCAGGGCGGCGGCGACCACGCCCAAGGCGCTGCCGGCCTGCCAGACGAAGCTCAAGGTCATCAGCCGCGTGACGATCAGCCACGCCGCCACCGAGCCGGCGAGCACGCCGAATATCGCCGTGGCGAGGCCTATCATCAGATATTCCAGCGCATAGGCGGAGAGCAGCCGCGCCCGGGTCGCGCCCAGCGTCTTCAGGATCACGGCGTCATACACCCGGTGGCGGTGGCCGGCGGCCAGCGCCCCGCCCAGCACCAGGATCGCCGAGATCAGCGTCACCGCGCTGGCACCCCGGATAGCCAGCACCAGGTTGGTCACCACGGTGCCGATAGTTTCCAGCGCCTCGCGAACCCGCACGCTGGTCACGCTCGGAAATGTGTCCGCGACCGAACGGATGATGCGGGCGTCTCCGGCGGGGTCGGGATGAGGCTCGGTGAGGGTGGCGATATGGGTGTGCGGCGCGCCGCGGAACGCGTTCGGCGAGAACACCAGCACGAAGTTGATGCCCAGGCTTTGCCAGTCCACGGTGCGCATGTTGCCGATGGTGGCGGAGATGTCGCGCCCGAGCACGTTGACGACGATCTCGTCGCCGATCTTCAGCCCGAGCCCATCGGCGATCTTCTTCTCGAACGACACCAGCGGCGGGCCGTTATAGTTCAACCCCCACCATTCGCCCTCGACCACCTTGGAGCCCTTAGGCGTCTCGCCGGTATAGGTCAGGCCACGATCGCTCTGCAGCACCCATTCGGCGTCATGTGACGGTTTCAGGTCTTCCGCCTTGACGCCACGCGCGGCGACGATGCGGCCGCGCAGCATGGGCACGTCTTCCACCGTCGAGTCCGGCGCTACCGTTTTCAGGAAAGCGCCGAAGCGATCCGCCTCGGTGGCAGGGATGTCGATGAAATAGAACGACGGCGCACGGTCGGGCAGCGCCGCCAGAAACTGCCGCCGCAGATTGCCGTCGATCTGGGTGATGGTCACCAGCACGGCGAGGCCGAGACCCAGCGACATCACCACCGAGGGCGTCAACGCGCCCGGACGCGAGATGTTGGCAACCGCCAGCCGCAGCATGGTGATGCGCGAGCGCGGCAGTCGCCGCGTCAGCGCCATCAAGGCCGCGGCGATGCCGCGCAGCAGCGCGAACACCACGGCCGAGGACACCACGAATACCGCCGCCACGCGCTTGTCATACGCGAGACCGACCGCGATGACGACCAATAGCGCGATCACCACCGCCATCAGTGCGAGATAGCGCCAACGCGGGCGGCGCCATTCGCTCACCACCGCCTCGCGAAACAGCGCCGCCACCGGCACGTCGTGGACGCGGCCGAGCGGCCACAGCGCAAAGGCCAGCGCGGTCAAGAGGCCATAGAGCAGCGACAACGACAGCTGGGCCGGGTGCAGCGCCGGCACGACCGGCAGCGGCAGCACCGCGCCGAACAGGCCGACGACCACGTAAGGAAGTGCTGCGCCGGCAACGAGCCCGATCAGCGAACCCGCGAGCGCAAGCACGATCACTTGCGTCAGGTAGATGGTGAAGACGTCGCGTCCGGTGGCACCGACCGCCTTGAAGGTCGCGATCACGTCGCGGCGGCGGTCGATATGGCTTTTGACCGCGTTGGCGACGCCGACGCCGCCGACCAGCAATGCGGCGAGGCCGACCAGAGTGAGAAACTGGGTGAAGCGGCTAATGGTGCGCTCCAGCTGCGGCGAGGCGTTGCCGCGGGTGCGGATCTCCCATCCTGCATCCGGCAAGACGGTTCGCGCGTCGGTCGCGAGCGCCGCCGCCGCGCGATCGTCGGCCGCGTTGTCCGGCAGCTTCAGCCGGTAGATCCAGCGCACCAGGCTGCCCGGCTGCAGCAGCTCGGTGGCGCGCAGTCCGGGCTCGCTGACCAGAAAGCGCGGCCCGAAGCCGACGCCGCCGGCGAGCTTGTCCGGCTCGGCCTCGACCACGCTGCGGATCTGGAATGCCGCGCTGCCGACAGTCACGCGGTCGCCGATCTTGAGGTCGAGCCGCGCCAGCAGCGCCGCATCGGCCGCCGCGCCGAAGACGCCGTCGCGCTCGCCCAACAGGTCGCGCATCGGCATATTCGGCGCGAGCGTCGTTTGCCCCAGCATCGGATAGGCGTCATCGACCGCCTTGAGCTCGACCAGCGCCAGCTTTCCATCCTGCGTGCGCGCCATCGCGCGCAGCGTTGCCGCCACCGACACCGTTCCGCGCGAGCGCAGGAACGCTAATTCCTCGGGTTTCGCCTCGCGCTGGATCAGCGAGAACGCCGCGTCGCCGCCGAGCAGCGTGCGGCCCTCCCGGGCGAGGCCGTCGCTCAAGCTCGCCGCCACCGAACCGACGCCGGCGATCGCCATCACGCCCAGCGCGATGCAGGCGATGAACACATAGAAGCCGCGCAGGCCGCCGCGCAGCTCGCGCAAGGCATAGCGCAGCGCCAGCCATGGCGGGCGGCTGCCTTGCTCGAATGCGATGCTCATAGGATCATGCCGTCTCGACCCAGTGCCGGTCCGTTGCCGGCGCGTCGATATGGCCGGAGCGCAGCCGCACCACGCGATCGCAACGCTGCGCCAGCGCCGCGTCGTGGGTCACCAGCACCAGCGTCATGCCGCGCTCGGCGTGTTTCGTGAACAACAGATCGACGATCTGCTGACCCGTCGCCTCGTCGAGATTTCCGGTCGGCTCGTCCGCGACCAGGATCGCGGGATCGGGCGCAAGCGCGCGGGCGAGCGCGACGCGCTGTTGCTCGCCGCCGGACAGTTGCGTCGGATAATGCTGCAGCCGGTCGCCGAGGCCGACCGAGTCGAGTTCGCGCGCGGCGCGCTGCCACGGGTCGGGATCGCCGGCCAGCTCCAGCGGCACCGCGACGTTCTCCAGCGCGGTCATGGTGGGGATCAGATGAAAGGACTGGAACACGATCCCGACATGGCGGCCGCGAAACCGCGCCAGCGCGTCCTCGTCCAGGGCATTGAAAGCGGTACCATTTACCACCACCTCCCCGCTGTCGGGCCGTTCCAGTCCGGCCATCACCATCAGCAGCGTGGATTTGCCCGAGCCGGAGGGTCCGACCAGCCCGATCGCCTCGCCAGGTGCCACCCGCAGGCTGATGTCTTTCAGGATATGAACCCGCGCGGCGCCGCTGCCCAGCGAGAGGTTGACGTCGGAGATGACAATGGTTTCGGGCTGCGAGTTTGGAGAGGCGGCCGATGACGAGGGTTTTGTGAGACGGTCCATGCGGGCGTCATATGGCATTTGCATTGCGGCGGTCGAGGGGCCGCGGCGGCGCTTTCTCGCCCTGCTCGCCTCCGGCCTGCTAGGGCTGGCGGTGATGCTGCCCGCCTCCGCGCAAGCGCCAGCCGCCCAGCGGACAAAACCGATCAAGCTCGTCGTGCTCGGCGATTCCCTGACCGCGGGATTGGGGCTGCCGGCCTCCGCAGCGTTCCCGGCCAGGCTACAAAAAGCATTGAAAGACAAAGGGATACATATCGACGCCATCAATGCGGGGGTGTCGGGCGATACCGCTTCCGGCGGCCGCGACAGGCTCGACTGGTCGGTGCCGGAGGGCACCGACGCCGTCATCCTGGAGCTCGGCGCCAACGACGCGCTGCGCGGCATCGATCCCACCATCACCCGCGCGGCGTTGACCGATATTCTGACGCGGCTGCAGGCGCGCCACGTCCCCGTCCTGCTCTGCGGCATGCTGGCGCCGCCGAATTACGGCGCCGATTACGCGGGCCGCTTCAACGCCATCTATCCGGATCTGGCGGCGGCATTCCGCGTGCCGCTGTATCCGTTTTTCCTGGAGGGCGTCGCGACGGAAGCGAAGCTCAACCAGGCCGATGGGCTGCACCCGACGGCGGAAGGTGTCGATATGATCGTGAAGAATATCCTGCCCAGCGTAGAGGCATTTGTCAGCGCGATTTCCGGGCAGAAAACGTAAACCACAGGCAACGATAACGCTAACGTCGCGTTTTCCCTGGACGTTTCGGGCGGTAGCGGCGCGGCCTGCTTCGCAGCGTCGCGTAACTGCGCTAGAAACTTGTATCGGTGATTCGTTGCCGGGATCAAAGCATCGGGAGTTCAGCGATGCCGCGTTTGTTTACCGGACTGGAAATACCGGCCGACATCGGC
>C688J35102_120990006_pt1 | contig 18467 bp, 34 predicted proteins | sample HopSoiMetagenom2_FD_35102 | JGI IMG/M metagenome (IMG submission 35102)
AGGAGGCGCGCGATGCCGCCTACGTCAATCCCGGCTGTGAGGACTGGGAGGATGGGCGTGAAGGTAAGTACTACTTCCCGGCGCCCGCCTTCAAGCACGCTTTCCTCTACGGCGTCTCACTTGTTGACGACGTGAAGAAGTTCCCGAAGACGAAGGCGACAAGCTGGGTGTTCATCGATCGCGATCCGACCCTCAAGTTCGATGAGCTTACGATTCGCACCGACACTGGGCGAATCGGGCAGGGAACGTCAACGATGATCTACCGGCCGCAGTTCACCGGCTGGTCAGTCGATCTCGATATCAGCTACAACGCCAACACTATCACTCCCGAGCAGATCGCGTCGCTGTTCGATCTCGGTGGCATGGGCGGCGTCGGTGACTATCGGCCGACCTCACCTAAGAACAAGACTGGTGACTTCGGCCGCTTCCAGGTCATCGCCATCTACGAGGGTAAGTAACCATGGCCCATGCTGGCAACCGCAAGTTCGGGGCAGCACAAGGCGCGCGGTTCTCAGACAAGGATGCTCAGAGGTACGGGCGTTTCCTTGATGCCAACGGGATGCTCGATGGTCCGGTGGATGCTGAGCGTGTCATTCGTCTGGCACGGCCGACACTCTCGCCGTTGCATGAGTACATCTTTGATGTCAATGATGCTGATGCGGCTCATGAGTACCGGCTCACCAAGGCACGTGAGCTAGTCCGTCACATTGTTGTCTACAAGGAGATCGACGGCGACGAGGTTGAGACGCGCGCCTACCATCACGTGACGGTCAAGACCAAGCAGGGCGAGAAATCTGGCTACGCCGCAGAGACGGTCGTGTGGCGCCGCCCCGAGCTTGCCGAGCAAGTGATCGAGAAGGCGCTGCGCGAACTGGTTTCGTGGCGTCGGCGCTACGCCCAGTACAACGAACTCTCGTCGCTGTTCAAGCGCATCGATGAGTACTTGGACGACGACGATCGCGACGCCGCCTAGTCCCTCAATGGGGGCTTGAGGACTTGACATGCTGGGTATGATCCCAGCGGGGCTGCCTGCTGACCGAGACTGGATGCATGAGGCAGGCAGCCCCATTTCTTGACAACAATAACTACAGGAGGAACACAATGGCGACAAGAGTAGGCGCCAAGGCAGAAGATGCCTGACTACGGCCCGCCACCGCCGATCCCACCCGGCCCCGATGGCAGGCTCTACTTCCGCATCGACATGCAAGTCTTGTGGGTGTCTGTCAATGGTAAGTGGATAGTAAGTGGGAGCCAGATTTCCTCGTCAAGAATACGAGGGCGGCGCTCAATCGATGCCTGAGAAGCCTGCATACATCCTCGTGCAAGAGATGCCTGGTGACAAGGTTACTCACCAAGAAGGCCGCTGGTATCTCCGACACGCTCGCTTCGAAGGGCTGGCGGATGTCTTTATCGTGAGTGCTGTCGCCCCACAGGGCACGCTCGGCCGCGATCTACGGCCGCAGTTCATCGACATCTTGCCCGATCCCCAATCGTATGACGAACGCGAGGAGATCTCACTTCCCGCCGACGCCATACTGGCGCTACTTAGCTGGCCGCCAGACTGACAACAACGACGACAGGAGTATCATCATGACAACCACTCAGACACCCTTCAATGTGAAGGCGTGGAAGCTTCACAGCAACGCCGAATTCGTGTACGCCACCTACTACCTGATGCACCGTGGCGGCTCGAACGCAAGGCCCCCGAGCACCACTGCGGTCGGCCGGAATCTGCCCGCCCACCGCAGGGACTACATCGAGCGGATGGTTGACGCGGCCATCGACAACGCCTAGGAAAGAATCAACAATGCTTATCGAGGTTATTACACACATCATCCTTGATGTGGAGAACGACGACATGGCCGAGGAGGCGTGCGCTGCTCTTAGCACCGGCCTCGATGGTGCGCTCAGGGACTCGCAGTTTCCTCACGGCGAGGTGATCGACAGCGAGGTTGATCACTACGAGAAGATCAGCGACGAGGAGGCCAAGGAGCAGGGCTGGACTGAGTAGTGACCGTCAAGGGTGGCGATATCTGGTACTGGGTCTGCCAGCGCTGCGGCGTCTACAAGGCGTACCCGTCGCGCATCCACATCTACTGCTCGTTCTGCGAGTACCTTCATAGTCGCTAGTACTGACAAGACCGGGCGCCCATCCCGCTTTGCGTTTCTCCTTGCGCGATTGATAAGGGCTGGAGTTTTTCATTTGTGTGCTCCACCCTCGGTCTATAAAGGCGCCAACTCCATATCTTCCCGTAGACAATAGGTTCTGGTAAGGTCTGCGGCGGTCACTCCTATCCTCTCTCCGCGCGATAGGCTTGCGACCAGAAATGGACCCCGCTCTCTCCCTGCCCCCTTCAGAGAGCGGGGTCCAAGCGGGGTCCACCTATCTGGAGAGAGGCACGGAGTAGGAGCGGCGGGGTCCTGACTGCGGCTAACGATTGGGGGACGTTGCCGCAGCCAGACCCCTTCTGAATGGCTACGGAATGACCTTCCGAGCCACCAGGCTCAGGCTTGACGGCTGCGATGTGGAAACACGCTTGCCGCCCCCCATGGAGAATTCCTTGCGCATGCCGCCCTTCTCAGGCGGCGGGACCTCGCGCTGCGGGTGAAGCTGGAGCGGACCACTGACGATCGGCGTCGTGGTTGCGTAGCGCCCCGGCGTCGGTGACAACAGTGGTGTGGATACGGCAGTCAGGGGCACGGAGATCTCCTCGGCAGCAGTCGGGGTCAGCGGGTTCTTCGGGGGCTTCTTAGGCATCTTCGCCCTCCTAGACGGGTTATGCGGCCCTCATTTCGGAGAGGATTCTACCGCATCCGTCGAACCACACACTGTCTATGCGCTGCACGGCCTCTGACGGCCACGGTCTGCTGTCCTCGTTCGATTTCCCGCCAACACACTGGACAACGGTAGGCGGCGAGCGCTTCTTGGGTGTATCGAACCACGTTCTTGAGAGCCATCATCCTTGTCAGTTAGGAGCGAGCCGAATGCCGGGGTGCATAGCCCTATGGGGCATCCGGCCCGCAAGTGAATCTGCCGCTTCTTTATTCCGATGCTTAGCTCGAAGCTCCCTCGCCACCGTCCTCTTCCGGTGGGGGAGTCGTGGGCTGAGCAGGCTGCTGACCGCCGACGCTGACGCTGCCGCCCTCGATCGCTTCCTCGTCCTGCTGGGGCACCTCCTGAGGCGCCTCCTCCGGGGGCTGCTGCTGCTCCGCAGCCTTCTCTTGATCTGTCATGACTGCTTCCTCTCTGTTACCTGCTGTAGACCACCGAGCAGGATACCGACTTGGACGTGGTTGCGGCGCGTTTCTGACCACACGGTGTAGCCCTCGCACTCATCGTCATCCTCATCTCGCCATGCCCACACGCCGACAATGGCAAACGTATCGAGGTACAAGTCGTGCTGGGACTCGTCTTCTGCCTCCTTTCTGGTCATCGCCAAGCCTTTCTGACAGATGCGGATCAACCGATCAAGATCAGCATCATTGTCAGGAGGATCGGCGCTCATTTCTTCTTGCTACGAATGCGAACAGCGGACTGCTTCGGAGGCGCCTGCTTCTTGACAGCCTTGCTGTCATACAGCTTCTCGCGAACAGCGGACTGCTTCGGAGGCGCCTGCTGCATCGGCGTGGACTTCTTGACAGCCTTGCTGTCATACAGCTTCTCGCCGCGCTTGAGACGAGCGGCGTTCTCTTGCAAGGTAGGGTGAAGCGGCTTCTTTGCCACTACTGCTTCCTTTCACTTCTTGCGGGTTGACTTGCGCAGACCAGGACGGCTAGTCGTACCGCGAGGGCCGCCAACACTGGCGACCTTACTACCATAGCGCCGCTTGACGGCGCGAGCAACATGGCTGTAGGACCCGAAGGTATGGCTCTGCTTCGCACGCGCGAGGGCGTTGCGAGCACGCTTGACAGTGTTGATGGGGTACTTTCGCTTGGAAGGATAAGCGAATGCGGACTTGGGCAGCTTGCTGGTGCCCTTGGCTGACGACTTCTTGTTCGGGCTTGGCGTTGCCTTCTTGCGGCGTTTGCGGGTTGTCTTCCGGCGAGCCACGACACTACTCCTTACTTGGTACCTGTCGTCTTACGGTCGTGTGTCGTAAAGGGGGTTGCGCAGGGCCTTCGCTCGCCGTTCCTGCACCTTGGTTGTAGGGATGTACGGCTCGGCCTCGCGGGTTGCCAGGTCCGCGTGGTCCTCAAGCCGTGTCAACACAAATGCCTCGCCCTGGATCTCGAAGATTATCGCCGCCTTTGCATTCGTGCCATGACCAGCCGGTCCAATGGCACCCCTGTAGGCTTCGAGCCAGAGCTTCCAGATTCCGCGTGCCGCAGCATCACCGAGCTTGCCAGTGGCTTTGCACGAGTAGATGAAGCTGCCAGCATCCTTGACATCGAGCTTGATGAACTTGCCACCACCCGACTGAACGATGCGAGCGCCACTGAGCAGGCGTGCAGCCTTGCGCTCAAGCGCTTCACCGATGTCGTTCGGCCTCACTCCGCTTCTCCTGGGCCGACATAGACAACGTAGTCGTTCTCGAAGTCGAACACGGTCTGGTTCTCCAGGAACATCAGCCTGATCTTGCACGCCTGCATGACGCGATCGATGTCGTGAACCGAACCAGAGAGCTTGAACGGCCCCTTAGGAATATCGATCACCGCGCCGCTATCAGGGCGTGCTGTCATATTCCTTTTCTGCTGAAGTATTGATGTCACTTGCTGTACCAGGCAGGAGGTTGTCGGGGTAGGAGTAGTTGAGTTGCCGCCGCGTTTCCGGCTTGCGGGTGTACTTGTTGAAGCCCTCGTACTCATCGAAGCCATTGCAGAAATCGCACGGCGCACGGCTTGTCCGCATTGCTGACATGGGAAACTCGTGCGATTTCCCACACTTATGGCAGTAGACGGCCATCGCTACTCTCCATAGCGCGAGGCGACGACGCCGGTGGAGTCCTGGTAACGGCCCTTGTAGGGGTACATCGCAGGACTGTTGAGCCAGGCGAAGGCAATCTGACAGATCTTCTTGCCTGGACGGAGCACTATTGGCACCGGCAGGAGGTTCTTCATCTCCAGCGTCACCGGCCCGCGAAAGCCAGGATCGATGAATCCGGCCGTGACATGGACCATCAGACCCAGCCGCCCGAGGCTGCTCTTACCCTCGATCTTGCCAACGATGTTGTCGGGTACCGTGACCCGCTCCACGGTGACACCGAGGATGAACTCGTCGGGATGCAGGACGTAACCATCCACGTCATCAACCACGACACTTTGCATGAAGTCATGCGGGTCCGCGAGATCGACGTAGCGGACGTTGGCGATATCCGGGACCAGGAACTCATCGCTCAGGTGCATGTCGTAGCTGGCGGGTTCAACACAGTGACGCTGAAACGGAGTGATCAACTTCTCCCCGAAGGCGGTGATCTCATGGTCAGCTAGGAAGCTCATGATGGGATCATACTAGAACCGCCAGAACCATCCAGGGAAGAAGCCCATTTCAAGCAGCAACAGCACTACCAGCAGGCAATAGATGCAGATGAAGGCGACGAACATGTCCTTGCCACGCAGGAAACGACGGCGGCGTTGCCGCGTACGGGCGCTCAAGCCAGGCGTTCGCTAGAGGTGAACTGCGCCAGTTGGACGGTGCCCGTACCCGCTCGCGGGAGCATGCGCGCGCTGTCGTCCATGACAACCAAGGTATCGTCAGGAATCCTGACAATATCCTTCATGCCGCCCGCGAGCAGATTGGAAATCTTCATCGCCTTGGACAGCGAGAAAGCAACAGGCACGTCGCAGAAGGTGTCATCACTAAGGCGAGTGATGTGCTCGTGGATACCCGAGCAGCGTTCACAGCGACGGTTCTTGGAGTTCTTGATGATGCGGGGGTGGCGGTCCATGCTTGCTCCCTTACAGTTGGTCGATACTGCGCCGACGCCGCATAAGCTCGGCGTCATCGGCGGATGGCTCTAGCTGATCGGGAAGCTTACTCTCTTCTTCCGCGAAGGGCTTCGCACAGAGCGCCCCGCCTGGTCCGATGAACATCTTGTAGCGCTTCAACTCCAGCCCGATACGGACAAGAGCGAAGCCCATTTCGTCAATACCGATTACTTCCCTCGGCTGGAGATTTTCATGACCAGGCAGGACGCTCAACGGTTTACACCTTGGGAGGAAGCTTGGTGGCAGGATTGACCGGCGGTGGGGGTGGCGGTGGTGCGGTGGCTTGGTTGACAACCTGCGTAGTACTGTCAGGTGTCCTGCGTAGATTGCGCCCAACACGCAGGATGGCGTCGCCGCCGATGAGTGCTGCGCCAAACACGCTGGCCCATGTAACCGCATCCGAGAGCGCGGCCTGCTGCACGAGGCTCATGTCATAGATCCCGAAGGCACGCAACAACTGCGCGATAATCGGAATCCCAGCGATAACCATCGCGGCAAGCTGCGGTGGCGTGATGTCGGGACGCTCGCCTGAAAGCAATTTCATTCTTTCACCTCCTCTCTACACTTGACACTGGTGCTGCTACGGGCGCCGGTGCCAGCGGCTGTAGCCATAGGGGACGGCGGGGACGAAGAACAGCACGGCCCCGAGCACGATCAGGATGATGCCGATGATCGTGTAGCCGAAGAGAAACAGCACCAGCCCGATGATGAGTAAGACAAGACCCATGGCATCCTCAGTCCTCGTAGTCCTGGGCGCGCGTGCCCTCTGGCAGATCCTGGTGCGGCTGCTCCTCGCCCTCCTCGTCATCGATGGTGTCGTCATCACGGGCTGCATCCTGGTCCATGAAGTCGTCATCGTCAACATGCCTGACCTCTTCGTCAGGGGGCGGCGGATCGCCCTCGAACGGAGGCATGTCCTCGATCGGCGGCTTGTCGGGCAGGTCGGCCTCGCGCGGCTCTTGTGCTTCCATGTCGGGGTTTTCCATCAGCCTCTCCAGTCTGCCTTGTAGTCACGGATGTCACAGTGGACGAAGCTGGGATACAGCCCCAGACCACCCTTGCCGCCACGCTTGCGACTGCGGATGCCCGCCAGAGTGGCGTGCCACTGGCGCGGGGTGCCACGGGCGCACGTGATGTCGGCGGCTTGGTCGTTGCCGTCGTGCATCGTGTACACGTGGAAGCTCTTGCTGGCGCCGCCGATGCTGGCGTTGTAGGAGCGCGTGCGGTAACCACTGTTGATGTGGACGCTGCCGAACTTCGCACGCAGAGGCTCCAGGTAGGTGCGGCAGAGGTATTCCAGCCCGTTGTAGTCGCGCTTCTGGACCTTGGTGCCGTCGTGGCAATCAAATTCCTCCACCACGAAGTGCTTGCTCAGACGGTGGCGTGTAGCCATCGTCCCTCCTCTCATTGTTGACTACTTGCCTGTTCCTACGGGCGCAGGCAACTGCTTGCCCGACTTGGGCTTGGCCTCGCCGTACAACTGCTCAAGCTGTGCCCGCAACTCAGGGTTCTTGACCTTCTTGACAACATTCTTGGTGATGTCGGCGGCGTCCCAGCCCTTGCCTTCAAGGCGCTTGACAAGGTGACCGATCTCGGGCGCGCTCAGCCCGGCGAAGGCACGTGTCGTCCAGCGAGTCGGCGCAACCACCCTGACAGGCAGCTTGGCTCGGCGCGCTCGCACATTTGTGTCAAGAATGTCAACGAGATCTGAGATCCGCTGCATGCGCACATCGGCCAGGAATTGATTGATGTCAACCTGATTGATATCAGCCACGCGCCCTGTGAGAAACTTCTGCGCAGTAGCGGCATCCATCATTTCAAGCTGACGCCCGGCCTCGCGCACGGCGTCAAGCCTGCGTCCCCAGACCAAGGGATCAACGCCAGCGGGGATGCCTGACTGGAGTGGCAAGGCTCCTGCCTGGACCGTCTGTGCGACGACTTGCAGTGCCTTGGGCTTGTTCCCGGCGAACTTGCCGGTGATCGGGTCGAAGTTCTTGTTGCCACTGCGAGCGCCACGAAAGACGATCGCGCCCGATCCGGTGGGCTGTGCGGCCACTTGCCCCGGAGCACGGGCGAGCAGAATCGGCGGCTCACCGTTGTCACTAACGATGACCTCGTTCATTTCTTGCCCCAGCGCTTCCAGGCTGCCTTCCTGACACCGGCATGACTCTTGCGCTTGGACGTGTTCTTGTGCCCACGTTTCGCCGCTGCTGCCTTCTTGGCACCCTTGGTATAATTTGGCATCACTCCTCCTTCTTTCTTCCCAGCGCTTCGTCGGTGAGGCCCATGGAGATTGGCGGTGTGGTGCTGCCCCAGACCATCAGGCGGATGTTCTCGCCGTTCGCAATCGCCTTGCGCTCGTCATCCTCGGGCACCCACACCGAGCAGATCACGTTGCCGCCCTCGGTATCAGGCAGGTCGTAAGCCCACAGATCTGTGTCCTCGTTGCCGCCTGGGAGCCGGAAGACTCTTGTCGAATTGATGGTCCTACGTGGCCTCATGAACCGCTCCATTTGTTGACATCAACCAGGACCCGAGTTCTGTCAGAAACTCCTCGGTGCCCTCACTGTTGAAAATGATGAAAGCGGTGTCCGACTCGTCATCGAAGTACGCATAGCTGTCCTCGGGCGCCCCCTCGGGCAGTGCCTTGACGTACTCGATCGAGAAGTTGGCACGCGGAATCAGGTCGAATCCCAGGGTGCCATTGGGATGCTCCTTGCGCATCTCTCGCCACGCCTCGCGGACCGTGAAGAGCTTGCCGTTGCGATCCTTGCAGTCGTCATCGAAGTCCTCGCCATCCGTCGCGCGGACATAGCGGATACCAGCCGCCTCACCTGACAACAGAGTTGCCGCATTGACTGCATCACGAGTCTCACTGCGCGCGATGCGATCTGCGCGAGTTGACGGGAAACCCTCGAAGTGAGCGACAATGTTGTCACCAATTTCCTTCGGTCCGTTGCCATCCTGGATCTCCCTGACCAGGAATCCCTGCATCTCATCGCGCATCGTGCGGTTGGTGAACTTCAGCAGCCGCCCTGTCTGCTCATTGAGGAAGCTGTCCAGGCGATCCTCGTCAAGCTTGGCCTCGATGCGCGTCTTGTCCGTGTCGAGCTTGTTACCTCTGTTGACAATCTTGGTCAAGATCTCGCGCGAGCGTACCGCCAGCTTGACAAGCTCGTCCGACGAAACCTCCCAGCCCTTCATGATCTTGTTGGCCGCCTTGCGCGCGGTTGCCTTGGTGATCCTGACCTTCTTCTCATCGTCGGCCAGATCAAGGCTGTCAAGCTTGGCGACATATCTGGCGAAGTCGGGATACAGCCGCCGCAAGTGCGCCTCCCAGGTACGCCGCATCTGCAAACTGAGCGACCGCAGTGTCTTGTCGGAGTAGTGCTTGGAGGACGGCAGGTTGGTGATGAAGTCCTCGGCGTCGGCCAGCAGAAACTCGATGTATTCGTTGGGCTGGATGTAAACGTTGCTGAAACCTGCCGCCGCCCCGTTAGTGACACCGGGAGCCGAGCCACCGGACTGGAAGCCAGGGTTGACGTTCGGGTTCTGAACGACGCCAACATTGCCAGGGCCGGGAGCTACCAACGGCGGCTGCCCAATGGCAAGCTGGTTGGCAATCTGCTGGCGCTCGATCTCAAGCTCGCGGGCGTCGCGCAGGGGCGTGTTCATCCGCCGCAGTAGCTCGGTGACATCGACCTGCTGGCCGAGCAGTTCCGGTTGGCTCTGCCCTATCAGTTGCAGGATCTGCTTGTAGAAGTCGATGTCCTCCTTGCGGAAGCCGTGACTGACCTTCCGTGCCCTGCCGCCATTGTTGACAAACTCAGGGAAGTTGATGAGCAGCAACTGCGGGAACATGTAGCGGTTGATCTCGTCATCGATCTCGTCCATCAACAGTGCTTGCGACTCGATGAAGATCTCAGCCATCTGCGCCGCCACATTACGAGAGCTTGTGCCGCCCTCGCCCTCGATGAATGCCTGCTCTGGCACCCACACCGAGCGCAGCTTCATCACGTTGAGGTAGTTGAAGCGCGCGTCGAAGATCCGCAGGCCCTCGCTCGGCGTCTCCAGGAACTTGAAGTCCCAGCCACGCTGTGAGTTGGAGGTATCACCGAGGCCCGATTCCGCCATTGTTGACGGCACGGCAGCGACAGCATTGCTACGGAGGCGATCGGCCATTTCCAGCGCGATCTCCCAGTTGGCTCGCATCTCGCCTGTTTCCTCATCGATGACACTGCTGCCCTCGGGGTGATAGGCGATGACTGGCGGGACCGCGATCCGCTCGTAGCCACGGTTGGAGATTTGAAACAGGAACTTGTAGGTCCACCAGTAGTCGCGAGCGTGGCCGGTGCGGGGCCAGCCGTAGATCGAACCCATCTCCTCGTCCTTGGCATTCGTGCCCCACAAGGAGTGGTAGACATCGATCTCCATCGCGCCCTTGTTCTTCTTGCTCGCCGTCGTCGCTCTTGTCACTTGCGGCGCCTGGTAGGTCATGCCAGCGAACTCACCAGTCTTGTCATCGAAGACCGGCGTGACCAACTCGTGACGCAGCGGCACTGTTGTCTTCCAGATGATCGGCTCAACCGATCCCTCGTCCCACACAGGCTTGATCTGGTTCTCGGGATTCTCCTCGGTTGGGTCCTTGTAGACGCCACCGGGATTAGCCATCATGAAGCGCTTCGTCATCGCCTGGAAGCCGAAGTCCAGGGCGAGTGTGCGCTGGAAGATGAGCCGTGCGTAGATCGGCCGTAGCGCACTGTCAAGGAATGCTGACACCTGTGCGTTGGGACCATCCTTGTCACGCGCCTCGATGTGCCAGTCAGCGCGTACCAGCGGGACCTTGATGTAGTGCAGGCCGAACGCGATCATCGCATCCTTGCGCATCTGCCGCATCTGGGCGAGCGTGACCCGCTCAGAGTCGAACGGCGGGCCAAGCACATCGCGAATCGCCGACCATTGATCTTGCGTCGGAGTCTGCTGGGCTACTGTTGGGGCTTGTTCAGTACCCTTGACAGACTTTTCGATCTTGGCTTGCTCTTTGGGATCTACCTCAGCGACGTCAATCTTGACAGGTGGCTCAGCCATTTCCGTCCTTGCCCACGTTGAGTGCGAAACGGGGATCGAGTTCCACTTGTGTCCCTCCGCGTGATGCTACAGATCCCATCACTACCTCGTTGGAGTCTGGGTGAAATTGCCTGTGCTGGTGAGCTATGGTGCGCCCACTACCCTTTGGTACAGAAGTCTTTGCACCCTTCTTGCCAGCGTACTTCTCCATCCTTGCGCGGTGCTTGCCCTCGATTACCTCAGCATTGGCGATCCCATAGCGCCAAGCAGCCATCGCGTGGTTGAATTTGTCAAGCTCGTTGCCGGTCCTCGGGTTGCGCTGCCAGCCCTCAACCTCTTCGCAGAACATCGGGCAGGCATCGGTATCGACGGCGAACCTGTCATCAACAACGAGGTTCTGGACCGTCTCGATGAAGCGTTCCTTCTTGCGCGTCTTGATCGGCCAGTCGGAGTACAGGCCATGGTTCCTGAAGATGATCTTGTCACCGGCGCCAGCGGGGTCACAGAACCGACCCTTGACCTTCCATGCGGCGCCGTAATCATTGCGATAACCCGACTCAATCGCGACAACACGCTTGGCTAGCGTATCCGATCCAACACCGCTGACGTAGACCTCCTTGAAGCAGACGTAGATCCCCGCCTGCAACCAGATCGGCTCGTACTCAAATCCCAGCCCTGGGACCTCCGAGGTGAGGTACTGGAACCACAACACGCAGGCCGGGTGCGTCGATCCCCAGTCAACACCCATGTAGATCGGCCCATACAGAGGGTGCGGCTCGTAATGCTTGATGCCGTAGGCGGGCAGTGACCAATCCTGGATGTAGTTGTTCTCGTCCTGGCCCTGACGGCACTCATGCTGCAACATCCACGTGCCAGGAGTGTTGCGCTTGAAGGTACGAATGAGATCGATGGGAGGCTTCCAGCCGCGCGAGCGGAATGCCTTGCCGCCGCAGATCTTCTCCAGCGTGCGCGGCTTGCCATCGGGGAGGCGGCCCTTGACAACACGGTGACACTCACACAGCGACTCCGGGTCCATATCAAGTTCCTTGAGGCGCTGCTTGCGCTCCTCGGCCGGGACGCCACGGCAGTTGGGAACCTCCTGCAATGTTTCCCAAATGCACCACGGGTAGAGTTCGAACTGAGGAATGTTGCCTTGCTTGCGATCCTCGTCGATCTCGTCCAGAAGCTCTTGCATCTTCCCGCGCGTTGAGTTGCGCGTTGAGGTGGCAATGTCCTGCGGTGGGATCATGCCGTTGAAGCGGGCCATCCACGAGGGCAGCGGACCCTTGGCACGATTAGTGACAGCCATACCACGCGACTGATTCCAGACAGGATCTTCCATCATGTCGATCTCGTCGGCGTGTGCCTTGGCCGGGTGAGGACCAGAAACCGCGTTCTCCGACCCCGCCACCACTTCCACCACTGAGCCAGTCTTCCAGACCGTCTGTGACTTCTTCGGCTTGTCACGAATGAAGGACAGAACGATGTCAGTACGCCTGCCAGAGTCCGGGTCGCGCTCGTAGCACCAGTCTTCGATGTTGTTGTAGCAGCGATTGCCTTGTGCCTCGGTGGCACCGAAGGATAAGCTCTCGCAGCCTGCCTTGTAAGTACTGTTGAGAAAGTGCAGGATCGCGATGATGAACGTCTTCGAACCGCCGCGATTGGCAAGCCCGAGCGCCGCCGACGTGCGCTCGAAATACAGATCGGCCAGCAGCTTGAACGGTGGGACATGATCCTCGCAGACAGCAACACGAGGTATGTCAACACTGATGTTAGCTACTACCCAAGCGTGAAGCTCATCGTCGTTGCTCGGACCTTCGTATCGCAGCTTGCGTGAAAGGATTTGTACTCGCTGAACGATTCCGCGCAGATCCTCTGCGTTCATCTGGTCCAGCGTCTCCGGGGTTACTCCCATTTTCAACAACGAAGCCGGAATCTCCGTTATGCCCATTCGTTCCAGCAGCGGGTGGGTCTTCGGCTTCGGCGGCGGTGCTGGTGCCGGTGTCTCCTGTGTTGTCCTCGATGACCTGCGCTTCTGATACGTCGTACGCAACCCCTTCGAGGGCGGCTGCGGTCTGGGGCTGGTCGAGGAGTTCGAAGAGGGTGACAAGCAATTCCTCCTTGGTGGCGCTATCGAAGTCGGCTTGACTCTCACGCAGTTGCAGCGTGGCTTCGCGATTCTCGATCTCAAGCGCCAACTTGACAGCATCAAGATTCGCCCGGACCCCGGCCTCGCGGCGCAACGCGCGCTCGATGGCACGCATCATCCGCTTTGTGAAACGGGTCCGGATCTCGTCAGCTATGACTTCCGCAGCGCGTGGCTCGGAAGCGTACTTGCGTGGGCGCCCAGAACCAGGCTGCCCACCACCAAAGCGACCCTCATAGACCAGTTGAAACGCGCGAATCTGAGCGTTCTTGGCGTACTGCTCGCCCTCAACGCGCGGCGCTGCCCCTAGCTCATGTAGGCGTTGCAGGGCAGCAACTTGGCTCTCATTGAGGGCAACACCCTCGTCATCATCGTCCCGCTTGGCGATTTCCTTGGAGGCCATCTGGACGGATTCTACAAGAAATCGCAAGCAATACTACTTAGCGAGGTGCGGGTATAGCTCTTCGGCAAGCCGTGGCTCATCCATCTGCATGCCAATATGCCTGACAGTCTCCACGTTGATGGCGCGGATCGGAACCGGCTCCTCGTGCTTCCCGTTCCACTGAAATCCCTGCAACCAACGGCGAACGCGAGCCTCGTCCTGGCCGATCGCAGCAGCCAGATCCTTGGCGCTGTAGCCATGCAAGCGATGCTGGCGCAGGAGCCACATGCGGAACGGCACAATGTCAGCGCCATCACCATTTCTGACACCGCGAGGAACGCTGGCACGGGCCGCGCGCAGTTTGACATGCTGCTTGTCGAGCTTGTGCTCCAGCTTGTCAAGCGACACCTTCATGCGCTCGATCTCGCGCAACTGCCGCTCGCGCTTGCGCTGGTTGGCCTTCCTTCCTACCTCAAGCTTACGCTCAGGCGACAGGTTGGCGTAATATGTGTTGCCTTTCCTGCGTTTGCAGGCTTCACAAGTCGCCTCGATCTGCTCAACACCCTTGCTGCGGGCTTTGGGGCGGCGAGCCTTGCGAACTGGGTAGTCGGACACCGGCCGCCAACGTGTGCATCTGGCGCAATTTCGGTATCCGGTCCACTGTTTCGCTTGGCGACTCACCGTCTCTCTAAGATCGTAAGGGCAGCGAGCGCATGCGTCAGTGCGTCCACTTGATCCGTGCCGCCACTATTCTTGGCAAGAAGCTTGAAGTCATACATCTTGCGAAACTGTTCCCAGGCAGCATCCTTGGACAGCGCTCCGTTGCCGAAGACTACCTCACGAGCTTGTCCAATTCCAGGGTTGAGTGCGATTGCCCCGCTTTGCTTAGCGGCAAGCAGCGCCACGCCCTCGAATCGAGCTAGAGCATGGATCGTGCGCCGGTTCTGATAGCCAGCGATCTGCTCTACCGCCACCACGTCAGGCTTCATGACATAGAGACTGCGTTTGATCCAGCGGTAGAAGTTCTCTAGCCTGGTCACTTCACTGTCCTTCTTCTTGACAGGCTTGAAGATCTCCGCGCGCACAAGGTTGCCATTAGTGACAAGTGCCAAGGCGCTGATGCCGCTCGAAGCTACGTCGATGCCAACACTACGCATCTTTCATGTTCTCGTAAAGCGTAGTGACGTTCTCAGCGAGATCCATCTGCAACTGTGCCCAATGCAGGTCCATCATCTCGGGCGCTACATAGCCAACGTTCTTCTTGAACGCCTGCACGAGACGCTCCATGTCCAGCAGCGCCGTCCTCAGTGGCTCGGGGGAGTCAGGGCTAACCGGCATCATCGTCGCCTCTCTGCGGCTGCACCATAGGTCATGCCAGAGCAGATCGCCGCCGTGAAGATCTTGACACCATAGTTGCCTTTGGCAATACTGATGCGATAGAGATTGTGCGAGGTGATCTCGCGGGCGAACTTGAGTGCGCCCTCAACGTCGAACTCCACCACCTCCAGGCCGTAGCGCACCATCGGCGTCATCGTGTCCAGTGATCCGGCGCCCTTGCCCTTAGTACCAGCACGCTTGACAACGGATGATCGCGCCCGCCGTAGATCACTGTAGGTGACATCAGTCATCACCAAGCGCCCGATTCAACTCATCACGCATTTCACGCAGATACCCAAGATCGTCAGGTGTCAGTAGCTCCCAGCTAGCAGGCGCCCTTAGGCGAGTGCCCGCAAACTTGTAAGACATCTGTGCGCTGGTGTCGCTATCAAGCAACGTGAATCCAATATTCCAGCCGATACTCGGTCGCTCAATAATCGCCTGCATTGGATTGAGCGGTATGGTGTAATCCTCGACTTCAGGCTCAACAACAGTCTTCATGTTGAAGATCATCCGATGCTCTCCTCGGTCATATCAGTCCCAGTTCGTGCAGTAGGTCAATGCCGTGCGAGAGCATCGAGATGACGCCAGTGGCGGCAGCGATCCGCAGCAGCCAGACCTCACCGCGAGCCAGGGTGATGCGCTCCTGAGCCTTCTCAACGACCTCATCCTTGTCAGCCATCATCCGACTGCATCCCATCCTCCCATGAACAACTCAACGACGTAGTGCGTCCAGGCGCCCAGCAAAAAGGCCGCGATGAGAGTGGCTAGAAATACGATCACCACCGCCCACGCGGCCTTTGCTGCGGACCAGGCGGAAGCTGACTCCCGCTTATCGTCCTTGTCAATAGGCATGGCTAGCGGGAAGAGCGCGCCTTGCCGGTGCCCTTGGCAGTACCCTTGGCGGCGCCAATGGACTTGCCCCTGGTCGAACGCTTGATCGCACCCGCCGTCTCGGCCTCGGCTTCGTCACCGACGAACCCGCCGACGCGACTGACCGTGCGCCACTTGTGTTCAATGGTCTTGGCAAGGTCGCGGAAGCGCACGTAGTCGTGGTATGCGGTGCGCTGGAGGGAGCGGGCGGAAACCACGCGCTCATCGGTGCGAGCGGCAGCACGGCGCTTGCCCTCGTTGCTCTCGTTGGCGTCAAGCAACGCGATGTCTTCCAAGTACTCCGCGATCTCGTTGTAGGCGTCGGCCTCTATGTACGCCTTGCTCGCCTGCCACAGCGACGTACTCAGCGCGTTGGCAAGCTCACCCAAGAGGTTCGCCATGTGAGCGTGATCGATCGCGCCGATGTCAGGCGGAAGCTCAGGCATGTCGCCCTGCCACTTGCCCGGCTCGCCTAGACCGGCCAAGGCAAGACGCTTGTCATGGAGCTTGGCCTTGACGAACGAGGCTGCCATCCCCTTGGGGACGATCTCGCGCAGGCTCGCCTCGGTCATGCTGTCGCCATTATTACGCCTGCTGGGCGCAGGGGCATCGCCACCCCTGCGCTTACCAACAGTACTGCGAATTGCCACTAGCCGACCTCGATCGTGACCTCGCCGCTGTCCAGTGCGGTGAGAATCTGCTCGCGGGTGAGCGTGATGGCGCCGCCCCCGTCGTTGGTCGCAGCCTTACCAGCGGCAGCAACCTTGTCGCCCTTCTTCGGACGGCCACGGCGGCGCTTGGGCGCCTCCTCCTCTTCCGGCTCCTCCTCAGGCTCGTCGCCCTCAGCGATCTGCTGGAGCAGCGCCTTGCAGAAATCGATGACACGCTTGCGCGGCGGCGGCTTCTCGCGGTTCTGCTCGTACTCAAGGACGTACTCAACCTGCTCGGCCGTCAGCGGCTCATCCTCGTCCTCAACCTGCTGTGTGAGCACCTCCTTGATCTGCACAGCCGACGACTTGTCGTAGCCCTCCCACGGCTCATCCGACTCGTCTTCGTCCTCGTCAGCCTCGGCCTCAGGCTCCTCCTCCTCGTCCTCCTCTTCCGGCGCCTCTTCGGCCTCAGGCTCGTCCTCGTCCTCGGCCAGCATTTCCTCAATGGTGTTGAGGACGCGGGCGGAAGGCTTGTCCTGCTCGTTCTCCCACGCCGCGATGGCCTCCAGCGTCTCCACGTCCTCCTCATCGTCAACGTCAAGCTTCTTGATAGCCTTGACCTTGGACGAGACGCTCAGTTCGGTGTAGCCCTCGATGTAGTCGTCGGGATCGAAGGGCGCTTCGTCCTCCTCGTCGTCATCATCCTCCTCGTCAGCTTCGTCCTCCTCGTCGTCCTCAAGCTCGGGCAGGTCCCCGAACTCAGGCTCGCCGTCATCATTGATTTCAACGCCTGCCAGGGCGAAGATCTCCTCGATCTGGCGACCGGACTCTGCCACGTCCTCGTCGTCGTCATCAGGCGTGACACCCTCGGTCACCCAGGCGTCGATCGAGAACGCGATGATCTCGTCGGCGGCCTCCAGGCGCTCCTTCTTGGTGGTGGGCATGTCCTCCGTGTATGCCCCGTACTTGATGCCCAGGTCGATGATCGCCGTGGCATGAGCGTCGTCCAGCTTGAGATCCTGCAACTGCGGCAAAACGGCCTCCTAAGGCTCGGTGGTTCGGTGTTGTCCCGGCCAGTCTAGCAGGATTCCGAGGCTGGGATCAACCCTAAGATCAGCCCCCCTAAGGGGGCTGGAAACTGCGTCATCAGTCTTGCTGGACCGACCAGCGAGCGAAAACCGCCGCTCGGACCTTCCCGAGATCGTAGTCCGAGCGCGCCTCGCGTGCTTCCTCGACGGCCAGCGAGTCGGCCAGCGGCAGAACGTCACCACGCTTGACAGACTCCAGGTGGTCCTCCTTGCAGACGTAAGACCCTTGCGGCCCGAACGGACAGAACTTGCACGGGCTGTCGTCCGTGGTCCAGTTCCACCCGAACGGATGCTTGCCCGTTACCTGCGTGGCGGGTAGCACGCCCTCCTCGAAGAACTTGCGCCACACGCGCAACTGCTTGCGCCCCGCCTCCATGAAGGCCGGGTCGTACTCGTAGTAGAATTCGCGCGTCTCATTCGGGTCATCGCGCGACAGGTAGTACAAGTACCCGTGCTCGACAGGCTTGAGCGTAGCCTCCTCAAGACACTTGTCGCCGCCATGCTCGGGGCAGATCCAGGGCGTATCACCATTGCGACGCCCGATCTGTACGGCCAGGCGCCCGCTATTGACACAGCGCAGGACGTGCCACGGGCCGTGCTCATGGGCAAGCCCGATCTCGCACTTGACTTGGCGCACGTAGTCCTCATGCGGACCGCGCACCATGCGCTTCATTGCGTCCAACGTATCCGCAGCAGTGTTCTTGACTTCAGCCGCGAACGGGCGCGGGCTACGCGGGCGCGCGACAATCGCGTCAACAGTCGATGTAAGCCACACGTCAGACGCTTCGAACTGTGTCTGAAACTGGCTATCAGGCGGGGAGGACAGCAGCATTCCTGCGGTGTGCCAGCGCCGTACAAGCTGAGTCTCGATGTCCTTGCCCGCATCCATCAACTGTCGCGAGCGCCGCGAGAAGCCACCGCGCGGAATGTCAAGCATGGTGTAGATCGCGCGTCGCCCG
>C688J35102_120990004_pt1 | contig 18438 bp, 11 predicted proteins | sample HopSoiMetagenom2_FD_35102 | JGI IMG/M metagenome (IMG submission 35102)
AACAACACCGTCACCGAGTCCCTCTACTTCGGCAAGCCGATGGTCGTCCTGCCGATCTTCTGGGACCAGCACGACAACGCCCAGCGGATCGACGAGACCGGCTTCGGCGCCCGGCTCGACACCTACCGCCACAGCGGGGAGGAACTGACCGCCACGATCGAGCGGCTGCTCGCCGACCAGGCGCTGGCGGCGCAGCTGGCGCAGATCGCCCAACGCTTGCAGAGCTCGCCCGGAACGGAGAAAGCGGCCGGCCTGATCGAGCAGGTCATCGACCCGACGGGGTAGCGAGCTCCCGATGACCGAGGAACCGGGCGCGCAGGACTTCAACGGCCTCGTCGGGGAGCTCGATTACCCGATGTTCATCGTGACCACCCGCTCAGAGGAGGAAATTGCCGGCTGCCCTGATCGGCTTCGCCACCCAATGCAGCATCGATCCGCCCCGCTTCCTCATCTGCCTGTCTGACAAGAACCGCACCACCCGCCTTGCCCAGCGAGCAGAGGCCGTGGTTGTCCACTTCGTCCCCGCCTCCGCCGAGCACCTCGCCCAGCTCTTCGGCGGTCGGACCGGCGACGAGTTGGACAAGTTCGCCCACTGCGAATGGCACGAAGGCGTCCGCGGCCTCCCCATCCTCGACGAGTGCGACAACTGGTTCGCCGCCACCATCCTCGCCCGCCACGGCGTAGGCGACCACGTCGCCTTCCTCCTCGACCCGATCCAGGCCCAGGTCGGCACCCGGTTCGACGAATTCACCTTCCACCGCGCACGTCGGATCGACCCAGGGCACGAGGCGTGAGCCGCCTGAGGGCCAAGGTGCAGAGAGCCGCGTTGGCTCGTTCCAGTTGGTGACTGGCTGGCTGGCCAGTATGATGCCGCGGGCGTGGCCGACCAAGCTGAGATCGCCGGCGGAAGAGGGAACGTCGAGGACGCTCTCGTCCTCGATCGCGAGCACTGGGTGGAGGGTCCGCCGCTGGAGCTGTTCAAGCGGATGCGGTCCGAGTGCCCGGTCCATTGGACCTCGCAGGTGTCCGAACTGCCGCAGGCCAGGGGCTTCTGGTCGGTGACCCGAGCCGACGACGTCCACACCGTCAGCCGCGACTGGCAGACCTACTCCTCTGAACTCGGCGGCGTCGTCGTCATCGACGAGGTCTTCCCGCTCGAGATGGCGCGGGCGATGTTCATCGGCATGGACCCGCCCAAGCACGACCGCCTCAAGGCGCTGTTCCAGGCCGGCTTCACCCCGAAGCGGATCGCCGCCCACGAGGAGGAGATCCGCAAGATCGTCGTCGGCGTGCTCGACCGGCTCGAGGGGCGCGAGAGCTGCGACCTCGTCACCGAGGTCGCCCAGCCCGCCGTCTCGCGGGTGATCGGCAGCTTCATGGGCATCCCCGAGGAGGACGACGCCGCCTGGGCCGAGCTGATGAACATGGCGCTGGCCGCCAACGACCCCGACTACAGCCCCTCGGTCGACGAGGTCGAAGCGACGATCCAGGCGGCGCTTCAGCAGGTCTTCGCCCGCTGCGGCGCGATGATCGCCGAGCGCCGCGAGAACCCCACCGACGACCTCACCAGCGTCCTCGTCCACGCCGAGGTCGACGGACAGCGGCTGGAGGAGCACGAGATCGTGATGGGCTTCTTCCTCCTCGTCGCGGCCGGCAACGACAGCACCAAGGCGACCTACAGCAGCGCCATGCGGGCGCTGATGGAGAGCCCTGAGCAGCGCCAACTGCTGCTCGACGATCCCGCGCTGATTCCCGGCGCGGTCGAGGAGGCGCTGCGGATGTTCCCGGCCTTCGCCCACTTCCGCCGCACCGCGACCGAAGACACCGAGCTTGGCGGCCAGGAGATCAAGAAGGGCGAGAAGGTGGTCATGTGGTACGCCTCCTCCAACCGCGACGAGAGCCGCTACGAGGACCCCGACCGCTTCGACGTCCTCCGCAACCCCGAGCACCAGGCCTTCGGCGCCGGCGGCCGCCACTTCTGCCTCGGCACCGCCCTGGCACGCCTGGAGTTGAAGATCCTGCTCGAGGAGACCCTCGCCCGCTACCCGAAGATGGAGATCGCGGGAACCCCGATCTATGTCGAGTCAGGCTTCCTCAACCAGCTGAAAACGCTGCCGGTGCGCCTAAACCCCTAACGGCTTCCGGGGTTGCCGGCGGAGCCCCGGTCTTCAGCAGCGTCGAGAGGTAGATGATGACCGGAGTGCTGCCCCGGTTCGCCGCTTCGTGGATGTCGGAGGGCTGCTCGACCAGCCACTGGCCGGGATGAATGCGAGCGGTCTGCCCGGCCTTGATCGTGCGCACGAGGCGCGGATCCTTTTCGGCGTCACCTTCCCGCAGCACCGCCGACCCCTGGCGCACGGTATAGGTGAGGGTGCCGGAGGCGACGCGGGAGATCTGCGTCCCAAGATGGTGATGGAGCGCCAGCTGCGCCCCCGGTTCGAATTCTGCAGCTCGCGGAACGAATCGCTCCCGGTCACACCGATTCGAGCTTTTCCAGTGCAAGCACGGCTTCGAGCTCGGCCGCCCAGGTATCGAGGGGACGGCCGATTGCCTCCTCGGCGGCCCGGAGTCGACTGGTGACGGTGTCGCGGTTAATGCCGAGGACCACGGCGGCTGAGGTGACGCTGCGGCCAGAGGCTAGAAATGCCCTCAGCGTTTTGAGCACCGCGCCGCCATTGCCGATCCCGCTCTCTAGCGGCTCGAGGTAGATGTTGCGCAAGGAGGTCGTCAGCAGCTCGTCCTGCAGGCTGGAGGCGAGCAGAGCGACGTCTGCGTAGCGGACCACCGGCTGACTTCCGCGTATCGCTACCGGCAGGGCGGCGAGCGCTTGGCGGTGGGTGAGACGCCATCCACCGATCCCCCGACCGGGCTCGCCGAAGGCGAGGCGTGTCCCGGGCGGGAGCTTGGATTGGATCTGGCATTGCAGATTCGCCCCGTCGCTCTCGCTCCGGCTTCCAAGCCAAACCCACGCCAGCTGCTCGTCGGGTCGTATCAGGAGGAGGCGGCAATCGAGCGATGCGGCTACCGCTCTGAGGGCGTCCTCCACCCCACCTCCTTGGGCGACGAGGCCCACACTGAGTCCCTCGAAGTCATAGGCGAGCTCCCCCGCGTCGGCCAACTCCCCGTTGAGCAGCCGTTGGACCAGCTCGAATCGCCGGGCCTCACCGGAATCGAGACGACGCTCGCCCTCGCGCCGGTACTCCTCGCTGACGGCGGCGACGAGGCGGTCGAACAGACCGGCCTGGAGGCGGAAGAGGCGCCTCAGCGTAGGGCCCTGGGCCCGCTCCTCGGCCTCTTCGACCATGAAGTTGCCGATGAGCGCGTAACCGGCGAGGTAACGACGTAAAACCGTGTCGAGCTCGACCCCACCACGAGCGGCGACTCGAGCCTGAACCAAGAGGACCGGCGGGACCGGCGGCGGATTTCGCTCTGAGCTGTCGACTCCGGCGAGGCCGTAGTCGATCGCCGCCGAGACCGCAGCGCGGAGGCCATCCAGGTAGCTGGGGTCGGGGACTTCGGTGGGATCGGAGATCGCGTAGACGCGGGTCAGGATCGCCTGCTCGATCTCCCCTCTGCGGGCCTCGAGCCGCTCGCGGAGCTCAGTCGTGAGCGAACCGCTAACGCCGATGCTTGCCGAAGCCCTTACGGCCCTTCCCTCCGGTACCGAAGCGTGAGCTGCAGCGGGCCCGGGCTGCTGAGGCAGGGTGGCCCCAGCAGCCCGTGAGCCGCAGCGTGCCGCCGGCTACCGGGGAAGTAGACAGGCGGCGTATCCACCGAGGACAGGGAGGCCTCGGTGGAAGATCTAAAAGCTGGGGTGCCTTGGTTCCCCCCGTGCATCGGGCAGAGGAGGTGGCCCGCTCTGGAGTAGCGGATCGGTTGCACCGTGGCTACCGATAGAGCGCCACGTAAAAGGGCTCGGACGTCAAGGTCCCCAGATAAGTGGCGACCTCGACCAAAGGCGCCGGACAGGCAGCGGTGCCACCGATCGTCACGAAGGCGCTGACTTCGCCGTTATTGACGTTGCGAGGAGTGACCTGGGCACCGCGGGGGTTGAAGGCAGAGACGGAGATGCAGTAGATCCCGGCCGATTTGCGGGTTACGCCGACGTTCTTCGACAGCGAGGCGTTGACGTTGCCTTCGAGGTCGACAGCGGCGAACGCGGGCGGGTTGGCGGAGTCCGCGGCGTCGGCGAACTCGGCCTTGCCTGCGCTCGGGACTTGACTCAAGGTGCTCTCGACGACCTTCTCGCCGGTAACCGAATCTGCGGCGAGCTTTTCGTTGGTGACCGCCCCGGCGGCCAGCGAGCCGGTCTCGATCGCCCCGGGGGTCAGCTTCGGGGCGGTGATCGAGCCGTTGGCGAGCTTGCCCTGCTGGACTGCCCCGGCAGCGATCTTGGGGGCGGTGACGGCATTCTTCCTGAGTTTCTTTGCAGTGACCGCCCCGGGGCGCAACTGCCTTTCGCCGACCGACTTGGGCGCAAGCTGGCTGGCGGCGTAGGCGCCGGCGCCACTTATGGCGAGGAAGAGCGCCAGGGTGGAGACGACATTGGCGTAGCTGAGCTTTGGCCGTCTCATCCGCCCGCCACCTTGCAGCTACGGTTCAAGACCGAGGAGAGCTTGAGGCCGCCCTCGAAGGCGAAGGTGGTCTTCGCCAGCGGGAAGCTGGCGCCGGGGAAGCCCTTGGGAGCGGGACAGCCGGCGGATATGTAGCTGTGGGTCCGGCCCTTGGAGGTGAAGGTGCGGTCGAGCTCCATCGAGATCCCGGTTACGAAACCCCATTCGCCGGTGACTCTTGGCAGTGAGGCTTCCAGGACGGTCCCGTAGGTGCCCTTGGTGTACTTGACCAGGAAGGGGAGCACGTAGGAGGTGGGAGCGGGGTCGGTCCCGTAGATGTGGGCGAAGATCGCCGGACGGCCCTGGTAGCGGCCGTTGAAGGCCAGCACCTTGCCCTCCGACGGGAAGGGGGACTGCTCCGGGAGACGCACGTCGGCGGAGAAGCGGCCTTCGCCCACCAGGGAGGAGCCGCAGGCCTGCAGGGCCTCCGAGGTGGTCGAGGGATCGATGTGGCCGAGGCGGCAGCGGGGCAAGCCGTTGGTGAGGAGCTTGCCGTGGGAGTTGAGGGCGAGGGAAATGGTGGTGAGTTGGGGGGTGACGGCGGCCGAGGTGGGCTTGATCTGCCCGGTGAAGGAGACCCGCACCGGGGCCGTCCCGGTGCGGGGCAGCTTGGTCGGGGCGAGCCGGGCGCTGACGGAGACCCGCACCGGGCCCTTCTGGGCGACCTCGGCTTGAGCCAAGGTCGCAAGACCCGCAAGGCTCGCCAGAGCAGCGGCGAGGAGCGGCAGTCCCCTCCTTCCCACCGGGTGCCCCTAGAGGATCGCCGCCAACCAGCTCATCGCTGAGCTGAAGGCGGCGACCGGCCGATTGGCACGCTGCTTTGACCCTGCCTTGTGCTTCCCGTGCTTCTTGGTGCTCTTCTTGCATGAGGTCTGCAGGACCGGGCGCGTAGTCAGCGTCTTGCCGTTTTGGGCGTTGAACTTCGCTTTGGCGCGGTGGACTTTGGCGCAGAGGTTGGTCGAGTTGACGAGGAGACCCTTCTTGCCGCCCAGCAGGTCCAGCGTGAAGCTCGTCACCGGAGCATCGGGGACGACTTCGAAGCTGTTCCTGATCCCGCCGTGGACGGAGTCCACCCGGCCGTCGAGGTCGACCTCGATCGGTTGCGAAGCCGGGCCTTTGAGGGCGACGACCAGGTCCGGGAGGGGATGGTTGGAGGACCTGAGATAGACCGGTCCTTCCAGGGGGTAGCCGAAGAGCGGGGTCACCGCCTTGGCGGAGCCGTAGACCGAGGCCGCGGGGCACTGTTCGGCGGCGAACTGCACCCTGGTGCAGACGGTGCCGATGTGGGCCTGGTCGAGGAACTCGGAATGCGGCAAGGCCACCGAGGCCTTGGCGATGTTGGCGTAGGCGCCGGTTTTGGGGTAGGTGAGGGTGGCGTGCAGCTTCGGATGGGAGCCCCGCTTGGTGCCGCCGATCAGCTTCAGGGCCAGAGAAGGCTTGAAGCCGAGGCTGGCGCAGTCGCCGACCTGGAAGGGGTTGGAGGCCGAGAAGAGACTGTCGTCGGCGGTGGTCAGGAGGTCTCCTCCCACTCCGGTGACCATGGCGCCAACAGCCATCCGCGAGCAGTTGGTCGGGTTGATCGTGGTTTCGGGGCGATCGACCCGCAGGCGGATGTCCCGGACCCGGAGAAGCACGCCGTGCAGGATCGTCGGGAATGGATCGGAGACAGCCGTGACCTGGGCGGTGACCGGGTCGACCTTGATCGCCGCCCGCACGACCACGTTGCCAAGGTCGAAAGGACCGGCGAGGCCAGGAGCGACTATCGCCAGCGACAAGGGAGCCCCTTTGTATGGGCCGGCAAGAAAGACCTTGCCGGGGAAGTAGTTGGGGCCAGGTCCGGCTCCGAGGCCGGCGCTGACGGTGCCGACCTGAGAGGCGGCAGGGCAGGCCGAGTGGTCTCGCTCGGCAGCACCAGCCCCTTCCGCGGTGGAGATCGAGGCAATCGCGGCATCCGGGCAGGCTGGGATTCCGGCGATCTTGGCGACCAGGCCGGGAGGCAGGATCGTGGTGACCTGGCTCAGTTCCTGTTCCTGGTCTTCGCGAGAAAGGCGGAAGACGAAGGGAGAGTAGGTGCCAGCCGATGGGTTCTGGGTGCCGCCTTCCACTCGCGGGTGGAAGGGACGACGGGCGGAATCCGGCGGGCAAACGGTGCCGTTGGGGCCTTCCGTCACCTGGTAGGTATTGGAGACGTCCACTGGCGCGTTGGGCTGGGCGTACGAGGCTACCCTGACGCCGATCGTCTGGGTGCCGCAGCTGGGCGGGTTGACCAAGGGGGCCCGGGGACCTGAGCGGAATTTCAGGACCAGGTCATCGAACGGGAACTGCGGCGTGTCATCGAAGACCGTGGTGATCTGCCCGGTGCTCTGATCGACTTCGATCTTGCCCGGGATCTTGAGCAGGGCGCCGCGCTGTTCGGTGTCGTGGAGGACGAGGTAGAGGGCGAACAGCGAGCCAAAGGGGTTGTCGCCCTGTGCCGCCAGATACATCGAGCCCTCCGCCGGCTTAGGCAGCAGCGGGGTGGAGAGCTCGACTTCGCCGATCCGCGAGCCGTCGGGGCATTCGATCGGGTCGTTGGTCCCAAGCTTCATCTGCGCCAGGCTGCAACTCTGCAACCCGTCGGCAAAAGAGGGGCTGAAGCTCATACCCTTCGGCAAGGTCACCGTGAAGCGCTTTACCGGCGGCGTCGCCAGTCCGTTGGGATTTTCGTTCTGCGGAACCTTGATGTGGACGTCGAGGCCGGTCGGCGTGTTGGCCTGCTTGCCGGTCGGTTCGATTTCGACGTCGGGTTCAAAGCGCGGCTTGTCGCACCCGGTCTGTTGACCCGGGAGGTCGTAGAAGACGTCAGGACCAAAGGCGCCGGCTTCCTGCCAGTCGTCGTAGCGAGAGAAGATCATCCGGTTGTTGACCCCGCATTGAGCGGGCACCGTCAGGAACGGTCGAATCGTGCCGCTGATCGCACAGGATCCAAGGCCGCCGCAGCGCTCGGTGTCGTGACTGGCGGCACCGGGGACGCCCCAGATCGTCACGCTGGTGCTGAACGGCTGCAGGGTCTCGTTGATGTTTGAGGTGGTGGTGCGGATCGCGTAGTGGTTGGCGGGGTCCAGCGAAGCCTTGACGTGGACGGGGATGCCGTGCAGGAGAAAGGCGAGGTCCGTGATCACGCCCAGTGGGTGCGCCATGTTGTACACGGGAGAGCTGAGGTTGAACCTGGTGATGCTGGCGAGGGGAGGGAAGGTCGTGGCGTCGGCGCGGCCGACGACGCTGGAGGGAGGGCACTCCTGCCCGTTCAGCTGGACGGGCGTGCATTCGCCGACGGCATTGGGGTTGCCGACGAAGCCCGGCGGCAGCTCGACGGTAACGTCGCGGACGTTGCCGACAGCCCCGTATACGGGGTCTCCGTAGTCATCGTTTCGGCCTGCCGGAGCCGAGTTGAAGTCAAAGGAGAAGACGGCACGATCGGGATGGGCGCCGGCTTGGCGCACGGGGGTGGCAGAATCGTCTTCAAGGAAATCGGCGATCCAGGTTCCGGGGGCGATGCCGAAGGAGGGAACCTCGGACCCGACGTGGGTTGGCTCCGAAGTGCATGCCGCCACTGCGGGTGGGCAGTTGGCCCCGGGGCGGGCTTCCGGGGCGCCGCCGCCGGAGAGGGTTGCGGTCGCGGTCAGGTCGGGGCCCGCATCGGGAGCGACGTCGACAGTGACGACCAAGCTGCGGACATTCAGATGTATCCCGAGCGATTCGGTGGTGGTGCAGGTGACAGTGGTATCGCCGGGCCCGCCCGGGCAGTTCCAGGGAACGTCCCTTCCTTCCCAGGTGTAGAATTCGCTGCGGACCGAGCGGCGCGTCAGACCCGGCGGCAGATGGAGGGTGACGGTCACCGGACTGGAGTTGTCGGTATCGCCGATGTTCTGCACGTCGAAGGAGTACTCACCGGTGCCGCCGGGGGGGAAGTTGGTCGGGTTGTGGTGAATGTCAAGGCTGAAGAGCGGCGTTGCCGCTGCGGGAGAGACGCCGATCAGCCCAAGGACGCCGATCGCGGTCAGCGAAGTCAGAAGTGCTAGGTGGCGGAGCTTCATCGGCTGGCCCTCCGGTCGTGGTCGGCTCGGTGGTGAGTAGTTCGTTTGTGGTGCTTGTGCTTGCCCTTTTTTGAGAGGCAACGGCCGTGGCGGCGCACCTTGCCCTTGCGACAGCGGGCGGGGGCCGACTTCTCGTTGCCGGCACCGGAAAATTCGGCGCTGCCCGGAGGCGATTCCTCTGGAACGCCTCGCGGGGTTCCCTGACAGGCCTCGAGCGGGCAAGGCGGAGGCGGAGTGGGGAATTCGAAACCGCCGCCGATGCGGGCGTCATAGAGGTGGGGATAGGCGTCTATGGAGTCGGGGGTTAGTTGAGCGGCCTGCGTGAAAAAGGTGTCGCGGCCACTTGGGTCGATGCCGATCGGTTCGGGCGCCCGCTGGCGGGGGGCGAGGCCGTCGGTGATCAACAGCGGGCGGCCATCGCGCCACTCATAGACGTCTGCTCCCACTTCGGTGGATTCAGCCGGCGCTGCAGTGTTCTGGTCGGCGGAGACAAGTGAGGTGGGGGTGCCGAAAATCAGGGTCCCGTCATCGGAGATCGGCCGGAACTGACTGAGAAATAGCCGCGTCCTGTCTCTGGGCGCCCCCCCGTCGGCCGGACAGGAGACACAGGTAAGGGAGCGGTCGTGGTCGTCATAGAGGTAGTACTGACCCGTCCCGGCGTTCTGCGGGCCATTGAGATAGTTGAGGCCGGGGTTTGCGGAGTAGAACACGAAGGTCGAGCCGTCAGGCGTAATCGCGTTGCCGCTATGCGAACTGGCTCCGGCGTAGTCCCCACCATTGACCGGGGCGACGTACGCGAGATCGCCGCTCGCCACGTTGACCCGGTAGATGCCAGAGTCGGCGGCGCCGGGAAGCAGGCGATGGGGGGACTTGAAGTAGACGCGCGAGCCGTCTGCGGAGACGGCGATACGAACGTAGTCCGAGCTGTCGACGAATCCCTCGACGTCGGCCCTGACGCCGAAGCAGGAGACGCAGTCGAGGCTTTTATCGCCGTAGTCATAGCGGTAGACATCGGTGCCGTCACCTATGTCCTCGGGCAGCAGACTTTCGTTGGTCGAGAGAAAGGCGGCGCCGGGCACGGAACGGAGGAGGGCGCCCCGGCGGGCGATCAGCGTAGTTTCTTCGGCTTCAAGGTCGCGAACATAAAGGCTTCCTTCGCCGGCCGCTCCTGCATTGCAGGGGGAGGGAAAAGGCTGCAGAGTAAAGAAGACATGGGAGCCATCGGCCGATACCCAGCCGGTTCCGGGGTTTTCGCCTCCGGCAGGGCGCGAACTACAGGTTGGCACGGAGCCGTCGGGGAGAAAACTGATCAGGCGGGGGCTGCCGGCGGTGATGTCGTAGAGGTTGCCCGCAACCGACCCGACCGGGTGGTTGGGGTCCTGGTCGCCGGGTAGTTCGGCGATGACCCGCGAACCGTCCTGGGAGACGGCCACGGACCCCGCGCCCCCGAAGAGGCGCTGAGGCGGGGCGCCCGGCGAGAGGTGCCAGACGGCCGCGGAGCCACTGCTTTCGCTTTCTCCGGTGAATTCAAAGTTCCGAACGAAAATCTGGGAGAGGTCGCCGGAGAAGCTCGGCGTTCCATAGGTGTTGCCCGGGGCCTGGTTGCGCGTCGGGTAGATCTGCTTGAAATGCCAACCGCTGGCGGTCCGTTCTGCGTAGAGCTGATTTCCCCCCAGCGAGGACCCGACTTCGGAGACCGGAGTGCCCCCGTTGACGTTGTATAGAGCCCGTTCCCCGTCGGCGCTGATCGTAAAAACCGTTTCGATTCCATTACCGCCGGTGTCCGGAGTGCTGACCTGCTCCCAAGCGCGGTCGGATCCGGGGGGCCCGGGGAAACGGCCGTGGCTGAGTGGCGCATCCGAGGCGCGCGTGCGCAGGACCATGTCCCCGCCGAAGCTGGGCCCGCCTGGAGTACCGTTGTCGGCGACGACGCGGTAGCGGTAGGTCGTGTCCGGCTGCAGAGCGCTCAGCGAGGCCGAGACGAAGGATACGAAGCTGCCGGGGCCACCGGTAATTTTCGTACTGGCTTCGAGGTAGCTGGGTGGGGGAGTACCCGGCGAGACCTGAATCTGTTCGACGTCCTTATTGGCTAGGGCTCCTTGGAAGGTGATCGTAAAAGAACCGCCAAATCTACTGACGTCTTCGTTTTCCGAGGCGAAATCGACATGCACATTGGGCGAGCCGATCGAGGGCAGCGCCTGCAGGGCCGCCTGCACTTCCGCGGCGCTCGCGGGCAGGGTGATGGCGGGGGTCGTGTAGCCACCGAAGCTGAGCTTGAACTGCGCGTTGTCCGCGAGTTGTGCTTGCACGAAGACTCGCTGAACCTCATTCGTGGTGAGAGTCGTATCCGGAGTGCTCGTGGCGCCGTCAAAGCCGCTGGCCTGAAACTGCGCGTCGGTGACGTACTCGAAGTGGTAAGTGGTGGTGGCGCCGTGGGCGACGACACGGGAGTCGAGGCGCGCGGTGGTTGCGGTGCGCCAGGTCGAGCCGGTGGTTTCGGCCAGCGGCGGCCCTGGAACGAGGGCGTCTTTGCTGTTGCCGGCGCCATCGGCGTTTTCGGCCACGAGGCGGAAGCGGTAGATCTGTTCGGGGTCGAGGCCGGTTGCCGTCGCGGTGACTTCGTGGTCTTCGAAGTCGGCCGGAATCGAGCCCGGCGCCTGATCGCAGGGCAGACTGCCACCGGAAGAGAGATCGCTGAAGGCGGTTCCCTGGAAGGCGAGGTCGTCGACGTACTCGAAGTGACAGCCGGTCACCGGTTTGGCGTTCGGGTCGATGGTGCCTTTGAGCTGAGTGGAGGTGGCGGAGAGGATCGAACTTTTGCCGGTGCTCACCTCCGGCACCGGGGAGGGCGGGACCGCTTCGAAGTTCTGGTCGGCGCCGTTGAAGCTGTTCTCGGCAGTGCTGATGTGAAGGCGGAAGTGGTAGGTGGTGGCGGGGGTGAGGCCGCTCAGCTGGGCGGAGACGTCGCTGGGAGCGGTGAATGAGGGGCCCTCTGCACAGGGGACCGAGTTGCCGTAGGAGGTGTCGGTCCCCCATTCGAATTCGCAAGCGGTAATCGGCAGGCTGTTGTTGGGGTCGAGGTGACCGTGCAGGGTTGCTTTGACGTGGGTGACGCTCGTCGCGGCTTTGGTTTCCACCAGCGGTGGAATCGACATGGCTGCGCTGTAGACCTCGATTTCATGGGGGCTGGGAGCGGAGGCGTAGGCCTTGCCGCCGGCCTTGATTGCCACTCCGGCCGAGAAGCTGAAGTCGCCCGCACCGAAGCTGTATTTCGTCGCGCCCGCGGAGTCGAAGACGGTGATTTTGTTGTGTTCATCGACGTAGACGTCGCCGTTCGAGGGATCGGTCGCGACCGCGCTGGCTTCGGAGACGAGGTTGGTCGAGCTCGGTTCCGGCGGCGAGCCCAGGGCGAAGTCAGAGGTCGCGTACTTGTCGAGCGGCCCGGCACCTTCGGTCCATTCCTGGTATCCGTGGACGTAGAGGCTGCCCTGGGCGACCGCGAGCTGACAGGGGTTGACGGGAACGGAGATGCCACCCGAGTAGTCGCTCTCGGCGACCGTCGCCCCGGCGGGCGAGTAGCGCCAGACTTTGCCATTGAAGTTGGCGATGTAGAGGTCGCCGTTTGCCTGATCGACGGCGACACCGCAGGCATCGCCGAGGGAGCCTGACGGGGTGCCGGTGCCGGTCAGGGTGGCGAGCGGTTCGCCGCTGGAGGCGAAGACCTTGAGGCCGCCACCGTGGTTGGTGACGTAGACGTCGCCATTGGAGGGCCCGCCGGAGTTGTCGACCGCGACCTCGACAACCCCTGGAAAGAATTCGAAGCTGAAGCCGGTGAGGGAGTTGGTGCCGGCGTTGGGGCCGGCGGTGAAGTTGTCGGGCAGGCCGGCGGAGTTGAAGCGGTAGACCTTGTCCTGGTTGGCGGCGACCGCGTAGACGTCGCCACTCGACTGATCGACGGTCAGGGCCTGGGGGTCTTCGCCGTTGAAGGAGCCGAAGGAGCCTTCGTGGTTGCGCTGCAGGCTCGCCGAGGCAGAGCTGGTGGCGAGTGCCATAAGGGCGGCGATCGCGGTCGCAACGATGGCGATCTGGGCGAACCGAACGGCGCCGCTTCCAGGTACTGCCAACCCAAATCTCGAACTCATAGCGACGTCCCTTCCCCTTCGTAGTGGCCCCGCCTCACCCAATCCCACCTTTGGCACTGTCCCTGGCGTCGGCGTGAAACCGGTTGTCTCCCGCCTACCCATGGCGAGCACGCTGAACTCTAGACACAGCTGTCTATCTTTGTCAAGAAAATGCTTGGTACAGATGCGTCCACTATTCATTGGTCACGTGCCAAGAAATACTTATTTGCAGGGCTTTTTTGCATTTAGACTCGCTGAGCTCTATACAATGAATGACCCCCTAGATGTCATATTTTTGGCACACTCATGGAATCGCTAGGGTCGCCGCTCTTATGGTTGTCACGCCTTGGGGGGACTCGGATTCGCTGCGGCAGCGGCAGCTGCGGCCGGGTCACGGGATCCCGCCGCCTGAGGTTGAGAGAAGCCAGCGCGAAAGGCTGTTCGCAGCAGTGGTCGCCACCGTCGCCAGGAAGGGCTTTGCTGCGACCACCGTCGCCGACCTGGCCGGGCTCTCCGGCGTCTCCAGCCGCTCTTTCTACGATTTCTTCGGTGACAAAGCGACCTGTCTGAGAGCGACGATCGAGGAGATACTCACCGGCGCCGGAAACTTGGTGAAGGTCGAGATGGGGGAGGACTTCGAGGACGGCGCGCTGCGCAGCTACAAGGCGTTGGCCGAAGCGATCGTGGCCCAGCCGGCCGCCGCCAAGGTCTGTCTGGTGGACTCTTACGCTGCTGGGCCGGCAGCGGTCGAGCCACTCACAGCAGCGGTCGCGGACTATGAAGCGGAGCTGAGGAGACGATTGAGGTTGCTGCCCGAACGAGCCGGCATGCCGGCCGAGATGGTTGCCGCGCGAGTCGGTGGCTTCCTTGAAATCGTCAGAACCCGGCTGCGTCGCGGCGGTGAGGCCGAGCTTCTGCGACTCGGAGAGGACCTCGTAGCGCTGATCCTGGCTGACCGACCGCCACCGGTCCCCTTGAGGCTGTCAGTGCGCCCGCCAAAAGCCGAGCCGGAAAGCCTCGCTGCGCCAGAACACGCCGAGCGGGCTATCCGCGCCTTCGCAATCCTCGCGGCCGAACAGGGCTACCTGGCAACGACGGTGGACGACGTGCTGAAACGGGCGTCGATGTCGGCAACGACGTTCTATGCGAACTTCAAAGGCAAGGACGACCTGATGGGGGCCGCGATCGACCGGGCATGCGCACAGGCGATCGCCGCCGTTACGCCGGTTTTTTCGCGCCACGTCGACTGGCCCGACGCAGTCAGGGCGGGATTCGGGGCGCTGATGAATTTCCTGGCCTCCCGGCCGGCTCTGACCGAGCTTGTCACGGTCCACGTTTACACCGCCGGCGACGCCGCGGTTGAGCGCCGGGCGAGTGGCCTGGCGCCGCTCGGCTACCTGCTGGTCAACAACACCGTCAGCTGGCAGAACATGCCGCCGGTCGTCTACGAGTCGCTTGCGGGCGGGATCAACACGCTGCTTTACAACACGATGCGTAAATCGGGGGCACGCGCATTGCCCTCCTTGGCGCCGATCCTCAGCTATCTGACCTTGTCTCCGTTTATCGGTGCAGAGCCGGCCTGCGAGGCTGCCAATGGAGACGGGAGTGGCCGCGCAACCTCCCGAGGCCAGGTCGGGCGTTGGAACGCCGCCTCGGGGGCAGGAGCAATCCCGTTTCGCAGTGAGCTCCGGCCGAGCGTCATAGCTGCCTTGGCGTTCCTCGAGAGGGGTCCGGCAACGCCCGCTCAGATCGCATCCGAGGTCGGGCAGGACATCGGCGTCGTAGCCGCCTATCTCGAGGATCTAGCCTCAATCGGAGCCGTTACGGTCGGGGGAGAAAATGCCGGCGAAGTGGAATATGGATCTCCGTCGGCCATCCACAAGCTCGCCATGGTGAGTTCGCAGCAGGCGGCGATGATGTCGCCAGACGCGCGAGACAATCTCACCCGCCTTGCCTGGGAGAAAATCGCGAAGGAGTTCAACGACTCCTACCAAAGCGGAGTTTTCGACTCCCGGCTCGATCGGTACCTGACTCGCACCCCCCTCTCCCTCGATGAGAAAGGCTGGCGAGAACTGACCGACCTGCATGAGGAGATGCTCCATGCCGGCTTTGAGATTCAAGCTCGCAGTGCCAGCCGATTGAAGAAGACGCAGGAGACCCCGATAGAGGCGCGCAGCATCCAGCTTGCCTTCGAGGTCAAGCCGGCCGAAGGTCCGGACGATAGCGAGGAAGGGCCCGAAACTGCTCCAGCAAGCCGCTAAACGCGCCCGACAGGATTTGAACCTGTGACCTTCGGTTTCGTAGCCCGAAGCGGTGGTTTGGCTGGGATACGTGGAGCTAGGTTTCAAGCCGATCCCGCGAGATCGAGACCGGCTGAGATCGGCTGGAATCTGTGGGGCATGTTGCCCCAAGAGGTTGCCGTCCTAGCTGTAGCGGCTCATCTCCCCCGCACTTGGGCTTGCCGGATCAGCCCCACGTCGCGGCCGAATCCGCGTCGTAGAACTCAACCGCAAGCGGCTTACGAGACGGACGCTCGTCAGCTAGGGCTTGAGCCCGGGCCTGGATCACAGTGTTCGACTCGTTCTGGGGATCACCGTGAAGGCTGACGAAAAGCGCCTTGTACTTGCCTTCGACGATCGCTCGGAGCACGTGACGGTCGTTCTCGTCAAGCGAGTGTCCATGGATGAACAACGAGCCTGAACAAGAGGCCAGCGAGCGCAGGCACTTGGCGAGATAGGCATGGTGAAGGATCGCCGCGTGCTTCTCCTGAGAGCTGCCCTCGGTGACGATCAGCGGGAAAGCGCCTTCGTCGAGTTGGTCGCGAATCTGGTCGATGAGAGCGATACCGGTGCGACTAAAGGTGAGCTTGCGCAAGGTCGCGCTCTGAGCGTAGAGGTGGAGGCCACCGTGGACGAAGTAGACGGTTTGGCCATCTTGGCGGTAGTCGTTCCAGACCACCCAAGGAGCTTCCTCGTCATCCGGATCGGGAGCGAAGCCATCGTTGTGATCAATCGCCGGCTCCAGGTTCTGCATAAGCGCCCAGTAGAGCAGGAGGTCGTAGTTGAGCGTGAAGAAGTGATCGAAGTTGGCGAGAAAGTCTCGAGCCGACCGGTACTCGGCTTCGCTTATCTCACCAACATTGTCCGGATGCTTCTTCGCCAAGGTGGCGGCAAGGATGTCCTTGAGGTGATCGGCGTCGGCACCACAGCGTGCGGCCAGAGAGGGATCGCTCGTGCCGTAGAAATCGGCCATGCGAACAGCGGTACGGAGTGAGCGGATTACCCGCTCGAAGTCAGCGGTCTCCTCATGCTCAAAGAGCTGATGGCCCGATACCGAGAGGGGGTCAAGATCAGCTTCGGCGAGAAGCTGCCCATAGCTGAAGCTCTCGGGCCGGCAGGCGATGCTGAAGCCGTTTCCGAGCAGCAGATGGCGCTTACCTCTGACTCCAGCAGAGCGCTCCAGGGCCTGTGGAAAAGACAACACGAAAGTTACGTTGGCGCTAAAGGTTGGGGGGCGGATAAAACGAACGAGGGGAACTTATCTGTTCCCATTGGAGGAGGTTGGTGTTCCCGCCCTCCTAAGTTTGCCGCTCATGATCGATCTTCGATCAATCGCCTCCACTCATCCTGAGCTTTCTTGCTCACTCCGATCTCGCGTAGCCGTGCGGCGAATGCGCCGGGAAGGTCTTCCTCGATTCGAACTGCTGGCGATCCAGAAAGAACCGCCACTGAGCTAACCAGCTCCAAAACGCTCTCGCAGGCCACGAGCAGCGTCCCGTCATCGCGTAGGGCCTCTCTTTGAATTCGATCGCGATCAAGTGGCACGTGCTGGGCGGCGATCGCTACGAGAAGCGCAAGGTCCGCACCTAATCCGGCTGCCTCCCGAGCCAGCTCAGAGGCCACAGCCTCACCGACTGGTAGCTGCTTCGCCTCGACTGCAATGACGATCTGACCATCCGACATGACTCGTACGTCGCCTGGATGAGGGCTGTTGATCGACTGAAGCTCAACATCGTCAAATGCGCAATCGAGAACTGCCGCGGTCAAGGCCTGCCCCCGCTTTCCCCCTTCGGGCTCGGCACGGACAAACCGATCTACAATGCCGACAAGGTCCTCAAGCCCCAGCTCGCTTTCGATCCGACGAGCAGCCCGGACGGCTTCGCGCTCAGCTTTCTGGACAGCCATTCGTACTCTGAGGAATCCCGCCAAGGCCGCAATCGCTTCCGGGCGTTCCAGCCGATTGAGATCCCGGAGGGCATCAAGAAAGGCTTCATATGCTGGCCGCGCCCTCCCTGAGATCTTGGTGAATTCATCTATTCGCGCTGGGCCTCCGAGAAACGGTCGATTGTTCAGAGGCCACCGCCCCTCGGCGCCCAGGTGGTAGCGGCCGTTGTTCTGCTCAGCGAGAAACTCTGCCGCTTTCCTTAGGCTGTACCCACGCGGACCAGCCGCCTCATCTTGGGCGAGGCTGTCGACACGCGGGTCGGTTGACTTTGCGAGGAGCGCACCGCCGAGCGCCGCGATGTAAGTCTTAACCCCTAATCCGCCGAGCCGCTCCACACGGCTGATCCATACCGCCGGCAGCTCCTCGGTTGACCGTGCGAGTGCGAGTGCATCGTCAAGACATAAGAGCAGCGCTTGGTCCTCGAGCTTGATCCCCATGCCGGAAAGCTAACCTGGCCTTCCGACAGTCGCGAGTCCGATCGATCCGCGGGGATTTCTTAGGCGGCCAAAGCGAGTTCTGCTGAGGGAGCGCAGTCGAGGCGCCTAAGTTCGTCGGCGATGGCAGTCGCGATCGCCTTCCCAAACTCGGGCGGCACTGCGTTGCCGAGCTGAAGCTGCTGCTCTCTTCGAGAGCCGAGGACGGTGAAGTTGTCCGGGAACGTCATCAGCCTCTTGACCTCGGTGACGCGTAGGCGCCTGTTGTCCCAATGGAACGGACCCACCCAGGGGCCCGGCTGCCCCTGGATGGTTGGGGATGGCTTATCGGGATGTAATTTCAGCAGGAAGCTCCAATAACGTGACCGCCATTTGAACTGGGGCTTCTTATGGCCGCGCTCGGCGGTCCAGAAGAGGTAGTTCTCGCCCGGAGGTACTGCCCGCAGAGCATCCGCATAGGTCCCTTCCACAACCTCCTCAGGCTCAGACGGGTTGGCCTGATCAGAAAGGGTCGCCAATGCCTGCCCTGCGCTCACGTGCAGCGGCAGGTCCGGATTCCAACCGGTGCGCGTCTCGTGCGGCCCTGAATGGGTGGGCTCTGGCCACTGGAATTCCCAACCTCCTCCAGAACCTGGGATTAGATCCCTACGAATCCCGACGCAGAAGAGCCGTTGCCGGAGCTGCGGAATGCCCAAATCCGCGGCGAGGAGGATGCGGAAATCGACCATATATCCGGCCCTTCGAGTCGCCCGCAAGAACCGCTCCAGGACAGCTCGGTTCTGATTTCGGTAGGCGAGTCCGTAGACGTTCTCCATCAGGAATGCCCGCGGCTTTATGCCGCGCAGGACTCGCACGTACTCGTCAAGGAGGCTTGCCCGAGGATCTTCCCCGGCGCGCTTGTAGGCGAGCCAATAGCCCGACTTGGAGAAGGGGGTGCACGGTGGCCCTCCATGTAGGAGAGACACCTCCC
>C688J35102_120990003_pt1 | contig 18429 bp, 15 predicted proteins | sample HopSoiMetagenom2_FD_35102 | JGI IMG/M metagenome (IMG submission 35102)
CACCACATCGGCAATATGGCCGTGGCGTTCGCGACCGCCTGCAAGGTCGGCATCTCGCCGGAAGACGCAATCCTGGCGTTAAGTTCGGCCCCCCAGATTAGTCATCGCCTGGAAGTGAAGGAGGGCCCTGCCGGGTCGCGTCTGATAGATGACGCTTACAATTCGAACCCCGTGGGGTTCGCGTCCGCCTTGAAACTGTTGAACGATGTGCGCTTGGAGGGGGGACGTCGTATTCTTGTGACGCCGGGAATGGTGGAATTGGGAGCGGCGCATGAGGAAGAACATCGGAAGATCGGGCTTCTTGCAAGATCGTACGTCGACGTTCTGCTTCCCGTGCTTCCCGAAAGAATTCCTTCACTGATTACCGGATATCAGTTCGATAATCCGGGATCAGTCGTGATTCCGTGCGCAAATTTTGCAGCAGCCCAGGAATGGATGAATCGCAATTTAAGCCGGCTTGACGTAGTCCTCCTGGAAAACGACTTGCCGGATCTCTATGAAAAGAAGCTGTCGCTCTAGAGCAGCACGCCACAAAAATTCGCGACCGCCCCTGCGAAAGCGATTCGGAATTTCTGACTTATAGAGCGTAAGACTTACCGATAATGCCTCTGAATTTCCTAAAATCTGGTCTATCTTCCTCGTTCTATTCCTCGAGGTTTTAGTACAGGACGGACGAGACACGCAGTGTTTCCCAATGCCAAGATGCACATGTAGCCGGGAGCACTTCCGGCCGACACCTCGGAGGAGAGATTAGCAATTATGAAGTTCAAAGGTTCTCTGTTCGCCGGCCTTCTGGCGACAGCAGCATTCTTTAACGCCGGTTCTGCCCAGGCAGCAGCCGTAACAGGACAGGCGAACATCGCTGGCAACGTGAACGTTGACCTAAACAGCATCACCTTTAACCCCACATTCACCAATACACCTGGTGCAATGGAAACCGGTTCTTTCGCTGGACTGACCGGTGGCACGATCATGTCTTTGGTGGGTGGGCCCAAGACCGGATCCGTGAACATCCCCAACTTTATGTCGTTCAATCTGGGCGTTGTAACTCCGGTCACATTTGACCTGACCTTCATCGCACCGGGAGTCGGAACACAAGCGGCTTGCGCGAGCAGCACTCCTGGTTCGCTCTGCACCCCGAACAACTCGCCCTTCACGCTGCTCCAGCTGACCAGCAGCACTGTCGTGGCGACGCTGCAACTCAACGGTCAAGCCTACACTGGTAGCGCCTCGACCGGCACCTCTGCAACAACCGGCGTCTTCTCAACCCAGACGGTAGTTGACGGCACGCTGCCGCAAATTATCTCTGCCCTGAACGCTGGTCAGTCGCTCAACGGTATCACCTACTCCGCTTCCTTCGTTGCCTCTCCGGTTCCCGAGCCAGCCTCCATGTTGTTGATGGGTCTTGGTTTGGCCGGCGCTGGCCTGATCGCCCGCCGCAAGAAGGCATAATGTTCGGGCGGTTCGTCGCCCGAAACTAGCCGGAAGAACCCATGTGCCCCCGGGCGCATGGGTTCTTTGCGTTTGGTACCAGGAAACGCACTGGTACTGCTCGCCTGCTATGTAATTTTTGGGCCCGCCCGAACGGTCCGGCGAAATATGCGAGACAGCTGCTAAAGGATACGCACCTAAGCGCGCTCTAGGTATGTGCCTTCGGAGGTACTGATACGGATGCGCTCACCCTGGTTGATAAAAGGTGGCACTTGTACGACCAGGCCGGTCTCCATCTTGGCGGGCTTGGTCACGTTTGAAACCGTCGCTCCTTTCAGCCCGGGCTCGGTTTCCATAACGGTCATTTCAACGCTGGCAGGCAACTCGACGCTGATCGGTTTGCCTTCGTAAAACTCGACGTTCACCTTGAGTTGCGGGATCAGGTAGAGCACTCCGTCACCGAGGATGTCCTTTGTCAAATGCATCTGCTCGTAATTCTCGATGTTCATGAAGTAGTAGTATTCGCCGTCGTCGTACAAATACTCCATTTCATGCTCATCGAACGCCACACGCTCGACCTTGTCTTCCGAAGAGAACCGATGCTCGATCATGGAGCCCGACCGGATATTTCGCATCTTCGCCTGAACGAATCCGCGAAGGTTGCCAGGAGTGCGGTGAACCATGCTGAATACCGAGTGCAGCTCGTTATTGAACTTGATCACCATGCCCGGACGTAGTTGTGTTGCTGCAATCATTCGAGAAACCTAAGTTTATCAAGCGGATCGAACTAGGGCGCAGCCGTACAGGCCTGGGCCGTGGCGTTTGAAGGGACGCGCCACATACCGGCCCCATCAACCGTCGTGGTTTCCTGAACCTTGCCATCCATGTAAGTCAATTTGCTCCGCGGGGGCGCCTTCCAGATGATCATGCTTTGGGTCGCATCCCGATGCGGTAATTTCACACAGGCGTCAAGCTTGGGAACGAGTGTCAGCCGGCCCAGGACAAGATTCTTCGTTTCCCAGTCGGAAGCGCAAAGCTCTCCTTCCACTTTGCCCGGCCTGATTCGGATCCAACACGCGGAGGGCATCCAATCCGATCGGCCAACCAGCGTGCCACGGGACTCGTCGTAAAACCAAGGGTCGAGGTTCTGGTAGCCAACTCCGGGAAGATAAGGATCGCCCCAGAGAAACTCGTAAGCAACGCCTTCTCCTTCATGGACCGTTTGGCGATCCTCAATAGCCCACGCTTGTAGGAATTGGGAGCTGTCCAGGTTCGGGTCGAGACTCACCAGTGCGAGCGCGGCCGCGTGAGTCTGCCAATCCGGGTGCTCCACCTGCTTTGGCTTCAGGCTAAGTAGCAACTCGACCGGCAACGACGAAAAGAAGCGAGGATCGTCCTCACGAAGGTCCGTGTGCTCCACGGTTTTGGCAGCGGAGAGATATTCGAAGGCAGCGTAGAGTTCGCCCGGATCCTCGAAATTGCCCGTCCGCAACTTCTCGGCCAGAACTTTCTTGTCCCCCTCAACCTCGGCCTCAGTATCCTCGCCGGAGGCGGCGTTCCAGAAAAGGCTGTCTCGCATGCTCGCCAGGGAACCGTCGTTTGCACCGGGGCAGGACGGCTTCGGCGATTCTTGCGAGAACAGGGTGCCAGCCCAATCCCGAATCAGCGCAACCTGCCGACGTTCACAGGGATGAGTTTTCGCCCATTGAACGGCTTCGTTCCCCCTTGCCTCGTCGTTGGTTACTGCGTAAAAAAGCGCGAGTTCGAAGCCTCTTTCGGGCGAATCAGGAACGCTTTCGACGCGCTCGGCAAAGTTCGCCCAGCGCACGGTCTGCCGCTCTCGATCGCGCTTCAATCGCTTCAGCCTTGGAGCCGATAAAAGCAGGTGAGGCGTGTGCGGTAAAGCGGGCACTGCCGGTGGAGTTGTCTGTGGACCGCTTTGAGCGCAGACCAGGACCGGGAGAAGTGCGAAGGTGGCAAGCCGCAAGGGAATATTGTTCCATATGGAAAGCAGGCACCTGCTACTCTGAGAGTTCTACCGGCTACAACTTATTGTTGCGATTGGCCGCTAACGCACCTCGCAGGAAGTGGTTCCGATGCATCATCGAGTTTTGAATTTATGCCGGCCCGGGCAAGCGAATCGTTCATTCTCCGCACTTACCCGTTCCGCGAGGGGGACCTGATCGTCAGTTTCTTCACGCGCGATCAGGGCAAATTGCGAGGGATCGCTCGAAGGGCTCGGAAACCGAAAAACACCTTCGGATCTGGACTAGAACGGCTTTCGCTAGTGAACGTGTCGTACTCACAGAAAGAGACCCGAGAACTTGTCAACCTGAACGGTTGCGACTTGCTCCAGTCGCAATTCGACCTCTTGACCGATTTCGACACGAGCATTGCTTTGGACTACATCGCAGAAGTGAGTGATCATATGCTTCCCGCGAATGAACCGAACGAGCGGTTCTTCCGATTGATCGCGACAAGTCTCGACTACATGCATACCCGGGCGAGCGGGGCAATGTGGACGGCTATAACGTATTTCTCGCTCTGGGCGACACGCCTTTCGGGGTTTCTGCCCGATCTCGTCAGCCATCCGGATCAGAACTTGAGCGCCTTTTCAAGAGATCTTGCGCAATCCATGCTTCGTCATCACATTTCTGATCTGCCATCGCGGACGTGGAATAAAGACACGGCTTTGGATCTACGCAGGTTTCTCGTTGCCCGCATGGAAGAGCACGCAGAACGGCACTTCCACACGCCGGGTTTACTTGAGGGGCTTTGACGCTCAATCATGGATACCTTTCAAGACACAATCTTCAAACTGAAACGTTATTGGGCTGATCGCGGCGCCGTGATCCAGGAACCTTATGACCTCGAAGTGGGAGCGGGCACCATGGCTCCCGAAACGTTCCTTCGTGTCCTGGGTCCGAAACCGTACAACGTAGCTTATGTGCAGCCCAGTCGCCGTCCAGCGGACGGCCGCTACGGTGAAAACCCGAATCGCCTCTATAAGCACCAGCAACTGCAAGTAATCCTCAAGCCGAGTCCGGAAGACGTTCTTGACCAGTATCTGGGCAGTCTCGAAGCGATCGGGATCGACCTCCGGAAGCACGACATCAAGTTCGAGGAAGATAACTGGGAAGCACCGACTTTAGGGGCTTGGGGTGTCGGGTGGCAGGTCATGCTGGATGGCCTGGAGATTACACAATTCACGTACTTTCAGCAGTGCGGCGGCATGGATCTCGATCTGGTGCCGGCAGAGATCACGTATGGGCTCGAGCGGATCGTCGCTTTTCTGCAAAACGTAGAGAGCGTTTACGACATTGAATGGGCACCGGGTGTGAAGTACGCGCATGTCCGGCTGGCAGACGAGGAGCAATTCTCGACATACAACTTCGAGACCGCCGATGTGGCGTTTCTCTGGAAGTCATTCGAATTGCACGAAGCGGAGTGCCAGCGCCTCCTGCAGCTGTTCGCAAAAACGAAAGACCGGCGTCGGTTCCCGGTTCTGCCGGCCTATGATCAGGCCCTGAAATGCTCCAATCTTTTCAACCTGCTGGACGCGCGAGGCGCGATTAGCGTGACCGAACGAGTGGCTGTCATCGCGCGCGTGCGTAAACTGGCAGTCGGCGTGGCCGAGGCATGGGTCGCGCAGCAGAGTCCGACCGAACAGGAGGCTGCCTAGAGTGGCGGATTTTCTCCTCGAGATCGGAACCGAAGAGATTCCGGATTGGATGATCGATCCAGCACTGGCCGATCTGCGGACTAAGTTCCATGCGAGCTTCGGGGAATTTGCCGGTGATGCCCTTCAGACCGAGGCAACCCCGCGGCGTCTGGTGCTAATCGCCAAAGACCTCCTCGAACGTGCGCCGGACACGCAGGCCATTGCGCAGGGCCCCTACGTGTCGGCCGGGCCCAAAGCGGCCGAGGGATTCGCAAAGAAGCAAGGCACTACGGTCGATCAGCTTGCGAAAGCGCAAGACGCAAAGGGCGAACGCTACGTCTTTCATCAGCACGTAGAGGGGCAAGCCGTCAACGATGCTTTACGGGAAAAGCTGCCTGGCATCGTCGCGGGAATTCATTTTCCCAAGAGCATGACCTGGACCGGAAGGACTGGCGTTCGTTTTATCCGTCCCATCCGGTGGATCGTCGCGCTACTGGACGACGTGGTCGTTTCCTTCGAAGTTGCCGATGTGAAATCCGGCAATACCACGCGTGGTCATCGCATTCTCGGCTCGAAAACTCCTGTCCCCGTCACAAACAACACCTACGAGCAGGTCCTCCGCGACAATTTCGTCCTGCTCAGGGCGGACGATCGTCGAAGCCGTATCGAGTCGGCGCTTGGCACGAATGTTCACCACGATCCCGAACTGCTAGGCACGCTCATCTACTTCACAGAATGGCCCTCCGTGATTCGGGGCAGCTTCGATTCGAGCTATTTGCAATTACCGCGCGAGATTCTCTCGACCGTGATGCGGCATCACCAGCGCTACTTTTCGGTGTTGAAGCCGGACGGTTCGCTCGCCCCGGAGTTTGTGGCTGTCACGAACACAGACGGCGATCCTGACGGACTGATTCGACACGGCAATGAGCGCGTCCTCCGAGCGAGGTTCAACGACGCCCGGTTTTTCTGGGAAGTCGATCAGCGCCGCGCATTATTCGATCGCCTGCCCGACCTGGACAAGGTGACGTTCCAGGCCAAGCTTGGCAGCTATGGCGAGAAAGCAAAGCGCATGAGTGCGCTCGCGGGTGAGTTAGCCGAAGCGCTGAAGGCCGATAAAGGTACGGCCACACGAGCAGCTTTGCTGGCGAAATGTGATCTCACGACGGACATGGTGAAGGAATTCACCGAACTGCAGGGCGTTGTCGGCGGACTCTATGCCAAGACGCAGGGTGAACCGGAAGCGATTGCGACGGCCGTTTACGACCACTACAAGCCGGTCAGTATGGAAGACGCAATCCCACGCACCCTCGAAGGTCAGATCATAGCGTTAGCAGACAAGCTGGATACTCTCCGCGAGTGTTTCAGAGTCGGGCTGGTCCCGACGGGCTCTAAAGACCCTTTTGCACTGCGCCGCGCTGCGCAAGGTGTTGTGAAAATTCTGTTCGACGCCAGGTTGGACCTGGAACTGGCCGGATTCTGCGAAGGCGTTCCGGGGCTGCTTCCGTTCATGACGGAGCGCATCGACTTTTATCTTCGCGAGGTCCGCGATTTTGCGTACGACGAGGTGCATGCAGCACTAGCAGTCCCGTTCGGCTCGCTCGCCGACCTGGAAGACCGAACCGAGGCGATTCATTACATCCGTCCGACGGAGGACTTCGAACCCCTGGCCGCCAGCTTTAAGCGGATCAAGAACATCTTGCGCCAAGCGGAGGTGGAACACGCAGCCGGCGTGAAATCCGAATTGCTGGTTCCGGGGCCCGAGAAGGACCTTTTCCAGGCATTCGAACAAGTACGGGAACAAGCCGCGCAAAGCAGCTCGTACCGGGAGAAGCTGACCTATATCGCCTCGCTCCGCCCCAAAGTGGATTTGTTCTTCGATAAAATTCTTGTAAACGACCCAGACCCGGTGATACGCGAGAACCGCCTGGCGCTGCTTTATAGCCTGCTGACCGAGTTCTCGATCATCGCTGATTTTTCCGAAATCGTTACAGAAGGCCCGAGAGCCTGAGTAACAAACATGAAGGCCCAAGCAGATAGCAGGAGACACACGATTTGACAAAGAAATACGTATATTCGTTCGGCGGAGGCACCGCCGACGGTGACGGTAAAATGCGCGACATCCTTGGCGGCAAGGGTGCTGGCCTCGCGGAGATGTGCAAGGCGGGCGTACCCGTCCCCGGTGGATTTACTATCTCCACGGAAGTCTGTAATCTCTTCTTCGAGAACGGCAACAAGGTTCCCAAAGAAGTCGACGACCAGATTCACGAAGCGCTGAAAAAGCTGGAAGACCTGATGGGCAAGAAGCTCGGCGGTGTGGACGACCCGCTGCTTCTCAGCGTTCGGTCCGGCGCGAAGTTCTCGATGCCGGGCATGATGAACACCATCTTGAATCTGGGCCTGAACGACAGGACGACCGAAGGCTTGGCAAAGAAGACCGGCAATCCCCGCTTCGCCTACGATTGCTATCGGCGTTTCATCCAGATGTTCGGCGAAGTTTCGCTCGGTATCGAGATGGAGAAGTTTGATCACATCTTCGACTCTCGGAAGGCGAAGAGGAAGGCCAAGCTCGACACGGATCTCACGGCTGATGATCTGCAGGCGATCATCGCCGACTACAAGAAGCTGGTGAAGAAGGAAACGGGAAAAGAGTTTCCACAGGACGCTCTCCAGCAGCTCTTGATGTCGCGCGATGCCGTGTTTAATTCCTGGAACACGCCGAAAGCTCAGTACTACCGGCGCATGGAGAAGATTTCCGACTCCATCGGCACCGCGGCGAACGTGCAGGCGATGGTCTTCGGCAACATGGGCGACAACTCCGGCACGGGAGTCGGCTTTACCCGCAATCCTTCGACGGGCGAGAAGATCTTTTACGGTGAATTTCTGGTCAACGCCCAGGGGGAAGACGTCGTAGCCGGTATCCGCACGCCTCAGCCCATCTCCGAACTGGAGTCGGTCATGCCCGAAGCCTATAAGCAGCTCCGCGAGATCACCAGTAGCCTCGAAAAGCACTATCGTGACGTACAGGATTTCGAGTTCACCATCGAAGAAGGCAAGCTGTACATGCTCCAGACCCGCAACGGTAAGCGGACGGGTCCGGCGGCTGTGCGGATCGCTGTCGACATGGTGGAAGAAGGCCTGATCTCGAAGGAGGAAGCGGTGGGTCGCGTTGCGCCTAATCAACTCGATCAGTTGCTCCACCCGGTACTCGATCCTGCTATGCGCAAAGGTTTGCAGAAGATCGCTACGGGTTTGCCGGCCTCTCCCGGCGCATCAGTCGGGCGCGCGGCCTTTTCGTCGGAAGATGCTGTTGCTCTTTCCGCGAAGGGTCCCGTGGTTCTCGTTCGCAAGGAAACCACTCCGGACGACATTCACGGAATGGACGTCTCGAAAGGCATTCTGACGGCCGTTGGCGGATTAACCAGCCATGCTGCTGTTGTGGCCCGCGGGATGGGACGGCCCTGCGTCGTTGGCGCGTCCACGATTTCCGTTCAGGAAGGCAAAAAGCAGGCGGTCATCAATACGGGTGGCAAGAACCTGATCCTCAAAGAAGGGGACTGGATTTCGCTCGACGGCTCGCTCGGCGAAGTTTACCTTGGCCAGTGCAAGACGAACGATCCCGATCCAAACTCGCACTACTTCGCTTCCTTCATGGAATGGGCTGATCAGTTCCGTGGTGACTTCGGTGTTCGCGCAAACGCCGATATCCCGCGCGACGCCAAGCAGGCACGCCTGTTCGGGGCCGAAGGTATCGGACTCTGCCGCACGGAGCATATGTTCTTCGCGGAAGACCGTATCCCGTTCATGCAGGCAATGATTCTCGCTCGCGACGAAAAGAGCCGCGTGAAGGCCCTGCAGAAGCTCCTGCCCATGCAGCGCAAAGACTTCGCCGGCCTGTTTGAATCGATGAACGGCTTCCCCGTTGTCATTCGTACACTCGATCCGCCCCTGCATGAATTCTTGCCAAAACGCGAGAACCTGATGGTGGACCTCGCCAAGCTCCCGCACGCCTCTCGATCCGAGAAGAAGGAGATGGCAGACACCTACAAGGTGAGCATCGGCGAACTGAAGACGCATCTTCCCGAGCTGCTACACCGGGTGGAAGAGCTTCACGAATTCAACCCGATGCTCGGCCACCGTGGATGCCGCTTGGGCATTACCTACCCCGAAATCACCGAGATGCAAGCCCGGGCCATCTTCGAAGCAGCCGTCCAGGTTGCCAAGAAGGGCGTGAAGGTCATTCCGGAAGTCATGATCCCGCTCATCGGAAGCGTCAAGGAGCTTGAGAACCAGAAGGCGATCGTGGTGAAAGTCGCGGAAGAAGTGCTGGGCAAGGCTGGCATGAAGGACCTCAAGTACTACGTCGGCACGATGATCGAGATTCCGCGTGCGGCGCTGACTGCGGACGAAGTTGCGCGTGAAGCAGAGTTCTTCTCGTTTGGTACAAACGATCTGACTCAGACCACGATGGGGCTCTCGCGCGACGACTACACGAAGTTTTCGAAGCAATACGAAGACCTGAAGATCTTCAAGGCCGATCCATTTGCAGTTCTTGATCAGGACGGCGTGGGTAAGATCGTTCAGCGTGCTGTCGAATTGGGACGCAAAACACGGCCGGATCTCGAGGTCGGAATCTGCGGCGAGCACGGTGGCGAACCAAGCTCAGTCGAGTTCTGCTATCGCATTGGCATGAACTATGTGTCATGCTCGCCTTACCGCGTGCCGATCGCTCGGCTTGCAGCAGCACAGGCTGCGTTGGCTCGGAAGAATCAGCATTCCGAGCTGCAGCGCACGGCCTAAGAACCTAAAAACAAATCCTGGGCGGTATGCTTTATTCATGGCTGCCGTCCAGCCCATCCGGCGTCAATCCTTCGAAGCTGTCTACGAATTACTGCGTACCTCCCTCCAGAGTCGCAAGCCAGTCTCAGCAACGTACAACGGCAACCGGCGCCTGTTCTGCCCCCATGTCCTGGGGCGTAACAAGCACGATGTGCCGTATGCGCTCTGCTATCAGTTCGGTGGCAAAAGCAACAGCGGACTAAAACACCGAGGTTCGCCGGACAACTGGCGCTGCCTTTGCATCGAAAAGCTCACAGAGGTCGAGTTGGTCGACGGACACTGGCACACTCCAGAGGGGCACTCCCGCCCGCAAAGTTGCATCGCTAAAGTCGAATACGATTCGGAGAATCCGGACCTGTCCCGCTGGAAAACAAAGGGTGCGGGCGCGTAAGCAATGCCCTCCGCGGTCGAATCGCTTGGGCTGCTCGGGCTGCCTGCGCCCGTACGCGTACTTGCTACCCAGCGCTGGGACGTGATCGTCGTGGGTGGCGGTCACAACGGGCTTGCGTGTGCGGCGTATCTCTCGCGCGCCGGTCAACGGGTACTCGTTCTTGAAGCACGGGCCAGAATCGGCGGGGCATGCACGATTGAGGAGCCATGGCCCGGAGTTCGCGTCTCGCCTTGCGCCTATCTTGCCGGTTTGCTCCATCCGTTGGTTATTCAGGAACTGAATCTGCCCAGCTACGGCTTCGAATGGACGCCGGCGAGTAATGGCCTTTTCGTTCCATTCCTGGATGGCACGAGCATTCAGCTCTACGATGACGACGAGCGCTGCGAGGGCGAATTAAGACGCTTCGCGCCGAAAGATCTCGAAGGCTTTCGCGCCATGTCGGATGTGATCCGACGACTACGGGACGCCGTAAGACCGGACAACGAGCAGGATTCCTGGATCGGAGAGCCGCCGAGTCGCGAGGAACTGGAAGCACGGCTTGGAACCGACAGCGAGGCTCGAGCCTTACTCTTCGAGTGGTCTATGGCGGAATTCGTCGAGAACTACTTGAGCGACGAACGCTTGCAGGCCGCGTACCTGGGACAGGGCGTTATCGGAACCAACGCGAGTCCGTTCGAACCTGGTACAGCTTCTATCCGTTTTCATCACTCTTCCGGACGTCTTGGAGGATCGCCCGGAAGCTGGGGCTACGTCAAGGGCGGCATGGGCATGGTCTCGTTCTTTCTGGCGGATGCAGCCCAGCAAGCGGGAGCGGCGATCGCGTGTGGAGTTCCCGTTGGGCAGATTCTACCGGGCGAAGGCGTTCTGCTCGAGAGCGGCGAGCGCATACACGCCTCGGTCGTCGTCTCGAACGCGGATCCTCGGGTTACACTCCGGTTGCTCGGGGAGGCGGCGCTCCCGGAATGGCGCTTCCAGGTGGAGCGTATTCCAATTGAGGGCTGCACCCTGAAGGTCAACGTGTGGCTGAGAGAGCTTCCGAATTTCCGTGCACGTCCCGGCACGTGCGAGCCGCACCATTTCGGCCAGGTCAACACGCCGTTGTCCAAAGCGGAATGGAGATCGAGTTACGAAGCAGCTCGGAACGGGCACCTACCGGAGCAACTCTGGACGGAGATCTACTTTCAAAGTGTCCACGACAGGTCTGTTGCGCCGCCTCGCACTCACACGATGAGCATGTTCTCGCAGTATGTGCCGTATCGATTCGCTCAAGGCGACTGGGATACCCAACGCGGATCCGCCCGTGACCTGGCGCTTGCCGCCCTCGCTCGTTATTGCTCGAACATACCGGAAGCTGTCATCGAGGCCGAGGCACTTGGGCCGCCTGACATTGAGAAGCGGGTGGGTTTGACGGGTGGACACATCTTCCAGGGCGAGTGCCTTCCTCCTTACATGTGGAGTAATCGGCTTTCGTCACGCACGCCCATGGAAGGAGTCTACCTGTGCGGCGCTTGCACACATCCAGGTGGCAGCGTGATCGCGATCAATGGACGAAACGCAGCTACAGCCGTGCTCGCGGATGCCGGAGTTCGCGGCCTTTCCTCAGCCGCCGATTGATTGCAAATAGCAGAGCAATCAGCGGCACGATCACCAAGAACGGCCAGTAAGTCACCAGAAGCGGCTCCTTTGGAAGCACGTTCAAGTCGCCGGTGACCGATGCTTCATCCGAGCCACGCCGGGCATCGACCTTCACTCTCCATTTACCCGAGGTCGGTAAATCCAAATGCGCTGCGTACAAGGTCTTGTTCGTCGCCGCATCGTGGGTTGCGGGGACCGTGAATTCCACAATTTCGGCGCCGCCCGGCTTCGTTAGGTGAAGAAACACCTTAGCATCGAGCACCGTGCTTTGGTCGTCGGTCTTCTGGCAAAGGACACTGAGGTCGACACGTCCGACTCTCACCTGCGATGGGTCACTGAAAAGCGTGATCAGATAAGGCCCAGCTTGCTTCTGGAGCACAACCTTTGTGCCATCCGCTCGAAGCGCCTGACTTCCTGCCAGGAGCAGCAGAGCGAAAAAGCAGTGCGGCAAGAATCGCCTCAATGAACCATGCCTCTCATTTCCATCGGCTGAAAAAGAATCCAGATTCCGGCTCCGTAGAGCGCAAGAGCAGCGGCAGCCCAGGGCAAGGCAATTGAGAAGACTCCTCGTATGCCCGCTGCGTATTGCTCCGCAATACGCAGGATCACATACAAGCTCAGCAGCAGCCCAGCATCAAGCGACAAGATCTGCAGCGGCGTGACGAACGACAGGGAGGTGCTCCAAGCGGTCGCGAAATGATACAGGAGATGGGCCACCCACATCCCTATTCCTGTCGGAACGAGTCCATAGACGAACCGGCGTGTTGAATCAAGTACCCGGTCGGGTGCGATGACGAGCCGATTGAACGCACTACAAAGAGCGACGATCATCATCGGGGCAGCCACTGCTCCAAGCAGAACGAAGATGCCGACCACGAGAGGCATGGCGTGCGGGCCCAAACGCCCGTGCCATTTGTGTTCGAACATCATCACTGGCGCCGTCATTCCGGCGGCGTTGACGAACGCCGCAAAAACAATCAGCAGGGCGAGAGCGGCAAGATCGTTCCGCCTCCCAAGCTTCCCAATCGAGGACCGATAGGGATCTTCAACGAGCGTTTTGGCTGGGAGAACTGGCAGAAGAGCAATATTGTCGTGTGGACATACCTTCACGCAATCGAGGCAAAATGTGCAATCGAGGTTGCTGGCCTTCTTCGGCTGAAACAGGTAAAGCTCGCAGCCCCGTGTGGTTTCATTACCACGGATGCAATCGTGGGTGCGGCAGGTTCCGCATACGCTTTGCTTTCGGACTGCAACCTCCCGGGGCGAAAGGAGAGAGGCGATGAAGTGGAACTGGCCGATGGGACAGACGTACTTACAAAAGCTCGCTCCGCGGAACAGGCTGTCGACGGCGAGGGAAGCGGTGAAGTAACCAACGATAATCCAGGCCGTAGCGGACGGACTGTTCCACAAGCTGAACGCTTCGTACGTCCAGAAATAAAGAACGAGCAGAACGACGGGCAGCCATTTCGAACGTAACACTTTCGGCCACCGCAGTTTGGGAGTGATCACCCGCCGCGCTCCATCCCGAACGAGCGTGAACGGGCAGGCCATGCAGAACATATTGCCAATCAGCAGAAGCGCCCCGATTGACAATGCACGCCAGTGAATCCAGGGCAGAACGCCCGCCAGGTTTAGTGGTGCAACCTGGCTTCCGCGCAGCCCGTCAGCGATAACCGCAACCGCTGTAACGAGCATGGCCCACTGAGCAAAGCGCCGAGCCGGGGGAAGCCACTTAGGCCGTAGTAACTGCTGCCCGAAGACAGACGAGGTTTTAGGTTGACGCCGGACGTGTTCTTCCGCGAAGTTCCGTTCAGGCGAGAGGAGCCGCATCGCAAACACTACCGCGGGAACCAGGTAAACGATTGAACCCGGAACCCACATGATGGCTCCGGCAAGCGTCTGGTCTGTCAACGCAGACATGCTGCCCAGGTGGACAGATTCGTAACTTGGATACAGAACGCGTCCGGCGAAAACGAATGACGCAGACAGGACGGTGTTGACCAGATCCGCGAAAAGCAAGTACGGTATAGGCGCCCAGCTTGGATACCGACTCTTTCCTGGCCCTTGTTGAATCAGAGGAACCCAGAAGAGAACGCCCGTCCAGAAGAAACACGCGTGCTGTAGATCGTGGAAGAAGTTCGAGCTCAGGGCCAATTCATAAGCAGGCGGAAAGTGCCACACCACCGTGCTGAAGGCGAATAGAAGCCATGCCACTGGCATCGATGTAAGCCAATGTGATAGCCGATGGCAGGCCGGAGATGTTAAAAACGGACCGAGTCCTTCCTTTACGAAAGGCTTTGGAAGCCCCCGAAGAAGGGGCAGGAGCGGCTGCCCCAGCAAAAGCAGAGGCGGCGCGATTGACAGCAGCAACAAGTGCTGCGTCATGTGCGCCGAAAGGAACAGCTTATCGAACGTATCTAGCGGCGAGTCAATCGCGAGCCATACAACAGCCAGGCCAGCCATAAAACACGCCAATCGCATGGCATCGTGTTCCGTACGAATCAGGCGCCGGATACGTACCCAGCCGATTCCATAAAGCACGGCTGTGAACAACAGAGCCAGGGACATCCATGGGTTCCATGGCCAGGACTGTAGAGCAGTTGCCGCTACGGAGTCCACTGCTAGCGTTCTCGCTTTGCGAGAAGCGGACCGGATCGCGCTACATCACGGGGGAGTTTGTTTAGGGGCTTGTCTGATGGCTGCACGCCGCGTTCGTTCTGCGGACGGAGAGTTCGCATGAACGCGACTAGAGCCTCGACCTCTGCGGGCGTGAGTTTCTTGCCATAAGCCGGCATGTTTCCACCGCCCTGGATCACCTGCCGGACCATTTCATCGGCCGTGAGTCGAGTCGCAACGTTGTCTAGCGCAGGACCACGCAAACCGCCTTCGTTGCCGAGCGAATGACAATTTCGGCACTGCTTGTTTTGAAACACAAGCGCTCCGTGGATTTCCAGGGGAGTGCGCTTGGTGACGTACTTGAGTGGAACAGGGCTGCCACTCCAGGCATACATACGGGGCGACCACGGCGACGTTTCGCCCATATACGTGAGCGTGCCGATCACAAGCATGATGAAGATGACCGAGAGCACCGCAACCGGTCTGCGCCGGTAACTCTTTTCACCGGTTCCCGCGATAAATGGAAGTGCAAACAGGAGGCCGATCAAAATGGCGGGCGCAACGAAAAGAACGAGAACTTCCATCCAGTCAGGAAGCAGCGCCAGGGCCGCGAAGATGGAAAGGAAATAGAAGTCGGGCCGCGGGTTCGTATTGATCAGCGTCGGGTTCGGAACGCCCATAGGACCCTTGGGACCGAAGAAAAGCGCGCAAGCCAGAATGGCAACGATCGTGAAAGCCGAGAAGAGCAAGTCCTTACCGACCGCATGAGGAACAAAAGGCACGCCCTCTTTCCGGAGGATCTCCGCGTATTCGGCGTCATAGGTAGAGCGCCTCACGGGAACACCCGGCTTCGGATATTCGTTGATTCCCTTGGTGAGCACGAGCCGCAGGTGCGTGCTTACTAAGGCGATGACCAGGCCCGGCAGGATAAATACGTGAAGAGTGAAGAACCGCGACAAGGTCTCGCCGGCGATGATCGGCCCTGCCAGCAAGAGGTGAACGAGCTGACCTCCTATCAGAGGCACACGGCCGGTCACAGATGCGCCTATGGAGAGGCCCCAATAGGCGTCCTGGTCGAATCGCATCACCTGCCCCGTGAACGCCAGCCCAAGCGTTAAAAGCAACAGGACAACGCCGCTCACCCAAGTCAATTCACGCGGGTATTTGTAGGCGCCGAACAGGAAGACTTGGATCATGTGCAGCGTCATGATGAACACCATGAAATTCGATCCCCAGTAGTGCACCGCACGCAGGTACCAGCCCCAGAATTGGGCGTGATTCAGATACTCGAGGCTGGTAAACGCCTCATTGGTTGACGGAACGTAAACGAAGGCGAGACACGTTCCCGTGATGACCTGGAGAACGAAACAAAGCAGGGTGGCGCTGCCGAAAACGTAGAACCAACTTCCCGCACTCGAAGGCACCTCATGACCGGCGGTCGAAGCATACAGGGCGGTCAAATGAAGCCGGTCATCTAACCAAACCGCTAGTTCTCTAAGCTTGTTCATGCTTGCGATCCGATGGACTAAACCGGGTTGCTGAGAGTCGGCATCTCGCCGCCCTTCACCCACAACTGCCCGCTTTCCACTTTGTGATCGTATTGGTAAAGTCCGCGCGGGGGTGGACCCGCCGCACGTGAGCCATCCTCATAGAAGGCTCCGCCATGGCAGGGACACATGAACAGCCCGGATTCCTGGAACCATCGAACCGGGCAGCCGAGATGCGTGCAGTTGATCGCAAAAATCTGGAACTCCTGTCCCGAGGCTCGCCGCACCCAGCAAGGAATGTTCGCTGTTTGCCCATCCCAGGGTCGGGTGAAGGGATTGCGATAGGTAGCGATGCGAGTGCTTTTCTCCGGGAAGTCCTCCAGATTGCCCAGCGAAATCCAGTTTCGCGGGTCTTTCTTCTCCACGAAACTCGAAAACACAAACCCAATGATCGGAATCGCGATTAGCGCTCCCGCAGCCACATTCAGTGCCATACCGGCAGCGAAAAGCCAGTTGCGCCGAGTGGGATCGAGAGTATTCTGTTTACCTGTGTCTTCCTGACGTGTCGTGTCGCCGGTGCTATTTCCCTTGTTCAACTACGCCTCCCCTCATGCTGCTTCCGTTGTTGAATCTCGGACCCTCCTGCCGCTGCTGATCCCGCGGACGGCCGGGGCGATTGCCGCTGTCTTCGTTGCCCCTTGTCTGATCGCCGCTCTGTCCTGTTCCGCTGGCCGCAGTGTACGTATCCAGCGGTTCCGCGCTCGCAGGTCGCAACGACGCAAGATAGGTAACTACGTCTGAGATGTCCTGATTGCTCAGGGCGCGTCCAAGCTTGAGATTTCGGTAGCTGAGCATCCCAAGATCAGGGCGCCCCACGATCACCGAAGTCCTGATGTTCTGGTTCGTCACTAAGCTGAGATAATTCGGGTCAGTGACCGGACCGATCACGCCCGGGCGGTGACAAAGCACGCAATACTGAGCAAACAACAGCTTGCCTCGATTTGCGTCTCCGCTGTCGACCGGAGCGCTGTAGGGCGGCAAAGGCGGAGCGGCGAAAGGCGAGGGCTTCTTCCATTTGCTCTCAATGCCCTCAACCAGGATGTCGATCTGCTTGTCGCTGAGAGCTCCACCTTCAGCACGAGACCACGCAGGCATGGAAGTGCCCGGGCGTCCATGAGCAATGGTCCTTCGAAGCTCCTCTTTCGGAATCACCGCAAGATAGAGTGAGTCGTTTAGGATTCGGCCCGGCCCATTCTTGCCTTCCGCGCCATGGCAGCCGGCGCAGTTCCGCCCAAACAGACCTTTGAAGTCCGTAGCGTTCGCTTCTTCTGCCTCTTCCGCATTCGGCGGCGGTCTCCCGGGTGGATCGCAAGCCACCACGCCAAGAGCCAGGACAATCAGCAGCGCATGAATCGAGACGTGCGCACGGCCGTTCCGTCCCAGCTTCATTCGTGCCCTTCTCCATCTGGATGCAAACCTGGGGTCTCGACGAAAGCTCGCTCGGCAAGCGACCACGATTGCATGGTGCGAATACTCGTGCTTCTCGCGATAACGAACCCACCCACCAAGCCAAATCCAAGTTGGCATGCGACAAACCAGGGCCAGCTGATTCGCTCGTTCATCACGGGATTCACGAGATTAAGAACGGTGGCAATGAATCCGCTCCAGAACAGGGGCATCAAGATGCCCGCCCAGAAAGGAGCATACTTAGGAAACATAGGCAGGATCACCGCGTACACCAAGCCCACCAAAATCGAGATAATTCCGTGACCGACGAACGCCGCCGCGAACGCGAGTCCGTTAAACGCCTTTAGCTGTTCTGTGGAGGCATGTCCCAATCCCGGCATCACCACTCCAGCCAGAAGGTTGATCGGATACCAGATGCTGCCTTGCGCAATCAGACCGTAAAGGCAGGCTAAAGCTGCCATGGCAGCACCTCCCGCCAGGCCGCCCCAGATCCCGGCAGAGTAAGGATGAATTCGCTCCGGTATCCGTACCCGGTGTCGCCCCTCTCCTGTCTTCATGCGAATGACGGACCGCGCTTCGACGAGAATCGGCGCGGGCCGAAGTTCGGGCTCGATCGCCATTTCTTCGTGTTCTTCGTGTGGGATCACTTCATGCCACCAGCCGAAGCCACCCCGAACCGCGATGATGATCCCAACAACGCCGACGACGAAGTGCGTCACCAATCCTGCCATGGTCAATGCAATGCCGAAAGCAAAGACCATAGGCCAGTAGGTCGGCTTAGGCATCAGGATGTGCGTCTCTTCCGTCCGCTCTCCCGCTTCTCCGTGATTGAATCGATGTTCCACGTTTACCTACCGATGATGTACACGACCGTAAAGACGACGATCCAGATGGCGTCTACGAAG
>C688J35102_120990001_pt1 | contig 18312 bp, 16 predicted proteins | sample HopSoiMetagenom2_FD_35102 | JGI IMG/M metagenome (IMG submission 35102)
CCAGCACCTCCGCGAACATCTCCGCCAGCAGGTAGCTCTCCCCGAACGGCTTCGACGCGACGACGACGGGGCGGGTCGTGGCGCCGGCGGGGGGCGACTGAGCAGGCGCCACTGTGGGGAGACAGGCGATTGAAATCGCGGCAACAACTGCCCAAAGTCCGCCTTCGCGGACTCCCGGCCTCGATTTCATCGCCATACCCGTGCTGTAGCTCGATCCCGGGTAACACTGGGCACGGTCCTGGTGCGGTGCGGTTGCGGCATCGAGTCCGCGAAGGCGGACTTCGGGCAGTTGTTGCCGCGGATTCATCCGCCAGGCCACGAGAGCGCCGGTCATGCCGCCACCATCCTCGCGCGCGCCAGCAGGTCGCGCACGTAGTCGGTGGCGGGGCGGGCGACGAGCTCGGCGGGGGGCGCGATCTGCTCAATGCGGCCGCGGCGGAGGACGGCGACGCGGTCTGCGAGGAGGGCGGCCTCGTGCAGGTCATGGGTGACGAAGACGGCGGTGATGCCGGTGGCGCAGCGGAGCTCGTCGAACACGGTCTGCAGCTCGGCGCGGGTGATGGCGTCGAGCGCGCCGAACGGCTCGTCGAGCAGCATGATGGTGGGGCTCGCCGCCAGCGACCGCGCGATGGCGACACGTTGCCGCTGGCCCCCCGAGAGCTCCCGCGGCCACCGCGCTCCGTACTCCGCCGCCGGGAGGCCGACGCGGGCCAGCGCCCCGGCCGCGGCCGCCTCGGCGTCGCCGTCGCCGCGGAGCCAGGGGACGAGCGCGGCGTTGCGCAGCACCGTCCAGTGCGGGAGCAGCCCGCCCTCCTGCGGCACGTAGCCCACGCGCCGGCGCAGCTCCACCGGGTCCAGCGCCGCCGCGTCCTCGCCGTCCACGCGCACGGTGCCGGCGTCCCACTCCGTCATCCGGTTGAAGCAGCGCAGCAGCGTGGTCTTCCCCGATCCGCTCTCCCCCACCAGCGCCACGCACTCCCCGGCCGCGACCTCCAGCGACACGCCGTCGAGCGCCACGGAGCCACCGTAGCGCTTGCTCACCCCGTCCGCCGAGAGCGCGACGCGGTCCGCCGTCATGCCGGAGATACCATTATCCGAGATCCGATCCGTCGAGGTTGGTCGTACCGACCTGCATGGTTGTAACCCTGGCCTCCGCGGTGAATCCAACCTTTCGGAGGAGTACGACGCAGCGAGCGAGCGTGTGTATCCGAAGTCGTGTTGTTGCTGATGCTATAGATCCTTCGGCCGCCGCCGGACTGTGTTGCGGACGTGGTCGAGGCGCAGCGGCGGCGCTCAGGATGACGTCTCTTGGGGCGGCATTGGGGAAGGATATTTCGGATTTGGAGCGTCGCCAACGCCCCGCCGGACGTCAGGATGGCGGTTCCGCGAGGTTCGCGCCATGCCGGGGCCGTCTTCGGATCGCGGCGCAGCCCGCTTTCGCCACCAGGGCATCGGTCCGGAGTCCGCGCAGGCGGACTTCGTGTCGTTGTAGCCCGGATTTCCAATCCGGTGGATCCAATCCGGGCGGCACCCCAGCCGGGGGGGCTGGCTTCTTGCGTCCTCCCGCGAGACCCCCGCGCCATGCCGTACCATCCGAAACCGTGGCATCGCCGCGCAACCGCGCATAGCTTACAACCGGCCCATCCGCGCCGAAACCCTCCTGCCCCGTACACCATGACCCCCACGCACGGCCGTGCCCCGTCCGCGCGCGAGCTGGCGGACGAACTGCTGGAGGCGCGCACCCGCACCCTGCTCCTGGTCGCCTCCGTCCCCGAGGCGGAGCTGATGGCGCAGCACGACAAGCTGATGAGCCCCATCGTCTGGGACCTGGGGCACATCGCGCACTTCGAGGAGCTGTGGCTGATCCGGAACCTCGAGGGACCGGTGGAGTTCGGCGAGATGCCGGGGATGTTCAACCCCTTCGAGAACCCCCGCTCCGTCCGCGGCAGGCTGCAGCTCCCCGGGCTGGGCGACTCGCTCGACAACCTGGCGCTCACCCGGCAGCGCGTGCTCGCGCACGTGGCCAACGGCGGCGGACCCAAGGACGGCGACCCGCTGCTGCGCGACGGCTACGTCTACCGGATGGTGCTCCAGCACGAGTACCAGCACGACGAGACCATCCTGCAGGCGCTGCAGCTCAAGGAGCCGCCCTACCGCGCGCCCCGCGCCATCGCCCCGCCCCCCGGCGCCCCTGTGGCCGCCGACGCCGACGGGATGGTGCGCTTCCCCGGCGGCGCGGTGGAGATCGGCACCGGCGACCGCTCCGCCGCCTACGACAACGAGCGCCCGCGCCACCGGGTGGAGCTGAAGCCCTTCCGCATCGGCGCGTGGCCCGTGACCAACGGCGAGTACCAGCGCTTCATCGCCGACGGCGGCTACGACCGCCCGGAGCTTTGGAGCGAGGCCGGCTGGACGTGGAAGCAGGAAGCGGGGCTGGTCGCGCCGCAGTTCTGGACGCAGGACGACGGCGTGTGGATGACGCGCTCGATGGACCGGGAGATGGAGGTCGATCCCGCCCGCCCCGTCTGCCACGTCTGCTGGCACGAGGCCGAGGCGTACGCGCGCTGGGCCGGCGGGCGCCTCCCCACCGAGCAGGAATGGGAGGCCGCCGCCACCTGGGACCCCGCGACGGGCACGAAGCGCGAATATCCGTGGGGCGACGAGCCCCCCAGCCCGCTGGACGCGAACCTCGACCAGCTCGCCTTCGAGCCGGCGCAGGTGGGGGCGTATCCGCGCAATCTCTCCCCCATCGGCTGCTACGGGATGATCGGCGACGTGTGGGAGTGGACGAGCAGCGACTTCGCCCCGTATCCCGGCTACGAGACCTTCCCCTACAAGGAGTACTCGGAGGTGTTCTTCGGGCCGGACTACAAGGTGCTGCGCGGGGGGAGCTGGGCCACGCGCCCGGGCGCCATCCGCGGCACCTTCCGCAACTGGGACTACCCCATCCGCCGACAGATCTTCAGCGGCTTCCGGATCGCGCGCGATGACTGACACCGTGACGTCGGCGGAGGCGGGGATGCTCGCCGAGCTGCGCGACGGCCTGTCGCGCCCGCAGAAGGAGCTGCCGCCCAAGTACTTCTACGACGAGCGCGGCTCCGAGCTCTTCGAGGAGATCACCCGCCTCCCCGAGTACTACCTGACGCGCACCGAGCGGGCGCTGCTGGAGCGGTGGATGCCGGCGTGGATCGGCCGGCTCCGCCCGCGCGCGCTGGTGGAGCTGGGGGCCGGGAGCGCGGAGAAGACCCGCATCGTCCTCGACGCCATCGTCGCCGCGGTCGGCCGCGCCGCCTACGTACCGGTGGACGTGAGCGCCGACTTCCTGGAGGCGACCGCGCTCCGCCTGGCCGCCGAGTATCCATCCGTCGAAGTCGTCCCCGTGGTGGCCGACATGACGGCGGAGTTCGCGCTCCCGCCGGGGCTGCCGGGGCCGACGCTGCACGCCTTCCTCGGCAGCACCATCGGCAACTTCGCGCCGGACGACGCGGTGGCGCTGCTGCGCGGGGTGCGCGGGCGGATGCGGCCGGGCGACGGCTTCCTGATGGGGGTGGACCAGCGCAAGGACCCGGCGGTGATCGAGGCGGCGTACAACGATTCCGCCGGCGTGACGGCCGAGTTCAACCGCAACATGCTGCGCGTGGTGAACGCCGCCGCCGGGGCGGACTTCGACCCCGCGGCCTTCGACCACCGTGCCTTCTACCACCGCGAGCTGCACCGCATCGAGATGCACCTGGTGGCGCGCGCCCCGCAGGCCGTCACCATCCCCGGCGTCGGCGAGGTGCGGGTGGATGCGGGGGAGAGCATCCGCACCGAGATCTCGTGCAAGCACGACCGCGGGAGCGTGGAGGCGATGCTGACGGCGGCGGGGATGCGGCTGACGGAGTGGGAGACGGACGCGGCCGGCCTCTACGCCATCCTCCTGGCCGCCGCCGACTGATGCTGGAGCTCGCTGCCCTCGCCGCGGACCTGCGCGACAACGCCTTCGGCGCGCGCCGCAGGTGGGTGCGCCCGCCCTCCATCGGCGCCGAGGTGGAGCTGATCCCGGTCGATGCCGAGACCCGCGCGCAGCTCCCCATCTGCGCGCCCGAGGGACCCTCCACCCTCCCCTTCCTCCACGCCTTCGCCGCGCGCGCGGGGTGGAAGGAGACGGCGTCGGTGTACGGGATGCCGAACTGGGTGCTCCCGGACGGGGGGACGATCACCTTCGAGCCGGGCGGGCAGGTGGAGCTCTCGGCACCGCCCTTCCGCTCGGCGTCGGCGCTGCTGGGGAGCCTGCGGGGGGTGGTGCCGCGGCTGGTGCGCGAGGCGCGCGAGGAGGGGGTCGAGCTGCTGAGCGTGGGGATCGAGCCGCTGGGCGCGGTGGACGAGGTGCCGCTGCAGCTCCCGGGCGAGCGCTACGTGCGCCTCACCCGCTTCATGGAGCGCTGCGGCACCGGCGGCACGCGGATGATGCGGCAGACGGCGGCCTTCCAGTGCAACCTGGACTGGGGCGCCGACGCGCCCGCGCGGTGGCGCTTCCTGAACGCGCTGGCGCCCTACACGGTGGCCGTCTTCGCCAACTCCCCCGTCTACCGCGGCGAGCCGACCGGGGAGCGGAGCTTCCGCGCGCGTGTCTGGCGCGAGCTGGGGGGCGGCCGCACCGGCATCTTCGCCGCCCGGGGCGGCCCCGTCCGCGAGTACCTGCGCTTCGCGCTCGACGCGCCCGCCATCCTCCTCCCCTTCGCCCCCGACGAGTTCCTCCCCTTCGGCGAGTGGAACGAGCGCGGGCGGGTGACGGAGGAGCAGTGGAAGTCGCACCTGACCACGCTCTTCCCCGACGTGCGGCCGAAGGGCTTCGTGGAGGTGCGCGGCGCGGACGCCGTGGCCCCGGAGTGGTACGCCGCGCCGCTCGTCTTCCTCGCCGGCCTCACCTACCACGCACCCACCTTCGCCGCCGCGCGCGAGCTCGCCGGCAGCCCGGACGCCGCGCTGCTGGAGCTCGCCGGCCGCGCCGGGCTCGCGGACGAGCGGATCGCCGGCGTGGCGCGCGACCTGTTCGAGCTCGCGCTGGCCGGCGCCGAAGCGCTCGGCCCCGCCTTCCTCGCCCCCGCGGACCTGGAGGAGGCGCGCGCCTTCTTCCAGAGCTACACCGCCCGCGCCCTCTCCCCCGCCGACGACACGCTCGCCGCCTGTCCCTGCGCGGGCGATTAAATCTCCAAACTGCCGTTTCACGCAGAGACGCAGAGAAACCGAGAGAACAACGGAGAAACCCTCTCTCTGTTCTTCTCTCTGTTCCTCTGCGTCTCTGCGTGAAACGGCAGTTTAGTTATTCGAGGAAACGATTGACGATTCATGGTAATGGATATAGATTCACTCTAATGAATGGAAACTCGCGCGCCCGGGTCGGCATCCTCGGCGCTTCAGGATACGCGGGCCGGGAGGCGATCCGCCTGCTGGCGAAGCACGGAAGGGCGGAGATCGCCCTCGCAAGCTCCGAGAGCGAAGCGGGGGCGAAGCTGTCTGGGATGGTGCGCGGCGCGCCCGACCTGGCGCTCACGCCCATCGCCGATGCGGACCTGTCGAGCTGCGACGCGGTGTTCTGCTGCCTCCCGCACGGCGAGTCCGCGAAGTGGGTGCTGGCGGCGCGCGAGGCGGGAGCGAAGGTGGTCGACTTCTCCAACGACCTGCGGGTGATCGGGGCGGAGACGCCGGAGTGGGCGTGGGACGCGGTCTACGGCATCCCCGAGCTGCACCGGGCGCGCATCGCCCAGGCGGAGCTGGTCGCCAACCCGGGGTGCTACCCCACCGCCGCCCTGCTGGCGCTGGCGCCGCTGCTGCGCCGGGGGCTGGTGGCCGGGCCGGTGATCGTGGACGCGGCGTCGGGGGTGAGCGGGGCCGGGCGGTCGCCCAAGCGCGACCTGCTCTACGCCGAGCTGGCGGAGGACTTCAGGACGTACGCCGCGGGCAACGTGCACCGCCACCTGGCCGAGATGCGCGACCAAGCGGCGAAGCTGGCGGAGGGCGCGGCGCCCGAGCTGGTGTTCACGCCGCACCTCCTCCCGGTGAAGCGCGGGATCCTGGAGACGATCTACGTCACCCTCGCCGAGCCGCTGGCGGAGCCGCTGCGCCCCTGGCTGGATGATTATGCGGGCGAGCCCTTCGTGGAGGTGCTCCCCGATCGCCTCCCGGCGCTCGCCGACGTGGTGGGGACCAACCTGGTGTCGATCGGCGTGCAGCCGGTGGCGGGAACGCAGCGGCCCATGCTGCTGGTGGTGGCGGCGATCGACAACCTGGTGAAGGGCGCCGCGGGGCAGGCCGTGCAGAACCTGAACCTGATGTTCGGCTTCGACGAGGCGGAGGGACTGGCGTGAACCACGACGTCACGGTGCTCAAGGTCGGCGGCAACGAGGTGGACGACCCCGCGTGGGTGGCCCGCTTCGCCCGCGCCGCCGCCGAGCGCGGCGGGCGGCTGGTGGTGGTGCACGGCGGCGGCAAGGAGGTCACCGCGCTGCAGCGCCTGCTGGGCGCCGAGCCGGAGTGGCGCGACGGGCTGCGGGTGACCACGGCCGAGGCGATGCGCGCGGTGGCGATGGTGCTCTCCGGCCTGGTGAACAAGCGGCTCGTCTCCGCGCTCCTCACCGCCGGGGTGGACGCGGTGGGGATCTCGGGGGAAGACGGCGGGGTGCTGGCGGCGCGGCCGGCGGCGGGCGGGTCGATGGGGCGCACGGGCGAGATCGCGGCGGTGCGCGCGGAGCTGCTGCACGTCTTCCTGGGCCATGGCCTCCTCCCGGTGGTCTCCCCCGTCTCGCGCGGGCCGGACGGGATGGCGCTCAACGTGAACGCCGACGACGCCGCGGCCGCGGTGGCGGCGGCGCTGGGAGCGGCGGAGCTGCTCTTCGTCTCCAACGTGGCCGGCGTGCTGGCGGACGGGTCGGTGCTGGAGGGCGTGGACGCCTGCGAGGCGGAGGCGCTGATCGCCGAGGGCACGGCCAACGGGGGGATGGCGCCCAAGCTGCGCGCCGCCGCCCGCGCGGCCGGGTCGGTGGGCCGGGTGCGGATCGGCGGGCTGGAGATGCTGGATGACCCTGGTGCGGGCACGCGCGTGGGCGCTGCCGCCACTGTGAAATATGAGGCGGAGGTTGTGACGCGATGACGACTGCCACGCTGGAAGCCACCGGCGCCCTGCTCGAGATCTACAAGCGCACGGGCCCGCTCTTCACCGCCGGCGCCGGGTGCCGCCTGATCGCCGACGACGGCGCGCACTACCTGGACTTCACCGCAGGGATCGCGGTGAACGCGCTGGGCTACGGCTCGACCGTGGTGGCCGACGCCATCCGCGAGGCGCTCGACGCGGGGCTGATCCACACCTCCAACCTCTTCCACACCCGCCCGGCCGCCGAGCTGGCCGAGTGGCTGGCGGAGCACTCGTTCGCCGACCGCGTGTTCTTCTGCAACTCCGGCGCGGAGGCCAACGAGGGCGCCATCAAGTTCGCCCGCCGCTGGGCGCGCGAGCAGGGCGGCGAGCAGAAGACGGAGGTCGTGGCCTTCCACGGCTCCTTCCACGGACGGACGATGGGCGCGCTGGCCGCGACCGACCGCCCCGCGTACCAGGAGCCCTTCCGCCCGCTGATGCCCGGCGTGCGCTTCGGCGAGATCGGCGACGTGGCGGGGGCCGACCGGCTGATCCGCCGCGACCGCACCGCCGCCGTCCTCGTGGAGCCGATCCAGGCCGAGGGCGGGGTGCTCCCGGTGCCCCCCGCCTTCCTCAAGGCGCTGCGCTACCTCTGCGACGAGGCCGGCGCGCTGCTGGTCTACGACGAGGTGCAGGTGGGGCTGGGCCGCACCGGCGCCCTCTGGGCGCACGAGCAGGCCGGCGTCACGCCGCACCTCATGACGGTGGCCAAGCCGCTCGCCGGCGGCCTGCCGATGGGCGCGGTGCTGATGACCGACGAGGTGGCCGCGGCGATCCGCCCCGGCGACCACGCCACCACCTTCGGCGGCGGGCCGCTGGTGGCGAGCGCCGCACTGGCCACGGTGAAGACCATCGGCGCCCCGGCCTTCCTCGCCGAGGTGCAGCGCAAGGGGCACCTGCTGGCCAACCTCCTCCAGCGGCTGGTGCTGGACCATCCCGGCACGGTGCGCGAGGTCCGCGGCTGCGGGCTGATCTGGGGGATCGAGATCGAGGGCGCCGCCGGCGAGGTGGCGGCGCGGGCGCAGGACGCGGGGCTGCTGGTGTGCACCGCGGGGCCGAACGTGGTACGCATCGTTCCGCCGCTGGTGATCGGCGACGACGAGCTCGCCGAAGGCGTGGAGATCCTGAACGAGGTCCTCTGATGCTGCTCGACACCCTCACCGCCCCGTACGACCAGGGCGCGGCCGAGCGCACCGCCTTCCGCCCCCCCGCCGCCGTGGCGGTGCGGCGGGCGCGCGTGGCCGACATGCTTCAGGTGGAGCCGCTGATCAACGGCTTCGCGAAGCAGGAGCTGATGCTCCCCAAGACGGTGGAGCAGCTCAGCCGCAACTTCCGCGAGTTCGTGGTGGCGGAGCAGCACGGCCGCATCATCGGCTGCGCGGCGCTGCGCGTGTACACCCCGCAGCTGGCCGAGCTGGGCTCGCTCGCGGTCTCCGAGGCCGCGCACGGCCTGGGCGTGGGCCGCAAGCTGGTCGCCGCCGTCGAGGCCGAGGCGGCGAGCCACGGCATCGGGACGGTGTTCGCGCTCACGCTGCAGGACGTCTTCTTCCACAAGCAGGGCTACCGCACCGTGCCGAAGGAGATGTTCCCGCTGAAGGTGTGGAGCGACTGTCGGGCGTGCCCCAAGCTGCACGCGTGCGACGAGATCGCGGTGGTGAAGGAAATCTGAACGGAAGTGCCTAGTGCCTAGTGCCAAGTGCCCAGTAGCCCGACGCGCCTGAAATTCCGTTGCAGTTCCTAGGCACTAGGGACTAGGCACTAGGCACTCTGACGTAGACCGAGCCAAAACCGAGTACGCAGTCCAACCCGGGAGCGAGACTGAGATGGAGAACAACACTATCGTCCTGGCCTATTCCGGCGGGCTCGACACCTCGATCATCGTCCCCTGGCTGAAGGAGAACTACGACGCCGAGGTGGTGTGCGTGGCTGGCGACGTGGGGCAGGGCGAGGAGCTGAGCGGCCTCGAGGCCAAGGCGCTCGCCAGCGGCGCCAAGGCCTGCTACGTGGAGGACCTGCGCGAGGAGTTCCTCACCGGCTACGTCTGGCCCACGCTCCGCGCGGGGGCCACCTACGGGCGCAAGTACCTGCTGGGCACCAGCATGGCGCGCCCCATCATCGCCCGCCGGCAGGTCGAGGTGGCGAAGATGATCGGCGCCGACACGCTGGCGCACGGCTGCACCGGCAAGGGGAACGACCAGGTGCGCTTCGAGCTCACCTACGCCTCGCTCGCGCCCGAGATGAAGGTGATCGCCCCCTGGCGCGAGTGGGACATCCGCTCGCGCGAAGACGCGCTCGACTACGCGGCGGCGCACGGCATCACCGTGGCGGCCACCAAGGAGAAGATCTACTCGCGCGACGCCAACATCTGGCACGTGTCGCACGAGGGCGGCCCGCTCGAGGACCCCAACTACGAACCGACCGAGGACCTCTTCCTGCTCACGAAGAGCCCGTGGGACGCGCCGGCGCGGCCGGAATACGTCACCCTCACCTTCGAGCACGGCACCCCGGTGGCGGTGGACGGCGAGGCGCTCGCGCCCGTGGCGCTGCTCTCGCGGCTGAACGAGATCGGCGGGCTGCACGGCGTGGGCCGGGTGGACCTGGTGGAGGACCGCATGGTGGGGATGAAGAGCCGCGGGATCTACGAGACCCCCGGCGGCACCCTGCTCTACCAGGCGCACAGCGAGCTGGAGCAGCTCGTGCTCGACCGGCGGACGCTGGCGCTCAAGGACGCCATCGCCCCCCGCTACGCCGACCTGGTGTACGAGGGCCGCTGGTGGACCACCGAGCGCCTCGCGATGGACGCGCTGGTCGACGTCACCCAGCAGCGCGTGACGGGCGACGTGCGGCTCAAGCTCTACCGCGGCACCTCGTCCATCGCCGGCCGGACGAGCCCCTTCTCGCTCTACGACGAGCGCTTCGTCACCTTCGGCGAGGACGACGTCTACGACCAGGCCGACGCCGCGGGCTACATCCGCCTCAACGCCCTGCCGATCCGCGTCGCCGCGCTCAAGGACCAGGAGCGGGTGCCGCAGCTGGTCACGGACCTCGCGGCGGACTGAGGAACGGAAGTGCTAAGTGCTTAAGTGTTAAGTGCTGAGTGCTGAATGCCAGGTGCTGAACTGCAGCAGCCGGGCACTCGGCGCCCAGGCGGTCGTACCGCGTCAGGGACAGCGGGCCCCGGTACAGTCGGCGCAGGTGATGTAGCAGGTGCCATTCCAGCTCACGGGGCACCCCGGAAGCGACGGCGCGAGCTGGTGGCCGTGCACCGTCCCGCGGGTGGCCGCGAGCCCGGAGGTCGTGGAGAAGCTGTCCACGACCAGGGCGTCCAGGTTGAGCTTCTTCATGGTGGTCTCTCCGCGAAGTGAGGAGGCGGCGGACTGGGGAAGCGAAGCGCCGGCAAAAGGCGCCATCTGTCGATCGTCGAGCCTCAGACGCAGTCGTACTTGACCGTGTGGCAGTTGCAGGTGCATGAGACGACCAGCGTCACGGTGCACTCGGGGCCATCGCTGACCCCCGGTTCGTTGAAGTTGAAGACGACAGGGGTGGATCCATCGGACACCGTGGAAAAGGTTTCCACGCCGAGGGCGTCGAGGTCGAGTTTCTGCATGGCGGTCTCCAGCGAGGTGAGGAGCACCGGGAGCGGGGTGCCGCGGCTCGGCACCGACCCTGGCGGCGGACTGGGGAAGCGAAGTGCCCAAGGCTTGGCCGCAGTTCAGCACTTAGCACTTTAGCACTTCGCACTTCTGTGGAAGTCAGAGGCAGTCGACGGTCTCGCAGACGCAGCTGTCGAAGCAGGTGACCCAGCAGGTGCCGCCCTGGCTGTCGTAGCAGCCGGCAACGGCCGAGCACTGCCCGGTCTGGTGGGCGGCGACGGTGCCGCGGAGCTTCGCCGCCACTGCGGTGGTGGCGAAGCTGTCGACGGTGAGGGTCTCAAGGTGGAGCTTCTTCATGGAGCCTCCGGTTCGGCGAGAGCGGGGTGGACGGAGAGGATGGATCGTAATAACGTGGCGGGAAATGCACAACCGCCGGTCACGTGACCAGGACTGAAGGGGAGGCGAGGATGACCGACGCGCTCGAGCTCGACACCGGCGCGGAGCCCACGCTCCGGCTGTGGGGCGGCCGCTTCTCCGCCGAGCCGTCGGTGGAGATGGACCGGCTCAACCGCTCGCTCCCGGTGGACCACCGCCTCTGGCGCGAGGACGTGGCCGGGAGCCAGGCGTGGGCCAGCGCCATCGCCGCCGCCGGGGTGCTCACGCACGCCGAGTGGGTGGCGCTGCAGTCGGGGCTCGACCGGGTGGCGGCGCGGCTGGAGGAGTGGAGCGCCGGCGACTGGCAGGCCGCGCCGGACGAGGACATCCACTCCCTGGTGGAGCGGCTGCTCTACGAGGAGGCGGGCGACGTCGCCGGCAAGCTGCACACGGGGCGCTCGCGCAACGACCAGGTGGCCACCGACTCGCGCCTCTGGAGCTTCGGCGCGGTGTCGCGGCTCGACACGCTGCTGCGCGACCTGCAGCGCGCGCTGCTGGAGCACGCCGAGGCGCACCGCACCACGGTGATGCCCAGCTACACCCACCTGCAGCGCGCGCAGCCGGTCTCCGTGGCGCACTGGCTGCTGTCGCACGCGTGGCCCCTTGCGCGCGACCGCGAGCGGCTGGCGCAGGCGCGCGAGCGCGCGGCGGTGCTCCCGCTCGGCTCCGGCGCCATCGCCGGCTGCCCCTTTCCGGTCGACCGCGTGCTGCTCAAGGAGACGCTCGGCTTCCACGCCGTCTCCGCCAATTCGATGGACGCGGTGGCGGACCGCGACTGGGTGGCCGAGCTCCTCTTCGTGGCGGCGATGGTGGGGGTGCACCTCTCGCGGCTGGCGGAGGACCTGGTCCTCTTCTCGTCGGCCGAGTGGGGGTTCGTGAAGCTGTCGGACCGCTTCAGCACCGGCAGCTCGCTGATGCCGCAGAAGCGCAACCCCGACGCCATGGAGCTGGCGCGCGGCAAGGCCGGCCGGCTGATCGGCGGGCTCACCGGCGTGCTGGCCACGCTCAAGGGGCTCCCCTCCGGCTACAACAAGGACCTGCAGGAGGACAAGGACGCCCTCTTCTCCGCCTTCGACACGCTGGAGTCGCTCCTCCCGGCGGTGGCGGGGAGCGTGCGGACGATGGAGATCGATTGCGTGCGCTGCGGCTCCGCGGTCGACTCGGCCATGCTGGCCACGGACCTGGCCGACTTCCTGGTGAAGCGCGGCGTCCCCTTCCGCGAGGCGCACGGCATCGTGGGGCGGCTGGTGCGCGCGTCGGAGGAGCTGGGGTGCGGCCTCGACGAGCTGGACGGGCGCTTCTTCACCCACGTCTCGCCCGCCTTCGAGGGCGCGGATTTCCAGGCGCTCTTCTCCCCCGAGCAGGCGCTGGCCGCGCGCGCCGGCATCGGCGGCACCGCGCCCGACGCGGTCACCGAGCAGATCGCCGCCCTGCGCTCGATTTTGTAGTCGGCAACAGATCGCATCACGCGGAGACGCGGAGACGCGGAGAGAGAACATTCTCCCTGCGTCTCCGCGTCTCTGCGCGCGATCCATCTGTTGTTGTTCAGGCGCCCGACGCTTCCTTCAGCAGCACCAGGGAGCGCTGACGCACGAGGTGCAGTTGGTGGCAGCATAGGTGCCACACGCACGGGGGCAGCTGAGCGTAGCCGCGTTCGCCTGGACGGTCCCTACCTCGATCGGCACCGAGGACGTCTCGTACGACTCCACCTGGATGGCCTCGAGCTTCAGTTTCTTCATGATCTCCCCATGGCGAGGTGTGATCGGCCACGCGGAGGTGCATGGCCGTGTTTCTGGACCGTCGGTGTCCGCCTCTGCACCACGCTAGCGCCATCGCGGGTGAATCAGCAAGCGTTTGGGCGGATACGGCGCGGCAGGTGGGCGCGATGCGGATCCGCGGCTGCGGCGGTAGCTTCACTGCTCGTCCACCCGCTCCGCTTCACCGCCGATGCCACCGACCGTCCGCGCCCGACACGACCCCTCGCTGAGCGCCCGCATCGTCCGCTCCGTCCCCCTGCTGTACGCGGACGGCGCGGACGCGTCGCTGGACCGCCCCGCGTACGTCCGCTCCGCCTCCGGCATCACGCGGGTCGCGGGGAGCATCGCCGTGGTGCAGGACGACGCCAACTTCGTCGCGGTGGTCGACGCGGCGACGGGGCTCGCCCGCGCGATCACGCTCCCCGCCGGCGAGGGCGGCCTCCGCCAGTTCGACGACCTGCGCGGCAACAAGCGCTTCAAGCTCGACCTGGAGAGCTGCGTCACCGTCGATGACGAGGACGGGCGGGAGATGCTGCTCGCCTTCGGCTCCGGCTCCCTCCCCGCCCGCGAGCGGATTGTCCTCGTCCGCCGCGTGGAGTGCGACGACGCCGACGCGCGGGTGATCGACGCATCCGCCCTCTACGCCACCTTCCACGCCGCGCGCGAGTTCTCCGGCAGCGAGCTGAACGTGGAGGGCGCCGCGGTCGTCGACGGAACGCTGCGCCTCTTCAACCGCGGCAACGGGGCGCCGCGCGACGGCCTCGTCCCCGTCAATGCCTCGTGCGACCTCGACCTCGCCACGCTCCTTGCCTGGCTGCGCGACCCGGCGGCGGCTCCTCCCCCGCCCCTCCGCAACGCCGTCCAGTACGACCTAGGCGCGATCGACGGCGTGCCCCTCACCGTCACCGACGGCGCGACGCTCGGCGATGCCGTCCTCTACGCCGCCGCCGCCGAAGACTCGCCCGACGCCACGCGCGACGGCCCCGTCGCCGGCTGCGCGATCGGGCTCATCGAAGAGAATTCGGCCCGGTACTGCGAGGTGGAGGGAAATCCTGGCAAGATCGAAGGCATCCTCCCGATCTCATCCACCCGCCTCCTCGCCGTCGTCGACCCCGACGATCCCAAGACCCCGTCGACGCTGCTGGAGATCGAGCTCAAATTCTGAAGCGCAGAGAAGCCGGCGTGCTCTCCTCTGCGCCTCTGCGTCTCTGCGGCTGCGTGATACCAAATCCGGGTGAAGAGTGGTGCTTCGAAAGCTTGGGTCCGAAGGCCGGCTATAGATCCTTCGGCCTGTAAAGTACCTCGAAGTCGAATGTTGCAGCGCGACCGGCCTCAGGATGACGTCTTCAGGATGATCGCCGTACAACGACTGTTCACGAGGATGTGGTATGAGATGAGACCTCCGTAAGACTCTACCAGCAGGGATCACTGGCCACGAGCGCCTCGATCTCCCCGCTCGCCAGCGGCCGCGAGAAGAGGAAGCCCTGCCCGAACTCGCACTCCAGCGTCCGCAGCTCCGCCAGCAGCTCCGGCGACTCGATCCCCTCGGTGATCACCGCCACCCCCAGCGCGTGCGCGAGGGCCACGATGGTGCGCACCAGCGGCAGGTTCGCGCCCGCGGCCTCGCTTACGAACGAGCGGTCGATCTTCAACGCGTCCAGCGGCAGGCGGTGCAGGTAGCCGAGCGACGAGTAGCCGGTGCCGAAGTCGTCGATGTGCAGCTGCACGCCCAGCGCCTTCAGCCGGTGCAGCGTCTCCGTCACCCGCTCGGTGTGCTGCATCAGCACGCTCTCGGTGATCTCCAGCTTGAGCGTCCCCGGCACGATTCCGCTCTCGCGCAGCACCCGCTCCACCTGCCCCACCAGGTCCGGCTGCAGGAACTGCCCGGCCGAGAGGTTCACCGCCATGGTCGGCGGCGTCTCTCCCCGCGGAGCCGCGTCCTGCCAGCGCCGCAGCTCGCGGCAGGCCTCTTCGAGCACCCACATGCCGATGGGGAGGATCAGCCCCGTCTCCTCGGCCAGCGGGATGAAGTCGTCCGGCTGGATCATCCCCTCCATCGGGTGGTCCCACCGCGCCAGCGCCTCGAAGCCCGCGATCCGCCCGGAGACCAGCGCCACGATCGGCTGGTAGTGCACGCGCAGCTCGCCGCGCTCCAGGGCGCGGCGCAGGTCGGTCTCCATCCGCAGCCGCGCCATGGCCTGCGCGTGCATGTCGCGGTCGAACACCTCGTACTGCCCCTGGCGCGCGTCGCGCGAGCGGTAGAGCGCGATGGCCGCGTCGCGCAGCACGTCTTCGGCGCGCTCGTAGCCGGTGTAGCTGAGCGCGATCCCCACGCTGGCGCCGGGGAACACCTCCGTCCCCTGCACCGCGACGGCGCGCGAGAGCTGCTCCTGCAGGCACGCCGCCACCCGGCTGGGCTCCGCGATCCCGTCGATCTCGTCGAGCAGCACCGCGAACTCGTCGCGCGCCACGTGCGCCAGCAGCGCGTCGGGGCGCACGCACTCGCGCAGCCGCGCGGCCACGGCGGCCAGCAGCTCGTCGGCGGCCACGCGCCCCAGGCTGTCGCTCACCAGCTGCAGCCGGTCGAGCGCGACCGCGATCACCGCGAAGTCGGCCTCGCCGCGGCGCTCGCGCTCCACCGCCATCTCCACCCGGTGCGCGAAGAGCCCGCGGTTGGGGAGCCCGGTCACCGGCTCGTAGAAGGCGCTGCGCAGCAGCTGCCGCTCCAGCTCGCGGCGCTCGGTCACGTCTTCGCAGCAGGTCACCAGCCCCACCGGGCGCCCGCGCGAGTCCTTCACCACGTCGGAGCGCAGCAGCACGGGGAAGAGCGAGCCGTCCTTGCGCACGTTCACCGTCTCGCGGCTCCAGCTCGCCGCCTCCTGCATGGCCTCCGGGTGCATCGGCCGCGCGTTCTCGGGCGGGGCGAAGACGCGGGCGTGCACCCCGCGCAGCTCCTCCACCTCGTAGCCGTGCATGCGCGCCTCGGCGGGGTTGGAGTAGAGGATGCGCCCGGAGGGGTCGGTGATGGTGACGCCGATCTGCATCGTCTCCACCGCCTTCTCCAACATGCGCAGCGAGAGCCGCCCCCGCGCCGCGCCGATGGCCCCCACGAACCCGGCCGCCGCGCCCGTGGCCGCGTGGCGCTCCAGCAGCAGCGCGGCCATGTCGGCGAGCTGCGCCAGCACCCGCACCTCGGCGTCGCCCCAGCGGCGGGGGCGCGCGTCGATGGCGCAGAAGGTCCCCAGCACGCGCCCGTCGGCGGTGAGGATGGGGACGCCGGCGTACGCCGCCTCGCCCATCCACAGCTGCGGCTGGGCGCGCACGGCGGGGTGCGCGCGCGCGTCGTCGATCAGCAGCGGCCGCCCCGACGCCGCGGGGAGGCGGCAGAGCGTCTGCGCCAGCGCCGCGCCGCGCCGGGGCCCCCAGGCGTCGCCCTCCGCGGCGCGGGTGCTGAGCGCGCGGCCCTCCATCGGGGTGATGATGGAGAGCGGCACGGAGAGCAGGTGCGCGGCGAAGTCCGGCAGGCTGGCGAGCGCACCGGGCGACGGGTGCTGCGCGTGCAGGATCGAGACGGGCTCGAAGGCCGAAGCGGGCATGCGCTTCCCTGCGGGGAGCGGAATCGGAGGTCCGGTTCCTGGGGACGGAAGCGAGCGCCGTGCCAACTGCCGGGCACGGCGGGAGCAGTGCGGGGATGAATGCGGAGGAAGACGCTCGAAGCTAACCCCGGGTCACACGTTCTGGAACCGTTTTCGGCGAACTGCGCGAAAACGGCCATTCCGTAAGTATCAGATCCTGAAATTCGATTGCTCTGCTCCAAATTTCGCTGAACCGAGGCTTTTACTGAACGTTTCACGCAGAGACGCAGGGGGAACAGAGAGAACCGCACGGGTCTCCGGTGACTCCGCCGGCGTCGGGTGATACGTTGTCTCCGCGGTCTTTCCATCCCCCGCCAACCCCGCCCGACCATGCGCCGACGCCCGCTTGCCGCGCTCCCGCTCCTCGCCTGCGCCCTCGCCGCGTCACGCGCGGTGGGGCAGGGCGCGCTCCCGCTCACCCGCGCGGAGCGCACCGACTTCCGCGAGACCAGCCGCTACGCCGACGTGGTCGCGTTCCTCGACGCGGTGGACCGCGCGTCGCCGCGCATCCACGTCACCACCTTCGGCTACAGCTGGGAGGGGCGTGCGCTGCCGCTGGCGGTGGTGGGCACCGTCCCCGACGCGTCGGCGCGCGCGGTGCGGGCGAGCGGGAAGACGGTGGTCTACCTGCAGGGCGACATCCACGCCGGCGAGGTGGAGGGGAAGGAGGCGCTGCAGGAGATCCTGCGCGAGGTGGCGCAGGGGCGCCACGCGGCCTGGATGCAGTCGCTGGTGCTGCTCGTCGCGCCCATCTTCAACCCCGACGGCAACGAGCGGGTGGCGCTGGGGAACCGCCCCGGGCAGAACGGGCCGATCGGCGGGATGGGGACGCGCGCCAACGCGCAGGGGCTCAACATCAACCGGGACTACAGCAAGCTGGAGACGCCCGAGGCCCGGTCACAGGCGCGGCTGATGAACGAGTACGACCCGCACGTGCTCCTGGACCTGCACACCACCAACGGCACCTACCACGCCTACCAGCTCACCTACGCGCCGCCGCTGAACCCCAACACCGACCCCTCCATCCTCGCCCTGCTGCGCGACGAGTGGCTCCCCGCCGTCACCGCGGGGGTGAAGCGGGACCGCGGGTGGGACTTCTACTACTACGGCAACGTCCCCGCTGCCGAGAGCCCCTGGGCCGCCGGGCCCGGCGCCGAGCGCGGGTGGTACACCTACGACTGGCGGCCGCGCTTCAGCAACCACTACTGGGGGCTGCGCAACCGCTTCGGCATCCTCAGCGAGACCTACTCGTACCTCACCTTCCGCGAGCGCATCGAGGTGCAGAAGCGCTTCGTGGAAGAGGTGCTGGACTGGGCCGCCGCCAACGCCGCGCGCATCCGCGCCGCCACCGCGGCGGCCGACCGGCGCGACCTGCGCGGCACCGAGCTCGCCGTGACCTCGCGGCTGCGGCGCACCGGCCCCTCCACCATCCTGATGGGCGAGGTGACGGAGGAGCGGAACCCCTACACCGGCGACGCGATGGAACGGCGGAAGGACGTGGTGCGCCCCGAGCGGATGCCGGAGTTCATCTGGTACGACGCGGCCGTGACGGAGCGCGTCCCCGCCGCCTGGCTCGTTCCCGACAGCATGGGCGACGTGGCCGACCGGCTGCGCGCCCACGGCGTGCGCGTCGAGCCCCTCGCGCGGCTCCCCGCCACGGTCGAGGCGTTCCGCATCGACTCCGCCACCACCGCGCGCGGCGAGCTGGAGGGGCACCACGA
>C688J35102_120990000_pt1 | contig 18299 bp, 17 predicted proteins | sample HopSoiMetagenom2_FD_35102 | JGI IMG/M metagenome (IMG submission 35102)
CATCATCTTCGCAGGATCGAGAAATTTCACCGTAGGCAAAAGAGCCACGAGATAATTTTTTATAAATGGAAGGTGGGTGCTGGATAAAGTAATAACGTCTAGTCTTTCGTCAAGGTCTTCCCCCACTATCTGCAAGAGTGTCTTAAATGTCATCTTCTCATTTGTTAGGTATGTTCCATTTTCAACTAGCTGAACCGCTGCTGAAGCATTAATCCTAGTAATAAAGATGTTCTGTGGAACTTCTTTACGAATTAAGGATTCCAATTCGTTACTTTGCAGAGCTCCTCCAGTTGTCATGATACCGATATGCTTTTTCTTTGTTAACGTACAGGCTTGTCTCAATTGAGGTTTTACGCCCATGATTGAGAGACCTGTTTTTTTCCTAACCTCGTCTAATATTTGAATCGAGGGCGTATTTGAGGCTATAATAACCAGTTTGGGTCTGTATCGACGAAGATAATCAATTGTCCGAAGCACAATGTCCAGTAGATCATTACGTGATTTGTCACCATACGGAAAGTTAGACTTGTCTGCCAAATAAAGCAGATTCTCACCAGGAATTGTCTTCCTCAGCTCCTTTATTATCGAGAGAGAGCCTACACCTGAATCAAAGACAGCAATAGGATTATTTAGCAACGTTGCTGTTAAACGATTTTTGCGTACATATAGTTATCCCAGACCTCATTCAATTGTTGTGATTTTCCTCTGCTTTACACAAGAAATAGTACTGGGTTATGCACTACACGGATTATAGAAGTCGATATTAAAAGTTAGGGCAGCGAATTAAAACTGGCCAGTGCTTAAAGTTTAAACTTCAGCCTATCCCTGAACCAAATATACACCGGAACCAATGAATGCTTAAACGGAACAAAACTCTGATCTCTTCTATTAAAACCTACCATCACTATTCTGTTCATAAGATCTCCCCTCAGCTCATTTAGTAATTCCGATTCCTTTAATGGTCCAAATACCTGAAAAAAGTATTCCTGTCTATGGAATGAAATATGCCGCGCAAAGGAATCAGTTAAGACAGTCGGATCGTTCCAGATTTGAGGTTTGGAGGTGTGCTGTTCTTGCACTATCTGTAATTCCCTTCTTATATATTTACTCTTGATAAATTCTGTATTGAACCTTGCTTTTGAATTGTTATAATATTCAATTTCTTTAGTAATATTTGCTACGGTACGCTCAACCAGATCGAATGTCTCATTTACTTCAGTCTCCGTCTTAACTCTGTGATCTCTGCCATAGACAAACAGCAGACACATTAATTCATTTTCTTTGATGTAGGGAAAATCTCGGCCTCCGGTTATAAAATCCCTAATTCGAATTGAAACGTCTTCTGGAAGGATCAAATTCATGTAGGAATCGCTTATAATGCTCATGAGCAATAATACAATTCACATTACCAACACGTTTATAGATTATGAAGGTATCACCTGAGTCTGAAAAATACATATGGTAAGCTTAGATCCTGCTAGAACTATCTATCTGATTGTTCACGGCCAGAAGCAGCTGGAAGATAAAGTTAGAGAAAAACTGGTATCGAACGGTTTTAAATCTGAGCGTATGCAACTAGCTAGTCTCGACAAAGCTGGAGAACCTGGAGAGTATGTAGCCATGGTTTGGCCCCCTATATCTCCACGTGAGATAGTAGTGAGCGAAATAACGGGTAAAAACGATGGCAAAAATCAATCAGGAATGGGAGCTTGGACCTCAATTGAAAGAAAAGGCATCCAACGAATAGTACTATAAAATTTGCAAATCATACATCTTCTTGTTTTGGCTTGGGGGGTGATAACTCTCAAATTCTTATACATTGAATTAAGATTCTTATATAGGCTAAAATATCAAAATTCTTGTTGGTAACTTGATATGAGTAAGATTAGTATGCCCGCCAAGATCTTCGGGACAGTACTATCCCACGGTATAAGAGGTAGAATGCTTTCGAAAGGCGAATTACAAACTCTTGCTGAATCCAGAGATATCGACGAGTTAGTTACCAGAATAAAGAACACTGTTTACTTGGACGCATTTGCAAAATTGGTTAAGCCATATACAGCAGAAAAAATCGAGGGAGCCCTCAGAGAGTATTTAGTAAACAGCCATGCCAAAATGGTTAATATTACAGGCGGATCAGGAATTCTGAATGCATATTTTGTCAAATATGTTATTTGGAATTTAAAGATAGTTTTGAAAGGAAAGGCCCTGGGAAAGTCCTACGAGGAATTATTGCCTAAGGTGAACCTCCGCGCTGAAGAGCTCGTTGGAAGAAGGGATATTATTGTGAAGGCCTTGGTTGCTAAGAGTCTGGATGAGGCAATAGCTGCTACTGCAGGCAGCGAATTCCATGAAGACGCATCTAAAGCTGCAGTAGCATATAAAGAAAAAGGTGATTTGAGATTATTTGATATTTATCTGGACCATGTCTTTTACCACGACTTGGGCAGGGCAATGAATGCAGAATCACAATCTATAGATGCAAAAAAAATTGCCTCAGTTGATATAGATTCTTATAATATACTCGCAATCCTACGAGGCAAATTTTGGGGTCTGAGTTCAACAGCTATAAGCGAACTAATAGTGACTACAACACCGAAAGTCCCAAATGATCTCCTTCAGAAGATGATAAACATTGAAAAGATTACCGAGGCAGCAGGAGAACTTGCCAATACCGTCTATAAAGATATCATCCCGCAAAATGCTGTAAATGATATCGAATTTATTTTGCAGCTTGAAACAAACTTCGAAGGACTGAGCGTTCGTAGTGTATTGGGAGCATTTCGCTCTATGTTTAGTGTAGGTATTATGGTTGCTGCTATAAAGCTAATGATAATAGAGGTTAGAAATTTATCTGCCATAGCAGCAGGGATTGAGCAGATGGTACCTCCTGAAACAATTCTTACTAGACTAATCAAACCTGAATAGCAGACTTAGCATTATCTTCGGCTATTTACTCGGGAAGTCTTTCGTGTGGTTGCTTCACTCTATTTACAATAATATATAGTCCAAATAGAGATAGAGGTAACATTATTACATTAATTTGTCACAAATATAGGCTTACTTAAAATGACTTGAGTTTAGTTTCACACAATAATTTACTCTATCGAAAATCAATAAAATAATATATACTGGTCGAACTGTTTCAGGAAGCTACTGAGGGTGGCTGCCTAATATCCCTATCTAAATGGAACACATTGCCGTATACTAATATTCACTCTACCTGCGTACTAGAGAAAACAAGAATGGACTGGAGATGATTCCCCTTATGAATTTATTCTCACGCTTGTAGTTGTCAAAATACTAACCATTTTCCAGATAGATATTATAACAGCTTATGAATTTTCTACTGCCAAAAATGTAATAATTCCAACAATGCTACGGCTGGTTCGCATCTGGTCGTAAACTTTCATCCAATAATCGATCATTTATCTGTTACAATATAGGAGAACATGAATTGCTGACTAACAAACGTCATTCTGTTTGTCATCGACTACAACCAAATTTTTGCTAACGAAAAATTCAGCAATATTTATGAACCGTACTGAGTATATGTTTACGATATCTGCCTTTACGAGACCATTATTTTCTAGCCTCGTCCATTAAAAAAATACTTTGCATCTAATTTACATGTAATATAAAAAATGTGAAATGATGTTTAGGATACCTAACTGTTTTTACCTATTTTTTAGTCATTCGGAGCACGTCTACTTGGCCACTGTGAAGCCAATCTTTCAACTCTTCATGGCTGGGCTTCGCGTCGTGTTTTCCAGCCAAATGGAGATGTAGGAGAACATAGTTAACTTGATTTAGCAACGGCTTGTTCTGTTCGTCGCCTTTTCGGCTTTTGGTCTTGAGATCGTCTGGCACCGTGGCCCACCAGTCATTAAAACTCCTTTTCCCAACATTTTTTGGTTGCTGACCGAATCCTTTTGGTAATGTCATAGTAAACCAATATTAAAATGCGATGCTTTTTAAGCGTTTGTGTTATCTGATGTTCTATTCATTTATTAATAGAACAACCTGATGAAGTCGTTTCTAGAGAATTTAACAGTTTAATTTTAGTATCTGTTACAATTTTTCAAGAATCTTTAAACGAAATGCAGTGGGATTGTCAACCCTATTCCGAATTCACAGCGCATACAGTTAGTAACTTTTTGGGATAACTGAACCCATATGTGACACTTATTCCGATAATTGATTATTCTTCTTTCACTTCGCATTCTTACAAGCCTGTGGTATCTTTTATTTGCTTAACGTGTTAGAAATCGAAACATTAAGTTGTCAGCAGGAATATCGATAACGATGGATATTGGATCTGCTTTAATTTTAGACATGCTACCACGCATTTCACATATCTATCGCATTATTATCGTGAGATATTAGCCGTTTAGAAATTTTGAATCCAAAGCCCATAGTAGTAAGAAAGACTAAAACGCCTATTATCATAGTCGTTACGATATTTGTCTTTACTATGTAATGAAGCAGCAGCGTTAGAGCTATGGCTGGAACCGTAATAATCATTGCCAGGACCGTGGACAATGCAAATAGTTTTGCTGTACTCATTTTTACAGCTCGAGAGTCATCATTCAAGATTGATTGCATCCACTTTATATACTGAAAATGAAGTGCAATTACTTTCTATAGTTTTGAAGAACCAAATTCGCTGGGGTAGTCTTATTACTGCGTTATACCTAACTTTTCCATCCTGTCCCGCTGTCGTAAGATATTTTCGCTATAGTAATTCATTAGTTTAACGTATCTCAACCTGTCCCCCATCGTTTTAGCCCGTTCCAATTTTCTTGCATGTGAACGAAATATACTCAGGTCACACATACAAAAGCCAGTAATTGGCAGATATATGGTTCTGGATACTTGATGCTTCTTGTGATCAGCATAAACGATAGCCAATCTGGTTATAAGCATGGTCATTAAGATACCTCCGATAACACAATAAAGATAGGGAAAAATGGTAATTCCACTGAATGGATTACCATGAACAAAAAGGTGATATAACAAGAGGGGCATAAAAATAGAACACAATACACCTACAGAACTCATTGCCGCAGATAGTTCAGATATCTTATCATAAACAGCTACATCTCTTTCAAACCTATTTAGCATATCAATATTTTTGTCATTCAGTATCTCCTCTTGTAAGGTAGGAAGCATTATATTAATAACTAATGACTATTAAATAAAATTAACTAAAATTTAATGAATTTTATTAGCCAGGTACAATTTTTCGTGTTTTTCATTGGCAATTTTATAGAGGTAGTTTTTTTTACAATATTTAAACGTCTTTTGAAAGTTTATAATATTTCGACAGAAATTGTCCCAGAATTTAGAATCAGCAATATAATTTGTTTATGTCATAATTTTATTCAATTATGATAATATAAAGGATAAGAATTATTAGGTTAATCTTATTATGTCCTAAACGACCTTGTATTATTAGAACCTATTTGGGTAGATCTAGACTCGTTTTCTCTAATAAATATGAAAATATTACTCCAGAAGTACTGAGCAATTCGTTGTGGGTTAGTACCGCTCTGGCATTGATTTTGACGCTGCCTTCGTTAGGACTATTTATAGTCTGTTATCAACTTACATCTAATATACTGATAGGTTCGACAATAGGGTTTGGTTTTCATTTTTTCTTATTCTCGATCTCCGGTAAAATATCTGCATCCTTGATGTCCTTTATCAATGACTAAAAGGATGCTGCATAATAATAACAGAATTCTCATATATCGCAATTTATGTTGGCTTTGATAGGAAATAATCATAATCTAACAAGAAGGACTTGAAAATATACCCAATTGGGTAACCAAACTAATTCACAGCTTTTCTAAAGCCATGCGTGAAATCTGGATCATAAACTTTTGAAAATTCATATGTCCTAGGAGCAAGGGCTCCTCCAACGATCAAGACTGCAGTTTTTGTTATTTTAGCCTCCTTTGTTTTTGATACTATATTGCCTAGTTCACCTCTTATTATTTTTTGATCTTTCCAAGTCGCCCTGAATACAACTGCAGCAGGGGTCTCTAAGTTATAGGTTCCTCCTTTTAGTAGCTCATTTACAACCTCCGATATCAAATGTATGCTCAGGTAAAAAGCAATAGTTGCTCCATGTCTTCCAAGTTCACTAATACTCTCGCGATGTGGCACAGGAGTTCTCAACTCTGCCCTAGTAATTATGATTGTTTGTGTAATTCCAGGAACGGTAAGTTCGGTGTTCAGTTCCGAGGCCGCTGCAAGGAGAGCAGTAATCCCTGGAACTACTTTACATTGTATTTGATCCCTCTCAAGTTTATCGATCTGTTCCCTTATGGTGCTAAATATTGCTGGATCACCGTCATGGAATCGTATAGCTAGCTTGCCTTTTTTAGTCGAATCTCTAAGAATTTCGTAAATTCTTTCTCTATCGATCAAAGCGGCGTCAATGAGTTCAGCGTCCTTTTTTGCATATTTTAGAACTTCAGGATTTAAAAGCGAACCGGAATAGACTATCACATCTGCAGTTTCTACCAACAATTTAGCTCTCAATGTAATAAGATCAGGATCGCCGGGTCCTGATCCAACAAAATAAACTGTCCCAGGATCAATCATTTCTTTTCTTCGCCACCATCACCGAAAAATATTTCTGGGTGGTACCTTTTGATTTTCGCAGGTCTTCAAGCCTATTCAATAACATAACTTCTCCATCCGATGATAAATCCTGTGCTATGGCAATAATGGAATCTTCTTTAAAACCAGCATCAGATAACATCTCAATCACACTATCGAAGTAACGACCATCCTTAAGGAATACTAGAGTGTCACAGGATTCAGCAGCTTTTTTGACTTTACTCAGATCATAGCACGCCGGAATGATTCCAACTGTCTGATCTCCTTCAGCAAGGCTTAACTTTGCCTTTGCTGCAAAAGCAAAAAAAGAAGTGATACCAGGGACGATGTTTATTTCTATTTCTGGATACGTTTTCTCTAATTCTCTTTGAATATAGATCCACGTGCTATAAAGTGCAGGGTCTCCAATTGTCAAATACGCCACTCTTTTGCCGGATATAACAGCATTTACTATTTTTTCAGTATTGTTCTTCCAATGATCCCTTAGCAAGTCAAAATCTTTTAGCATTGGGAAAGTTAGAGTAACAATCTCGGTAGATTTCATTATATATTTTTTTACTACACTTAACGCTATACTGGGCTTTCCCTCCCTTGCTGTGGGTGTAAAAATTACATCTGCATTTTTTATTAACTCAATAGCTCTAAGAGTAAGCAAATCTGGATCACCCGGACCACATCCGACGCAGAATAGTTTCATCTGATTGAATTTAAAAAGCTGAGTTATTTAAACCAAAAACATTTTTTTGCTCCCTAGTCAGCTTCGAGTAGCTGAAAGAATTAGAACAGGATTTCTTGCAATCATCATTGTCCCTTTAGTTACCTTTTTTGCTTTGGCAATTATAACTTGAGTTACATCAACCTCCTGTAAGTCTGACCTCCCAAATGCATTTAACGCTTTATACATTGTTTCAAGTAAGATGGTGTCGACAACTATTCTTCCACCGATTTTTAGTCTTTCTATTGCCATTTCAATGATTTGTTCGGTGTTCCCCCATGTCCCACCTACAACCACCGCATCTACTTTAGGGAGGGAACGCAGTATACTTTCAGCCTTGGACAGGACCACGTTAGAATTTAGCCCAAATTTCTCAAGATTTCTCTTGGTCAATTCTACGGCTCTTTGGTCGAAATCGATACTGTATATGTTATCCCCCTTTGTCTGAATGCAGAGCTCGACGGTTATGCTTCCACTACCACAGCCAATATCAATCGCAGTAAATCCATGTTTTAGACGAAGTTTGCTGATGACAAGTGATCTTATGTCCTCTTTTGTTATAGGGACCAATTCATCCCTTTCAAATAGCTCATCAGGAATACCTGGAGTCGAGAATTCCCATGACATAGCACATTCTCATGTCATATGCATATATTTTAACGTGCGAGCCCCTGATGAAGACCAGTGTATACAAATATCATGAACATTAGTAACAGAAAGATGAATGGAAAGATCCCATTTGTAGCAAGCTTTCGTCTATCGCTTCTAGGTACACCCACTGCTAATCGTTTACTAATCATATAAGTTATGATGTAGAAAAAAATTGCTATCATAACAGCTATTCCTACTGCATTACCCTGGCTTGTGCCGGGAACGATTATGAATCCGGTGATTATGCCTGCTATCAACCCTACGATTGCCCTCATATAAAATACTTGATCAAGCGGATCCAATTAGATTACTTGTCTGGTTAATTTCACTCGGTTTAATTCCTTGCGGTCCCATCATGACTAAAAGCATAGGACAGATATGTATACGTCATTTTAATTAATATTTGTGATAGGTTTGTAATATATAAGATGGAATTATCGGGACTTGAGCTTCGATATATAGTCAACCAGATAAATATGACTTTAAAATCCGGATATTATGTAAGTTCTATAAACTCAGTTACAAAAAACTCGTTTCTCTTTAGATTACACCATCCCACAGAAAAAGAAATCATTCTAATGATTTCGACACAGGGAATATGGCTTACAAAGCTCAAATTCAAGTCCCTTGAGGAAAGTACATTACTAGACACATTTAGGAGAGAACTTGAAAGATCCAAGGTAGAGTCAGTTGAACAGATTGATAATGAACGGATTGTTATTATCAAATTTAGTAGTTTAGAGGGTAAACAGGATATTCTAGTCTTGGAATTTTTTAGGGATGGAAATTTAATTCTTTGCGATAAAGACTTTCAAATAATCTCGATTTTGAATCGTGTAGAAGTGCGACACAGAATACTAAAGATTGGTTTGCGGTATTCTCCTCCCCCATCGCGAGGGACAGATGTATTTAATATTAATCCAGAGTTATTCAAGTCTCTCAGAAACGAGGCTGCCCAAGACTTGGAAGTATCGAGATGGATAGGAAGAACTATGTCTCTACCCAAAAAATTTGTGGAGGAAATTGTTCATTCGGCCAACGTGGAGGGGAAAAAGCTAGCTGATATATCTGACGCAGATTTGTCGAATATATATACAAGTTTGAACGAGCTGGTTGTGAGTGTAAGTACGGGTACAAATCATACACCTGTCATAATTTCAGATAAGGCGGGAAGATATTTGGAAGCTCTGCCCATATGCCCGAATGATATCGACAGTGTCTATGCTGAAGGACTATCTGTAAAGAAGGTTCCTTGGTACATGGAAGCACTTGATATAGTACTTAGTAACAACATTATCAGTACAGGGAAAAATACTCAAACAGGCGATATTGATAAGCAGATTGCCGCCTTAAAACATGACATAGCTGAACAGGAGAAGGCCAAAGACCTAGTCATTTTGAAAGCTACAGAAATTAGGACATTGGCTGCTGCATTGATGACTTATTCGTACCACCAGCCAATTGAGACCAACCACTCAGAATCTCTAGGAACATTGCTGGCTTCTATGTCTGCTTCAATCGTTAGTTCAAAGGGAAAAAAGTATGTGAAAGTGGCTGATGAACTTGTGCTACTTGAGCCTAACGTAGCAAAAACGGCTTCATCCCTTTTTGCTAGAGCAAAGGAAATGGAACGTGGAGGGTCTTCGATAGAAGAGGCTAAGGACAAACTTCAGCTCAACATTCACAAATTAAGCAATCAGGCTGATTCCATACACAAAAAGCACACTTTCGTTAAACAGCAGAGAGAAAAGGAATGGTATGAGCGATACCGTTGGTTCATTACAAGTGATGGGTTCCTTGCTATAGGTGGTAGAGATGCCTCTTCTAACTCGGCTATTATACGCAAGTACCTTACCGAACAAGATCTTGTTTTCCACGCTGAAGTTCACGGTTCACCATTTTTTATTATCAAGAATGGTAGGATTTCCGTTTCACAAACTAGTCTATTAGAGGTTGCTCAGGCCACAGTTTCTTACAGCAGAGCATGGAAAGATGGATTGTCTACTGCAGATTCCTATTGGGTCCTGCCAGGGCAAATAAGAAAAGGAGCTCCTTCAGGGCAGTACCTACCAAAAGGCTCATTTGTAATTGAAGGAAAGAGGAATTACATGAAAGGCAATGAAATCCGGCTTGCAGCCGGCGTTATGGTTGTAAATAATCAATATTCATTTGTATGTGGACCTGTAAATGCCATAAAGGAAAAATCGGTCCTTTACTGTATCATGCTTCCCGGAGGATACGACCCAATGGAGATTACAAAGAAACTAAAAAATGAGCTTTACCGCGCCAGTAAGGAGGCCAAATATACTAATCAAAACGAGGCAGAAGAGCTTTCCTCATACGTAAAGGCGATTTCTTATGACGAGATAATCACGATGCTCCCAGCCGGCAAGTCGAAAATTTCTCAAACAATTAAAGGGGAGGCTAAGCTACGGGCGGTGCCTGATTTATCAATTGTTAAGCAAGAGATTGGACTAGATCAGGAAAGTAATTAAAGCGATAATCATAATTCACTATCGTGGTAAAGAAACCCACTGAGCGACATAGAGATGCAAATATGATAACCCGTGTGCTTGTCCGAGATATTATGAATAGTCCTGTAGTCTCAGCCTCTGCTGAGACAACAATTAATGATCTTGCCATAAAAATGAAAGATGAGCGGGTTGGTAGCATTGTGGTCACTGATAGGAATGGTGAGCCAGATGGCATTGTCACGGATTGGGACATAGTTTCAAACGCAGTGATTAAGGACGTGAGACCAAGTTCGATTAAAGCCAAAGATGTGATGCAGAAATTGTACACTATTGAAGGAGAGGATGGAGTTACTGAGGCCGCTAGAGTGCTTCGTCAAAATAGAATTAAGAGATTGGGCGTAGTTTACAAGGGTAGATTAGTTGGAATCATTTCCGCATCTGATGTTATTGCTGTTACACCAGATTTGGTAGACGTAATTTCTGAGAAAGCCGCCATTATTAGAGGCGAAATTGGTCGTTCGGCAAATGATATATCAGGATACTGTGATGAATGCGGTGAATGGTCTGATCTCTTACAGTATCAGGAAGGAACTTTTACATGTGAAGAATGTAGAGCTGAAACACCCATCTAAAATTAAGCTGACCTTTTTTGCCGATGCTATGCTCGGCAGTTTGGCCCGCAAATTGCGCGTGCTCGGCTTTGATACATTGTATATTCGCGATATTAGTGATGATGAGATTTTGGACATAGCCACCAAACACGATAGAGTCATACTTACTTGTGATAAAGAACTATTCAAAAGAATTCTTAAAGTCGGAGGATACGGCGCCCTACTAGACGGGAGCACTGATGTAGATAACATCATCTACATATTTGTAAAATACGGTATTAAAGCAGTAGATTTGGATACTAACTGCTCTCGTTGCGTTTCATGCAATGGATTTTTGGAACCCAAGAGGACTAGAGAAATAGAAAGCAATTCAATACCACCTCGGATAAGAAGGCAATACAAAGAGATTTTCCAATGCACGTGTTGTAACAAGCGCTTTTGGAGAGGTAGTCATTTTCAGCAGCTAAAAAAGATGGCAAAGCTGATTGAGGCAAGACTAGATAGCGCAGTGTAGCGCAAGACCGAATGTGGTTTATCATAAGGTAACCGAGAAGGCAAAATCTACTATTTTTGATAACATTAGATAATTAATAAATGATCTTTAGTAATTTAAAATACTAGAGCGAGGCGATGCTTTTAGTTATTATTAAGCTGATTATTGTATCAAAAGATTAAAATCACGTATTTTTGCGAAAAACAGTTAATATGAGTTCAAATTCAGCTCTTGAACGGACTGTAAATAAAGTTTTATCCCAGAAGGAGTCAGATTTGATTACACAGATTGACTCGGCTTACCATGAATCAATGAATAATCTAGAATCATCTAGGGCATCGATAGAATCCGATTACGAGAAGATTATTGATGCAGCCAAGAAGCAAGGAGATAATTTGAAGAGACAGATAATTGGTTCGACTAGATTGAATGCGAGAAACAAGCAATTATTATTAGTCGAGGCTGCGGTTAACGAAGTGTTCGAAAAGGCAAAAGTAGCATTGCGTTCTGTAGGAAAGGATGAAAATTACAAGCAATTAATGAATAAATTACTCGACGAGGGTTTGTCGGCTATAGGAAAAGATGACGTGATTGTTGAATGCAGCAAGAGTGATACAGAATTGGTCAAAAAATTGACTGCCTTCTCCGATAGACAGAAAAAAATAAAATTGACATTAAGTGAAAAACCGGTAGATGTTATTGGTGGGGTACGTGTCAGATCAGCTGATCTTTCGCTGACCTACGATGGAACATTGGATTCTAGAATCGAAAGACTCAAACCTTTAATAAGGAAAAGTATTGTCCAGATGCTAAGAGGAGAGGGTTAAGATTATGGTTGCCAGAGGCAGTATTGTTTGGGTCAGCGGTCCAGCCGTTAAGGCAGATGGTATGTCTTCGACTAAGATGTATGAGACCGTCGAAGTAGGAGAATCAAAACTAATCGGTGAAGTAATTAGATTAACAGGAGACGTTGGATTTGTGCAAGTTTATGAATCTACGTCTGGATTAAAGCCTGGCGAACCAGTGGTAGGTACTGGTCAACCGCTATCCGTTCTTTTGGGACCAGGAGTTATTGGTAGAATTTATGACGGGATTCAACGGCCACTTGTCGAAATGGCCCAAAAGACGGGAGATTTCATCGGAAGAGGGATTGCGACCACCCCCGTCGATATGAAGAAAAAATACAAATTCTTTCCGCAGGCAAAGAATGGGGAAACGGTACAACCGGGTTCTATTCTCGGGACCGTGCAGGAAACGCCGTTACTGACTCACAGTATCTTAGTTCCTCCAAATCATCAGGGAGGAACGATACGTGATATGGCAAGTGAGGGAGATTATGATATAAATCAAGTTATAGCGAATACTGACAGAAGTGGGTACAAGACAGAGTTGAGGATGTATCACAGATGGCCTGTCAGAAGGCCCCGACCTTACGCTGAGAGATATGACCCATCGGTACCACTTATCACCGGACAACGTATTATTGATACTTACTTTCCCATTGCAAAGGGAGGGACAGGAGCTATCCCTGGTGGGTTTGGAACAGGCAAGACCGTTACATTACATCAAATCGCCAAGTGGGCCGATTCAAAAGTTGTAGTTTACATAGGCTGCGGAGAAAGAGGTAACGAAATGACTGAAGTACTTGTAGAATTTCCTCATTTAATTGATCCGCGGTCAGGCAGACCACTAATGGAGAGAACCGTGCTTGTTGCGAATACGAGTAACATGCCTGTTGCCGCTAGGGAAGCATCTATCTATACTGGTGTAACTATTGCAGAGTACTATCGTGATATGGGATTTGATGTTGTCCTTGTTGCCGACTCTACAAGTAGGTGGGCAGAAGCATTAAGGGAGATGTCCGGCCGACTTGAGGAAATGCCAGCCGAAGAAGGATATCCATCATATCTGGCTTCAAGACTTGCAGAGTTTTATGAAAGAGCTGGTCGTGTAAGGGCCTTAGGCTCTCCTGAGAGAGCAGGATCAGTCACGATAGTAGGCGCTGTGTCACCTTCTGGAGCAGATTTTACTGAACCGGTAACAACCCACACCATTAGATTCATCAAGACGTTTTGGGCGCTGGACACGAGGCTAGCTTACTCTAGACACTATCCATCTATCAATTGGATGCAGTCCTACTCGGGATATTTAGAAGATGTATCGAAGTGGTGGAGGCAAAATGTTAGCGCAGACTGGTATGAACTTAGGGCCCAATCTTATGAAATTTTGCAAAGGGAGGACACATTAAAAGAGATAGTTCGACTACTTGGACCAGAAGCCCTTCCGGACGAAGAAAAACTAATCCTGGAACTCGCCAGAATGATCAAAATCGGGATACTGCAACAAAACTCCTTCGATAATGTTGACACCTATTGCAGCCCTGAAAAGCAATTGAAATTAGTACGACTAATGATTAAATTCTATAAGGAATCTCAAAAGGCTCTTAGAGAAGGTATTCCTTTGACTGATATACGGGCTTTACCAATCATCACTACTCTTTTAAAGGCTAAATTTGAAATACCTGACGATCAGGTCTCAAAGCTCGATACTCTGGATAATAGACTGTCTGAGGAGTTTCACGGTATTTCACGAGAGGAGGCGAAGGTAGTTGTCTGAAACTGTAGGAATAGAGTATACCAAAGTTGCAGAGATTAAGGGCCCACTTATGGTAATTGATGATATTACAAAAGCCTCTTTTGATGAGCTTGTCGAAATCGAATCAGCCGACGGAGAGCGACGATTGGGTAGAGTCCTGGAAGTTGGATTTGGCAAGGCCGTTGTTCAAGTATTTGAAGGTACTACAGGCCTTGCAATTTCGGGAACCAAGGCAAAATTCCTCGGAAAGACCATGACCATGCCTGTTTCCCAAGAGTTGCTAGGAAGGGTTTTTGACGGTCTAGGTAGGCCAAATGATTCATTGCCTGAACCTGTTGCAGATAGGTTCATAGATGTTAATGGGGAGCCTATGAATCCGGAAAGAAGAGAATATCCCACGTCATTCATTCAAACCGGTGTGTCGGTAATCGATGGAATGCTCACATTGGTAAGAGGACAAAAACTGCCGATATTCTCTGGCTCCGGGATGCCGCACAATATATTGGCTGCTCAGATTGCGCGCCAGGCCACTGTTGTGGGAACTAAGGAAGATTTTGCAGTAGTATTTGCGGCTATTGGAGTGCAGTACTCTGAGGCTCAGTATTTCAAGCGGAGTCTAGAAGAGTCAGGGGCCTTACGTCGTAGCGTTCTATTTCTTAACTTGGCGGATGATCCTGCGATCGAGAGAATCATCACGCCTAGGGTGGCCCTAACTGTGGCCGAATATCTTGCATTTGATTTGGGGATGCATGTTCTAGCTATTTTGACTGACATGACTAACTATGCTGAAGCCTTACGAGAGATTAGTGCTGCTAGGGAAGAAGTACCTGGTAGAAAAGGCTATCCAGGATACCTCTATACAGATCTGGCTAATAATTACGAACGTGCAGGAAGAATAAAGGGAAAGAATGGCAGCGTGACTCAGGTTCCTATCTTGTCAATGCCAGCTGATGACATTACTCATCCAATACCGGATCTAACTGGTTATATTACAGAGGGTCAAATTGTTCTTGGTAGAGATTTATTTAGAAAAGGGATCTATCCATCAGTAAACGTGCTCATGTCCTTGTCAAGACTGATGAAGGATGGTGTAGGGGAAGGGAAGACTAGAGGGGATCATATGGAAGTTGGAAATCAGTTGTACGATGCCTATTCGAGAGCTCAGGAAGTAAGAGCCCTCGCAGAAATTGTAGGTAAAGCTGGTTTGACTGGTGTTGATCTCAAATATCTTGAGGCAGGTGATTTATTTGAAAGTCACTTTTTAAAACAAAATCATGACGAGAATAGGACATTAGAAGAGACTATGAGCAGGGCATGGGATGTCCTCTCCTCCCTGCCAGAAGGTGAACTAACTAAAATAAAAGAAAAGAATGTTAGGCAATACTATAAGGGGAAGCCATAATATCTAATGTCCTTCGGAGGCCGAGTTGTAGCCACAAAGATAGAGCTGATTAAGATCAGACGTTCGCTGCATGTGGGAAAAATGGTTCACAAAATATTGGATGATAAACGAGAGGTACTTCTAAAAAAGATTGATGAAATGATCGAGGAAGCAAACAAGGCTAGAAGCGATATTTGGAGACCACTTGGCCAAATTTACACTTCAGTCTATGATTCGTACATGTCATTGGGCACAACTACTCTGGAATCAATCGCCGATTCCACGCCTAGCGTGATGGAGGTAGACGTTAACGTGAGAAGGATTGTAGACGTAAAAATACCAACTCTTCAGGTAAAGACCAGGGAAGGTGGTCAGGAGCTGTCATACGGGTTTATTGAAACGAACTCTTCAGTAGACAAGGCGGCCAAGCTGATTAAAAATATCCTTCCGAAAATATGCAAAGCTGCCGAGTATGAGAATGCGATCTTTAGCCTAGCTAAAGAGTTAGAACGGACCCAGAAACTTATCAATGCATTAGAATACGTAATTATCCCTCAATATGAGCACGCAATTTCCTTTATTAGGTCCACATTAGAAGAACGTGAAAGGGAAGAATTTGTGCGTCTAAAGAAGGTAAAAGTCGTCCTGGATAGAAAAAAATCAAGTTCGTACCAAGAATAAAGGTTCCGAGTCAGTAGAATACTAAAATTTTACGGATTATTTTAACTACTATTCGATGTCCTTTTAAAAACTCTTGATCAATTTAGTTATAATTAAATAGGGCATTTGATCTCGAAACCGTATGAATATTAAAACGGACGAGCGTATACTCGTTCCTGTTTTGGCTGTTACAATTAGTCTTACCCTTATGTTTTTGGCAGTACCTGATTTTCCATTGGCCCATGCACAAAAGGCATCGACTGCTGGCGAATCTTCAAAACTTATTGGTGCGGGACTGGCTTTCGGTCTGGCAGGAGCTGGGGCTGGAATAGGTTTGGGATTTGTTGGTGCAGCCGGTTTAGCGGCAATTAGCGATAATCCAAAGATGCAGTCAAGGGTTTTCATCTTCGTAGGCATGGTGGAATCCATCGCAATTTACGGCATTGTAATGATGTTCATCATCCTGGGTCAATAGTATATACGATTCGAAATTTTGGCCAAAAAATAATAATTCAAATGCTTTCGTTATGCATTATGTGACGATCATCGTAGGTAGGGATAACCATTACTATCACCCGAAATTCAAAATGAAAGAGCAAAGAATTTAAAGAGACTACGTTTACAAGCAAGTGTAAAAATGGGCCTGGCCAAACTGATGAAAGCCACCGTAATCTTGCCTAGAGTGGAGACGCAGGAGGTAGTGAGCAAGTTAGCAGAATTAGAATGGTTTCATCCCCTTCCAAACACCTCTGAACATTCTAATACCTTTTTAGATGACTTATTACTAAAGGCTCAAAAAGAATATCAAGATATAGACGAGGTAACAAGAGCACTGAATATCCCATTGGAGACTGGCGTTATGGACACTATGTTCAAGGGAGCGCCAAAGGGAAAAACCGAGTATGTCATAAAGGACATTCAGAATTTCGTAGCAGATTTGGAAGAGAGAGGTATATTGATACTCGATGAGCCAAAAAAGATCTTGGCAGAGCGGAACAAAATAGCAAAGCAGTTAGAAGAGCACAAAAGCATCGAGAGTGCCCTAAAAGTAGCAGCTAATCTGAATCTCAATTTGGCATTATTCAGAGAGTTGAAATATTTTTATGCTGAGATATTCATCGTAGACTCTAAGGACCTCGTCGAAATCGAGAAGAGCCTGGGTGACCTTCAAGTCTTCACAAGCAAATTGTCTGATGATGAATCATCAATTGTAGTCCTAGGGACATCCGAAGATTCAGAAAGAATCGTAAAGGTGCTCAGAGGTTTTGGTATACACCCGATTCAAATACCTGCGAGCGCCACCCAAAATCCGAAAGTCGCCTATTCAGAAGCTCATACTAAAGTAAAGGAACTAGAGGTTAAATCTACTGAAATTGGGAAGAGGATTGAAAAATTAAGAAAATCTAACTTAACTCAACTACTATCATTGCATGAGACGGCAAAAATTGCAAAAGACGTCTTAGAAATAACCAGAAAACCAGGCGGCACAAGAAATTTTGCTTTAATCAGTGGATATATACCAGATAAAATGAAGGGTAAATTTAATAATCTTACGAAAAATTATATTTCAGTTGTTGAGGATGCACATGTTCATAATGTGAATGAAGGTAATCAGGAGCTAGTGTTACCAACATTACTTACTAATAAAAAATACATACGCACATTTGAGGTGATTACAGAAACTCAGGGCACTCCTAGAACAGATGAGGTAGATCCTACGCCAATTATTGCTTTTGTGTGGCCTCTTTTCTTCGGATTAATGTTCGCAGATTTAGGTCATGGATTGCTGCTTTTCGGGCTGGGTATGCTGCTGAAACAGAGAGGTAATGGATCCATTACCACATGGGGCACTCTTATAGCCGCTAGTGGAGCCGCAGCTGCCATTGCTGGCTTGGGTACGGGTGAATTTTTTGGCTTTCATATCGCCGGAATAGCCGTACTTGCACCAATAACATCCCATATTCCATTCATTGGCGTCTTAAATATTTCAGAGCTAACATTTGTACAAGTAGTGAAGATTCTGAAAGTCTCAGTGGCTATAGGAATTGTGCATCTGCTCCTAGCATTCTTTCTTAGGCTTCACAAGGAT
>C688J35102_120989999_pt1 | contig 18270 bp, 16 predicted proteins | sample HopSoiMetagenom2_FD_35102 | JGI IMG/M metagenome (IMG submission 35102)
GCGGCGGCGACGCCGAGCCGGCGGCGGCCGGGAAGCCGGCCGCGAAGACGGGTTCGGCGGGATGACGGCCGACGAGCTGCTCGCGGCCTGGGAGGAGCGCTCGGCGGGGATCGCCGGGCGGCTGGAGGCGGGCGACGCCTCGGACGCGGTGAAGAACGAGATCGTGGCGCTCTTCAAGGAGGCCGAGACCGCGGCGGAGCGGATGACGGCCTTCAAGGAGAGCCTGCGCGAGCTGGTGCAGCGCTACAAGTCGCTCGCGGCCGAGAAGCCGGCGAAGGCCGCGAAGACGCGGTCGCGGGTGTCGGACCACATCGGCAGCTCCACCTACGTGGAGCGCGGCTGGAGCGCCATCGCCTCGGGCGACCCCAAGCGCGCCGTGAAGGAGCTGGAGCGCGCCCTGGAGCTCGCCCCCGACGACGCCCAGGCCGAGACGCTGATGGGGTGGGCGCAGATGCTGCGCGGGCAGTACGACGACGCGCTCTTCACCTACTACAAGGTGCTGGCGAAGAGCCCCGACAACCCGCTGGCCCGGGTGAACCTGGGGTACATCTGCCTGAAGAAGGGGATCTTCGGCGAGGCCATCGAGCACCTGTCGCGCGCCATCCGCCAGGAGCAGGACCGCAAGGCGTCGCTCTACGCCCACTTCTACATGGGGCTGGTGTACCTGGAGCGGGAGATGTACGACGACGCGCGCGCCTTCCTGCGCAAGACGCTGGAGCTGGGGCCGAACCTGCTGGAGGCGTGGTACGAGATGGGGCGCACCTTCTACCTGGAGGGGAACCGCCACGCCGCCGCCGAGGCGTGGCGCCACGGGGTGGAGGCGAACCGCTTCAGCGTGTGGGGCGAGCGCTGCGGCGAGGCGCTCAAGCAGGTCGAGGCCGGGGAGCCGGTGCAGTTCGCGCAGCTCGAGGGCGTGGCCTGAGCTTTTACGGATTTATCTCACGCAGAGGCGCAGAGGCGCAGAGAACCACCGCGGTCCTCTGCGGCTCTGCGGCTCTGCGGCTCTGCGTGAGGTGCTGTTTCAGGTTATCCTTCAGGAATGATGCGCCTCTTCGTCGTGCGGGTCCTTTTCGCCCTGTTCCTTCCGGCCGCGGCTTTCGCGCAGCGCACGGAATCTCTCGTGGCCGGCACCGTACGCGTCGTCTACGTGCCGCGCCAGAGGGCGCTCGCGCGCGACGTGCTCGCGGCTGCGCGGACGCCGATGCGCTTGCCGGGGCTGGGGACGGTCTCCGTGCCCGAGTCGACCACCATCGTGCTGGCGCAGGACGCGAGGGCGTTCGGCGCGGCGACGGGGGGCGGGGCGCCGGAGTGGGCGGGCGGGGTGGCCATCCCCGAGCTGCGGCGGATCGTGCTCCCCACCTATCCCACGCCCCACGCGCCGGAGGAGGACCGCGGCACCATCCTCCGCCACGAGGTCGCGCACCTGGTGCTGAACGAGCGGATGCCGGGGATCGTACCCCGCTGGTTCGACGAGGGATATGCGGAGGTGGCGAGCGGCGCGTGGGACGTGGAGAGCGCGTGGCAGCTCCGCCTGGCCTTCGTGACCGGCGGCACGCCGCCGCTCGACTCGCTCACCCTCGACTGGCCCGGCGGCGAGCGGGAGGCGCGGATGGCGTACCTGCTCTCCGCCACCGCGGTCGACTACCTTCGCCGCCGCGGGGGTGAGCGGGGAATGGAGCTGCTCTTCTCCAACTGGCGCGAGCAGAAGGAGTTCGAGGCAGCGCTGCGCACCACCTTCGGCATCACCTTCGGCCAGTTCGAGGACGAGTGGCGGCGCGACGTGCGCAACCGCTACGGGTGGCTGGCGCTGCTCTCGAACGTGGCGGTGATCTGGCTGGTGGCCGCGGGACTGGTGCTGGCCGCCTGGATCCCGCGCCGCCGCCGCAACCGCCGCAAGCTGGCGGGGATGGACGCCGAGGAGCACATGCTCCCGCCCATCCGCCCCGAGATGGCGGGCGTGGACTATCCGCTGGCCGAGCCGGACGATGAACGTGCGTGAGTGCGTGGGACCCAGCCATCGAAGCGCTACGTGTGCGGCGGATCCGTACGAATCCGCCCAGCTCGCCTGGCGCGCGCACGCATTTCGCCTTTCATTGCTGATCGTGCCACGAGCCAATATCCTTCTCGCCTCGATTTCATAGACCCGGTCGATGGACGGCCGGAATGCGCGTGTGCGTGCGGAGCCTCCCGGTTGCGGCTCCGCGGGAGACGACGTGTGGACACCAGGCAGCTGCTCCGCGACGAGGATGGATCGGGCGCCGCGCGCGCCGACGGGGAAGCCGCCGCGGCACGCGTGCCGCTCCATCCCTCCGCTCCGGAGCCGCGCCGCAACTCGGGACGCACGTGGCTCCTCCAGGCCGCAGGGTGGATCTGCCTGATCGCCGTTGCGGCGCCATGGCTGAGCCGCGCCTTCATTCCGATCGGGAGGGACTTCTCCTCCGACGTCGCCATCCCGGTGCTGATGGTGCGGGCGCGCACCTGGCACGTATTCGACGTGTACTTCTGGGGCCAGGACCGGCTCGGCAGTTGGAACCTCCTGCTGATGCGCGCCGCCTGCCAGGCGTGGGGGTGCGGCTTCTATCTCCAGCAGCTTCACCTGTGCATCACGGTCTGGCTGCTGTGCGGGGTCGCGGTGCTGTTCCGCATCGCGGATGAATGGCGGTTCGCGGCGGCGGGGCTCTTCGCGGCCGTGCTGGTGGGCAACCTCGACTCCCGCACCTTCCTGTTCGATCCCTCGCAGCCCTACACCTGGCAGCTCACCGCGCTGCTGCTCGCCTGGTGGGGGATCCGCAGGCTCGCGGAAGAGCCCGTGGCACCGGGGGCGCGACGGGGGTGGCTGCGCGGCGCCACCGCCTTCGCCGCCTTCCTCGCGCACTGGAGCTCGCCGGTCAGCGGGCCCCTGCTCCTGGTCGTCGCGGCGATCGAGGCGGTGCGCGCGCGGGCGGTCGACGCGGGGACCGGGCGCTCCGTGCCGCGGCGGTGGAGCGAGGGGGCGCTGGCCGTCGCCGCGGCGGTGGCCGGGGAGCTCGTGCTCCGGCTGGCCTATTACTCCCCCTACTTCCGGCAGCCGTTCTACCCCACCCGCATGGAGGTGGACTGGGGACACCTGGGCGGCAACGCGCTGACGGTGCTGGGGAAGCTGGCGGCGTCGGCCTCCTTCCCCCTGCTCCTGGCGGGCACGGCCGGCGCGGGTGCCGCGGCCATCGTGCTCCGGCGGGCGCTCAGCGGACGCACGCCCGCCCCGGAACGGTGGCGGCTGGACGGCGCGGCGCTGGTCCTCACCTCCTGGGCGCTGGCCGCGGCCCAAGTGCCGGTGCTCATCGTGGTGCGCCACGTCCGGATCGGCGAGTTCTACCCCCGCTACTTCACCCTGGTCTACGTGTTCGGTGCCCTGGCGGGGCTGCTCACGCTGGCCTGGGCGGCGGCATTAGTCGGGGCGATGAAGCAGCGGTGGCGCGAGGTGCTGGCGCTGGCCGGGGCCGTGGGGGTGGCCGCCGGGGTGCTGCGCGTGCCGACCGCGAACCGCGGCCCCGACGTGCCGACCCGGGTGGCAAGGCGGCTCGAGGCGCTGGAGCCGGGAGCGCCGCTCCTCGGCGGCTTCTGGACCACGTACGCCTTCTCGGCGCGCCAGCGGCCCGGGACCATGCTCATCCCGGTGCCGTGCGAGGGGAGGACGGTGTACGCGCCGTGGTGGCTGCCGAGCCTGCGCCGCGCGCCGCGCGCGGTGGTGACGCAGACGGACGAGTGTGAGGGTTTCGGCACTCGCGGCTCCCCCGCGCCCTGGATCTACGAGCATGGAACGCTGCTCCGGCTGTCGCAGCCGCACCTGGCCGCGGGTGCCGGGGCCAACTTCTCGCTCTACGCGAACGTCACCGCGCGCGCGCTGCCGCGGACCGCGGTCCCCGCCGACACGACGTGGCCCTACTGCCTTCCCGGCGCGGCGCTGCGGCTCAGCTTTGTCCCGCGCGCACGTGCGCAAGTCATCGTCGCGCGGGCGGTCCGCTCGCCGCACGCCTCCCTCTCCGCGACGCCCATCCTCGCCGACGGCAGCGAGGGGGCGGCGGTGCCGATGATCGCGACGGGGAGGCTGTATCGCGCCGAGCTGGGCGGGGAGCGCACGCGGGTGGTGGGCGCACGAATCACGGCGCGGCCCTCCGGCCCGATCGAGGACCTGGTGACGTGCAAAGGCGTGAACGCGTTCGTCTTGCCCGGCGAGCCCGGCAGCTAGTCCGCGCGGCCGCTCCAGGGCGCCTCCACGCAACCCGTCGTCCCGTGGGCCGATGCTCTTACGGATCGTCTCACGCAGAGCCGCAGAGAGCCGCCGCGCCATCTCCGCATCGCTCGGTTCGAAACTTCGCACGCACCTGAGGGGCCGTTCCACGAGTAAGGGGACTCGACGTGGGACGTATTTGTCCGAAAGTCTTCCAAATTGTTCTTCCCACGTCCCACCTCCGGACCGCGCGCCCTCCGCGCTCAATCGTAGCTCATTGCGGCAATTCATCTTACGGGGATGGCCGATGACGGTCCGGCGGTTGCTCGGGGCAGGGCGAGCCGCGCGGGATCGGCGGCTCGCCATGCGCGGCGCTGTGCGCCGCCCCCGTGGTCCGGCGGGGACGCAGGTACGGACGCGAACGCCTGACTGGAGTCATAGAGATGACGCCCGAGAGCAAGACGCTGGTGCAGGAGAGCTGGACCCGGGTGGAGCCGATCGCTGACACGGCCGCGGCAACGTTCTACGGCCGCCTGTTCGAGCTGGATCCGTCGCTGCGAGCCATGTTCCGCGGCGACCTGAAGGAGCAGGGGAAGAAGCTGATGCAGATGCTCACGGTGGTCGTGCGCGGGCTGGACCGGCTGGATCAGCTCGTTCCCGCGGTCGAGGCGCTGGGTCGCCGCCACGCGGGGTACGGGGTGCAGGACTCGCACTACCACACCGTGGCCTCCGCGCTGCTGTGGACGCTGGGGAAGGGGCTCGGCGACGCGTTCACGCCGGCGGTGAAGGCCGCGTGGGTCGAGGCCTACACGCTGCTGGCGACGGTGATGCAGCGCGCCGCCGCCGGCGAGCCCGCGCTCCCGCAGGCGGTGCCGGTCCGCGGCATCCGTACGCAGGCGCTGGCGGCCTGACGGACGGCGGTACGGAAGCGGTCGGCCCCGCCCCCGCATCTCCCTGCGGCGGGCGGGGTTGACGCTTTCTCGCACCGCCGGTAGCTTTTTCGCATGCCCAGACCGACTCCCGCGCCCACGCGCGCAACGCCCGCCGCCTCCGCGGCCGACGCCGAAGGCTCGCTCCGCTTCACGCCCAGGAACCTGGCGCTGCTCGGGGCGGGGCTGGCGGCCATCATCCTCGGCTACGTGCTGCTCGGCGGCGCGAACGACACCATCGCGCCGCTGCTGCTGGTGCTCGGCTACGCGGTGCTGATCCCGCTGGGCATCATCCTCTGAAATACCCGGGCGGCTAGCTCAGCCGGTTAGAGCACCTGTCTTACACACAGGGGGTCGGGGGTTCGAATCCCTCGCCGCCCATCGTGAAAAGCCCGCCGCACTGGAGTGCGGCGGGCTTTCTGGTATACCGGGCCGCGATGTCGTCTCCGCGCCTCTGCGTGAGACGGCCGTTGCCGTTCCCACGCGCGAGTATTAGAGGACACCGTGACGCCTTGCGCCGCGCCGCGCACCGCGATCCCTTTCTTCCGGTCCGACCGTCATCCTCCCGCTCCCTGGACACCATGCACTACCGTGCCGAGACCTGGGCCATGCTGCAGCGCGTCCGCGAGCGCTCGCCGCTGGTGCAGAGCATCACCAACTACGTGTCGATGGACGTGACCGCCAACGCGCTCCTCGCCATCGGGGCGGCGCCCGCCATGGTGCACGCGGTGGAGGAGGTGGAGGAGTTCGTGGGGATCGCCCACGCGCTGGTGGTGAACATCGGCACCCTCTCGCCGCCCTGGGTCGATGCCATGCGGCTGGCGGCCGACCGCGCCGGCTCGCTGGGCAAGCCGTGGGTGCTCGACCCGGTGGGCGCCGGCGCGACCCGCTACCGCACCGAGACGGCGCGCGAGCTCGCCGAGCGCCGCCCCACGGTGATCCGCGGCAACGCCTCCGAGATCCTGGCGCTCGCGGGCGCGGCGCAGGCCACGCGCGGCGTCGACAGCGCGCACGCCTCGAAAGACGCGGTGGAGTCGGCGCGGGGGCTGGCGCGGCAGCTCGGCTGCGTGGTCGCCGTCACCGGCGCCGTTGACTACGTGACCGACGGCGCCCGCACCCTCTCCGTCGCCAACGGCGACCCGATGATGACACGGGTGACGGCGATCGGCTGCTCCGCGACGGCGCTGGTCGGCGCCTTCCTCGCCGTGGGCGACGACGCGCTGTTCGCCACCACCGCGGCGCTCGCCGCGCTCGGCGTGGCGGGCGAGATCGCGGCGCGCGAATCGCCGGGCCCCGGCACCTTCCGCTGGCGGCTGCTCGACGCGCTCTACCAGCTCGACGAGGGGGCCATCGCGGGCGTGCGGATCGCGCAGCAGGTGAGCTTCAACGTGTAGTGTGCATTCGTCGGCCGCCGAAACTGAATGGCTCTCACAGAGAGAGATTCGGTTTGACCTTGCTCGTCGAATGCACGTCGATCGGCCGAACTGGTATGAGGCAACACAAAAACTTCACTGTCCGTGTTGCAATCAAAATCGGACTGTATTCAATCGGTAGGCTTGACTTTGCCATCTCCGCTCCCGAACTTGGGAAACGGTGGGGGAAGCGTTGTGATTTAAGTCGTTCCTTCCCACCACGACTCCCGCGGCGGGCGCTATCCCGCAGCAGATCAGCTCTTTAAACGCCGCCGATGAGCAGGCGAGGCGACCTGTGCCTCCCCTGCTTTCCGTCCCCCCGCACTCCCTGGCGCACGCGCGGACGGAGCTTCCGCCGTCGCGGCCGGCTACCCTGCCGGCGCGGCGGCACGTACCCCGTGAAGGAGGAACGTCACATGGCGGAAATGGATCGCAGGGACTTCCTGCTCGCGGCGCTGACCGGCCTCGGAGGGCTGGGGCTGGCGGGGTGCGCCGACATTCCGGGGATGGTGTCCCCCGCCGGCCGCCGGGCGGGGCTCGCGGAGACAGGCACGGACCAGATCGCCTGCCTCAACGTCCGCACCCGCAAGAACATCTACTGCCTGAGCACGAGCCACCCGGACGTGGTCGGCTACTGCACGGCCGTGACGGTGATGAAGTCGCGGCCCTCCAGCGACCCCACCAGCTGGGAGGCGCAGCGGGCCATCCACTGGACCACCGTGATCAGCCCCCCGACCAGCATCTACGACCAGTGCGAGCACGGGACGGCGTTCTTCCTCTCCTGGCACCGGATGTACCTGTACTGGTTCGAGCGGATCGCGCGGGCGGCGTGTGGGAACTCCAGCTTCGCGCTCCCCTACTGGGGATACTCGCCCACCGGCGCCCGCAACCTCCCCTCACCCTTCCGCGTGCCGACCGGCTCCGGCAACCCGCTCTACGACGGGACGCGCAACTTCAACAGCAACGCCGGCAACCCGATGTCCGCGTCGCTGGTGGACCCGGGGCTGGCGCTGGCTGAGCTGCTGTTCTACGACTTCCAGACCCAGCTGGAGATCACGCCGCACAACGGCGTGCACACCCCCGGCGTGCAGGGGAACATGGGGTCGGTGCCCACGGCGGCGCTGGACCCGATCTTCTACCTGCACCACTGCCAGATCGACCGGCTGTGGGGCGTGTGGCTGGCCCAGGGGGGCGGGCGCGCCAACCCCACCGACTCGCCCTGGCTGAACAACACCTACAAGTTCTACAACGAGTCCGGCGCGGAGGTGAAGATGACCGGCGCGCAGATCGTGGACACCGCGAACCAGCTGTGCTACCAGTACGCCTCTCCCAGCTGCGTGGTGGTGTCGGGGCCGGACGTGGAGGCCACGCAGATCTACGCGCTCGACGCGCGCGCCGCGGCGGTGGCCGGCCCCATCGGCTCGCGCCCGCCCCGGCTCTCACCCTACACGCTGGCGGATGAGCAGGTGAGCGTGGCGCTGGGCGGTACCCCGGTGACGGTGAGCGTGCCGGTCCCGGCCGAGACGCGGACCGAGCTGGCCGCCTTCGCCGACGCCAAGGAGGGGAACCGCTTCTCGCTCCTGCTGCAGGACCTGGTGCTGGCGCGGGACCCCGCGCTGTACTACGAGGTGTACGTCAACCTCCCCGACGCGACGGGCGTGCAGTACACCAGCCCGTACTACGCGGGGAACCTGACCTTCTTCGACCTGACGATGCCGGGCATGAACGCGATGGGCGGCGGGATCGCGCAGCGGATCAACCTCACGCGCGTGTACGCCTACCAGCGCAGCCGCGGGGAGTGGAAGGACGACGCGGTGCAGGTCACCTTCGTGCCGCGCGGCGGCTCGGAGAACGACGACCCGGCCAAGCTGGTGCCGGGCGTGCAGGTCACCATCGGCCGCATCACGCTGCAGCTCCGGTAGCGCGGGTCCAGGGATGGCGATCTCGAGGGCGCGGGGCCGGCGACGGTTCCCGCGCCCTGGTTGCGTACGAGAGATTCATTGTGCATTCGACCAGCGATCCAAACAGAAATCTCTCACAGAGTCCACAGGGGCACGGAGGAAGAACGGCGTAGTTCCTCCGTGTCCCCGGTGACCTCTGTGAGAGCCATTCAGTTTTCGAGCTCGCGGAGCTTGTCGGACCCGGTAACGGATAAGCCTCACGCAGAGACGCGCAGCCATTTCTGATGATTGATTGTGCATTCGGGCAAACAGATTGGTCTCACCCAGAGAACCAGAGGACCAGAGGAAACACGCGCAGTTCTCTGGTCCTCTGGTCCTCTGGTCCTCTGGGTGAGGCATTTTCCTCTTGTCAGAATGCACAACTGATCGGCGAAAACGGGTTCAAGCGGCCGGCTGCAGCACCGCGCGGCGGCGGGGTCCGGTGCGGAGCGGCACGCGGCGCGTGCGGCCGTACGCGACCGACGCCGCGAGGATGCCGACCACGAACGGGACCGCCGCGCCGGCGCCCATCCCGGCGACCAGCGTGGTGACCGTCGCGCCGGTCATGATGACGACGAGCCCGGCGGCGGCGAGCGGGGTGAGGCCGGTGCGGATGCGCAGCAGGCCGGGGAGGATGAGCCCGAGCCCGCCCGCGAACTCGCACACGCCGATAAAGCGGAGGAAGAGCACCGGGAACTGAATGCCCGGACCCTTGAGCAGCTCGGGGGGTGCCACCAGCTTCATCCCGCCGGCGAACAGGAAGAGGAGCGCCAGCAGCACCTGGATGGTCCACAGCACCGCGTTGATCTTCCGCTCGCTCCGGGTCAGCGTCGTGGTCGGCATCGTCGTCTCTCCGTCTCGGGGTTCGCAGCCGGCGTCCGGTCGTTCGACCGTGCCCATCACCCGGCTCTACATGGACGACGAACGAGCCCCGCCCGGATCGACATCACCCGGCGAGAAATTTTTCTTCGATCGAAAAGGGTGGGGACGGGGGAGTCACCGCGGAACGGTCAACCGTCTGCATCGCCCTGAAATACCGTCTACAGACGTTTTGTTGACTTGCCAGCCGGCTGCAAACAGCTTGTGGCTACGGTTCGCGCCATCGTGCGGAGCGCTCTTCCATCACACCCAGAGGAGGCGGCCATGGCCAAGCTGAAGCTCGACATCGATGCCCTGCGGGTGGAGACCTTCACCACCGCGACGCCCGCCTCCGAGCGCGGGACCGTGCGCGCCCGTTCGGACGAGGAGCCGGCGCCCGGCGACGCGGTGTTCCTCCCCATCACCGACTGGAAGACCTGCCAGGGTGGCGACTGCACCGCCCGCACGCTCTGCTACTACAGTTGCCAGGGCGTGTGCTACGCCGAGGAAGTCCCGGTCGTCGCGGCTGGCTGGGTGTGATATGACGGTGGATAGCCGCGCCTTCCATGCGGTCGGGAGCGAGGGAGATGCTCGAGAACAGTGACGTCGCGACGCGGCTGCCGGCAAAGGACCTGGAGCGGGCGCGGGCGTTCTACGCGGAGAAGCTGGGGCTGGAGCCCGCGGAGGAGAGGCCGGGAGGGCTTCGCTACCGCTGCGGAAGCACGTACTTCGTCGTATTCGCGTCCGCCGGGGCCGCGTCGGGCACCCACACGCAGATGGGATGGGAGGTCGACGACATCGAGGCGACGGTCGCGGCGCTGCGGGAGCGCGGGGTGGTGTTCGAGGAGTACGACCTCCCCGGGCTCAGGACGGTGAACGGCATCGCCGACGTCGAGGGGAACTACCCGAGCAAGGGCGGCGTCGGCGAGCGGGGCGCCTGGTTCCGCGACAGCGAAGGGAACCTGATCGGCATCGGCCAGCCGGTCCGCTGAAAAGCTCGTCTCGCGAAGCCGAAGAGGCGCAGAGAAAAGGCCGCGGCTTCTCTCCGTGCATCCTCCGAGCGAGACGTTTTCGACGGGGCTAGAACGACTGCAGCGGCGTGGCGCGGTACATCGAGCTGGCGGCGCCGCCCACGAGCAGGTGCCACACCACCGCGCCGCCGGGGGTCACCTCGTAGACCTCGATGGGGCCCGTGGCCCCCACCGCCGGCGTGTTCAGCGTGGTGCCGAAGCCGACCATGGTGTTGCCGTTGGAGAGCCTGCGGGCGCTGCTGATGATGCGCGCCCAGTTGTCGTGCGGCGGCCGCCACTCCCAGACCTTGGCGGCGGTGCCGCCGCGCAGCTCGAGCTCCATCGCCCGCGAGTAGCGCGTGTCGAGGCGCTCGTAGCCGTTGTCGAAGAGCAGCACGCGGCCGGGGCTCACCTCTTTCACGCTGTGCTGCCCGCTGAACGGGTCGGCGACCGTCACGGTCGCGCCGACGCCGCCCAGCCGCCACTCGATCCGCTTCAGGTCGGGCGAGAGGGAGATCACCTGGTCGAGGTAGTGGAAGCTGACCAGCACGTTGCCGCGCGGGCCGTACGAGAGGGAGTTCGCGTGCAGCCAGTCTTCCCGGTACGAGCGCTCTCCCCAGTCGTGCTGCGGGTCCAGGTGGTCGAAGGCGCTCCAGCGCTTGGTGACGGTCCCCGCCTCGGGATCCCACTCCCAGAGCGACTCGCCCTCGAGCGGCTGCCCCTCCCACTGCTCCCACTCCTCGGCCAGGAAGAGCACCGTGTTGCGCGGCGTCACCGCCACGTCGTGGTGGATGTGGCGCCCGGGGCGCGCCTGCTGCGCGAGCTCCCGCACCACCTTTCCGGCGCGGTCCACCTCCACCAGGCCGCGGTTGCCGTCCAGGAACACGAAGTCGCCGTTGCGGCGGCGGGTGAAGCCGGACGAGGTCCCCTGCGTGCGGAAGAACCAGACCGGCCGACCCGCCGCGTCCACCGCCACGAAGCCGCTGAAGCCGCCCGTCTGCCGGAGCTCGAGCATGGTGAAGGGTGCCGTGGGCGTGCCCTCCGCCGTGAAGGTGATGGCGGCGAGGTCCGGCGGCAGGTCGGTGATGGGGGCCGGCGGCGCCAGCGGCCCATCCGAGCAGGCGGCGGCTGCGCCGAGCGCGGCGACGATTACGGCGGCCCGCAGATCACGGTACATCTCTTCCCCGCTCCCGGTAGAGGGCCGAGCACACCTGACGGCCATTCACGATCCGGCGGATCGATCCAATCGATACAGTAACCGCGCGAGGCGAGTCCGCAAATGCCGGTGGCCAAGCCTCTCTGCGCCTCTGCCTGCTGCTTTCGCGCGCCTGGTTAAGGGCGAGGCCCCCCGGGGCTGGCGCGGCCTGTGGGGTTCCGGCATCGTTCGGGCGATGGGCCCGCCCGCGTCCGCCTGACCGTACCTTCCGCTCCACCCCCGTCTCCATCCTCCCGCTCCGGAGAACCCCGCCGTGCGCGCTCGCCTGCCGATCGTCATCGCCCTGCTGCTGCTCGTTACCGCGGCGGGTGCCGCGTGGACCACCGCCGCGCAGGCGCGCCCCGCGCGGGAGGAGGCGTACGTGGTGCTCCTGCGGCTGCGCTGGGACCTCTACGCGCAGTGGAAGGAGACCGGGCAGTGGCCGGCGGACAGCGCGGCCAACGCGGCGCTGGACGGGCACGTGCGCTACTGGGACGAGCAGCGCCGCGCCGGGCGCGCCATCCTGGCCGGGGGGATGAAGGGCGACTACTGGGACAACGCCGCGCTGATCGTCTTCCGCGCGCGCTCGCAGGCCGAGGCCGATTCCGTCGTGCGGCAGGACCCGGCGGTGCGCGCGCACGTCTTCCAGTCGCAGGTGCGCGGCTTCGACGTGAGCTGGATCGGCTCCCCCACGCCGCCGGCGCCGTAGCCAAGCCGCTCGCGGAGCCGTTCCCCGCACGGGCTCCCGACGTCCGCGAATCCGGGTATCGACACCGGTCCGGAAACACACCGTGCCTCCGCAGCGAGTCCGCGAAGGCGGACTTCGGGCCGTCGTTGCCGCGATTTCAATCGCCCTTCTTCGCCACGAATCCGCGGACGGACCCCTGATGCTTGCCTTGCCGCTTTGAACGCGCCTACTTGGAAACACGCCGATCGCGACCGTCTCAATTGCGGGCGCCCGCCTTCTTTCCCGCCACACCGCCCCCCGGAGAGCCACCATGTCCCAGGAATTCCAGGTCAGCGGCCGCAACGCCGCGGCGCCGTTCACGTTGAAGGCGCACCGCGGCGAGGGCATGGCGCTCCTGGCCATGAACTGGAAGGCCGCGACGCCGCCCGACGACTTCGTGGGGTTCGCGATCGAGTACCGGGAGCCCGGCGGCGACCGCTTCTTCGCGCTGAAGAACCGCCTCTGCTTCCCCGGCACCGACGGTGGGATCAACCCCGACCGCCTCTCCACGCGGCTGTCGCCCATCCAGATGTTCCGCTGGGTGCACTTCCCCCGCAACGCGGATCTCGACGGCGAGTTCGTCTACCGCGTGACGCCGGTGTTCATGAACGACCGGGACGAGCTCAGCTACGGCGAGGCGCAGGAGGCGGCGATCGAGCTGCGGCGCGAGACGTATCCGGGAAAGCTCAACGTGGCTTTCACCCGCGGCTTCGTGGCGTCGCAGGCGTTCGTGGACCGCTACCAGTCGAAGGGGGCGATCGAGCTGCTGCTGCCGGGTCAGGCGGACGACGGGTTGAGGTTCAAGCCCACGCACCCGGAGACCGACGCCGCGCTCGCCTGGATGGGGTTCGAGGCGCGCAGCGCCATCCTGGAGCTGCTCGACCAGGCGATCGCCGACCCCCAGGCGCAGGTCCGCGTGGTGGCCTACGACCTGAACGAGCCGGGGGTGGTGTCGCGCCTGGAACGGCTGGGCGGCCGGCTGAAGGTGATCATCGACGACGAGGGCGCGCACGGCAAGCCGACCTCTGCCGAGGCCCAGGCGGAGCAGCGGCTGGTCGCCTCGGCCGGCGCGGCGAACGTGAAGCGGCAGCACATGGGCGGCCTGCAGCACAACAAGACCATCGTGGTGCAGGGGGCGCAGGTGAACGCGGCGGTGTGCGGCTCCACCAACCTCGCCTGGCGCGGGTTCTTCGTGCAGAACAACAACGCCGTGGTGGTGCGCGGCAAGGCCGCGGCCGACCTGTTCACGGCGGCCTTCGAAAGCTACTGGAACCACGGCGACGTGGCGGGCTTCGGCGCCACCGCCTCGTCCGGGTGGCAGGACCTGCAGGTGGATGGCGTCGACGCGAAGATCGCGTTCTCGCCGCACGTGAAGAAGAACGCGCTGCTGGCGAGCGTCGCCGCCGACATCAGCGCGAACACGGCCTCCAGCCTGTTCTACTCGCTCGCCTTCCTCTACCAGACGCCGGGGGTGATCCTGGACGCGATCAACCAGGTGACCGCGAAGGAGAGCGTCTTCGTCTACGGCATCTCCGACAAGAAGGTGGGCGGGATCGTGCTGACCAAGCCGGACGGGAACCAGGCGCCGGTGGGCGCCGCCGCGCTGGAGAAGAACGTGCCGCCGCCCTTCAACGCGGAGCCCACGGGCGGAGGGGGCACGCGTATGCACCACAAGTTCGTGGTGATCGACTTCGACCAGCCGACCGCCCGGGTGTACCTGGGCTCGTACAACTTCTCCGCGTCCGCCGACACCAAGAACGGCGAGAACCTGGTGCTGATCCGCGACCGGCGGGTCGCGGTGTCGTACATGGTCGAGGCGCTGCGCATCTTCGATCACTACGCCTTCCGGGTGGCCCAGCAGGACGCGAAGACGGCGAAGCAGACGCTGTCGCTGGCCCGCCCGCCGCGGAAGGCGGACGAGGAGCCGTGGTGGCGCACCTTCTACACGGAGCCCCACCGGATCAGGGACCGCGAGATCTTCGCGTAGCCGCTGAACGGCGACGTCGGCACCATCCGTCAGCCCCCTTCGGACCCGCCCGGTCCGGAGGGGCTTTCGCGTGGCGGAGAGGCTCCGCGTCCGAATTCCTTCCGCGATCCCCGTCGTCCGTGCCCGCGTCCACCGCTGGCGACGCTCTCGGCGGAGGACCGGGGACACGGCGGGCACCCGGGGACGGCGCGCCATCTCCATCCCCATCCCCATCTTCCCCGCCGTTGCTGGACAATTCGGGCGCCGAGATGCGATTCGCACCGCGCGGCACGGCTGTCGCAGGACCGGAGGCATCGGCCGGGCGCGGAGCCCGGCGAGGCAATCCAAGGAGATGGACCCATGAGGATGCGAAACAGACTTCCGGCCGCGCTCGCCGCGGCCGCGCTGGTGCTTTCGGCGTGCAACGGCACCGTCCAGCGCCCCGAGATCGACCTGGAGGGGGTGACGGTGGGGAGCCTCGGCCTCTCCGGCGGCACCCTGGTGGCCAACATCCGGGTACGCAACCCCAACCGCTTCACCCTGCGCGCCAACGACCTGCGCTACCAGCTCTTCCTGCGCAAGCCCGACGCGCAGCCCGGCGACAGCGCTTGGACGCGCTTCGCCGACGGCACCTACCCCGACACGCTCACGGTGGGCGCGGGGCGGACGCGCACCTTCCCCATCCCGGTCTCCTTCAGCTTCGGGCAGCTCGCCGGCGCGTCGCGGCAGCTGCTGGGCTACGGCCGCGTGGACTACCGCGCCGAGGGCACGGTCGACGTCAGGACCCCGATCGGGATGCGCGAGGTGCCCTTCCACAAGACGGGGACCTTCATGATGTCCGGCGGCCGGTAACAGACAGGTCTCACGCAGAGACGCGGAGACGCGGAGAGCTCGCAGCGGCTCCTCTGCGTCTCTGCGTCTCTGCGTGAGGTGCTTTTCCGCTTATCTTCCCCCACGACAGGAACGCGGACCGCAAAATCTCCAGACCGATCTGACGAATGACGCTGGTGCGGCTGCAGGACGCGGGGCGGCAGTACGGCGACCGCTGGGTGATCCGCCACGTAGGGTTCCACGTGGCGCAGGGGGAGCGCTGGGGGATCGTCGGCCGCAACGGGATCGGCAAGACCACCCTGCTGCGCCTGATCACCGGCGAGGACGAGCCCACCGAAGGCGAGGTGTGGCGCCACCCCGGGCTGCGCTTCACCCACATGCACCAGGACCGCCGGGAGCAGAGCGCCGCCACCATCCGGGAGGCGGCGCTCGAGCCGTTCGCGCACCTGGTCGCCATGGAGGCGCGGCTGCACCGCGAGGCCGCCGAGCTCGCCCACGTGGACCACGAGAGCGACGAGGGGAGGCGGCTGATGGCCTCGTACGACCGCCACGGCGAGGAGTTCAGGCGCCGCGGCGGCTACGAGATGCACGCCCGCAGCGAGGCCACCCTCGAGGGCCTCGGCTTCCCGGCCGACACGTGGCAGAAGCCGACGCGCGCGCTGAGCGGCGGCGAGCTGGGGCGGCTGCGGCTGGTGCAGACGCTCCTCGCCGAGCCCGACGTGCTGCTGCTGGACGAGCCCACCAACCACCTGGACCTGCGCTCCACCGAGTGGCTGGAGGAATACCTCAAGGCCTATTCGGGGACGGTGATGGTGGTGAGCCACGACCGCGTGTTCCTGGAGCGGATGGCCGACCACGTGCTGCACCTGGAGGAGGGGACGGCGTACGCCTACACGGGCGGCTTCGAGAGCTTCCTGGAGCAGCGCGAGGCGCGGCGCGAGCTGCAGCGCAAGCAGTACGAGCAGCAGCAGGCCTACATCGCGCGCACCGAAGACTTCATCCGCCGCAACCTGGCGGGGCAGAAGACCAAGCAGGCGAAGAGCCGCCGCACGCTGCTCTCGCACGTGGAACGCATCGCCTCCGTGTCGCAGGACGGCAAGGCGATGGGGCTCAGCTTCGGCGGCGCGTCGCGCAGCGGCGGCACGGTGCTGAAGCTCGACGGCGTCGGCTGCGCCATCGGCCCGCGCGTGCTCTTCGCCCCCTTCTCCGCCGAGGTGTCGCGCGGCGAGCGCATCGCGGTGATCGGGCCGAACGGCTGCGGCAAGAGTACGCTGATGCGCGCGCTCGCCGGCGTATCGGCGCCGTGCACGGGCTCGGTGATCGTGGGGACGGGGGTGGCGCGCGCCTACTACCGGCAGGACTTCTCGCACCTGGACCCGGCGAAGACCATCTGGCAGGAGGTGAGCGACGGCGTGGGCGGCACGATGCCCGAGCTGCGCAACCACCTGGGCCGCTTCCTCTTCTCCGGCGACGACATCCAGTCGCGGATCGGCTCCCTCTCCGGCGGCGAGCAGGCGCGCGTGGCGCTGGCGAAGATCACGCTGCAGCGCGCCAACCTCCTCCTCCTCGACGAGCCGACCAACCACCTCGACCTGGAGAGCCGCGAGGTGCTGGAGGAGGCGATCGAGGGTTACCAGGGAACGGTGATCCTGATCTCGCACGACCGCGCCTTCCTTGCCGGCACCGCCACCCGCGTCTGGGCCTGGACCGACGGGCGGTTCGAGGACTACCCCGGCGGCTTCGACGACTGGCAGGAGTGGACCGCACGCCGAAAGGAGGAGGCGCTCTCCGCGACGCCCCGCCAGCCCGCCGAGCCGCGGCCGAGCGACGCCTCGAAGTCTGGTGCTCCCACTCTCTCCAAGAACGAACTCCGCCGCCGCCAGACCGAGCTCGAGCGGCTGGAAGCGCGCATCCACTCCATCGAGACGCGCACCGCCGAGATCGAGGAGGCGCTGGCCGACCCCGCCCTCTACGCCCCCGGCGCCGACCTCGCCATCCCCCGCGCCCTCACCGCCGAGCGCGATACGCTGGCCGCCGAGCTGACGCAGGCGTACGAAGCATGGGAGCGGATGGGGGAGGAGCTGTCAGGGGTGTAGCGTTTGTACGTCCTGCAGCCGGACGGTCATCAGGCCAAGCCTTACCAGGTCGCACAGGTGCGCAGGGTCATGCTCGAACAACGCTCAGGAGGTGGAACCGATGGATAGGTATGAAGTGATCATCTACTGGAGTGACGTAGACGATGCGTTCATCGCCGAGGTCCCCGAGCTGAAGGGGTGCATGGCGCACGGAGCGACACGGGAAGCCGCTCTCGCCAACGCGGAGGGCGCAATCGCCGCATGGATCGCGAACGCCAACGAATTCGGCGATCCGATTCCGGAGGTGAAGGGCCGGGTTTTGCTGGTCGCATAGGCACTTGGGTTCGGCACCTCGCGCTCGGAGGAAAAGCGGATGACTCGGTATCAATTGACCATCTACTGGAGCGCTGAAGATCAGCTCTTCATCGCGGACGTGCCTGAGCTGCCGGGGTGTATGGCGCACGGGGACTCGCGCGCCGAGGCCCTCGCGAACACGGAAGGAGCGATCGATCTGTGGATCGAAGTCGCGGAACGCCGCGGCTGTCCCATTCCGGAGCCCAAAGGCAGGCGCTTGATGGTCGCCTGACGCGACCCTGTAATCCGACGAAGCTCTGCCTCACAACAGAGGCGCGGAGACGCAGAGGGCTCGCAGCGAGCCTCTGCGTCTCTGCGTGAGATGCAGTTGCTGCAGGCTCAGCGAGCGAAAAACCTTGAGATCGCCATCCCGTCCGGCGCGACGCCGACGGGGAAGCGGCGGGTGACGGCCATGAAGTCGAGGTCGATCACCGCGACCTCGCCGGTCTCCATCACCGGCACGTAGGCCGTCCGGCTGTCGGCGGAGACGATGACGCCGCCGGGGCCGTTGGGGACCTGCACCACCGTCTCGCGCATCGTGGCGGTGTCGATCACCCGCACCACGCCGAGCTCGGGCGCCGGGATCAGCGCGTACCTGCCGTCGGGGGTGAGGGAGACGCGGTAGGCGTGGCCCGGTGTGTGGATCGACGCGACGCGCTCGCCGGTGCGGGTGTCGATCACCACGGTGCTGTCCGTCCCCATGCTCGCGGCCCAGAGGCGGGTGCCGTCGGGCGAGAGCGCGGCGCCCTCGCTGCCGGGGCCC
>C688J35102_120989998_pt1 | contig 18230 bp, 16 predicted proteins | sample HopSoiMetagenom2_FD_35102 | JGI IMG/M metagenome (IMG submission 35102)
CACTGGCGATCCCCGCCCAGGGCCCCGCCTCGGCGGTGAGCAGCGGGGACCGGGGGATCCACCCGGCCAGGCTCGCGGCCCGGCCCGCGAGCGCCAGGAGCACCGCCACCTCCAGCCACACCGCGCCCGCGATCACGCGAATCAGCCGCTGCGCCACCGCGCCGACCGGGAACGGTTCCACCAGGCGGCGCCGGTGCAATGACTGGATCCATACCGCGACCGGCCAGGAGACCGAGAAGGACCAGATCGGTCCGAACCACGGGCTCCCGGCCGGATTGGCGCCGATCGCGTCCAGCGTAGGCTCCACCCAGAGGGTCAGGAAGAGCAGCACGGCTCCCATCCCCGTCATGAGCGGGCGGAGGATGACGATTTCGCGCCAGAGGGCCCGGTGCAGCGGCGCCCGCCGGCGGGGCGTATCCGCGCGCGCCGGGCGTGGCGCGCGCACCTGGAGCGCGCCGTCCGGACTCCGCGTCCACGCTCGCGCCGCGCCCCGGCGCCCACCGGCGGCGCGCGCCTCCAGCCGCGGGGCGCTCGCCGAGAGCCACAGGACCGCGACCGCCGCGGCGGTCCACACCGCTTGGATGGCTGTCCAGGCGAGCAGCTCGCCGGGCGCCGGCGTCTCGCGCAGCGAGAGGAGCAGCAGCCCCCGCGCCAGCTGGGCCTTCGGAGCGAGGAAGGGGAGGAATGCGACGGCCGCGATGGCGCCGGGGAGGAACCCGCGCCAAGCTCCGCGCTGACACGCGGCGGCGCCCAGCAGGTAGTAGGTGAGCCCCGCGTCCAGCAGCAGCACCGGGTACCATCCGAGGGCGGCGCGCGCGCCGCCATGGTACCCGGGATACCAGAGCACGGCGAGGAAGCCGATGGCGACGGCCAGCGCGGCGGCGGCCCAGACGCCGCCGCACGCCACCCGCACCAGGTCGTGCCGCACCGTGTCGAGCGGCATGGCGTCGTCCAGCGCGTCCGGGCGCTCGGCGATGCCCCACTGGAGCACCGGGAGGAGCATCATCAGCCAGAGGCAAGCCGCCAGACCTTCGAATCCGTAGAAGCTGACGCCGGTCATCACGGCGCCGCACACCACGGGCACGAGGACGATGGCCCCGCGCTCACCTCCCAGCAGCCGCAGGTAGTGCCGGGTCACGTCTCCGGTGCGTGCGGGCTCGCGCGGGGCCACGGCGCTCAACCCGCCCTCCCGGCGCGCAGGAGCGCCAGCGTGGCGTCTTCCAGCGAGAGTGGCACGGCCTCGCGCACCACGGCGCCAGCGGCCTGCAGCCGCTCGGCCACCTCGCGCTCCTCGCCCCACACCGTCCAAGCGATCTCGCGGCCGGCGCTCTCGCGCACCAGCACGTCGCCGTTCAGCCCCGGCGCGCCCAGCCACGCGGCCGGCACCTGCGCCCGGTAGCGGCGCAGGCGCGTCGTCAGCAGGTCGCGCGGCGCCTGAAGCACCAGCCGGCCGCCCGCGATCACCCCGACGTGGTCGGCCATGGGGTCGGCCTCGTGCACGTGGTGCGTGGACCACAGCACCGTGGTGGGCGACTCGGTCATGTGATCCACCAGCAGCGCGGCGAAGTCCTCGCGGGCCAGTGGGTCCAGCCCGTCGGTGGGCTCGTCGAGCAGGAGCACGGGGGGGTGGTGGGCTAGCGCCGTTACCAGCGCCAGCCGGCGCAGGGCGCCCTTCGAGAGGCTCTTCACCTTCAGGTGCAGGGGCACGGCCTGGCGCCGGCAGAGCTCGCGGGCATACCCCCCGTCCCACGCGCCGTAAAAGGCCGCGTGGTGCGCGAGGAAGGCGCCCGCCGTAAGCCAGCCATAGGCCGTCTCCACCACCTCGGGCACGTAGCCGATGTGCGCCCGCACCCGCGCCGGGTCCGCGGTGGTGCGCAGGCCGCAGACGTGCGCGGTGCCGCGGTCGGCGCGCACGAGGTCGAGCAGCACCTTCATCGCCGTGCTCTTGCCGGCGCCGTTGGGGCCGGCCAGCACGTAGACCGAGCCGGCGGGCACCTGCAGCGCCAGCCCGGCGAGCGCGAGGATGTCGGGCCCATAGCGCTTCTCCAGCCCCTCGGTCGCGATCGCCAGCTCGCCGCCGTCCAGCCGTACGGGGAGGGAAGGAAGGGTCATGATCAGGCTCCGGTGGAAGGGTCATCGTACACTTCGGTCTCGGCGGCGCGGACGACGGCGCCGGCCAAGTCGTGCGGGGTGAAGCCGAAGCGGCGCGCGTCTTTCAGCGCGCGCTCGGCCACGTCGCGCAGCAGCAGCGCGCGCTGGTCGGTGCCGTCGGGGCGGGCGGCGAAGGTTCCCTGCCCGCGGCGGCTGTAGACCACCCCCGCGCGCTCCAGCTCGCGGTAGGCCTGCTGCACGGTGTTCGGATTCACGCGCAGCCGCATCGCCAGCGCGCGCACCGACGGGAGCGGCTCCTCGGGCCCGAGGTCGCCCAGCGCGACGGCGCGGCGGACCTCGTCCACGATCTGCTGGTAGAGCGGGCGCACGTCGGAGAGATCGAGATCGATCAGCATAGGTGTGTCGTCTGTACTGGTGTACCAGCTACACCAGTACAGTTAATCGCCGGCTTGGCAGCCGTCAAGGAGTTCGATACCGCGTCAGGGGAATCCGCAGATTGCGACGGGGAGAGCGATTGAAATCGCGGCATCGCGGCAACAACGGCCCAAAGTCCGCCTTCGCGGACTCGGGTACCGCTGGCTGCAGCGTGCGGTGATTTAGCGGGGAGGAGTCGTTGCCTCAGCCGCGGGTGAACGAGAATCCGTGGACGAGCGCGCGGTACACCCGTTCCGCCTCCGCCGGCGCCCGGGTGCCCTGCGGATGCCGCAGGCCGACCGTGTAGACGACTACACCGCGGTCAGGCGGCGTCCGTAGGGTCAGGAGCAGCTTCATGGTTTTCGGCCCCTCGCCTGCCGGCGTTGCCGGGCAGTGGAAGGTGAGCTCCGCGGCCGCGACGCCGCCCAGCGTGGCGGTCTTCGGCCCCTCCATGCGGCAGCCACGCCAGATTTCGCGCACGCTCTCCACTTCTTCCGCGAGCGTATACACGTTCTCGGTCTCGTAATCGGCCGAGACCCACACGCTCGCCGGCGGCGGCAGCCGGGCGCGGAACCCGTGGTTGGGATTGGGCGGCGTGCTCGTCTCGATCCGCAGGCCGCGGGGCAGCCGCACCGCGTAGTCGTACTCGGGATTGCTGTACCGATCCGGCGCCTCGGGCGCGCAGCCGGCCAGGAGCACCCAGCAGAGCACCTTCGCCGCCCGGCTCATTCCATCCTTCACGCCGCCTCCCACCTGTAAAGATCGCCGATGATGCCAGGCGTCGCGTCGTACTCCGTCGGCCATGCCGGCGTTCACCGCTCCTGGCGACCACGCGCGAGCCACGGCAGCGAGTCCGCGAAGGCGGACTTTGGGCCGTTGTTGCCGCGAATTCATTCGCCTGTTCACGAGGATCCGGGTACATTCGCCGCACGCCCTGGGGCAACGCAATCCACGGGAGACGAGATGTCCGAGATCCACGGTGCCGCCGAGCTGATCCTGCGGCTGTACGAGATCCGCCGCGAAGACGAGCTGCGGCGGGCACGCGACTGGTTCGCGGGCCAGTTCTTCCCCTCCACCCCGGAAGAGGTGCTCGCGGCGTGGACCGGGCCGGAGAGCGCGCGCTACCGGATGGTCACCACCTACTGGGAGATGGCGGCCACGCTGGTGAACCACGGCGCCATCCCCGAGGGGCTGTTCCACGACGCCAATACCGAGCACGTGGCGGTCTGGGTCAAGCTCCGCCCGCACCTGGAGCGCCTGCGGCAGATGGCGAGATATCCCTCGTACCTCTCCCAGCTCGAGCGGCTGATGACGCGCATGCCCGACCTGGAGGAGCGCAGCGCCCCCATGCTCGCCTACCTGGAGCTGCGGCGGAAGCAGCGCGCCTCCACGCCCCCTCTCGCCGATGCGCCGCCCGCCCCCGATCCCGCCGGCTGAGATCTCGCGGCAGGGCGCGGCGGCGCGGTTTGCCGCCGCTCCGCGCGCGTGGTATCCTGCCGCATGCCCCGCACTCCCGAGCGCCCCCGCCACCCCGCCGCCGCAGGCGCGCCGCTCGCCGCGGGCGCCGAGTTCGACCTCGTCCGCCGCTTCCTGCCGCGGCACCCGGCCGAGCGCCCCGACGTGCGCGTGGGGCCGGGCGACGACTGCGCGGTGATCGTGGGCGACGGCATCGCGCTCTCCACCGACCTGTCGGTCGAGGGGGTGCACTTCCGGCGCGACTGGCTGTCGCTGCGCGAGATCGGCGGGCGGGCGGCGGCGGCGGCGCTCAGCGACCTGGCGGCGGTGGCGGCACGGCCCATCGGCATCCTGGTCTCCCTCGCGCTTCCGCAGGCGGATGCGGGCGGGCACGCGGTGCAGCTGATGGAGGGGGTCCGACGCGCCGCCGACCAGGCCGGCGCCGCGCTGCTGGGCGGCGACGTGGCGCGCACGCAGGGGCCGCTGGTGATCGACGTGACCGCGGTGGGCGAGGCACGCCGCCCCGTGCTGCGCTCCGGCGCCGCGGTGGGCGACGAGCTGTGGGTGACGGGCGAGCTGGGGGCGAGCGCCCTCTACGTGAGCCAGATGCTGGCGCATGCGGAGCCCGACGCGGCCGCACGCGCGCGCTACGCGGCGCCGGTGCCCCGCATCCGCGAGGCGCGCTGGCTGGCGGAGCGCGCGCTGCCCACCGCCATGATCGACCTCTCCGACGGCCTCGCGGGCGACGCGGCGCACCTCTCCGCGGCCAGCGGGGCGGCGGTGCTGCTGGCGGCCGAGCTGGTGCCCATCCACGCCGCCGTGCGCCGCCGCGCCCCCTCGCCCGACGAGGCGCTGCGGCTGGCGCTCACCGGCGGGGAAGACTACGAGCTCTGCTTCACCGCGCCGCTGGGCGCGGTGGAGGGGCACGTCCGCGCGTTCGAGGAGGCGTTCCGCCTGCGGCTCACCTGCGTGGGGCGGATGGGCGGCGGCGACGGCGTGTGGTGGACGAGCGCGGAGGGGCACCGCACCCCGCTGGGGCTGCGCGGCTACCAGCACTTCGAGGAGCGATGAGGCGGGCCGGCGCGGGGAGGACGGGTTGATCCGCACCCTGTGGACCTTCGCGGTGGGGATGGCCACGCTGGCATGGTGGGGCCCCGCCGTGATCTGTGAATCGCGGCGGGGGCGAAAGGACGGCGACTGGTACGTGGCCGTCACCCGCCGCTGGGTGCGCTCGGTGATCTGGGCCAGCGGCTGCCCGGTGATGGTGCACGGCCGCGAGCACATCCACCCCGGCGTGCCGCAGGTGGTGGCGGCGAACCACATCTCCTGGTTCGACGTGTTCGCCCTCGCGGCGGTGATCGAGGAGCCCTACCACTTCGTCGCCAAGAAGGAGCTGCAGAAGATCCCCCTCTTCGGGCAGGCGCTGGTGGGGGCTGGGCACATCATCATCGACCGCTCCAACCGCGAACGGGCCATCGAGAGCCTGCGCGAGGCGGGGGAGAAGGTGCGACACAGCCCCGGCGCGGTGGTGATCTTTCCCGAGGGCACGCGCTCGCGCGACGGGAAGCTGGCGCCGTTCAAGAAGGGCGCGTTCATGCTCGCCGCCGAGTCGCGCGTGGCCGTCGTGCCCACCGCCGTCACCGGCAGCTTCGAGATCATGCGCCCGGGCTCCTGGCGCATCTACCCGCACGCCATCCACGTGCACTTCCTCGACCCCATCCCGCCGGAGCAGGTCACCGCGCTCGGCCGCGAGGGGCCGGAGCCGCTGATGGAGCTGGTGCGCGCCCGCATCGCCGCCGTGGTCGGAGAGTGAGCCGACGGCAGATTCCGTTTCCGGGGTAGGAGGCACGGTTGGTGCGCCGCGCATCGCGCATGAGAGCCTTTCTTCTGTTGATGGTCGGCCTGGCCGCGTGCGGCGGCGCGGCGGACCGGGTGTCGATCCGCGGCGACTTCGCCGATTCGGCGTCGGCGCCGGAGGTGGTGCGCGCCGTGGAGGCGGCGCGCGAGGCGGAGGTGAAGGGCGGCGCCTTCGAGCTCGGCGGCCTCACGGCCGGGCCGGCCACGCTGCGCCTGGTGCGCGGTGCCGGCTCCGCCGGGACGCTCGCGCTCGACAATGCCCCCGCCGGCACGAGCGTGATGCTGCACGGCCTGCGCACCGACGCGCGCAGTGGCCGGGCCTTCCCCCGCTCCGTGGAGCTCACCGGCGTCGACGTGCTGCAGGTGAACGGCGTCCGCATGGCGAACGACGTCGCCCTCCCCGCCCAGGTCGACGCGCACGGCGCCATCCTCGCGCTCACCGCCGAGCGCGACGCCCTCCTCTTCCGCCCCGACGACGCGGCGCTCCCCGACCTGCGCGTGGTCGTCGGCCTCGCCACCGAGACCGTCACCCCGCAGGGCGCCCCCGTCGACGTCGCCTCGCTCGCCCGCGGCGACTCGGTGCGCGTGAAGGGGCGCGCGGACCACGGCTTCGTGGTGGCCGAGCGCCTGACGGTGTCGCGCCGCGTCGCCCTGAACGCGGCGCCGTCTCCCGAACGCGTGGCCGGGCCAGCCGCGCCGCGTGCTTCGACGGAGCCCGCGCCCGCCGCGCCTGCGCCGGTGGCCGCGGCGCCGCGGGTGCGCGCGTTCGCGCCGTGGGTGCTCCGCGGGCGCGGCCGCGGGCGTGGAGGCGGGCACGGCCGCGGCAGGGGGAAGGGGTGATCCGCGCAGACGGGACGTCTCGCACCGCGTAGCCATCGATTCGTCCACGCGCCCTCCCCGGATCGGCGCGCGCCCGTTACTTTCCTGCGTCATCCCACCCCGGTTCCATCTTCTCCCGGTCCGCGACCCAAGTGGCAGACACCTCTGCAAGCGGGCGCAAGCGCAACGCCCGCAAGGCCCCCGCACCTCCGCCCCCCGTACGCGCGCCCGAGCGCCCGTCGCTCGTGGAGCGCTGCATGCGCGCGCGGCCCAGCCGCGTGGCGCTGGCGATCGCCGCGCTGCACCTGTTCATGGCGCTGGTCGCCTTCAACCCGGCGCCGCACGTGGGCGGCGACAACGCCGCGTACCTGTCGCTCGCGCGCTCCCTGGTGGAGCGGCACGCGTACGTGAGCCTGTGGGACCCGGCGCTCCCCGCGCACACGCAGTATCCGCCCGTCTGGCCCGCGATCGTCGCCCTGTTCTGGATGATCGGCATCCGCGGGCTGGTGGCGATGAAGTTCATCGTGCTCGCCTTCTCGGTGGCCGCGGTGGCGCTCTCGTACCTCTGGCTCCGCCGCGCCACCACGGTGGGGATCGCCCTGGGGGCGGGGCTGCTGCTGGCGGTGAGCCCGGGCGTGGTGGAGCTGAGCCACTGGGAGCTCTCCGACGTGCCGGCGTGGGCCTTCACCATGCTGGCGCTCTGGGCATCCACGCACCTGGCGGGCACGCGCGAGCGCGAGCTGCACGGCGACGAGCCCCGGCACGGGCTCTGGCTGGGGGTGATGGTGGCGGGGGCGGTGCTCGGCAACTTCACCCGCTCCGCCGGGCTGCCGCTGGTGGTGGCCGCGCTGGCCTGGCTGGCGCTGCGCCGCCGCTGGCGCGACCTGGCGGTGCTGGCGGGCGTCTTCGTTCCCCTGGCGTTCCTCTGGTGGCTCTGGGGAAAGGTGAACGGCGGCCCCGGCTACGTGGGCTACCTCTGGGCCGTGGATCCCTACCAGCCCCGCCTGGGGACGGTGGGCGTGGGGGGGATGCTGGAGCGGGTGGTGATGAACGCCGCGCGCTACGGCAACATGCACCTGCCCGTGCTGCTCACCTGGAACGGCATCCGGCGCTGGTGGCTGAGCGTGCCGCTGGTGGCGCTGGCGGTGGCCGGGTGGGCGCGGCGGCTGAAGCGCCCCGGCCTGGCCGAGCTGTGGATCGCGCCGATGGTGGGGCTGCTCCTGCTCTGGCCCGCCACCTGGTCCAGCGAGCGCTTCGCCCTGCCGCTCGTGCCGCTCCTGCTCGCCTACGCGGCCGAGGCGCTGCGCGACGCCGCCGGGCGGCTGCGCTGGCCGGCGGCGCCGCGCGTGGTGCCGCTCGCGGCGGGCGCCCTGCTGTTCCTGCTCGCCGTCCGCGGGATCGGGCGGGTGTCGCAGGTGGGGCTGACCTGCACCGGCGCGTACCGCGACGGCGACCCGTTTCCCTGCATGCTCCCCGAGTTCCACGACTTCTTCGCGCTGGCGCTGAAGGCGCGGGGCGCCCTCCCGCCGGACGCGACGGTGCTCTCGCGCAAGGCGTCGATCTTCTTCGTCTACTCGGGATACCGGGGGCGCACCTACCCGCTCAGCGACAACCCCGACACGCTGTACGCGGCGGCGCGGGAGATCGGCTCGCGCTACGTGGTGCTCGACGCCATCTCCGGGCTCTCCGCGATCTACCTGCACCCCATCCTGATGGCGCGGCGCGACGACTTCTGCGTGCTGCGCGACCTCTACTACCCGGACGCCGCGCTCCTGCACATGGAGCCGGGGAGCCCGCCGCGGGCGGGGGTGCCGCCGACCTCGTTCCGCATCTGCGACTCCGTCGGGCCGCCGCGGCCCCGCTGAACGGCGGCTCAGGCAAGGACGCAGCGGCGCGGAGGAGCCACGACGGCCCTCCGCGCCGCTGCGTCTCGGCGTGAGCTCCCGTCTCGTCTGGCGCGGACCCTGCCATTCGGCCCGGGCGAGGAAGACGCGTCGACGTAACGGGGAGGCCGGGTGGCGGATCTGCGCGAGGTCGTGGAGGTGGTGCCGGACGAGGACGAGGGCGGTCCCGTCCGGGTGTCGCTCCGGAAGCGGGTGGTGGCGTGGGGGATGCTCGCCTGCTTCGCGCTGGCGCTGGCGTACCCGTTCGCGGTGTCGCCGCGGCTGCGCTCCATCTTCCGCCAGGTGCCCGCCATCCGCTCGCGCGACGTGGCGCTGCAGGCCAGCCGGGTGGTGCCGCCGGCGCGCCTGGCCGCCGCCGAGCAGGTGGTGCGCGACGAGGCGGCGCGCGGCGGCTTTCCCGGCGCCGCCCTGGCGGTGGGGGTGCGCGGCACCACCCTGCTGGAGGTCGGCGAGGGGCGCACGCGCTGGGGGCGCCTGGCCCCGCCCGTCGACGCGGACGAGACGCTCTACGACCTCGCCTCGCTCACCAAGGCGGTCGCCACCACCACCGCGGTGATGCTGCTGGTGGACGACGGGAAGATGCGGCTCGACGACCCCGTCTCCCGCTGGCTCCCCCACTTCACCGGCCGCGGGCGCGAGAAGGTGACGGTCCGCCAGCTGCTCACCCACACCGGCGGTCTCCCCGCGGCCATGCCCGTGCGCGACTTCGGGAGCGACGGCGACCGGCTCTTCCGCGTGGTCTCGAGCGTCGACCTGGTCCAGGAGCCGGGCGAGGCCGTGCTCTACTCCGACGTGGGGTTCGTGCTGCTCGGCCTGGCCGCCGCCAACGCCGCGGGGCAGCCGCTCCCGAGCTTCCTGCGCAGGCGCGTCTGGGAGCCGCTGGGGATGGCGCACACGCGCTTCGAGCCGGGGATCGACTGCGCCGTGTGCGCGCCCACCCTCACGCTGGAAGACGGCCGCCCCTTCGCGGGGAAGACGAACGATCCCTTCTCGCGCGACCTGGGGGGGATCACCGGCAACGCGGGGCTCTTCTCCACCGCGCACGACCTGGGGCGCTTCGCGGCGATGCTGGCGAACGGTGGGGAGCTGGGGGGCGTGCGAATCGTGAAGGAGGCCACGCTGCGCCAGTTCCGGCAGCCGCAGCCCGGGGCGGGAACGCGCGGCCTGGGCTTCGAGGTCTTCTGCCGCGAGGGCACCGTCCCCGACAGCCACCCGTGCAAGGTCCCCTACGCCTACGGCCACACCGGCTACACGGGGACGTCGATGTGGATCGACCCCGACCGGGGGATCTGGGTGGTGCTGCTCTCCAACCGCACCTACCTGCCGCGCGCCGAGAACCGCATCCGCCTGATCCGCCGGCGCCTCTTCAACCTCGTCACCGGCATCCTCCCCCCGCCGCCGTCGGCCCCGGAGGACACGACGCCCGAGACGCGCTGACGAACGTCGACTGCCCGTACCGGGGAGAGGTAGAAGGCCCCAGCTCCCGCGCCGACCGAACCGGCGCCGCGATCGCTGATGTCGCGTTTCTTCCGCAGGCCACACGACTGCGGAGGCCACGCCCCTCGCCCGGTACGGGAGAGGGACCGGCGCGAAGCGCCAGGGAGAGGGCGCCGCGGCCGCGGAGGCGCGATGGACTCGGAACCCGGAAGCAATCCGCACCAGAGAGTAGGGCTACTGCCGCGAGCGGTTCTGGCGGAAGATCTTCTGGCTCTTTTCCGAGACGATCAGCCACTCGCCGCCGGTTCGGCGCAGCATCAGCTCCTGGCGCATGGAGCCGGTCCAGCGCTCGCCGCGGCCGGAGAAGTCCCACTCCTTGGTCACCAGCGTCCGCGCCAGGTCGGGGCGCACGAACATCGTCGCCTGGCCGTTGATGGTGATGGTGCGGCGCTCGTAGCGCTCCACCGTGGCCCCCACGCTGCGGCGGACGAACGACTTCGGCGCGCCCTCCACGCCGAAGTAGTCCACCCGGTCGGCGTAGTGGCTCATCACCCGGTCCAGGTCGCCGGAAGACCAGGCGGCGTGCATGTCGATCACGGCGGCCTGCACCTCCGCGGCCCTGCGCTGGTCCGTGCTCTCCGTCTCCGGCACCGTCGCGGCGGCCGTGGCGGTATCCACCGTGGCCGTGTCCGCGGCGGAATCCGGCGCGCCGCCGGCGACCTCGCCCTCCAGGCGCAGGAACTTGTCGTTCAGGTCGGCGATGGCGCCCGTGTCCGCCGCCACCGTGCCGGGTGACGCAGTCGTCGGCCGCCTGCGCACGCCCCAGACCGCCAGCGCGAGCAGCAGGAGCACCACCGGGATCCCCCACGCAGCCGGCCTGAAGCGGCGCCCGCGCACGGCGGGCGACGGCAGCGAGAGCGGCTCGGCCGACACCGGCTCGACGGGTAGGGCCGGAACGGGCGGGGCGGGGGATGGCACCGCGGCTCCGGCCGCGGGCGCCACGGCCGGAGCCGGAGAGGGCGTGGGGATGAAGACGGTCGCGTCTTTGTCCTCCTCCGGCGCGCCCCCGTCCGCCGCGGCGAGGGCGTCGGCGAAGGCGCCGGCGTCGGGGTAGCGCGCGGCCGGGCCGCGGCGGAGCGCGCGGGCGATCACGGCGCGCAGCGGGGGATCGACGGCCCGCCAGGCGGCGGACTCCGGCGGCCCCACCTCCTCGCCGCCGCGGATGCGCTGGCGCTCGGGGTCGGCGTAGGGTCGCTCGCCGGCGAGCAGCTCGTAGCCGATCAGCCCGAGCTGGTACACGTCCGACGCGGGGGTGATGGGCGCGTCGGGGTCGAGCTGCTCGGGGGAGGCGTAGGCGGGGGAGTGGGGGAGCTGGCCGAGGCCGGTGAGGGTGAGCGACTCGTCGTCGCCCGGCTCCATCGGCTTGGCGATGCCGAAGTCCAGGATGCGCACGTAGTCCACGCGCCCGTCCTCGCCCACCAGGAAGACGTTGGCGGGCTTCACGTCGCGGTGCACGATCCCCTGCTCGTGCCCCGCCGCCAGCCCGCGGGCGGCCTCGCCCAGGATGCGCAGCGCCTGGCCGCGGGGGATGCGGCCCTGCTTGAGCGCCTCCTTCAGGTCGCGCCCGCGCAGCAGCTCCATCACGATGAAGTCCAGGTCCAGCCCGGCGTCGGTGCCGTAGTCGTAGACCTGCACCACGTTGGGGTGGTGGGCGATGCGCGCCGCCGACCCCGCCTCGCGCCGGAAGCGCTCGCGCAGGTTCTCGCGCACCTCCTCCGAGTCCGCGGGGAGCGAAACGACCTTCACCGCCACGGGCCGCCCGAGCACGGTGTCGGTGCCGCGGAAGACGAGGCTCATCCCGCCCGCGCCGATCGCCTCCGCCAGCTCGTAGCGCCCCGCGAGCCGGCGCCCCATCAGGAGCCGCTCGAACGGCTGCCTCATCCGCGCTCCGTCGTCGAGTTCATCCCGAACCTCTCCGCAGAGTGCGGGGCAAGCGATGTGCCCCATTCCCCCGATCACTCGTTGCGGCTACGCCAGAAGTCGAGGAACTCGGCCGGCGAGAGGATCGGAACGTCCAGGATTTTGGCCGCGGGAGTGAAGTGGCGGGCGTTCCCCGTGACGAGTGCGGAGGCGGTGGCAACAGCGGCGACCTCGATGAACGGCAGGTCCTCGGGGTCCGGCAGGTCTATCAACAGCGGCGGGGCTGAGACGAGTACGCCTTCGGTCGCGATGAACTCGAGCAGGAAAGCGGCTTCGATTGGGGCGATTCGGAGCTTGGGACGCAACAGGACGTCGTGGTATTCTGCCAACATCCGATCGTCGTACAGGACCACCGCGGCGCCCGAGAGCACGAGGTCGATGATCCTTCCCGGCGTACCGCGAGGGTTGAGGAGCGCCGAGACGAGCACGTTCGTGTCGAGAACGAGCCTCACCGCTTGCGTTCCGCGCGGGCGGCCTGGATTTCGGCGTCGATGTCGTCCATCGTCATTTGGTCGAGCCCGAATCGCCGGGCACGGCTGCGAATGCGGGACAGCGCCCACTCCGCCCGCACCTTGCGAATGAGCCGCTCCAACTCGGCGGGATCGTCGCCCTCCGGAATGCCCACCATCAACGCGAACGGCTTTCCGTTCGAGGTGACGGTGATGTTCTCCTCCGCGAGCGCGCGCTGGAGTGTGCCACTCTGGTTCCGTAGATCACGGACGCTGATGAACTTCATCGGTCCTCCCTTTCCACCTGGCATGTAGCACTAATGTAGTCACAATCGTGCTACACATCAACTCTCCCGTGCGAGACGGCTTTCTTCCTTTGGTTTTCCACTGAGAGCGGACGGATGCGCCGGCCCGCACGGGATCGCCCCGGAGCGCGGCGCGGGCCGGCCGCTCCGGGGCGGGTCAGGCGGAGCGGGAGGCTTCAGACGCAGCAGGCGCCGTTGTGCGTGCAGGCGAAGGTGGCGGCGTAGTTGCCGTTCTTCACGATATCGCTGGCCGGCGGTGCGCCACAGGTGCCCCCGCAGCTCCAGGTGACGCACCCGAGGTTCGCGCGTACGGTGCCGCGCGCGTCGCGGTCGCTGACGAAGGTCTCGAAGCTCTCCACCTTCAGCTCGGCCAGGTCCAGGCTCAGCTTCTTCATGGCGCACCTCCTCCAGGGTGATGGTTGCCGCGGGTTCCGCTGGTGCCGCACGGATGCGGGCAAATCCATGTGTCCCGTCCTTCCGTGACGGCGCCGGAGAGACGATGCGTATACCGCGCGTCGTGCGCCAGAGCTACGTTGTTCGGCGAACCATCCCACCCCGCACGAGATGATGAAGGACAAGGCGATCTTCCAGGACCCGCGCGGCCGCAGCTGGCTGGTGGAGGTCCTCTACGGGCACCCGGCGCCCACGGAGCGCGGGATCTACGCCGCGCGCTTCCAGTGCCCGGAGGACGAGGCGGAGCCGGTGCGCCTCGGCTTCGTGGAGCTCGACGCGGTGGCGAACGACGACGTCGAGCTGCTGCTGGAGGCGCTGGAGATGGCCGACCCGGCGGAGGCGATCGGCTAAACGTCGGCGGCATGGCCGGGCTGCACACGGGTTCAAACCCTCGGCCCCCGCTGCGCATCCGAAAGAGATGGAGTCCCTCACCGCCACCCTACCGGAGCCCCGACCATGCACGGCCAGCGCCTCGTCCTCTGTCTCGTCGCGGCCCTCGGTGTCGCGCCGCCTGCCCTCGCCGCCCAGCAGGAGGTTCTCGCGGAGCTCGTCAGCCGCGACTCGGCCACCCGGCTGGAGCTCACCCGCGAACAGGTCGTTTTCGCGTTCACCGAGCGGGGCGTGCGCAACATCGAGAACGACGTCGCCGCCTCCCAGGGTGACCGGGTGAGCAACTACCGGGACTTCGTCTTCTGGGCGAGCGTCGACGGCGGCGTGCGGGGGATGCGGATGACGTTCGACCTCGAGGACGTTCGCGAAGCGCGCTACGGCGACGGGGCGCTCACGCTGCTGATGCGCGGCCGGTCCCCGCGCGCCGAGCCTTCGGATCGGCGCGGCAGCTTCGTCTTCGAGGGCGTGCCGGAGGAGGCGGCGCGCCGTTTCGTGGACGCCTTCTACCGCGCGAAGGCGGCCCGCCGGTAGCGTTCCAATCGTCGCAGGGCGAGGCGTTCGGCTGAACCTGTCCCCCTTCCGAAAAACAGCGTTGGCCTCACGCGGAGCCGCGGAGGCGCAGAGAGACCGCCGCGTCTCCTCCGCGGCTCCGCGGCTCTGCGTGAGACATTTTGGCTGAGACTGGAAATCGCGTTAAATTCACGGGCATGAACCCCTCCGCACCTCCCCGCTCGGCCGTAGACCTCTTCCTCGCCCCCGCGGCGGCGGAGCGCATCCGCCGCGAGATCGCGCGGGCGCGCGGGAACGAGGTCTGCTTCGTCTGCAAGGTGGGCGAGGGTGGCGCCGTGGACGAGCCGCGCACGCTCGCCCGCGGCCACGCCGGGGCGGTGCTCGCGCTCATCCGCGAGAAGGAGATCGAGCGCGGCGGGGTGCTGGTGCACAACCACCCGTCGGGGGTGCTGGAGCCGTCGGAGGCCGACCTGCGGGTGGCGGCGCAGCTCTTCGAGCAGGGGCTGGGCTTCGCCATCACCGACAACGACGCGGGCGAGCTCTACGTGGTGCTGGAGCCGCCGCAGTCGGGCGAGAACCAGCCGATCGACGCCGACGCCGTGGCCGACGCGCTGGGGCCCGCCGGGCCGCTCGCGCTCCGCCACCCGCGCTACGAGGACCGCCCGCAGCAGCGCGCCTTCGCCCGCATGATCGCCGAGCTGTACAACACCGGCGGCGTGGGGATCGCCGAGGCGGGAACGGGGACGGGGAAGTCCGTCGCCTACCTCCTCCCCGCCATCAGGTGGGCAGTGCAGAACCGGGAGCGCACCGTCGTCTCCACCAACACCATCAACCTGCAGGAGCAGCTGGTCGACAAGGACCTGCCGCTGCTGCGCAGGGCGCTGGGCGAGCCCTTCAAGTTCGCGCTGGTGAAGGGGCGCGCGAACTACGTCTCCATCCGCCGCGCGCTGCAGGCGCAGGTCGCCTCCACCTCGCTCTTCGACACGCAGCGGCAGGCGGAGCTGGCGGGGATCGTCGACTGGCTGCGGACCACGAAGGACGGCTCGCTCTCCGACCTCTCCTTCCGCCCCAGCGCCGAGGTGTGGGACGAGGTGGCGAGCGAGACCGACGTCTGCCTGCGCGCCAGGTGCCCGCACTTCGAGGACTGCCACTACCAGCGCGCCCGCCGCGAGGCCTCGGCCGCCGACGTGCTGGTCGTCAACCATCACCTGCTCTTCTCCGACCTGGCGGTGCGCCGCGCGCTGGGGAACTACACCGCGCCGGCGGTGCTCCCGCAGTACACCCGGCTGGTGCTGGACGAGGCGCACAACCTGGAAGAGGCCGCCACCAGCCACCTGGGCGCCCGCGTCACCCGCCGCGGCCTCTTCCGCACCCTGCGCCGGCTGGAGAACCGGGGGAAGGGGCTGATCCCCTCCTTCGCCATCGCGCTGCGGGCGGTGCGCAACGACCTGATCGCCCGCTCCGCGCTCGACGCCATCGACGGGCGCATCCTCCCCGCGCTCGACGGGGCGCGCGAGCGGGCGGCGAGCGTCTTCTCCTTCCTGGGCGACCTGTTCACCCGCGGCGAGGAGACCATCCGCCTGGAAGACTCGTTCGCCGCGCACCCGGTGTGGCCGCTGGGGCTCGACGACGCGCTCACCGGGCTCCTCGACAACCTGCGCTCGCTCGGCGAGGCGATGGAGCTGCTGCGCGAGCGCGTGTCGGTGGACGAGGAGATGCAGCGCCACCTGGAGGCGCAGCTGATGGAGCTGCGCGGCGCCGCCAACCGCGTGGCCGCCGCCGGCGACGGCCTGCGCCAGGCGCTGCGCCCCGGCGAGGACGAGCTGCAGATCGTGCGCTGGATCGAGCGGCAGGCCGAGCGTGAGGGGCGCGAGGCCAACCTCACCCTGAACGCCGCCCCGCTCGACCTGGCGAAGGTGCTGCGCGAGTCGCTCTTCGAGCAGGTGCCCACGGTGGTGCTCACCTCGGCCACGCTGGCCACGCAGGGGAACTTCCGCTTCGTGCGCCAGCGGCTGGGGCTCACCGGCGCCTTCGCCGACGAGCACCACGTGGAAGAGGCGATCCACCCCTCGCCCTTCGACTTCCCGCGCCAGTCGATCCTGGCCGTGCCCACCGACCTGCCGCTCCCCGCCGGCGACCGCGACGACCGCCACGACGAGGCCACGATCCGCGCGGTGATGGCGCACGCGGCGATCAGCGACGGCGGGCTCTTCGTGCTCTTCACCAGCTACCGCGCGCTGCGCCACGTGGCCGGCGAGCTGCGCCGCCGCGGCGCGGACCGCGACTGGCCGCTCTTCGTGCACGGCGAGGGGCCGCGGGCGCAGCTGGTGGAGCGCTTCGCGGCGTCGGGGCGGGGGATATTGCTGGGGACCACCAGCTTCTGGGAGGGGGTGGACGTTCCCGGGCAGCCGCTGCGGGGGCTGGTGATCCCCCGGCTGCCGTTCAAGGTGCCCACCGAGCCGGTGACGGCGGCGCGCATCGAGGCGATCGAGCTGGCGGGGGGCAACTCGTTCCTGAGCTACATGCTCCCGCACGCGGCCATCCGGCTGAAGCAGGGGTTCGGCCGGCTGATCCGCTCGAACGACGACCACGGGGTGGTGCTGGTGCTCGACGGCCGCATCGCCCGCAAGAGCTACGGCCGCTACCTGGTCGACTCGCTCCCCCCCGCCACCCTGGTGAAGGGACCCTGGGCCACCGTGAAGGACGCCATGCTGCGCTTCTACGGCGAGCGCCAGGAGCGCCGCGCGGCGGGATAAGGACGCGCGCGTTCCAGATGATCGTATCCCGTACTCTCCACTCGATCGTGCAAAAGGGCGTCATTGTGCATTCGTCGGGCGCCGAAACTGAATGGCTCTCACAGAGGTCACGGGGGACACGGAGGGACCATGCCGTTTTTCCTCTGCGCCTCCTGTGACCTCTGTGAGAGATGCTGTTTGGATTGCTGATCGAATGCACAGTCAATCAGCCGAAACGGTATTACAGATGCTTCGGTCGCCGCCGGGCTTCGGCGTGGACGCAGTCAGAGGTTTCGCCCTCAGCGCACCGTGCAGTTCGGCGACGGCGTGTCGCCGCGGCTGAAGACGACCTGGAAGAGGTGGATGTAGCGCGCGCGGAACCCCGCGGCGCTCATCAGCAGGTAGTAGCTCCAGATGCGGCCGAAGCGCTCGCCGTACTTCGCCTTCAGCGCCGGCCACGCCGCGGTGAAGTTGCGGTACCACGCCATCAGCGTGGGGTCGTAGTGCGGGCCGAAGGTGTGCAGGTCTTCGAAGGTGAAGAGCCCCTCCATGGCGCGGGAGAGCTGGGCGATGGACGGGAGCTGGCCGTTCGGGAAGGTGTACTTCTGCGTCCACTCGTCGGTCGAGGCCTGGCTGGTGGCGCTCCCGATGGTGTGGACCAGCGACACGCCGCCCGGCGCGAGGCAGCGGTCCACCACCTCCATGTAGGCCCGGTAGTTCTTGTATCCCACGTGCTCCATCAGCCCGATGGAGACCACGCGGTCGTACCGGCCGCGGGCGTTGCGGTAGTCGTCCAGGCGCAGCTCCACCGGGAGCCCCGCGCACAGCTCGCGCCCCAGCGCCACCTGCTCCTTCGATACGGAGAAGCCGGTGACCTCCACGCCGTGCTTCTCCGCGGCGTACTTCGCGAAGCTCCCCCAGCCGCAGCCGAGCTCCAGCACCCGCATCCCCGGGCGCAGCCCCAGCTTGCGGCACACCAGCTCCAGCTTGGCCTCCTGCGCCGCGTCCAGGTCCGTCGCGTCGTTCCAGTACGCGCAGGTGTAGACCATGCGCCGGTCCAGCATCGCCCGGTACAGGTCGTTGCCCACGTCGTAGTGGTGCTCGCCCACGCGGTACGCCCGCGCCCGGCTCTGCAGGTTGAGCAGCCGGGCCTTCAGCACGCTGGCCAGGTACTTCCAGTTCTTGCGGATGGCCGCGGGGAGCCGCGCCAGGTGGAGGCGGGTGATCATCTCGTCCACGGCCGGTGAGTCCCACCACCCGTCCACGTACGACTCGCCCAGCCCCAGCGCGCCGTCGCGCGCCACGCGGGCGTAGAAGCGGCGGTCGTGCACGGCGATGTCGTGGCGGGCGCCGCCGCCCACCTCGATCCCGGCCTTCTCCAGCAGCTCGCGGACGAAGCTCTCCGGGTTC
>C688J35102_120989997_pt1 | contig 18219 bp, 13 predicted proteins | sample HopSoiMetagenom2_FD_35102 | JGI IMG/M metagenome (IMG submission 35102)
ACTCGTGCTGGAAGCCTTCCGCGACCTGCCGTACCGCCTGACGATGGTGGGCGTGGGACCGCTCGAGGGGCGGCTGCGGCAGCGGCTTCCACCCAACGTCGACTTGCTGGGATGGGTGTCCCGTGCCGAGCTCGCCGAGCTCTACGGCCGCGCGTCGGGGTTCGTCCACGTCGGCGAGGAGGACTTCGGCATCACGATGGTCGAAGCGCTCGCGGCGGGAACGCCGGTGATTGCTCTCGATGCGGGTGGAGCGCGCGACATCGTCCGGGGAGGGGTCGACGGCGTGCTGATCGACCGAGCCGAGCTGCGCGCGTTGCAGACGGCCGTCCGAACGGTCGCGGAGCGCGCCTGGGACACGCAGGCGCTCCGGAACCGAGCGCTCGAGTTCTCGACCGAACGCTTCCTGGAGGAGATGCGCGTCTGGCTCGACGAGGCATCCGTCGAGGCGCGAGGACGACCGGTTCGCTGGAAAGAGTCGGCGTTGCGCCGGTGAAGATCGGGATCGATGCGCGAAACGACGGTGCCGGCATCGGCCGGTACACGTTCTCAGTCATCCGCGAGCTGGCGAAGATCGATCGCGACAACGAGTACGTCCTCTTCCTGAGCCGTAAGCGGTTCACCACGTATCCGGCTCCCGGCCCGAACTTCCGCACCGTCGAGGCGGCGATCCCTTGGTTCACCGTCCGCGAACAGTTACTGCTGCCTCGACTCGTCGCGCGTGAACGGCTCGATCTCGTGCACTACCCGCACCTGACGGTGCCTTTGCTCTCGGGGACACCGTTCGTCGTCACGGTCCACGACCTCAACTACCTCGACGACACGGCGGTCTTCGCCGACGGTCGCGGTGACGGCCGCGTGCGGCGCGCGGCCCTACTCGCCGGGTACCGCGTGGAGCTCGCGAAAGCGCGGCGCGCCCGTCGGCTCATCGCGGTCTCGGAGCACACGCGCGACGAAATCGTGCGGGCGCTTCGCGTCGATCCGGCGCGCGTGACCGTGACGTACGAGGCGGCCGACCCGCCGGGAGCGGTCCAGCCGGACACCGCGGTGCTCGCGCGGTACGGCCTCGACGCGCCGTTCTTCCTCTACGTCGGGGCGGCCTATCCGTACAAGAACCTCGCCGGGCTGATCGAGGCCTTTGCGCGCGTCGGCGGCGACCGCAAGCTCGTGCTCGCCGGCGACCACGAGAACTTCGGCGCCGCCCTGAGACGACGCGCGGCGGACGTCGGGCTGGCCGAACGCATCGCCTTCCCCGGCCTGGTCTCCGACGCCGAGCTGGCAGCGCTTTACGGGGGAGCGCTCGCGTACGTGTTCGTCTCGTGCTCCGAGGGATTCGGCTTGCCCGGGCTCGAAGCCATGCAGTTCGGAGTGCCTGTCGTCGCGGCGAGCGCCGGCAGCCTCCCGGAGGTGTATGGGGAGGCTGCCAGGTACTGCGACCCCTACGACGCCGACTCGATCGCCGAGGCGCTCGCCGAGGTCGCATCCGACCAGCGCCTGCGCACGCGTCTCGTCGAGCATGGGCGCCGTCGAGCGCGAGAGTTCTCGTGGGCCCGAACGGCCGAGCAGACGCTCGCCGTCTATCGCGAGGCGCTTCTACACTGACGCCTATGTCGGCGGCAGGCCAGGTGAGCGCCCAAGCTCGCGTGCGCCGCCACCTCACGCTCGAGACCGCCGTCCGGCCGCACACGCTGTTACTCGTCGGCGCCGGCCTGAGCCTCGCTGCCTGGGCGGTCCCGTCGGGAGATGCGATTTCTGTCTCCCTCCGAGGCTTCACTCGCCCGGAGCCCTGGACCTTGCACGGCACGCTCTTCCTACTCGGCTGGTACGCGTTCTTCTTCGCCGTTGCAATCGGTGGCTTTCGGCTGGGGCAGCGGATCCCGGTGCTCCAGCGCGCCGAGCGCGTTTCGTGGGAGAGCTACTACGTCTTTCTCAGCCTCGTCGCCTTCGCCGGAACGGCCTATGCATACGCCTACGTCTTCGCGAAGTCTCCGCACGTTATGTCCGAGGCGTTCCTCCACCACCAGTTCAACGCCGTACGCCTGGTCCTGCCGTACTCGAGCGGCCCGCAGACGCTTCGCTACGCGTCGTGCCTTGCCGGGGCGATCGCCATCTTCGAGCTCGGACGCCTGCGCTTCCGAGCGATCCACGTCCTCAACGTGCTCGTGCTCCTGCTCGCCGCCGCGATCGCCTCCCGGGCATCGCTCATCATCGCCGCGATCGCAGTCGCGGCGCTCGCGGCGCGGTACCTCCACACGACGAAGGTGCGTGCTCGCACGTTCGTCGGCGGCCTCCTCCTCGGGCTCGTCGCCTTGTTCCTCGTTCTCAGCCTGCTCAACTACTCGCGGAATGCCGATTTCTACCGCTCGTACAACGTCCGGGACCCGCTCGTGATGAACATCGACGAGATAATCCGCTATGTCGGCATTCCGTTCCAGGCAGCGATGGCGGTGAGCAATCACGTGCCGACGTTGCCCGCAGCACCCGCGAGCGCGGCTCCCGGCACTCGCGTCTTTCTGCTGCCGACGTACGTCAGCAAGAGCACACCGGCCTCGGTATCCCGGGGGGAGACTCGCTACGAGAAGATCGTCGCAGTGCCCGTCTCCCAGACGACGAACTCCGTGCTCGCCATCGCTTACGGCGTATTCGGGGCGCTGGCATTCGCCGTGCTGGGGTTTGCGGTCCTCATAGCCGGGGTGGTCGCGGGGCACGCCTCGCGGTACCGCAGCTACGTGTTCCTCGCAGTCCCGGTCGTCGCCTATTGCATGGCGGAGTGGTGGCGCACATACGTGCTCAACCAGGGGATCATCCAGTTCCTCATCCTCGTGGTCTTCTTCTGGGGCGTCCTCGGCTCGAGCGTGGACGGGTGGACCCGCGGCGGCTGGTCGCGGCTCACGCGGTTTCTCGTGCCTGAGGCTCGCCCGCGAGGATCAGGCCCAGCTCCTCGGCCGACATGATCCCGGCGGCGAAGGTGGACGAATGTGGCATTCGCTCCGCCTCTGCCAGCGCTCGTCCGAGGCTCTTCCTGTCGCCTGGGGCGAAGCCGCACACGTTCGGCCGGTCCGCCTCGAGGTAGGTAGGAGCGACGATCGGCAGGCGGCAGTAGGAGTACTGCGCGATCTTGTTGCCCTGGCCGAGGCTGGCGTAGCCCTCCGGGAAGAGGAGCAAGCCGAAGGTCGCGTGCTGGAGGTACGGCACGAGCACCTCGAACGCCAGCTCGGGATGGAACGAGACGTTCGCCGGTAGCGGCCGCGGCGGCGGGCCAATGACGTGGAACTCCACGTGGGGCGCGAGTTCCGCGGCGGCCTCGAGGCTCTCGTAGTCGAAGAGCGGCGAGACGCCGGCAAACACCCCTACGGGCCTGGCTCCGTACGGCGACTCCGTCTTCCGGTCGAACGCCGCCTTGTCGATCCCCGGCGGGTGCACCTCGACGGGCCCGTACGGCGCGAGGAGGTCGGCGATCTCGCCCGTCGGCACGCTGACCAGGTCGAAAAGGGGGATCGCCCGCGCCTCCGCCTCGAGGACGAGCGGGTGGACGCGGAGGGCGCGGAGGTCGTCGGACGCGCGGTAGACGAGCCGCGCGCGCGGCGCCAGGCAGCGAATCCGGTCGACGAGCAGCAGCGCCGCGGTGCCCTCGAACACGACGAGGTCGGCTTCACGAAGCCGTTCCTCGAGCGGACCGAGCGGGATGCGGGCATAGCGCGCGAAGAGCGGCGTCGAGAGCCGGTTCGCGAACGCCAGGCGGAGGTTGCCGGGATGCGTGCGGGTCAGCAGGACGAAGCTCGTCAACCGCTCCTGCACCGGGACGAGCCGATTCGCCTCCTCCCGTACGGGATAAGCGAACCGGTAGTCGCCGCGCAGCCGCGAGAGAGAGCTGATCGCGGCCGTCACGAACGTGACGTCCCAGCCGAGGTTCCGGTACGCGGACGCGAGATGGTGAAAGCCGGCGCGCCGCTTCGAGCCGAGGTAGTGCCCCGAGATCAGGACCACGTTGCGCGTGACGCTCGGCATCGCCGAAGTATCGTGGGCGCCCATGTGTGGGCTGTTCGGCATCGTCGACACGCCCCCCGGGCTGCTCGATGCCGCACGCGTGGAGCGCCTCCTCTCTCTGCTCCACCATCGCGGTCCCGACGACCGCGGCTGGCTCGCCCTCGACCGCGCGGGAGTCCGCACGGGCCGCGACCCGGAGGACCTGGCGGGCGATGTCGTGCTCCTCCACACACGCCTCTCGATCCTCGATCTCTCGAGCGCCGGACACCAGCCCATGTCGACACCGGGCGGCCGCTTCCACCTCTCCTTCAACGGCGAGATCTACAACTACGTCGAACTGCGGGACGAGCTGGAGGGACTGGGCCGGGGGTTCGTGTCGGGGACGGACACCGAGGTGCTGCTCGGCGCATACGCCGAGTGGGGCGTCGGTGCCTTCCACCGGCTGGTCGGAATGTTCGCCGTCTCGCTCGTGGACGTCGAGCGGCGTGTGCTCGTGCTCGCGCGCGACCACTTCGGAATCAAGCCTCTCTACTACGCGCCGCTCGACGAGGGCCTCGCGTTCGCATCCGAGATCCCGCCGCTGCTCGAACTCCCGGGCCTGAGCCCGCGAGCGAACCCGCAGCGCGTGTTCGACTATCTCCGCTTCGGCCGCACCGACCACGGCACGGAGACGATGTTCGCGGGGGTCCGGCAGGTTGAGCCCGGGCACTATCTCGAGGTTCCGCTCGACGCCCCGCACCGGCTCGAAGACCGGGAGTACTGGAGCCTCGAGCCGCAACCGGTGGCCGGGCTGTCGTTCGAAGACGCGGCCGGGCACCTGCACGAGCTCTTCCTCGACAGCGTGCGCATTCATCTCCGGAGCGACGTGCCGGTGGGCGCCGCCTTCTCCGGCGGGGTGGACTCCTCCGCCAATGTCGCCGCGATGCGTCGCCTGAGCGGCCCCGGGCTCGAGCTCCACACCTTCAGTTATCTCGCCGACGATCCTGCTCTCAACGAGGAGCGCTGGATGAAGCTCGTGGGCCGAGAGACGGGCGCCGTTCCGCATACTGTCGCCACCTCCCCGCAGGAGCTGCTGGTCGACCTCGACCGCCTGATCGAGGTCCAGGCCGAGCCGTTCGGCGGCACGAGCATCTACGCGCAGTACCGCGTGTTCCGCCTCGCCCGTGAGGCAGGGATCAAGGTGATGCTCGACGGCCAGGGAGCCGACGAGCTCTTCGCGGGCTATCGCTACTACCTCCCCGATCGCATCGCCGGCCTTCTCCTGCGCGGTCGCCTCGTGGCAACTGCACGGCTGCTCGCTGCAATTTCGACGCTGCCGGGCACAAGCGCCGGTGGCATGCTCGCGCGCGCGCTGGGTCATGCGCTGCCGGAGGCTGCCCAGGAGCCGGCACGGCGTCTAACTCGGCATCGACTCGTGCCTGAGTGGCTCGACGCCCAGTGGCTCCATGGGCACGACCTCCGGGTCGTCGATCCGGGCCGCACGTCGCAAGGGAACCTTCGCGAATACCGGCTCGACACGGTGCGAACCGGGCTACGCGAGCTGCTCCGCTACGAGGACCGCAACTCCATGGCGTCTTCGATCGAGAGCCGCGTGCCGTTCCTCACGCCGGCACTCGCCGAGTTCGCCGCCGGCCTGCCCGACAACTACCTGATCGGCCCGGACGGAACGGGCAAGCTCGTGCTCCGTCGTAGCCTGCGTGGCCTGGTGCCGGACCCGATCCTCGAGCGTCGGGACAAGATCGGCTTCGCGACGCCCGAGGGTTCCTGGCTCCGCACCCTCACCCCCTGGGTCGAGGAGGTTCTCGCAAGCGATTCCGGGCGTGCGAACGGCCTTCTCCGGCTCCCCGTCGTTCGGAAGCGTTGGCAGGAGATGAGTGACGGAACGCGGCCGTTCGATCCGGTTGCCTGGCGATGGCTGAATCTGATCCGCTGGGCCGATCGCCTCGACGTGCAGATCGACTAGCGGACGCGATGGACCACCACCGTCTGCTCGTACGCGATCCTCGTCGTGGGATCGGTCACGAACCAGGCGTCGTCTCCGAAGACCGCGTCCTCGAAGACATTGGTGAAGGCCGCGACGTTCTTCTGGAGCGAGCCGAGCCCCGCCCGGGCGTCGCTGACCGGCAAGACGTGGCCGGCGGCATCGGTCCAGAAGAGCCCGAACGTGGGATCGAAGAAGTGCCAGCCCCCGTCGTACCACACTTCGACCGCGACATGCCCGTCCGGCGTGTTGAACGGCGGAGGGTCGTCGTAGTAGAAGTTGACGCTCCGAACCTTCAGGCCGAAGTGGTGGACCATCGTCCCGAACGTCACTGCCGCACCGGTGCAGATCCCGGCCTGCGTTCCCAGCGAGCCGTTCGGTGTGGGCGGCGGCACCTTCTTCTCCCCCTCGAACGTCGCGATGTAGCCGTAGGCGGTGTCGCTCACGTGCCCAGCCACGTAGTCCATCGCTGCTTCCGAGATGAGCTGCCCCTTCGAGTATTGCGGAACGCCTCCCTTGACATATGCAACCTCGCGGCTGACCTGCTTCAGGGCCACCTGCAGAGGCGTCTCGAGCTCGCCCTGCGCAGAATTCAGTTGCGCCTTTGCCTCGTGCAGGGTGCGCTGCAGCTGCGACAACCGGCGTTGCAAGATCCCGGCCCCGACCTGACGGCGGATGCGAGCGAGGTCCGCGGTCGCTCGGGCGAGCGTGGCGCCCGTCGCGTGTAGGTCGTTCCGAAGCCCTCGGGCCGCGGGCCGATGGGTCCGCGGCGCTCGGCTGAGCGCCTCGGCGGCGGGCACGGCAAGCGCGGCGACCCCCAGCACGGCGGCAACGGCGACGGATGCGTTGGTGGGCTTCAAGCTCTTCCCCCTTCTCGGGTGAGGTGCGCGGGCAGGGACCGGCAGCGCGCGTAGCGAGAGCAATGGTTCCCGTGACGGTGCCTCTACGTCAAGCCTTCGTGCAGCCTTATGGCCTGATGACTACCTCGGCGCGGCCGCCGCTAGACTGGCCGCGGCCTGCAAGGCGAGGGGGCCCGGTGCATGTGCGGGATCGGAGTCATACTCAACCTCGAGTCGAAGCCGGTCGAGGCGCTCGCGCCCGGGCTCGAGCTCATGAACCGCTTGCTCGCGCATCGCGGCCCCGACGGCGAGGGAACGTGGATCCACGGCCGCGGGCAGGTCGGCTTCGCCCACCGGCGACTGGAAATCATCGACCTCCAGACCGGCCAGCAGCCGATGCACGACGGCGACGGCAACTGGATCACTTACAACGGCGAGATCTACAACTACGTCGAGCTGCGCCGTGAGCTAGGCGAGGACTCTTTCCGTACGACATCGGACACGGAGGTCGTGCTCCGCGCGTACCGCCGTTGGGGCCCGGCCTGCGTCGAGCGTCTACGGGGAATGTTCGCGTTCGCGATCTGGGACGAAGGCGAGGAGCAGCTCTTCTGCGCCCGCGACCGGTTCGGCGTAAAGCCGTTCGCCTACGCCCTGCACGACGGCGTCTTCTACGGCGCCTCGGAGGCGAAGGCCCTGCTCCCGTTCCTGCCGTCGATCGAGACCGACCTCGACGCGCTGAAGGACTACCTCGCGTTCCAGCTCTGTCTCGGCGGCAAGACGCTGTTCAAGGGCGTGTCCGAGCTCTTGCCCGCCCACACGCTCACCATCCGAAGGGGCGTCGTCCGCGAGCGCCGCTACTGGGAGGTCGAGTACGAGCCGGACTTCGCCCATCGCGAAGGCTGGCTGACGAACCGCCTGCGCGAGCTCGTCGAGGATTCGGTGGAGTTCCACCTCCGCGCCGACGTGCCTGTCGGCGCGTATCTCTCCGGTGGGCTCGACTCGAGCATCACGACCTCGCTCGCGGCGCGGACCGTCGGGAGCGAGTTCCAGGCCTTTACCGGCCGGTTCTCGCTGGGCGAGCGCTATGACGAGACGCGCTACGCCCGGCTGCTCGCCGAGGAGCGCGGGTTCAGGCTGCACGAGCAGACGATCGGCCCGGACGACTTCGCCGACAACATTCGCGACGTTCTCTACCACCTCGACTACCCGGTCGCGGGCCCCGGGTCGTTCCCGCAGTACATGGTCTCGCGGCTCGCGGCGCAGCACATGAAGGTCGTCCTCGGCGGCCAGGGCGGTGACGAGATCTTCGGCGGCTATGCGCGCTACCTGCTCGCCTACTTCGAGCAGTGCATCAAGGCCGCGATCGACGGGACGATGCACGACGGCAACTTCGTCGTCACCTACGAGTCGATCATCCCGCAGCTCGGAACGCTGCGTGAGTACAAGCCGCTCATGCAGCAGTTCTGGCGCGCCGGGCTCTTCGGCGACCTCGACGCACGCTACTTCCGGTTGATCGACCGGGCACCCGACCTGCAGGGCACGATCGACTGGGACGTGCTGGGCGACTACTCGCCGTTCGAGACCTTCGAGTCGATCTTCCGTGCCGGAAACGTGCGCAAGGAGTCGTACTTCGACCTGATGACGCACTTCGACTTCAAGACGCTGCTACCGGCGTTGCTTCACGTCGAGGACCGCGTCTCGATGGCACACGGCCTGGAGTCGCGCGTCCCGTTCATCGACACCAAGGTCGTCGAGTTCGCAGCCACCCTCCCGGCCGACGTCAAGTTCAAGCAAGGGAATCTGAAGCACGCGCTCAAGGAGGCGATGCGCGACGAACTGCCAACGGCGATCGTGGACCGGCGCGACAAGATGGGCTTCCCGGTCCCGCTCGGCGAATGGTTCAACGACGAACTGCGCGACTTCGTCATGGGCGTCTTCTCCGGCGAGAACGCACGGAGTCGCCCTTACCTCGCCGAGGGCTTCGACGTCAGTGAGCTGATCGGGCGCGAGGGCGCCTTCAGCCGCAACCTGTGGGGCCTGTTCTCGCTCGAGCTCTGGCAACAGGCGTTCCACGACCAGGCCGCGCGGTGGATCCGACTCGACAGTGAGCCGAACCCGAACCCCGAACACGCGCGGGTCCGAGCTTCGGCCGAATGAGCGAGCCGCAGCCCACACTCGACGACCGCAACAGAGCCTTCTGGGACGAGTTGTGTGGTACTGGGCTCGCTCGGTCGCTCGGTATCACCGAGATCACGCCGGACGCGGTCGCACGTTTCGACGAGGCGTACATGGCGTTTTACCCATATCTCGCGCGCTACCTCGCGGATCTGTCCGTTTCAGGACGCGAGGTGCTCGAGATCGGCTTGGGTTTCGGCACCGTCGGGGAGATCCTCGCCAAGCGGGGGGCGCACTACCACGGTGCCGACATCGCCGCAGGCCCCGTCGCGATGATGCGAGATCGGCTGCGCTGGATCGGCCGGCCGGACGACCGAGCGGTCGTGGAGGCTTCCGCGCTCGGGCTTCCTTGGGAGGAGGAAACGTTCGACGTCGTCGTGTCGATCGGCTGCCTCCATCACACCGGCGACCTCTCGCGCGCAGTAGAGGAGGTCTACCGGGTGTTACGTCCTGGCGGCCTCGCCTTCGTAATGCTCTACAACGCTAACTCGTTCCGGCAGCTGGTCGTCGTGCAGCGTGAGCGAGTGCGAGCCCGTCTAGCCCGCCGCAACGCCGCGGAACAGGTTCGTGCGATGTACGACGCGAACACAACGGGCGAGGCGGCGCCGCACGTCGACTTCGTTTCGCGGCGCGACGTTCGGCGCCTGTTCGGTGCGTTTTCGAACGTCGCGATCCAGAGCCAGAACTTCGACGCGCTGACGCCGACGCTCGCCGGCCGAACGATCACGATCCCCCGAGCACTGTTGCTCGGCAACGTCGCTCGCGTGTTCGGGCTCGACCTCTACATCCACGCGCACAAGTAGGCATGGGCGGCGTCGCCAAGCGCAATGGGGAGCGGTTGTCCGTCCTCCTACTCTGCGACGACAGTCCTTCGCATGCGCCGAACGTCCTCGAGCACATTCACGCACTCGAACGGATGTCACGACACCGCGTGGAGGTGTTCAACCCGCTGGGGATCGGTCGCAGCCGGCTGCTCCGCCTCGCCGACTATGACGTCGTCGTCGTTCACTATTCGATCTTCATTCTCGAAGAAGCGCATCTGAGTCCCTGGTTCCGCGAGCAGGTCGCGGCGTTCGGCGGCCTCAAGGTCCAGTTCATCCAGGACGAATACCGCCGCGTCGACGCGATGACGACCCGAATGAGCGAGTTGGGAATCAGCGTCGTGTTCAGCTCGGTGCCGCCTCGAGCCGTGCCGGAGGTCTACGGCTCGCGGCTTCCCGGCGCCGAGATCCTGCCCACCCTGACGGGATATGTGCCGGCATTGCTCCAGGGAAAGCCGCGGCCGACGCTTTGCGGCCGTCCGCTCGACGTCGTCTACCGGGGTCGGAGCATCCCCTACTGGCTCGGCCGTCTCGGGCAGGACAAGGTCGCGATCGGTCGCGAATTCCTCGCGCGCGTTGCCGAAGGCGATCTCCGCTGCGACATCTCCTGGACCGAAGCCGACCGGATCTACGGCGACGAGTGGTACCGCTTCCTGGCGGCCGCGCGCACGACGCTCGGAACCGAGAGCGGCTCGTCCATCGTCGACTTCGACGGCTCGCTGCAGCAGCGGACCGACCGCTATCTCAAAGCGCATCCCACAGCGACCTTCGAGGAGGTAGAGCGCGAGATCCTTGCGCCGTTCGAGGGCAACGCGATCATCGACGCGATCTCCCCGCGAGTGTTCGAGGCCGCCGCGCTCGGTACCGCGATGGTCAACTTCGCCGGGCGTTACTCGGACATCATCGAGCCGTGGGTGCACTACGTCCCCCTGGATAAGGACTTCTCGAACTTCGACGAGGTCGTCGCGCTGATCCGCGACGACGCTGAGCTGGAGCGACTCGCCTGCCGTGCTCATGCCGATCTCGTCGCATCCGGGCGCTACTCCCTGCGGACCTTCGTAGAGGGATTCGATCGCGAGATCGAGGCCCGCTCGGGGCGCGCGCCTCGACAGCCGCGCGTCCCCGTCGGCGGCACGCTGCGTCGCAAGCTGCTGCCTGTCGAGCAACTTCGCTCTCCGTCGCGCCTAGCACGGATTCCGGTCGTGGCCGCCGCGCGGCGGCGCGCAGCTGATCGGGCCGGCCTAAGCCTGATCCACCGCTTCCCGGAAATCGCAGCCCTCGCCGTGCGTGCGGAGGCCGTGGACGCGCGCAAGCGCCGAGAGCGGCTGCTGCGTGATCTCGTTCGCCTCGCGGCCGCTAGTGCAGCCCACGCGCGCGAGCTGCGGTACGTGGGGGAGCCCTTCGACGTCCGGCCGGAGCTCGACTCCCGGGAGCGGCGACTCACCTTGGTGGGGAGCCGCGACACCCCTCCGAACGCATTACAGCTGGAGGGCCTTCGCACGCGCCTCGCCTCGGCGACCCACGCCGGGCGGCTGGAGGAGATCGTCTGGGACAACAGCGCGATCGGAGGCTCTCTCACGTTCCTCTCCGTGCCGACCGCCTCGCTCGAGATCGGATACCACGTGGTCGGTGGAGCGCATCGATTCACGGCGTTAGAGGAAGCTGCTCGCGAGGACCCCGACGGGGTGCTCGAAGCTCTCAAGCCACTGTTCCGAAGCCGGCCCGATTCCCCGGTCCGCGAGCTCGATCGCCGCCTCGTTCTGCTACTGCGCGTTCTGGTGCGGCCGCGAGCCACGGGAGTGCTCTGGGGGGCGACTGTTCGGTCCGTGTTCGATAGCAGCGATCTACGGAACCTGTTCCGCGCATATCTCGGCAGCTCGGAAGCGCGTGCGGAGGCGCCCGTCCATCTCCTGCTCAAAGACTGCTTCCGGTTGAGGCTCGTCGCCGAGTCGGGCACGAGCGTCGAGCTCGAGCAGAACGGAAGGACGTTGGTCTATCGGACGGATCCTGCCGGCTCGCGGAACGGCGTCGTCCTGGACGCGGCGACCGTCGGCTTGCTCGAGCGAATCGTCTGGGATCACTCCGCCGTCGGAGCCTCGGTCACTTCGAAGGACAATCCGCGCATCTCGGTGGCTCTCGGCAATGACGGCGTACACGAGTTCGAGGTTCTTCCTTCCGTCGCGCGACGCTTTCCGGAGCTCGCCGCCAGGGCTCTGCGGCGGGCTGCCGGCACTGAATGAGCGGAGCTCAGCGCCTGCGGCCCTTGCGCATCCTCGTCTTCTACTGGTACCCGAAGGGAGCGGAGATGCTGCTGGCCGTTCGGCAGCATCTGCATCTGCTGGACCGCCCGGGCGTCGAGGCCGTCTACCGAAACGCATTCGATCCCGCGCCTTCGTGGCTCGCCTGGACGCAGCCTGATCTCTGCATCCTGCACCCGACCTTCCTCGGCGTGCGCTGGAACCACGATTTCGAGGATTACCGGCGCAGGTTCCATTGGATCGCAAGACTCGACTGCCCCAGAATTGCCCTTCCGCAGGACGAGTACGACCATGCCGGCGTGCTCGACGAATGGCTCCTCGAGCTGGGAGCGAAGAGTGTGTACTCGTGCTTCGGACCGGACGAATGGGAGACGCTCTATCCGCTGCTGAGGGACCGCGCGAAGCTGCACACGACGCTCACCGGCTGCATCGACCCGGGGACCGCGGGTGGGATCGCCGGACGAATCGTGCCCCACTCGGCGCGGCGCTACGACGTCGTCTACCGGGCGAAGCAGCTGCCTTATTGGTTCGGCAGCCACGGCCAGCTGAAGCACCTGATCGGCAAAGTCGTGCTCGAACGCGCGGAGGCCCTCGGCTTGAGCACCGACATCTCGACGCGGCCTGAGGACACCGTGTACGGCGCGGGGTGGCTGGACTTCCTCATGTCCGGTCGGGCAACGATCGGCGCGGAGAGCGGCTCCAGCGTCTTGGACGAACGAGGCGAGATCCAGCGGCGCATCAGCCGCCTGCTCGCCGAGCGACCACACCTGACCTTCGCCGAGGTGGACGCACAGATGCCGAGCGGCTGGGACTCGTACGCCTTTTTCGCGATCAGCCCACGCCACCTCGAGGCCGTGATCACGAAGACGGCTCAGGTGCTCGTCGAGGGGCGCTACAGCGGCGTCCTCGAGCCGGAGCGGCACTACATCCCGGTGCGCCGCGACTTCTCGAACCTCGATGAGGCCCTGGAGAGGCTGCAAGACCGGGCAGCAGTCGAGGCGATGACGGAGCGGGCCTACGAGGACGTCTATCTGAGCGGACGCAACGATCTGAGCGTCCTTGCGGACCGGCTCCAGGCCGAGGTGCAGCCGCGGCGCGCGGGGCGAGTCGCCTTTCCGCTCGCGCTGGCGAGGCGCCCGTCGCTGCCCATTCGCACGCCCATCCAGGGGAAGCCTCTGCGCGCGCTGCTTCCGCACCTCCTCACGCTCGCGGAAGCGCTGACGCGCCAGCGGGAGGCGCGCTCACTCTTCCTTTCCGCCGCCCGTGGCCGCCTCTCGGTCCCACTCGAGGGCGTGGCACGGGAGATCGTGTTGCTGCGCATCCTGGCCCGGATTCGCCAGGGCGGGGGGAGCGGAGGTAAGCCGTGGGCGCTCAGCGTCGAGAACGACGGCGGCAAGATCGTGATCCGCACGCATGTCGTCGCTGTCAACCGCGACGACCTACGTCTCGACGGCGCGTTCGACCAGGTCGTCTGGAACCACGCCGAGGTCGCGCAGGCGGTTCCCATCTTCCCGCGGCGCCCCGGCCGGGGCTGGATTGCGCTCGGCCTTTACGGCCGCTACGAGTTCACCGCCTTGGCAGAGCTCGCCCGAAGCGACCCGGCGGCCGCGCGGGCATTGCTGGCGCAGGCCCTCGAAGGCTGACCGCTACGATCCGCGACGCCTAGACACCGCACCGCAAAGCGAGGCCCACACCTATGACGAACGTCCTGATCACCGGCGGCGCCGGCTTCATCGGCTCGCATCTCACCGATCGGCTGCTCGAGCGCGGCGACACCGTGCTCGTGATCGACAACTTCGCGACGTCACGCCGCGACACCCTTCCGGAGCACGACCAACTCACGCTCGTGGAGGACACGATCGCCGATGCCGAGCTCGTCGAGCGCGTCTTCGCCGAGTTCGGGCCCGAGGTCGTCGTCCACGCCGCGGCTTCGTACAAGGATCCCGAAGCCTGGACCGAGGACACCCGGACGAACGCCGTCGGCTCCGCGAACGTCGTCCGAGCCGCCCAGGCGGCGGGCGTCTCGCGTCTCGTCTACTTCCAGACGGCGCTCTGCTACGGACTTCATCCTCAGGAGCAGCCCATCACGCTCTCGCACCCGCTCGACCCCAAGGACTCGAGCTACGCGATCTCGAAGACGGCGGGCGAATGGTATGTGCGGCTGAGCGGTCTCGACTGGATCTCGTTCCGCCTGGCCAACGTCTATGGCCCGCGCAACCTCAGCGGACCCCTGCCGACCTTCTTCCAGCGCCTCAACGAAGGCAAGTCCGTGTTCGTGATGGACACGCGCCGCGACTTCGTTTTCGTCGACGACCTCGTCGACGTGGCGATTAAGGCGATCGACGGGGGAGGCGAGAGCGGCGTGTATCACGTCTCCTCGGGCTCGGACGTCTCGATCAAGGAGCTCTTCGATGCCACGATCAAGGCGATGGGCATTAACCTCGACGAGGAGGTCGAGGTGCGGCCGCGCAATCCCGACGACGCCCCGTCGATCCTCCTCGACCCGTCCAAGACCGAGCGCGACTTCGGCTGGGCCGCGCGCACGCCCCTCGAGGACGGGGTCGCGAAGGCCGTCGCCTACTACACGGATCACGGGGTCGCGGAGACGTTCACGCACCTCAAGCACGCGGAAGAGCCCAACCCCGTCCGGTGACCGGCAGCCGGCTGCTCGTCGTCGGCGGAGCTGGGTTCGTCGGCTCGAATCTCGTTCGGCTCCTCCTCTCGGAGGGCGCCGAGCGCGTGCTCGTCGTCGACAACATGCTCTCGAGCGAGCGGGAGAACCTTCCCGACGATCCCCGCGTCGAGCTCGTCCAGGCGTCGATCGCCGACGACGAGGTGCTCGCCTCGCTCGGGGACGAGTTCGACGTCGTCTATCACCTCGCGACCTACCACGGGAACCAGAGCTCGATCGCGAACCCACTGGAGGATCACGACAACAATCTGATCACGACGCTGAAGCTGTACGAGCGGCTCAGGGACTTCCGCCGGCTCCGGAAGATCGTCTACTCCGCATCGGGGTGCACGCTCGCGCCGCATGAGGTCTACGAAGGCGCGGAGGCGGTATCGGAAGACGGGCCGGTGCCCCTGGACCTCGACAGCCCGTACCAGATCTCTAAGGTCGTGGGCGAGTTCTATTCCGTCTACTACCACGGCCAGCACGGCCTGCCGACCGTCCGAGCGCGGTTCCAGAACGTCTTCGGGCCCGGCGAGGTGCTCGGCGCGGGCCGGTGGCGCGGCACACCGGCGACGATCTGGCGGAACGTCACGCCGACCTTCGTCTACCGCGCTCTCAAGGGCTTGCCGGTGCAGCTCGACAACGGCGGCGTGGCCTCTCGCGACTTCGTCTACGTCGAGGATGTCGCACGCGGCCTCCTGGCCTGTGCCGAGCGCGGCGAGCCCGGCGATGTCTACAACCTGGCGAGCGGCATCGAGACGACGATCCGCGAGCTCGCGGAGCTGATCGTCGAGCTGAGCAGTTCGAGCTCGGAGCTCGAGATCGCGCCGCCCCGGCCGTGGGATCACTCGATCCTGCGCTTCGGCAGCCCCGAGAAGGCCGAGCGCGAGCTCGGCTTCGTAGCTCGGACGCCGCTCGAGGACGGGCTGCGCCGCACGATCGCCTGGACGCGCGAGAACCTGGATTTCATCGATCGGTGCATCGCGAAGCACGAGCGCCAGCTTGCCGAGGTCTCGTAGCGCCCCGCTATCGTCACGGCCCGTGAAGCTCGAGGGCAAGAAGTTCGTCGTCGTCGGAGGCGCGGGGCTGATCGGCTCGCACGTGACGGAGGCACTTCTCCAAGAAGACGTAGGCGAGGTCGTCGTGTATGACAACTTCGTCCGGGGGACTCGGGAGAACCTTGCCGCGGCACTCGAGGACCCGCGGTGCTCGGTCTTCGAGCACGGCGGCGACATCATGCAGACGGACGTCCTACGCTCCGCCCTCGAGAGTGCCGACGGCGTCTTCCACCTCGCTGCGCTCTGGCTCCTCCACTGCCAGGACTTTCCGCGGGCCGCGTTCGACGTCAACATCCGGGGCTCGTTCAACGTATTCGAGGCCTGCATCGAGTCCGGCGTCGAGCGTCTCGTCTACAGCTCCTCTGCCTCCGTGTACGGCGACGCGGTCGAAGAGCCGATGTCCGAGGATCACCCCTTCAATTTCGAGAACTTTTACGGCGCCACGAAGGTCGCCGGCGAAGCGATGCTCCGAGCCCTCCACCACCGCTTCGGACTCGACTACGCCGGCCTGCGCTACATGAACGTCTACGGACCGCGACAGGACTACCGCGGCGCGTACATCGCAGTGATCATGCGCATGCTCGACTCGATCGATCGCGGCGAGCCGCTGGTCGTCTACGGAGACGGCAGTCAGGCGTACGACTTCGTCCACGTCACCGACTGCGCCGTCGCGAACATCTGTGCGATGAAAGCCGATACGACCGAAGGCTTCTACAACGTCGGCACGGGCATCCGCACCTCGATCAAAGAGGTGGCAGAGCTATTGCTCGACGTCACCGGTTCCGATGTCGGGATGCGCCACGAGCCGCAAGGAGTCACATTCGTCAAGAACCGCATCGGATCTACCACGCGCGCCCGCGAGGAGATCGGATTCGAGGCACTCATGCCCCTCGAGGAGGGGCTGCGGACGCTCGTCGAGTGGCGAAACGCCCACAAGGCCGAGCTCGAGTCGCGCCAGGCAGACGTCGCCGGAACGTGAGCGGCGTCGACATCTCGGACTTCACCGAGGAGAGCTACCGGCGCGCGCTTCTGCTCGCGAAGGCGTCTTACACCTTCGAGCCGTTCGGCACCGAGAGCGCGGAGGCGCACGTCCTCTGGCGGCACGACGTCGACGCGTCGGTCCACCGCGCCGCGCGGCTGGCCGCCATCGAGGCCGAGGAGGGCGTCCGGGCGACCTACTTCCTCTCCTTCCACTCCTCCTTCTACAACCTGCTCGAGCGGACGGTGCTCGACGCGGCGCGCGCCATTCTCGCTGCCGGACACTGGCTCGGGCTGCATTTCGACTCCTCGTTTCCGGCCGCCGGCGACCTTCCCGAGCGGATCGCCCGCGAGGCCGCGCTGCTCGCCGACCTACTCGGACATCCGGTGGAGGTGTTCTCGTTCCACAACCCCGGTCTCGTCAACGACGATCTCGCGGTGGAGGACGAAGCCCTCGCCGGACTCGTGAACGCCTACGGCCGCAGCTTCCGCGAGCGGTACCGCTACGTGTCCGACTCGAACGGCTACTGGCGCCATGAGCGACTATTCGACGTGCTGGAGGAAGCGCCGTCGCGACTCCACGTCCTCACGCACCCCGAGTGGTGGCAGGCGGAGCAGCTCGCCCCGCGCGCGCGGATCGCCCGCTGCGTCGAGGGCCGCGCGCAGGCGACGCTTCGCGCCTACGACAGCCTGCTGGAGGCCGCCGGAAGGACGAACCTCAGGTGATCGCGGCCACCTCGACGCCCGGATGGCTGTTCGAGCTGCTAGGGATCCCGCCGCTCGAGGAAGGCGCGTCGGCGGAGGCGGCAGGCGTCACTCTCGAGCTGCGGGGCGGCATCCTGCGCGCAGGCCCGCTCATCTCTGTCGCGCAGTCGCAGACGGCCGACTCCTTCGGGTTCAAATGGGCGCAGCGCAAGACTTTCGAGTCGGAACCCATGCGGAGCCGGATGCGGGAATGGCTCCTCGAACGCTACGACGACGTTGAAGACGCAACCTGGTGGGGCGAGTACGGCGAGGCGCCGCTCGTCCTCGACGCCGGCTGTGGTGCCGCGTACTCGGCTGTCGAGCTCCTGGCCTCACGACTGCATCGGATTCGCTATGTCGGCATGGACATCTCGGACTCTGTCGACGTCGCAGCGCAACGCTTCGCCGAGCGTGGGTTGCCCGGCGCCTTCATCCAGGCCGACCTCGCAGAGCCACCGCTCGTGGACGGATGCGTCGATGTCGTCTTCTCCGAGGGCGTGCTCCATCACACAGACTCGACCGAGAGCGCGCTGAAGCGGCTGACGCGGCTCCTGCGCCCGGGCGGGCGCTTCCTCTTCTACGTCTACCGCCGCAAGGGCCCGATCCGAGAGTTCACGGACGACTACGTGCGGGCCCGTCTGCAGGAGCTCGAGCCGAAGGAGGCGTGGGAGCGCCTGCTGCCGCTGACGAAACTCGGCAAGGCGCTC
>C688J35102_120989996_pt1 | contig 18126 bp, 16 predicted proteins | sample HopSoiMetagenom2_FD_35102 | JGI IMG/M metagenome (IMG submission 35102)
ATCATCGAAATTCCCCACGAACCCGGAGACACAGCCTGATGACCATCCGGACCATTTTGGTCGACGACGAACCGCTTGCCACGCAAGGCCTGCAGCTGAGGTTGCAGGCGCATGAGGACGTGGAGGTGGTCGGGACAGCCGCCAATGGCCGCGAGGCGATCCGGCAGATAAAGACGCACAAGCCCGACCTTGTTTTCCTCGACATTCAGATGCCGGGTTTCGACGGCTTCTCCGTCATTCAGGGCCTAATGGACGTCGAACCGCCGTTATTCGTGTTCGTCACCGCTTATGGCGAGCATGCCCTGCGCGCGTTCGACGCGCAGGCCGTCGACTATCTGATGAAGCCGGTCGACGAGGACCGGCTGGCCGCGACCATGGACCGCGTTCGCCAGCGTCTGGCGGAGCGGCGCGGCGCCGAAGAAACGGAGCGGCTGAAAGAAGCACTCGCGGAGCACGCCCCCGAAGCGGCTGAGGAGCTCGCCGACGCAGCGCCGGAAGGACCCGCTGCAAACCGCTTCGAAAAAATGATCAACATCAAAGACCAGGGGCAGATTTTCCGCGTCGACGTCGACACCATCGAGCGCATCGATGCGGCGGGCGATTACATGTGCATCCAGACCGGCGACAACACCTTGATCCTGCGCGAGACGATGAAGGACCTCGAGAAGCGGCTCGATCCGCGGCGCTTTCAGCGCGTCCACCGCTCGACCATCGTGAACCTCGACCTCGTGCGCCAAGTGAAGCCGCACACCAACGGCGAATGCTTCCTGGTGCTGGATTCGGGAGCGCAAGTGAAAGTCTCGCGTTCCTACCGCGATGTCGTCGCGAGATTCGTCCACTGACGAGGCGGTTCGGGAGCAATCCCGGCCCACCGATCTGACCGGCCGCCGTATCCTCCTCGTCGAGGACTCGCCCGTCGTCGGGCCGTTCACCGCGGACCTTCTCGAAGAGCTCGGATGCGAAGTCCTTGGACCAGCACCGAATATGGCCGCGGCGCGCGAGCTGATCGAAGATGGCGGCTATGATGCGGCGCTGATGGACATCCATATCCGCGGAGAACGCGTCTTTCCTCTATGCGAAGTGCTCGAGGCCAAGCGCGTGCCGTTCGTCCTCACCAGCGGATATGCGGACTGGCAAATGCCGGACAAATGGGCGGACCGCCCGCGGCTGCAGAAGCCGTACACGCTCGATCAGGTGCGTGAAGCGCTCCGCGATGCCCAGATCAGGCCGCCAGCGGAAGGCGAACACTAACGCTCGTGCCGATTCCGACGGTGCTGTTGATCTCGAGCGAGCCGCGGTGACGCTCGACGATATGCTTGACGATCGCAAGTCCAAGGCCGGTGCCGCCGGACTCGCGGCTGCGCGCGGCATCGACCCGGTAGAAGCGCTCCGTGATGCGCGGCAGGTGCTCGCGAGATATGCCGCGGCCGTGGTCGGTGATCGTCAGCGCAAGCCAGCGGTCGTCCCGAACCACTGAAATGTCGATCCGGGAATCCGGCTGTTCGCACCCGTAGCGCACGGCATTGTTGAGCAGATTGTCCAGCACCTGGGCCAGCTGCGCACGATCGCCGAGAATTGGCGGCAGGCCTTCCGGAATATCGACGGCGAACTCACATTGGCCGCCGCCGCGAGTGTGGGAAGCATTGGCGACCGCGGTCCGCACAATATCTTCGATGGGCACGCTTCCGTCGGGCGTGATGAAGCGGTCCGCCTCGATCCGCGACAGGCTCATCAGGTCCTCGATGATGCGCAGCATGCGTCGCGCTTCATCACGGATCGTCCGTCCGAAATTGCTGCAAAGCTCGGGCGACAGATCGCGGTCGTCGGCCAGCGTTTCCGCATAGCCGAGGACCGTCGAGAGCGGGGTTCTGAGCTCATGGCTTGCATTGGCCACGAAATCGACGCGCATTTTTTCGGCCGAAACGGACTCGGACCGGTCGATCAGCCGGACGAGCGACGTGTTGGCTTCAAGTGCGCGGATCAGGATCCGCCACGAGCGGCCGATCTCGGCGATTCCGGTGGCCTCGATCTCGGAAGAGCGGTGGGCGAGGATGCGCTCGAGCGCTTGCGGATGGCGAATTGCGAGGCGCACGTCACGCCCTTCGATGCGCGCCCCGAAAAGTCTTTGCGCGGCCTGGTTGGCAACCCGCACGATGCTGCCCACGACGACGAGCGCGGGCTCGTCCAGCGCATCGACCAGTGCGCGCTCGGTTGAGCCGGGATCTTCCACGTCCGGCACTGTAGCGGATTGGTTGCCGCCAGCCACGTCCGGGAGAGGAGTTGCCCCCTCGTCGCCGGGACGAGGGGGCGGCCTTTCGAGCCGAAGGGGAGAGATGGACCGAAAGGCTGGTGGAGATTCCACGCGCTAGAAGTCGACCTGCGCCCGCACGGCGAAGGTATCGACGCCATATTTGCGCTTGTTCGCGGGAGTCGTCGTTCCGACCGGGAACATGCCAAGGACTGCCGGCGGACCGAGCAGCGATACTGAGGCACGGGGCCCTCCCGTCACATCAAGATGGCCGTACTGCGCCATGAAGCGGACGTAATCGACCGGATTCCAGATGAGGCTGCCCTCAAAGCCGAGCTGCTTGCCGCCATTGACGTAAAAAGGCGGAGCCACCGAGCTGGAGCTGTTGTCGACGCGGTCACTGAGGTTGACGTAATCAACGCGCGCATTGAGCTGAAGCGCGCCCCAGCCGCCGTCGTTGAACGGATGCAGGACCTTGGTCCGGTTGAAGCTCCCGGTCTTGTAGCCGCGGGTCTCACCGGTGAAGTAATAGCCGATCTCGGCATAACCGCCCCAGAAGCTCGGATTGCCATTGAGTGCGACGGCGCCGCCAGGGATCGTATCATTGCTATCCGTTTGCCCGTTGAGCGCGGCGATTTCTGCCGCATCATAAGCGTGGCGGACCCAAACCTTTTGCCCTTCGGCGGCGAAGTGGAAGCTCTTGGTGATCGCGGCCACTTCCACGCCGGCTACATCGTCGCCTTTCGAGGCGATATTGCCGGTATCAACGAAGCGCTGGTCGGTCAGCTGCGTGAACGGACGCGCGCGATATTGCTGCGCCAGCGCTTCGCGCGTGTTCTCGCGATGGTGGAAACTTGCACCGAGATGGAGCCGCGTCGATCCCAGCATCGGCGAATAGACTCCGCGGATCGCAGCTTCCCAGCCGGTGCGAGTGAAGCTCGTGTCGTTGATCGCCTGGTTGAAAATTCCGCCCTGGAACGTCCAGCGGTCGGCTTTCTTGTCATTGGCGATGAAGGCGATGCCGAGGCGGCGATTTTCATTGAGCTCGTCGGTGAATTCGGCGCGCTCCATGAACGAAGTGAACTTGGAGCTGGTCATCGTCTCGAGGCTCGAGAACGGATAGAAATAGCCGGCCTGAACCGTTAGCGGCGAGTTCTTGACGTCATAGGCAAGCCAGATGTCCTCGTAGTCCACTGTGCCCTGAGCCAGGTTGAATTCGGCGCTGTAGCGGAAGCCACCCGGGAGCGTGCCGTCCGCGCCGATGTTCAGGCGGCGGGCACGGCTGTTCCACCCGAGATTGGCATAGTTGAGACCGCCCGCGATGGTGCCGCGAAGCTCATTGCCGCGCGGGAAGCCGGTGTAGCCCGCGTCATATTGTATGAGACCCCTCGGCTTGAAGCTGAAGCCGGACTCCTTGTCGTCGAACTGCGGCGCGCCCTTCCACGAGGGCGTCGTCTTCACCAGCTGCGTCTTGATCTGTTCGATTGACGACTGGAGCGCTTCGACCTGCGCTTGCAGCAACTCGATCTTCGCCTGGGCATCGTCGACAGCCTGCGCGTTCTGGATGGCGGCGTCAGCCGTCGCGTCCGACTGATCCGGCTCCGTCTGCTCTGGCGCGGGAGCGGGCGGAGCCGCCTGCGCCCATGCCGGCGCCGAAACCGTGATAGCGCTACCCGCGAGGAGCGCGGCGACAAACTTGGACTTCATTTCGTGATCCCTTCCCCCGTCTGGGTTCCGACGCGCCTCGGCAAGAACTCTGCCGCGAGGCGCCGCATATGTTATACTCTAGTGTCTGACTAGAGTATTTTGCTCTACTCTATTTCAAACTCGCCAGATTGAGTGGTGAGAGCGCCCGAGCGAGTTGCTGGCTGTGCGCGCGTATATTGTTCGGTGCCGAGATCAGCCCCGCGCGAAGCAGATACCCATTCGGACCGAACGCGCTCTCCTTGGTGAACTCGGCGGCATAAGCACGCACCGCAGGGATCGCGCCCGCATGCGCATTCTTGATGTAGATGAACAGCGGCCGCGCACCCGGATATTTGAAGGCGCTGATCGTCTGATAAGCCGGCTCGACGCCGTTGATCTGCAGGCCTTTCACGCGCCCTTCGTTCGCAGCGAGATACGAATAGCCGAAAATCCCGATCGTACCCGGATTGGCCTCGATCTTCTGGACGATGAGGTTGTCGTTCTCGCCCGCTTCGACGTAGCCGCCGTCCTCCCGCATTCCGGTGCAGATCGCTTTGTACTTGTTCTCGTCGGCTTTCTTCACCGCGGCCATTCCCGCATTGCTCTCGCAGCCAGCGGTCATGATCAGCTCGCCCAATGCGTCACGAGTGCCGCTGGTCGGCGGCGGGCCGTAGACCCGGATCGGCAGGTTCGGCAGCTTCGCGTTGACGTCGTGCCAGGTCTTGGCGCGGTTCGGCTTGCCGAACGGCGTCTTGGCAAGCGCCATATAGATGTCGCGGGTGGTGACGTTCTGCAGCGGCGTGCTCTTCGCGGTCGCGAGAGAAATCCCGTCGATGCCGACCTGAATCTCGGTGATCTGAGTGACACCGTTGGCTGCGCAGAGCTTCGCCTCCGAAGCCTTCATCCGGCGAGAAGCGTTCTCAACGTCGGGGAAATTCTCTCCGACACCCGCACAGAACAATTTCATTCCGGCGCCGGTGCCGGTCGATTCGATGATCGGCGTGCCAAGCCGCGGATTGGCGCGGGCGATGCGTTCGGCCACGACCTTGGCGAACGGGTAGACGGTGGACGAACCGACTGCGCGCATCTGCGTGCGGGCGTCGGCGTTTCCGGAAATAGTAAGCGCCATCACCGCCGTTGCGGCGAGGCCGAGAGTTTTGAAGGACATGTTCGATACCCCGATTGGCGGACTCACAAGCTCGTCCGCTGAGTCGGTGCTAGGAGCGCGGGGCGACGGCTATTTGACGATCGTGTTGCAGTTCTATGACTGTGGATTCAGTGCAACTCAGGCATCGCTGTCGAGCGAATAGCCCGCGGAGCGCACCGTTCGGAGGAGGTCCGGCCGATCTCCGGTATTGAGCGCCTGGCGCAGGCGTCGGACATGAACGTCGACCGTGCGCGCGTCGATGTCCGGATCGTGCGACCAGACTGAATCGAGCAGCCGCTCACGCGAGAACACCCGGCCGGGATGTTCGAGGAAGTGCTTCAGCAGCCGGAACTCCGTCGGCCCAAGCGGAACCTGATCGCCGGCGCGGCGGACGCGGTGCGCGACCACATCCATTTCCACGTCCGCGTAGGTGAGCTGTTCGCCGGCGAGCGCGGGACGGACGCGGCGCAGCACCGCGCCGACGCGGGCGACCAACTCACGCGGGCTGAACGGCTTGGTCACGTAGTCGTCCGCGCCGGTGTCGAAACCACGGATTCGGTCGCTCTCCTCACCACGTGCAGTCAGCATCATGATTGGAAGATTCGCCGTCGTCGGTCGCCGGCGCAACCGCCGGCACACTTCGATTCCGCTGATGCCCTCTATCATCCAGTCGAGGAGGATCACGTCGGGCTTCACCTCGTCGACCAGGATGAGCGCCTCCTCGCCATCGCCCGTACGGGTCACGTCGTAGCCGGACCGCTCGAAATGATAGGTGACGAGGTCCGCCAGCGCGCGATCGTCTTCGACCAGGAGAAGGCGCTTGTTAGTCATCTCCATCAACTCGGCGACTTGCCTGGGCGATCGGCCATGTGCTGGCCGGTCGCCGCATAATAGACCATCTCGGCAATGTTGGTCGCATGGTCGCCGACGCGCTCGAGGTTCTTGGCGACGAACAGGAGATGCGCGGACTGGCCGATGTTGTGCGGGTTTTCCATCATGTGCGTGAGCAATGCGCGGAAGATCGAATCGTAGAAATCGTCGACCGCCGCGTCGCGTTCGCACACGCGCACCGCGGCCTGCGCGTCCCGTTCGACGAAGGCGTCGAGCACGTCATGCACCATGCCGGTGGCGATCCGCGCCATTTCCGGAAGCAGCGACATCGGCTCGATCTTCGCCGCGCTCTCGAGCTGCGGGACCCGCTTCGCGATGTTCTTGGCATAATCGCCGATGCGCTCGACGACGCCGGAGATCTTGAGCGCCGCGACGACGTCGCGAAGGTCGCCCGCCATCGGCGCGCGCAGCGCGATGAGCTGGACTGCGCGACGCTCCGTTTCGATCTCCAGCACGTCGAGCTTCTTGTCGTCCGCCACCACGCGTTCGGCGCCTTCGGTGTCGCGCTGGATGAGGCAGCGCATCGCCTCGGTGATCGAATGCTCGGCGAGGCCGCCCATCTGGCTGATGAGCGCGCGCAGCCGTTCGATGTCCTCGTCGAACGCTTTGAGCGTGTGTCCGCTAGCCTGCTGCATGAGTCCTGCTCCGATCAGCCATAGCGGCCGGTGATATAATCTTGCGTGCGCTGCGCGCGCGGATTGGTGAACATGTTCGAGGTCTTCCCGTATTCGACCATCTCGCCGAGGTGGAAAAATGCAGTGCGCTGCGAAACGCGCGCGGCCTGCTGCATGTTGTGCGTCACGATCGCGATTGCGTACCGGCCGCGAAGCTCGTGGATCAGCTCCTCGATCTTGGCGGTGGCGATTGGATCGAGCGCCGAGCAGGGCTCATCCATAAGGATCACTTCGGGATCGACCGCGATCGCCCGGGCGATGCACAGCCGCTGTTGCTGCCCTCCCGACAATGCGGTGCCGCTCTCCGGGAGCCGGTCCTTGACCTCATCCCACAGACCGGCGCGCTTCAATGACTTTTCGACAATCTCTTCGAGTTCGCTCTTGGACTGGGCGAGGCCGTGAATGCGCGGTCCGTAAGCGACATTCTCGAAGATCGACTTGGGAAAGGGATTGGGTTTCTGGAACACCATTCCGACGCGGGCACGGAGCTGGACCACGTCCATGTTCGAGCTGGTGATGTCCTCGCCGTCGAGCACGATCCGGCCGCTCACGCGGGCCGACGGGATCGTGTCATTCATTCGGTTGAGACAGCGCAGGAAGGTCGACTTCCCGCAGCCCGACGGGCCGATGAAAGCTGTAACGAGATCGTCGTAGATCTTGATGGAGACATCTTTCAGCGCCTGTTTGTCGCCGTAGAAGACGCTAACCGAGTCCGCCGACATCTTGGCTTCGCGGCCCGTGTCTAGTCCCGGGTCTTCAGCGGTTTTGAGGTTCGGCTGATGGGAAACATCGACCATCGGCACGCCCTCGTCGAACTGTCCGTCACCGTCGAGGTCGCGTGGATTGCGCGGTTCTGTCGTCGGCGGGCCCTCGCGATGGCTTTCCGCTGCAATGGCTGCCGACGGCGCCGGGATCGGCGTCACTGGCATAAGTGGCATTTTCTCTTTCATATCCATCACCAGCGGCGCTCGAAGCGGTTGCGAAGATAAATTGCGAGGCCGTTCATCAGTAGCATGAACAGCAGTAGGACGATGATTGCAGCGCTCGTCTTCTCGACGAAGCCGCGGTCGACCTCGTCCGACCAGAGGAAAATCTGGACCGGAAGCACCGTCGCCGGCTGGGTGAATCCACCCGGCGGAGCGGCAATGAACGCGCGCATTCCGATCATCAGCAGCGGCGCGGTTTCGCCCAGCGCGCGCGCCAGTCCGATGATCGTGCCGGTCATGATCCCCGGCAGCGCCAGCGGCAGCACGTGGTGGAACGTCACCTGCATCTTCGATGCCCCAACCCCGAGCGCTGCGTCGCGGATCGAGGGCGGCACCGTCTTGATCGCGTTGCGGCCGGCAATGACGATGACCGGCATAGTCATCAGCGCCAGCGTCAGCCCGCCGACCAGCGGCGCCGAACGCGGCAGGTTCATGATGTTGAGAAACACGGCCAGGCCGAGCAGACCGAAGATGATCGAAGGGACCGCGGCCAGATTGTTGATCGAAACCTCGATCGCGTCGGTCCACCGGTTCCGCGGCGCAAATTCCTCGAGATAAACGGCGGCGAGCACGCCGACCGGGAAGGCGAGCAGCATCGTCACGATGATGGTGAGGAAGCTGCCCTTGAGCGCGCCCCACACGCCGGCGGACGAGGGGTCGGTTGAATCCGACGAGGTCAGGAACGGAAGATTGAAAGTCCGCCGCAGCGCATGCTTCGATCGGGCCGCATTCACCAGCAGCTCGGCCTTGTCGTCTCCCTCGTCCTTGGCGGCGATGTCGATCTTGCTTCCGACCGGCAGCCACAGGGTCGTGCGGCCGTTCAGCATGTCCGGGTTGCCGACGATGGCCTTGGTCAGCGTGCTGACGGCGCCATCGCCGAACATCTCCGCAGCCGCCGGACCATATGCAGTGACGGCCGCCTTCGAAATTGCGCCTTCGAGGTCGGCCGCCGCGACATTCTGCTGCGCGTCGGGCCCGCGCAGCGTCGCCGGATCGAGGAACAGGTCCGACTTGGTGAAGTCGATCGGCAGCGCGGCTTCGTAATGGACGAAACCGCCGAGGCCCTTCGCGGCCATGGTGTACAGCAGGAACGCCAGGAACAGCACGGAAATGCTGACCGCGGCGAGGCCGACGAGGCGGAACAGGCGCTCGGACGCGTAGCGGCGGCGCACGCGTTTGTGCATTGCCGCCTCGGTCCAGCGGGTCGGAGCAGCGGTACTCATTCGTATTGCTCCCGGTAACGGCGCACGACGTGCAGCGCGATCAGGTTGAGGAGGAGCGTGATCAGGAACAGTGCAAGGCCCAGCGCGAACGCCGCCAGCGTCTTCGCACTGTCGAATTCCTGGTCGCCGGTGAGCAGCTGGACGATCTGCACCGTGACCGTCGTGACGCTGGCGAAGGGATTGGCGGTGAGGTTCGCTGCAAGCCCCGCGGCCATGACCACGATCATCGTCTCGCCGATCGCGCGGCTGACCGCGAGCAGGACTCCGCCGATGACGCCGGGAAGCGCCGCCGGGAGCAGCACCTTGCGGATGGTTTCCGACTTGGTCGCACCCATAGCCAGGCTGCCGTCGCGCATCGCCTGGGGCACCGCGGCGATCGAATCATCGGCCATCGAGCTGATGAACGGGATGATCATGACGCCCATCACTGAGCCTGCGGCCAGAGCGCTTTCGCTGCTCGCCGAGGTTACCCCGAGCCACAGGCCGAAATCGCGCACCACTGGGGCAACCGTCAGCGCGGCGAAATATCCGTAAACCACCGTGGGAACGCCGGCGAGAATCTCGAGGATCGGCTTGAGCCAGGCGCGAACGCGCGGATGCGCATATTGCGTCAGATAGATCGCGCTCATCAGGCCGAGCGGAACGGCGACGATCATCGCGATGATGCCGCCGATGAAAAAGGTACCCCACAGCAAGGGAACCTGTCCGAAGGCGCCTGACGAGCCCGCCTGATCGGCGCGGATGGCGGTCTGCGGGCTCCATTCAGTCCCGAACAGGAATGAGCCCAAGGGATAGAGTTTGAAGAAGCGCAGGCTCTCGAACATCAGCGAGAGCAGAATCCCGAGCGTGGTGAGAATCGCGATCAGCGACGCAGCGAGGAGCACGATCATCAGCCAGCGCTCGACGCCGGTACGGGCGCGGAACTGCGGCGCGCTTCGGCGCAGCGCGAGACCGGCGGCGATCATCGCAACGAGCAACGCGACCGCGCCGCCCATCACAGCATAGCGGCTTTGGGCATCGCGGATGCGCGGAGCGAGCGTCGAGGACTGCGGATTGAAGCCCTGCTCCCGCTCGCCGCTGGCGATCTCGCGCGCTTCCGAGAGGATCGACTGACGCTGCATCTCGAAAGCGGGAAGCGCGCGGCCTTCCGGACTCGAAAGCACCGCTTGGTCGACCATTCGCGACTGAATGGGCGCCCAGGCGGCGAGCAGCAGAAGTGCCGGGATTGCCGCCCAAAGCGCGGCATAGGCGCCGTGATAAACCGGCAGCGAGTGCAACCGCCCGACAGTGCGCAGCCGCCGCCCGCGGGCATAGCCGAGCCAAGCCGCTGCGAGGGCGAGGATCAGGACCGCGACGAGCGCGATGCCGAGGCTCATTGGCCTGCCGCGTCCTTCTTATTTGAGACCGGCTGGATCGAGCGGCTTGAGCGCGCTCGCCTGGGCTTCCGCAGCGGCAGCATCGGCGCCGCTGAAGGGCACGAGACCGCGCCGCTCTAGGGGGCCGCCGTTGCCCCACATCTTCGAATAGGCTGCGACAAAATCGCGGATCTTGGGCTTTGCGGCCAAATGCTCGGCCTTGAGATAGACGTAGAGCTTGCGCGCGCCTGGGTAACTGAGGTTCGCTATCGTCTCCTCCGTCGGAGCGACGCCGGCGACCTTCACCGGGCGGATCTTGTCGGCATTCTGCTCGAGGTAGGAATAACCGAGGACGCCCAACGTGCCCGACTCGCCACCGACCTTCTGCACGAGCAGATTGTCGTTCTCGCCAGCTTCGACGTACGCCCCGTCCTCGCGAATCTTGGTGCAGATCTGCTTGTGTTGATCTTCATTGCTCTTGGCGAGCGCCGCCATCGCCGGATCCGTATCGCACCCCTTGGTGAGATAGAGGTCGGCGAGGCTGTCGCGGGTACCCGAGGTAGGCGGGGGGCCGAGAACGCGGATCTTGATCGCCGGCAGCGACGGATTCACGTCCTTCCACGTCTGGGCGGTGTTGGGCCCCTTGCCGAACGGATTGGCGGCGAGCGCTTTGTAGATGTCGGCCTGGGTGAGGTTCATCGCCGGCGCATTGTTGGCTTCGATGATCGTCAGACCGTCTATTCCGACCGGCACTTCGATGATCGTCTTGGCGCCGTTCTTGACGCAGGTATCGTACTCGCTCTTCTTGATCTGCCGCGAGGCATCCTCGACGTCCGGAGTCTGGCCGCCGAGGCCGGCGCAGAACAATTTCATACCACCGCCAGTGCCGGTCGATTCGACCGTGACGTTGATCCCCGGATTGGCGCGCATGAAATCTTCAGCGACGGCCTTTGTGAATGGATACACCGTCGAGGAGCCAACGATGTGGATGTCGCTGCTCGATCCGCCACCAGCACCGCCGGAATTCGATCCGCACGCAACGACCAGCGCCGCCAACGGCAGCGCGACGAACATCCGTTTCACTTGGCTAACTCCACGATTGGGGATCCCTCGGACCGGCCCTAGCGTCGGTTCGGCGTAGCCTCTGTGACAGTCGTGTTTCAGTTTTGTGACAGCGGTCACCGGATTGCGTTCAGGCGTTCGCCTGCCTAGGCGGCGCGCATGGCCAGCAAGTTCGAGACCTTCGCCGCGCTTCACGTGCCCGGCGATCCCGTGATCCTCTACAATATCTGGGACGTCGGAAGCGCGCACGCGGTCGTGAGCGCCGGTGCCAAGGCGCTGGCCACCGGCAGCCATCCGGTCGCCGACGCCAACGGCTGGCCCGACGGGCAGCAGGTGCCGATCGACTTTGCGCTCGCCAACGCCAAGCGCATCGTCGACTCCGTCGAGCTTCCGGTCACGGTCGATTTCGAGGGTTCATACTCGACCGATCCCGAGGAAGGGGCACGCAACGTCGTCCGCCTGGCGGAGACGGGTGCCGTCGGCTGCAATTTCGAGGACCAGGTGGTCGGCGGCGAAGGCCTGCATCCGCTCGACCTCCAGGTGAAGCGCATTGGCGCGATCCGCCGCGCGGTCGGCGATCAATTCTACATCAATGCCCGCACCGACCTGTTCCTGAAGACGCAGACCTATGACGATGCGCTGATCGATCAGGTGATCGAGCGCGGCAAAGCCTTTGCCGACAGCGGAGCGAGCGGCTTCTTCGTCCCGCGGCTGGCCGATCCGAAGCAGATCGAGCGCGTAGTGCGCGAAGTCCCGCTGCCGCTCAACGTGATCGCGTTTCCGGCAGCGCCGGACAAATCCGTTTGGGCGAGCGCCGGCGTCGCGCGGATCAGCCACGGACCTTTCCCGCATCGCGCGCTGATGAAGCAGTTCGAAGACATGGCGCGCGCAGCGCTCAGCTAGCCCGCCCGAAGCGCCACCAGGCGAGGCGCGGTCCCGACTTCAACACCGTTTTGCGGAACAGCTTGGCGCCGTAGCGCACGATCACCCCGACCCACAGCGCCTGCCAGAGGATTGCCAAGAGCTGGAGCCACAGATCGGATCGTTCGGCGGCACGGGCGAGCATCGCCATCGGCGATGAGAGCGGGAATATTGCCGCCCAAAGTGCGCTCGCCGAATCCGGCGCGCCAATCGTTTTCGCTGCAAAGGCGAAGATCAGGACCTGCACGAATGTCACCGGCAAGGACATGGTTTGGACTTCCCGGGCAGTCGAAGCTTGCGCTCCGATGGTGAGAAAGGCTGCACCGAGGAGCAGATAGTTCAAGCCGAAGTAGATGATGCCGAGCACCAGGAACGCCGGCCATCCGACCGCCGGGGGCGGTAGCGTCGCCACACCCCCGTGCTTTACCAGCTGAATCAGAAGCGCCCCGGCGCTGAGCCACACGAGCAGCGCCAGGACCGAAGCGGTCAGCATCGCAAAGAGCTTGCCGACGAACATCGCATCGATCGGCATGGCCGCGGCGATGACTTCGATAATCTTGTTCGATTTCTCTTCGATCAGCTGGGATAAGACCATCGTCGAAAGCATCAGGGTGAGCAGGAATAAGGTGACTTGGCCAATCCACGCCGTCGTCACCTGATCCTTGTCCATCGAGCCCGGTGACGCCGCCACCTCGGACACGTGCAGGTTCGACGATCGATCAGCCGTTGCTGTCCGCGCGCTGGCGATCAGCAACCTAAGCTGCTCGACGGTCCCCGGGTCGTTGGCGAGAGTCCCAATCAGCTGCGGGTGATCGAGCCCACCGCTCAGCACTGCCCGGATGGGCGGGTCGCGGCTTGCGAGCAGCCGCTTTTCCTGTCCGGCGAGATCGTGTTTCGGCGAATAGCCGACAAGCCTGACCAAGGCATCGTCCCCCACGGCATCGGCCGTGTGCTCGCGCGCTGCGTTCAACCGCTGGAACTCGGCGTGAGACGCTATCACTGCGACAATCGGCCGTTCGGTCTGCTGCGCAACGCGGGCGCCAATGCCGCCAAAAACGCCGCCCATGAGCAGCGGAAACAGCGGCGCGAGAAGGAAGAAGATGAACGTCTTCGAGAGGACCGTCGCCGAGAAATCACGACGTCCGATAACGAAAGCCGACCGCAGGAAGCGCATCATTGCGGCTTCTCCTCGCCCATCGCCGCTGCAGCCTTGTCGCCAGCAATCGCGACGAACGCGTCGTGCAGGCCCGGGCGTTCGATCGCGAGCGTCTCAATCCCTGCGCCCCCCTCGATCAGCGCCTTGAGCAAGGGCTCGGGGCCGCCTTCGGGAAGCTCGAACACATATTCGTCTCCCTCGCGCCGGGCGCCTGCGGGGATTGCCGAGCGCCATGGTCCATCCTTGGCGCGGGTCCCCAGACGCACGATCGGCCGGAGCCGGGCACGGGCCTCGTCGACCCGGCCGTCGAACGCGATCTTGCCTTTCGCGATGATCGCAATCAGCTCGCACAACCGCTCGGCATGCGCGATGACATGAGTCGAGAAGATGATCGTGACGCCGGCGCGCGCCTCGCGGCGGATCAGCTCCTCCAGTCGCCCCTGATTGATTGCGTCGAGGCCGGCGAACGGCTCGTCCAGAACGATCAGCCGCGGCTTATGGATGATCGTGCCGAGCAACTGGACGATTTGCGCCATGCCCTTGGACAAAGTGCGGATCGGCTTCTTCGCCCAATCTCCAAGGTTGTGCTCGGTAAGCAAGGCATCGGCGCGGCGGCGGCCTTCGGCGAGCGGCAATCCGCGGAGCGCTCCCATGAAGGCAATCGCCTCGCGCGCGGTCATTGCCGGGTACAGGCCCCGCTCCTCGGGCAGGTACCCGATCTCGGCTGCGGCATCGAGCGGCCGCTCGTGGCCCAGCACCCGTCGCGTCCCGCTCGACGGATCGATGATCCCAAGCAGGATCCGCAAAATGGTCGTCTTGCCCGCGCCGTTGGGCCCGAGGAGGCCGTAGATGGACCCGGCTGGCACCGCGAGGCTGACCCCGTCGACCGCGCGCGTTGCGCCGAAATCCTTGACGAGATCGATCGCTTCGACGGCCAAATCGCCGGTCATCACATTGTCTGAAGCGGGTCGAAGCACTGAAATTCCTACGGAAATCCGGCGAGAGCGTGTAGGGACGCGGCCGTGATTAGAGGGCAAAGGCTTGAGGAAGCAATAAGCGCGGAGGCAAAGCGCCTGGGCTTTGTCGCCTGCGGCTTCACCAGTGCAGATGCAGCGGATGCGGCTGGGCTCGATCTCAGGCGCTGGCTGGAAGCTGGCCACCACGGAACGATGGGGTGGATGGAGGCTCGCGCGCATCACCGGGTCAGCCCGCGCGCGCTGTGGCCGGACGCGAAATCGGCGATCGCTCTGGGGATGAGCTACGCGCCCGCGACCGACCCGCTGCCGCTCGGCGAGCGCCCGGAGCTTGGGCGCGTCTCGGTCTATGCCCAGGGCGGCGACTATCACAAGACGGTCAAGAAGGCGCTGAAGGCCCTCGCGCGCTTCATCGTCGCCGAGGCGCCGTCGGAGCTGAAGGTGTTCGTCGATACGGCGCCAGTGATGGAGAAGCCGCTCGCCCAGGCTGCTGGCGTCGGCTGGCAGGGCAAGCACACCAATCTTGTCAGCCGCGAGCACGGCAGCTGGCTGTTCCTCGGCGTGATCCTGACCAGCCTCGACCTGGAGCCGGACTCCCCCGCCGATCACGGCCAGCATTGCGGGAGCTGTCGGCGCTGTCTCGACGCGTGTCCAACGCAGGCGTTCGTCGGGCCGCACCGGATCGATGCCCGGCGCTGCATCTCGTACCTCACGATCGAGCATGACGGCCCGATCCCGGAGGAATTCCGCAAGCCGATCGGCAACCGCATCTACGGCTGCGACGATTGTCTCGCCGTGTGTCCCTGGAACCGCTTCGCCGACGCGGCAGCGGCCAACCGCGCGTTCCTGCCGCGCGCGGAGCTTGCGGCGCCGCGGCTCGCCGACCTTCTCGCGCTCGATGATGCGGCCTTCCGGGAGATGTTCGCCGGATCGCCGATCAAACGGATTGGCGTGAAGCGCGTGATCCGCAATTGCCTCATCGCTGCAGGCAACAGCGGCGATGGCGCACTAAGGGAAGCAGTCCGGCCGCATCTCGACGATCCCGATCCGGTGATCGCCGAAGCTGCCCAATGGGCGCTGGATCAGATCGGATGCTCAAGGGCGGAGATGCAGGCCGCCTGATCGGTGCTGACGCCGCGCGAGGTGCGCGTATCGACGTATGTCACCCGGAGCGGGCCTCCGCCGCCCGACGGGTAGAGATACGCATCCAGTACGCAACGCTGGGTACGGAACTGCAGCTTGAGGCTGTTGCCTTCGCGGACCTGGAACTGGGGATTGCCGAGGTGACCGACGAGCTCCTGCGCGGTCAGCCCGAGCAGGCGCCGCGTTTCCGGCTCGGTGGCAGTTACCGGCACAGGCTGGGGCTGGGCGACCGGTTGCTGCGGGGCTGCGGCGCAGCCGGCGAGGATCAGGGTCGAGGCGAGAATGAAGCGGCGCATGGCTGTCTTTAAGCACAAGTCGTCACCCCCGCGAAAGCGGGGCCTAGCGAACAGCAATCTGGGTTCCCGCTTTCGCGGGAATGACGGACCGGTTGCGGGCCGCTGAACGCACGGCTAGGCGCGGCGCTTTCCTACAGCAGCCGTGAGATACCCATGCCCGAAACGCGCCTCGACGTCCTCTGCATCGGCAATGCCATCGTCGACGTCATCGCCAATGCGAGCGACGAGTTCCTGACCAAAGAAGGTCTCGCCAAGGGATCGATGCGGCTGATCGATGCCGACGAGGCGGAGCGGCTCTACGCGGCGATGGGACCTGCGCACCAAGTGAGCGGGGGTTCGGCAGGCAACACCGCGGCGGGGGTCGCGGCGCTTGGCGGGCGCGCGGGCTTCATCGGCCAAGTTGCGCAGGACGAGCTCGGCGCCTTCTATCGCCACGATCTGACCAACGCAGGCGTGGAGTTCATCACTCCAGCCGCGGACGTCGGCGCGCTCACCGCGCGGTCGATGATCCTCGTTACGCCGGACGGGCACCGGACGATGAACACCTTCCTCGGCGCTGCCCAGCATCTGCCGACGAGCGCGCTCGACGAGGAGCAGATCCGCTCAGCCGCGATCCTCTACCTCGAAGGTTATTTGTGGGACCCGGATACGCCGCGCTACGCGATGCTCCGCGCGATCGAGGTCGCTCGGCAGGCGGGCCGCAAGGTCGCCTTCACCCTCTCCGACACCTTCTGCGTCGACCGCCATCGCGACGGTTTCAACGCTTTGCTGGACGAGCGGCGAATCGACATCCTGTTCGCCAACCAGGCGGAGATCGAAGCCCTCGCAGGAGTGCCGCATCTCGATACGGCGGTCGCAGCGGTGCAGGACAAAGTCGCGATCCTCGTGGTCACGCGGAGCGAGGACGGCGCGCTCGCCACGCGCGGCGGAGAGCGGTCGGACGTCCCCGCCGAGCCCATCGCCACACTCGTCGATACGACCGGTGCGGGCGACCTGTTCGCCGCCGGTTTCCTGCTCGGCGAAGCGCGCGGGCTCGGCCTCGAGACGTCGTTGCGGCTCGGCGCGATCTGCGCGGCCGAGGTCATCCAGCACTTCGGCGCTCGCCCGGAGAAGGACCTCCGAGCGCTCGCCGGAGAATTGCTGGCTTAGCCGCGGTCGTCCGGCGGGACCGGCGCGCCGGGCATGGGCGCGATTCCGATCGATCCAGGCGCATCCTCTGCAAGCTCCGGCACATCGGTTATGCCGCGGCCGACGTGGCTGTTGCGGTACCCGTAGAGGAAGTAGACCACGAGCCCGAGCACCGTCCACGCGACGAACAGGAGCTTCGACTCCACGTTGAGGTTGACGAACAGCAGCAGACAACCGGCGATCGAAAGCGGCGCCAGAACGTAAATCGCCGGCGTGCGGAACGGACGCTTCCGGCCCGGATCCCGCCTGCGCAGGATCATCACGCCGAGCGACACCGCGGCGAAGGCGAAGAGCGTTCCGGCGTTCGAATAGTCCGCCAGCGTGCCGACGGGCAGGAACGCCGCCGCAATGGCAACGAAGATGCCGGTGACGATGGTCACGATGTACGGCGTCCGGAACTTCGGGTGGACGGCCGACAGCCGCTCCGGCAGCAAGCCGTCACGCGCCATCACGAAGAAGACGCGGGTCTGGCCGTACATCATCAGAAGCACGACCGACGGCAGCGCGATCGCGGCCGCGAGGCCCACGAGGTTGCCGAACAGCGGGTTGGAAACCTCGCGGAGAATGTGCGCGAGCGCCTCCTTCGAGCAAACGGTGGGCGCATGGGCAGCCTGGCAGGCAGCCGATGCGTACAGCTCCGGCGAACCTTCCTTGAACGCCAGGCCCGTTGCCGGATCGATCAGCGGCTGCGCGCCGAAAGCCCCGACCACGCCCCCCGCGACGAGGAGGTAGAAAACGGTGCAGATCAACAGGCTACCGATCAAACCGATCGGGACGTTGCGCTGCGGATTCTTCGTTTCTTCGGCCGCGGTAGAGACAGCGTCGAAGCCGACGTAGGCGAAAAAGATCGACGCAGCCGCACCCAATATCCCAGTTCCGGAAGAACTCAGCGGATTGCCCCAACCGCGCGGCGCGAACGGGTGGAAGTTGCCGGCGTGGCCGCTGACCATCGGCAGCGTGATGATGAGGAAAAGCGTCAGCGCCGCCACCTTGATCAGCACCAGCACCGCGTTGACGGTGGCACTTTCCTTGGTGCCAATCACGAGAAGGGTGGTGACAAGTCCGACGATGATGACTGCGGGCAAATTGATCAAGCCGCCGACCTCGCCGCCCTGCAGGAAGCCCCATTGAATCTGCGGCCCAACCTTGAGGGCATGCGGCAAATGGACGCCGACA
>C688J35102_120989994_pt1 | contig 17952 bp, 10 predicted proteins | sample HopSoiMetagenom2_FD_35102 | JGI IMG/M metagenome (IMG submission 35102)
CCGCTACGACGTGCTGCGCGCCCGGGTGGAGCGCTCCAACCTGGAGCCCGCCGCCATCCAGGCCGCCGGCGACCGCGACCTGGCGCTGCTGGAGCTCAAGCGCCTGGCCAACCTCCCCGCCGGGCAGCCGCTGAAGCTGGTCTCGCCGGTGAGCGCCGACGCGGTGGCCGCGCTGGCGCAGGCCGCCGGGGGCGTGACGCCGGCGTCGGATTCGGCCGCGGTGGCCGCCATCCCCTCGGTGCGCGCCGCCGAGCTGCGCGCCAGCGCCTCGCGCGCCGGCATCGCCATCGCCCGCGCCGACTACCTGCCCACGGTCTCGGCCTTCGTCACCAGCGGCTTCCAGGCGTACCCCACCAGCTGGAGCTTCCCCACCTCGCGTGGGGCGCTGGAGACGGTGACCTGTCCCGACGGCTCGGCGGCGGACCGGGTCTGCACGCAGCAGAACGGGGGATGGTTCTCCGACCGCTCCGCGGGGCTGCAGGTGAGCTGGCCGGTGTTCGACGGCTTCCGCACGCGCTCCAACGTGGCGCTCGCCCGCGCCCAGGCCGAGGTGGCCGACGCGCAGGCGGCGCAGGCGCGCGAGGCCGCCGCCGTGCAGCTGGCGCAGGCCCGCTCGGACCTGGAGACGGCGCGCGCGCAGTTCGCCGCCACCCGGCTGAACGTGGCCGAGGCCGAGGAGGCCTTCCGCCTGGCCACCCTGCGCTTCACCCGCGGGCTCTCCACCCAGCTCGACGTGAGCGACGCGCAGCTCGCGCTCGCCACCGCGCGCAGCAACGAGGCGCGCGCCACCCACGAGCTCTACCTGGCCGCGGCCGGGGTGGCCCGGGCGCAGGGACGCCCGATCCCGCTCCTCCCCGCCGCCCCATGACGACGACCACGCGACCGATCCGGATGCCCGTGCACCGTTCCCTTCGACTGACTTCCGTTGCCGCCCTCGCCGCGGCCCTCGCCCTCACCGCCTGCTCCAAGAAGGGCGGCGCCGACGCGCCCGGCGGGCCGGGAGGCCCCGGCGGCGCCGGCGGCCCCGGGGGCGGCCGCGCGCCCAGCCTGACCCTGGCCGAGGCCGACGTGGCCTCGCCCCGGCTGGCCTCGCTCGAAGACGCCGTGCCGGTCACCGGCACCCTCGACCCGCTGGAGCGCGCCGAGATCCGCGCCCGGCTCGAGGGCGACGTGGACGGGGTGTACGTGCGCGAGGGGCAGCCGGTGCGCGCGGGCACGCTGCTGGCCCGCTTCCGCGCCAACGAGCAGGCGGGGCAGGACGAGAGCGCCCGCGCCGACTTGGCCTCGGCGCGCGCGTCGCTCTCCACCGCGCAGTGGAACCTGGAGCAGACCCGCGACCTCTACCGCCAGGGCGCCGTTCCCGAGCGCGACGTGCGCCTCGCCGACGAGGCGGTGTCGGCGGCGCGCGCCCGCGTGGCCGCGGCCGACGCGCGCCTCCGCACCACCGCGCAGACGGTGTCGGACACGCGGGTGCTCTCCACCGTCTCCGGGATCGTGGAGAAGCGCTCGGTGAACCCCGGCGAGCACGTGGCCCGCGGCGCCACCCTCTTCACCGTCGTCCGCGGCGACGTGCTGGAGCTGGCGGCGGCGGTGCCGGAGCGCGTGGCGGCCACGGTGCAGCCGGGGCAGGTGGTGCACTTCACCGCCGGCGGGCGGCAGATCGAGGGGCGGGTGGCGCGCGTGGCCCCCTCGGTGGACCCGGCGTCGCGCTCGGTGACGGTGTACGTGCAGGTGCCCAACGGCGACGGCTCGCTGCGCGCCGGGACCTTCGCCACCGGGCGCATCGTCTCGCGGGTGGTGAGCGACGCGCTGGTGGTGCCCGCCACCGCGCTGCGCGAGGGGAAGGAGGGCGCGCCGCCCTTCGTCTACCGCATCGCCGACGGGAAGATCGAGGTGGCGCAGGTCACGCAGGGGCTGGCCGACGAGGCGCAGGGGGTGGTGCAGATCGTGAGCGGGCTGGCCGCGGGCGACCGCGTGGTGGTGGGCAACGTGGGGATGCTGGGCGAGGGGATGCAGGTGCACATGGCCGGTGCCGGCGGGCGGCGCGGCGGCGGCGCGGGCGGGGGCAGGCCGGGCGCGGGCGGCGGCGCCCGGGCCGCGCGGTAAAACCGACGAAAGCGAAGCCGATGTTCCTCTCCGACGTATCGATCCGGCGGCCCGTGTTCGCCACCATGATGATGGTGGCGCTGGTGGTGCTCGGGGTGGTCAGCTACCAGCGGCTGGCGATCGACGAGTACCCTGACGTGACCTACCCGGTGGTGATCGCGCAGACCTCGTGGCCCGGCGCCAGCGCCGAGAGCATGGAGCGCGACGTGAGCCGCCCCATCGAGGAGGCGCTCAACACCGTGCAGGGGATCAAGGAGCTCACCTCCACCAACCTGGAGGGGATCTCCATCGTCCGCGTGCTGCTGAACCTGGGCGTGGACGTGTCCGACGCGCAGCAGGACGTGCAGGCCAAGGTGGCGCGCATCCGCCGCTCGCTCCCGCGCGAGATCGACGACCCCGTCATCCAGCACTTCGACCCCAACGACCGGCCGATCATCTCGGTGGCGCTGCAGAGCTCGGACCGGCCGATCCGCGACCTCACCGACCTGGCCGAGCAGACCATCGCCACGCGCATCGAGGCGGTGGCCGGGGTCGGCGGCGTGAACGTGGTGGGCGGCGCCACCCGCCAGGTGCGGGTGGAGCTCAGGCCCGACGCGCTGCGCGCCTACGGGCTCACCCCGGGCGCCGTCTCCGCTGCGCTGCAGCGCGAGAACCAGGAGGTCCCCGCGGGCCACATCACCCGCGGCTCGGGGGAGCGGCTGGTGCGGGTGATGGGGCGCATCCGCGACCCGCGCGAGTTCGCGAGCATCCCCGTGGTGATCCGCAACGGCGTCCCCGTGCTGCTGGGCGAGGTGGCCGACGTGAGGGACGCCACCGCCGACGTGCGCAGCTCGGCGCTGATGAACGACACCCGCGCCGTTTCGCTCGACGTGCTGAAGGTCTCCGGCTCCAACACGGTGGAGGTGGCCGACGGGGTGCGCGCCGCGGTGGAGGAGATGCGCCGCCAGCTCCCGGGCGACATCCAGCTCACCGTGGTGCGCGACGACTCGCACCGCATCCGCGAGTCGCTCTCCGACGTGGAGCTCACCATCCTGCTGGGCGCGGTGCTCACCATCTTCATCATCTACCTCTTCCTGAACTCCTGGCGCAGCACGGTGATCACCGGCCTCACCCTGCCGGTGTCGATCATCTCCGCCTTCTTCGTCATGTGGATGTTCGGCTTCAGCGTGAACACCATGACGCTGCTGGCGCTCTCGCTGGCCATCGGGCTCTTGATCGACGACGCCATCGTGGTGCGCGAGAACATCGTGCGCCACCTGGAGATGGGGAAGGACCACCACGCCGCGGCGCGCGAGGGGACCAGCGAGATCGGGCTGGCGGTCACCAGCACCTCGCTGGCGGTGATCGCGGTGTTCGTCCCCGTGGCGTTCATGGGGGGGATGATCGGGAAGATCTTCTTCCAGTTCGGGGTGACGGTGGCGTTCGCGGTGCTGGTGTCGCTCTTCGTCTCCTTCACGCTCGACCCGATGCTCTCCAGCATCTGGCCGGACCCCGAGGTGGAGCACGGGGCGGCGCACGGCCGCGGCCCCGACGGGCGGCGCAAGGTGAAGAACCCGCTGCGGCGCTTCGCCTTCTGGTTCAACGACCGCTTCGAGGCGGTGGCCGACCGCTACCCCGGGTGGCTGCGCTGGGGGCTGCGCCACCGCGCGGCGGTGATGGGCGGCGCGGCGGCGACCGTGGTGGGCGCCTGGCTCATCCTGGGCTCGCTGGGCTTCACCTGGATGCCGGACTTCGACGGCGGCGAGTTCAACGTGGGCTTCCGCACCCCGCCGGGGTCGTCGCTGGAGTACACCACCGCCAAGGGGCAGGAGGTCGCGAAGTTCCTGCGCCGCCTGCCGGAGGTGGACTTCACCTACCTGTCGGTGGGCGGCGGCTTCCGCGGCACGCCCAACAACGGCTCGATCTTCGTCAAGCTGAAGCCCGCCGGCGAGCGCGAGCGGAGCCAGCAGGACATCCAGACGGAGCTGCGCGGCAAGCTGCGCCAGCTCCCCGGGGTGCGCGCCAACGTGAGCGGCTCGCCCAGCATCTTCCAGGCGGGGTCGCGCCAGCCGATCATTGTGAACGTGCAGGGGCCGGAGCAGCGGCAGCTGAAGCTGGCGGCCACGCAGGTGCTCGAGGCCGTCCGCTCCGTTCCGGGGGTGGCCGAGCCGCAGTCGAGCGACGAGGGCGACCTGCCGCAGCTGAACGTGACGGTGAACCGCGCGCAGGCGGCCGCGGCGGGGCTGGGCGTGGGGGCCGTGGCCGACGTGGTGCAGCCCCTCTTCTCCGGGCAGCGCGCGGGGACCTGGGAAGACCCGCAGGGCTACTCGCACGACGTGGTGGTGGTGTACCCCGACTCCATGCGCACCTCGCCGGCCGACGTGCGCGACCTGACCATCCCCGGCGCGCCCGACGCATCGGGGCGGGCGGCGCTGGTGCCCCTCTCGCAGATCGCCGAGGTCACCACGGGGGTGGGGCCGCAGCAGATCGAGCGGCGCTCCTTGGAGCGGATGGTCTCCGTCTCCGCCAGCGTGCTCCCGGGCTTCTCGCTGGGCGACGTGGCGGCGGCGGTGCAGGCGAAGATCGAGACGATCGGGCTCCCCCCCGGCTACCACGCGGTGTTCACCGGCGACGTGCAGAACCTGCAGGAGACCAAGGGGTTCGTGGGCGAGGCGCTGCTGCTGGCGGTGGTGTTCATCTACCTGATCCTGGCCTCGCTCTTCGGCTCGTTCCTGCAGCCGCTGGCGATCATGCTCTCGCTGCCGCTGAGCTTCATCGGCGTGGGGCTGGCGCTGTGGATCACGAAGGGGACGCTGAACGTGATGTCGATGATCGGCATCATCATGCTGATGGGGCTGGTGGTGAAGAACGGCATCCTGCTGATCGACTTCGTGAACCAGGAACGGGAGCGGGGGAGCCCGCGCGAGGAGGCGATCCTCACCGCCGCGCGCACGCGCATCCGGCCGATCGTGATGACCACCATGGCGATGATCTTCGGGATGATCCCGCTCGCCCTGGCGCTGGGCGAAGGCGCCGAGCAGCGCGCGCCGATGGCGCACGCGGTGATGGGCGGCCTGGTGACCTCGACGCTGCTGACGCTCTTCGTGGTGCCGGTGGTGTACACGCTCTTCGACGACTTCGTCCGCTGGATCCGGCGCAAGCCGCGGCAGCCGCAGCCGGTGGTCGTCGTGCGCGAGCCCGAGTTCGCCGCGGCGGACTGAGATCTCGCAAACAGATCGTCTCACGCGAGACGCGGAGGCGCGGAGGGAAGCCACGGCTTTTCTCTGCGACCTCCGCGTTCGTGCGTGAGATGCCGCAAGTGGTTCAGTGGCACCGGGGTTGCGGAGACGGAGTGGCGCTTCCGAAGGGGCGGAAGCAGCTGCCAAAGGGAGGTGAACGATGCTGGGAACGTGGCTGAAGGCGGGGCGCGTGGCGGTGCTGGCGCTCGGGGTGGCGTCGGCGGGGGGATGCATGGCGGCCGCGGTGGGCGCGGGCGCCGGCGCGGGGGTCTACCTCACCTCGCAGGGCGCGTCTGGGATGGTGAACTCGTCGGCCGGCACGGTGGCGGGGCGGGTGCCCGCGGTGCTGCAGGACCTCGGGATCACCGTCACCGGGCACAACGAGCAGCACAACGGCGCCGAGCACGAGTGGATGGGCACCCGCGGCGACGAGGAGATCCACGTGCAGGTGAAGTCCGAGAGCAGCGGCACCACGCAGGTGACCGCCTCGGCGAAGAAGAACATGGCGGAGTGGGACAAGGACTTCGCCCGCACCATCGTCGCCCGCATCACCGGGAAGTGACGGAAAACAGCCAGACGTCACGCAGAGACGCGGAGCCGCAGAGAGAGACGCCGTGTCTTCTCTGCGGCTCTGCGTCTCTGCGTGAGCTGCCGTTGCCGTTGCCGTCGCCGTTCAGGAGTCGGAGGCGGCGGGGAGCCAGAGGGTGAACGCGGCGCCGCCGATCTCCGCCTCGCCGACGGTCACGTCGCCGCCGAGGAGGCGGGCCACGCGGCGGCCGATGGCGAGCCCCAGGCCGTGCCCCTCGGCCGCCCCGGGGTCCAAGCGCGAGAACTCCTGGAAGACCGCTTCGCGCTGCTCCGCCGCGATGCCGGGGCCGCTGTCCTCCACCGTCACCCGCACCCACTGGCCCGGGCGCGGGCCGTCGCCGTTCGACGCGGGGCCGGCGGCCACCAGCACGCGTCCCCCCGGCGGCGTGTACTTGATGGCGTTGGAGAGGAGGTTCCCCACCACCTGGCGCACCCGCAGCGCGTCGGCGAGCACCTCCAGCCGGGCGGCGGGCGCGTCGATGGCCAGCTCGTGCCCGGCGGCGGCCGCGGCGGCGCGGTGGTCGTCCACCGCCTCGCGCAGCAGCGCGCCGCATTCGACGCGCTCGCGGGCCACCTCCAGCGTCCCCGCCTCGGCGCGCGCCAGGTCCAGCAGGTCCTGGATGATGGCGAGCGCGGTGTCGACGTTGCGGCGGATGGCGGCGGTCATGCGCGTCTGCCCCGGGGTCAGCCCGCCCTCGAGCCCCGCCTGCAGCAGGTCGGCGAAGCCGCGCGCCGCGCCCAGCGGGTTCTTCAGGTCGTGCGTCACCCCGCGCATCATCCGCTCGCGGGCGGCGTTGCTCTCGCGCAGGTCGGCCAGGGCGCGCTCCGCCTGGTCGCGCCGGGCGGCGGCCTCGCGCGCCAGCAGCCGCACCCGCCGCGCGAACCACATCGCCGCCCCCGCCGAGGCGAGGGCCAGCACCACCAGGGCCACGGTGATGGCGAAGCGGAGCTGGTCGGCGGCGAGGATCATGTCGCGCCGCACACCGGACTCGTGCACCAGCACGGAGTCGAGCGAAGCGGCGGCACGCAGCGCCGCCTCGAACTGCGCCTGCTCGGTCGAGATCTGGGGGGTCTCGCGGCGCCTGCGTACGATCTCGTCGCCCCGTGCGTCCTGGTGCCACTGCGTCGCCGCCTTCTCCAGCGCCGCGACGTGGGCCGCCACGCTCCGCGGCAGCAGCCGCGTCGTGTCGCGCAGTTCCGCGTAGATGCCCCTCTCGCGCGCCAGCGCCTCCTCGAACGCGGCATAGTGCGACAGGTCGCTGCTGAGCAGGTAGCCGCGCAGCGACGACATCTCCACCGCCAGCTCGAACTCGATCAGCCCCACCTGCGTCCGCCCCTGCTCGGCCTTCTCCACCTGGGTGCGGAGCGGCGCCACCCGGCGCTGGATGAGCGCCGGCGCCAGCACCAGCGTCGCCAGCGACACCACGATCAGGAGCATCGCGACGCGCGCCACCCAGGCGGTGCGCGTGTCGTGCAGGGTGGGTGCGGGTCGTTCCTCCGTCATCGTTTTCCGCTGCCGTGGCTCATCCGCCGTCCGTGTCCGCTCGTACCCTCCACCGCCGGGAAGGTGGCGGTGCAGGCGCCGTTCCCTGCCAACCGGGACGCGCGCTCCCGCGCCCCCGATCAGTCAGGTACAGCGTTGCAGTCGAACGGCTTGGGCCGCTGCACCGCGGCCGTGCCAACGCGCGCGTTGACGCCCGGTGGAAACGCAGTTGACCGCTCCCCGCTACCGTTTCGTCCGCGGCGTGCTCCAACCGGGGTGCGGCTGTCGCCAGGATCACTCGGCCGGGAGGCGGAACGATGGGAACGATGTACGGCGGAACGCACGCCCGGGCACCCCCGGGGCCCGCGACGGCAACGCGGAACCGGGATGCACGATGGCGCCAGGCCCGATCGCAGCACCCTTCATGGTTCCAACGACGGGAAAGATGACGGTGTGAAGTCCAGCACCGGGACCGCGGAGCCGCCGTCGCGCACTCGCCCCGTCGTCGAGCACCCACGGGGCACAATGGCAGGTGAAGGTTTCAATCGCAGCAGTCAGCCTTCTCATCATCGAACCGGAGAACCGATCATGTCCACGCAAATGGAACGCAGCATCCACGAGACCGATCTCGCCGTCCCGGGCGTGGGTCTCCAGGTACCCACCGCGCTGTCGAGCACCCTGCAGCACGTCGACGACAGCGACGGCAACCAGTCGGGGCTGGAGCTCACCCACAACGGCCCGGTGGTGATCACGACGCAGCTGGGGATCGGCGTGACCCCGGCGGCCACCTATGCCCTGGAGGTGGCGGAGGGCAAGTCGATTCGCCTGCTGATGGGCACCGGTACCGTCGTCTCGGTGGGCGCCCCCGGGGTGTTCAACATCGACGCGGTGAACATCGTCGGCGGGCGGCTCACGGTGAAGGACGACGGCAAGGTCGGCATCAACCACGCGTCGCCGCAGTACACGCTGGACGTGGGCGGCACCATCAACGCGACGGCGATCCGGGTCGGCGGCGGCGGGGCGACCATCCCCGGGATCCAGAAGGCGTCCAGCGCGCCCCCGGGCGCGGCCCTGGAGCCCCTGTTCGTGAACGTGAACACGGGCGTCCTCTACTACGAGTGACGTGCGGGGGCGCTCCGCCGTCGCGGGGTGCCCTTCCCGCCGCACCCACGGTTCGCGCCGCTCCGCGGAAGCTCGCGGGGCGGCGCGAACGTTGCCACCGTCCACCCTCGTCTCGCCGTTCTTCCACCGTTGGGAAGGTGCGCCGTCGGGTGCTTGTTTGCCTCGGTCCGATAGCGTATCTTGTGCTTGTATATAAACCTGCATTTGCCACAAGCACAAGGTGGGATCGCCATGGCCCCCAAACTGGAAGATCGTTCCCTGGACGCGACGCGGCGGGCGCTGTACCGCCGTGCGGTGCGCCAGCTGCGCGCTTCCCTGCGGCAGGCGAGCGCCGAGCAGATCCTCTCCGCGGTCGAGGCCGAGACCCCGGTGGGCAGCATCGCGCGGCTGGTGTCGTCCGCGCCCGGCGGTACCGGCACCAACGCCGACGCCTGGGCGGAAGAGCTGATGCGTGGGGGCGAGATCAAGCGGGAGCTGCTGAACGAGGCTGGCGGCACCTTCTCGGCCGGCGAGGTGGGAAGGCTGCTGGGCATCTCTCCCCAGGCCGTGCAGCAGCGCCGGATGCGCGACCGCCTGCTCGCCGTGCCGCTCGCCAACGGCGAGTGGGGATTTCCCGTCTGCCAGTTCACGCCGCAGGGAGTCCCCTCCGCCCTGCCGCGCATCCTCGCCGCCTTCGGCTCCGACAACGGCTGGGTGCGCCTGTCCATCCTGCTCTCACGTGAGCCGGCGCTGGGCGACGCCCGCCTGATCGACCTAGTGGTGCAGGGTGAGCGGCTCGACGAGGTAAAGGCTCTCGTCGCCTCGTACGGCACGCAGGGCGCGGTGTGACGCTGCCGCGGCGGCTGCCGGTCTCGACCCTTCCCCCGGCGACGGAGCTCTGGAGGATCCACTCCCGGGCGCACGATCCCGTGTGGTTCGGGCCGGATGCGGGGGTGCCGCCACGGAACCGGTTCGATGCCCCCGCGGGCGAGTTTCGCGTCTGCTACTTCGGGGAGGCATTCGAAGCGGCACTCGTCGAGACCCTGGTCCGTGGCCGGGCGCGCCTGATCGTCGCCCTCACCGAGCCGCGGAGCCGTTCCGCCACCTCCGTTCCACTTGACCGGGAGATCCGGGTCGCGCGGCTGCACAGCGACGGCCTGGTTCGCCTTTCCCTCTCGACGGCTACACCGCACGCCGAGAGCTACGACGTGTGCCAGCAGCTGGCGCTGTCGCTCTGGGCCCATCCGGACGAGATCGACGGGATCGAGTACCGGTCGCGGTGGGACGACAGCCTCCTCTGCGTCGCCCTGTTCGACCGCGCGGCCGATGCGCTCGCCGGACCGTCCCCGCCGCTCGGCCTCGATTCCACCTCCCTGGTCCGGCCGGTACTGCGCCGCTACGGCATCGGCGTGGACTGACGCGCCACCGCGCTCGCGGCTGCACTCCCGTTCCTCCCCGAATCCTGAAAAGAATGGGCCTCACACGGGGTCAACGGAGTGAACGGAGACCACTCAACTCCGTCGACTCCGTGTGACACCGATTTCTCCAAATGAATGTGCATTCGTCGGTTGCCGAAACTGAACGGCTCTCACAGAGGTCACGGAGGACATGGAGGAACGACGCCGTTTTTTCCTCCGTGCCCCCTGTGAACCCTGTGAGAGATTCTGTTTGGATTGCTGGTCGAATGCACGATCAATCAGCCGAAATGGTATGAGACAAAGCAGTTCCGCTTCACATGTCTTCAGCCGGATTCGGGAAGTCATCCCCTTGCTTGCCGGACCGGCGCGAACGTTGCCTCCCTGAGCGCATCCGCCACTTCGTACGGTTTGGGGAGGATGGAAGCCGTGGCCCGCAGCGCCGCCGCCAGGAAGAGACCCGACGCCCCGCCCGACCCGCTGGCGCCCGCGAACGCGTGGTTCCAGCGGCGCGGGTGGACGTCGTTCCCCTTCCAGCGCGAGGTGTGGGAGGCGTACCTGGCCGGCGAGAGCGGGCTGATCCACGCGGCCACGGGGACGGGGAAGACGTACGCCGCCTGGCTCGGCCCCCTGCTGGAGTGGCTCGCCGAGAACCCCGACGGCCCCGACATCCGCCCGGCGCCGCCGCTGCGCGTGCTCTGGATCACCCCGCTGCGCGCCCTCGCGGCCGACACCGAGGAGGCGCTGGGGGTGCCGCTGCGCGACCTGCGGCTGCCCTGGACGCTGGAATCGCGCACCGGGGACACCGCCGCCAGGGTCCGCCAGCGCCAGCGCGGACGGCTGCCCACGGCGCTCATCACCACCCCCGAGAGCCTGTCGCTCTTCCTCTCGCAGCCCGACGCCCGCGAGCGCTTCGCCGACCTGCGCGCGGTGATCGTGGACGAGTGGCACGAGCTGATGGGCACCAAGCGCGGCGTGCAGACCGAGCTCGACCTGGCGCGGCTGCGCGCGTGGCGGCCGGAGCTGCGCACCTGGGGGCTCTCCGCCACCATCGGCAACATCCCCGAGGCGCTGGAGACGCTGCTGGGGGTGGGCGCGCGCAACGGTTCGTCGCGCGCGGTGCGCGGGCAGGTGCCCAAGGCGGTGGTGGTGGATTCGCTCATCCCCCCGCACATCGAGCGCTTTCCCTGGGCCGGGCACCTGGGCACGCAGCTGCTCCCGCAGCTGCTGGAGGTGCTGGACCAGGCGGAGAGCTCCATCGTCTTCACCAACACCCGCTCGCAGACGGAGATCTGGTTCCAGGCGATCCTGGCCGCGCGCCCCGAGTGGGCGGGCGAGATCGCGCTGCACCACGGCTCGCTGGACCGGAAGACGCGCGACTTCGTGGAGGCCGGGCTCCGCTCCGGGCGGCTGCGCTGCGTGGTGGCCACCTCGTCGCTCGACCTGGGGGTCGACTTCTCCCCGGTGGACCGGGTGCTCCAGGTGGGGAGCCCCAAGGGGGTCGCGCGGCTGCTGCAGCGCGCGGGGCGGAGCGGGCACCGGCCGGGGGTGGAAAGCCGCGTGACCTGCGTGCCCACGCACGTGCTGGAGCTGATCGAGGTGGCCGCCGCGCGCGACGGGGTGGAAGCGGCCGCGGTGGAGAGCCGCCTGCCGGTGGAGCGGCCGCTGGACCTGCTGGCGCAGCACGTGGTGACCGTGGCGCTCGGCGGCGGCTTCCGGGCGGACGAGCTGCTGGCCGAGGTGCGGACGACGCACGCCTACGCCGGGCTCCTCGACGACGAGTGGGCGTGGGTGATCGACTTCGTCACCCGCGGCGGCGAGGCGCTGCGGGCGTACCCGGAGTTCCAGCGGGTGGTGGAGGAGGACGGCGTCTACACGGTGGAGAACCGCCGGGTGGCGCGCCGCCACCGGATGGGGATCGGCACCATCGTGAGCGATGCCGCCATCACCGTGCAGTACCTGCGCGGCGCGCGGCTGGGGACGGTGGAGGAGAGCTTCATCGCGCGGCTGCGGCCGGGCGACCGCTTCTTCTTCTCCGGCAAGCCGCTGGAGTTCGTGCGGGTGCGCGACATGAAGGCGTGGGTGCGCCGCGCGTCGAGCTCGCGCGGCGCCATCCCCCGCTGGATGGGGAGCCGGATGCCGCTCTCCACCGAGCTGGCGGCGGCGCTCCGCGGCCGGCTGGAAGAGGCGTCGAACGGGGAGTTCCGCGGCCCCGAGATGGAGGCGGTGCGGCCGGTGCTGGAGATCCAGGCCCGCTGGTCGCGCGTTCCCCGCGCCGACGAGCTGCTGGTCGAGCGGGTGAAGACGCGCGAGGGGCACCACCTCTTCGTCTTCCCCTTCGAGGGGCGGCTGGTGCACGAGGGGCTGGGGGCGCTGCTGGCGTACCGGCTCTCGCTGCTGGGGCCGATCTCCTTCACCCTGGCGAGCAACGACTACGGCATCGAGCTGCTGAGCCCCACGCCCGCGCCGCTGGAAGAGGCGCTCGCCGCCGGCCTGCTGCGACCGACGGACCTGCTGGACGACGTGCCGGCGTCGCTGAACGCCACGGAGATGGCGCGGCGGCAGTTCCGCGAGATCGCGCGGGTGGCGGGGCTGGTGTTCCAGGGCTTCCCGGGGGCGAACAAGAGCACGCGGCAGATCCAGGCGAGCAGCGGGCTCTTCTTCGACGTGTTCACCCGCTACGACCCCGGCAACCTGCTGGTGAGCCAGGCGCACCGCGAGGTGCTGGAGCGGCAGCTCGAGAGCAGCCGCCTGGGCCGCACGCTGGAGCGGCTGTCGGCGAGCCGCGTGGTGATCACCGAGCCGCCGCGCACGCCGCCGCTCGCCTTCCCGCTGCTGGTGGACCGCACGCGCAACGCGGTGTCGAGCGAGTCCCTGGCCGACCGCGTGCAGCGCATGCAGGTCGCCCTCGAGCGCTACGCCGACGAGGGCGACCGGCCGCTTCCTCGCAGCGGCCCGGCCGCCCCGATCGACTTCGAGAAGGCGAAGCGGGCGAGGAAGAAGACGGGGGAGTGAGGTGGTTCTCTCCGGCCCGGAGTTCATCGCCCTCCGCGGCCGCCCTCTCCCTGCGCCTGAGAGCGCAAGCCCTCTCCCGTACCGGGAGAGGGACCGTGGCCGCCGCATCGGCCAACCCTGCGTACGGTCGTGCGATGACGGCCCCGGCGCTGCCGGTCGGGTGGTGCAGCGGCGGCTCCTCGCGCGCGCTCCCCCAAACGTCATCCTGAGGGAGCCGCCGCACCTGAATCGCCGTCACACCAGGGCGTGGCGGCGACCGAAGGATCTATAACCGCGGCAGCGACATAGGCTTTCGAATGCCGCTCACCCGTTGGTGCAGAACCACAACCAAGCCTGCAGACGCTTCGAATCGGCTAATCCTTCTGTTCGGCCACGGCAATTCGTTAGATTGTCATCCGCCGGTCCTTCATGCCCCCGCCGCAGCGTGACTCCGATGCCCGTCACCTGGCTGCACGTCTCCGACTTCCACATCCGCGAAGGCGACCCGTACGACCGCAACGTCGTGCTGAATGCGCTCGTCGCGTCCGTGCGGCGGATGCGCGAGAAGGACGGCCGTGCGCCCGACCTGATCTTCGCCACCGGCGACATCGCGTTCTCCGGTAAGCCGGCGGAGTACGAACTGGCGACGCGGTTCTTCGACGAGCTGCTCGATTCGGCGAACGTCGAGCGCAAGCACCTCTTCGTCATCCCCGGCAACCACGACGTGGACCGCACCCTCGGCGTCGGCCTGGCGAGGACGCTGGAGACCCGCGAGGACGCTGACACCTACTTCGGACCAAAGGTTCCCAAGGTCCACATTACGCAGAAGCTCGGCGCGTTCCTGAAGTGGCACGACGGCTACTTCGCGGGGATTCGCTCCGCGCCACAGGACACGACGTGCGGGCCGGCGGAGCTGATCGAAGCCGGAGGAGCACGGATCGGAATCTTACCTCTGAACAGCGCACTCTTCTGCCAGGGGGATGACGATCACTCCAGGCTGCTGATCGGCCGGCGCGCACTTGGTCCAGCGCTCGACGACCTGCGCGCGCTGAACGCTGACATCAACATTGCACTCGTCCACCATCCACTCGATTGGCTCAGCGACATCGACGAATCGAATGTCCGAACAGCGCTGGAGAAGAACGTCGGCCTGATCCTCCGCGGTCATCTGCACAAGAGCGACGTGCGAAGCACGGTCTCCGCGAGCGGCGGGGTCCTGTACCTAGCGGCGGGAGCGGCATACCAGACGCGAAAGTGGCCGAATCGCGCGCTGTACGGCACGTTGCATGGCGATGCGGTGGCGGTGTTCCCGGTTCGCTACGAAGACGAGCCGGACGAAATCTGGACCGTGGACCCGAGCCTCTTCCCTGGGGACTCTGACTCCAATTACCAGCACACATTCTCGATCCCGCGCCTCTCCGCTTCTCCGGCCGCACCGGCGCCGCCCGTGACATCGGTACCCGCCGCGACCCCGCAATTCCGCAGCAATATCCCGGCGCGCTACAACCTGCCATTCGTCGGCCGCGACGCGTTGCTCGACGAGATGCGCGGAGTGTTCGCCGACACGTCGGCGGAAGTGGCGCTCGTGCTGCACGGACAGCCCGGCGTTGGAAAGAGTGAGCTCGCGCGGGAGTACGCTCGCCTGTACCGGCAACGCTATCCTGGCGGCACCTTCCTGATCCGAGCCGGTACCGGCGGCGAATCCGTCGATCTTGCGCACATCGGAAAGGTCCAGCTTGGACTGGAGTTCCCGGTGGATCTTTCGATCCAAGAACAGGGGGAGCGAACGCTACTGTCGCTGGGCTCATCCCGCGTGCTCTTGATCTACGACAACGTCACGTCAGAGGAAGGTGTCAGGCCGTGGCTGCCGCCAGCAGGAATCCCGTGTCATGTCGTGGCTACCACAAACTCGGAGCGCTGGGGCCCAGGGTGGCGGCTAATGCAGGTCGAACGTCTTCCTGACGCGCAATCGCTGCGTTTGGTCGAACAGGTGGGAGGCCACCAAGTCGCCGAGCGCTTTGGCGAGGAGTTGGTACGGATCGCCGAAGGGCTGCCAGTTCAACTCGTACCCGCTGCGATGGCATTAGCCTACGAAGAACGGCGGGGTCGACTGGACGCAGCGCAAGCGGACATGGTGCCTCAAGCCCGCGACAGCTTCCGCGTGCCCTACGATAGCCTCGGAGATCCTGAGCGGCTGCTGCTGCACAGTGCAGCGTTTCTCAACATTCAACGTATCATCCGCAGCGAGCTCTTCAACGCGCTCGCGTCTGGGGCTGGGTGGAGCGAGAACGAGTTTCGCGCAAGGCTCGACGCCTGCCTTGACCTGCACGTGCTGGAAAGCGGCGAAGAATTGCGTATGCACCAGCTCTTCGCGTCCTTCATCCAGTCGACGTCGGTGCCGTCCGCGCTCGTGCAGAGTTCGGGAGACGTTCGTGCAGTTCTACGCGAGCGTTTGCTTGAGGTGGCGGGTTCCCTGGCCGAAAATCCGGTACAAACTGACTTGGCGACAGTTCTGAACGGATTTCGCCTTCGACCAGATGACTGGGTTGGCGAAGGTGTGGAATTCTCCGCTGTCTTTGGTGAAGTCATCGGCAGCGCACTGGTTGAAATAGGTAAGTTTGACGACGCGCGACTGTGGTTTGAGCGTGCGGTAGAGGAGAAGCAGTGTGACGATGTGCATGGGTCACAGATGGGAGGTAGCCTGTACCAAGTGGGCTACTGCCTCTGGGCTGTTGGGAAGGAGCAAGAGGCGCAACCATGGTTTGAGCGAGCCGTAGAAACGTTCAAGCGAGGCGATCGGGACGGCCGCATTGATCATGAAAATTTAGGGATGAGCCTACATCAGGTAGGCTACTGTCTATGGGCAGCGGGGAAGTACGAGGAGGCGCGGCCGTGGTTTGAGCGCGCTGCGAAGGAGTCGCTCGAAGGTGATATTGACGCGCGTGTCGATCATGAGAGCTTAAGCAAGAGTCTGCACATGGTTGGCGACTGTTTGTTACGTGAGGGGGAACATGCTGAGGCAAAGTCATGGTTTGAGCGCGCCGTAGACGCGGCGCAGCATGGTGACGTCAACGGGCGCATTGATCATGACAGCTTGGGCAGAAGTCTGGATTTACTTGGAGCCTGCCTTCAGGGCGTAGAGCAGTACGCGCAAGCGCAGTCATGGTTTGAGCGTGCGGTGCAGGAAAAGCAACAGGGCGATGTCCACGGGCGGGTGAATCGCGCGAGCGTGGGCGGCAGTTTACACCATGTAGGCTACTGCCTGTCGAGTGTCGGGAAGGCCGAAAAAGCGCAGCCGTGGTTTGAACGTGCGGTGGAGGAGAAGCGACAGGGCGACGTGCACGGGCGAGTGGATCACGAAAGCTTGGGCAGTAGCCTGCACCAGGTGGGCTACTGTCTTTCGAGTGTCGGGAAGGACGAGGAAGCGCTGCTGTGGTTCGAGCGCGCGGTGGAGGAGGAGCGGCAGGGCGACATCTTCGGCCGGGTCAACAAAGCCATCTCACATACAAGTCTTAAAGCCGGAGCAAACTGCCTCCGCAAACTTGGCCGAGCGGAAGAGGCTCAAGAGTGGGAAGATGCGGCCGCGAAACTGGAGGCGGAGTCGACACCAAGCGGGAGCGATGCTGGTTAGCGGTGAGGTGGCGTTCCACCTCGGCAGTGGCGGGAACGTTCCGCGCTGCAGCGGGTGAGAGGCACCCTGGCTGTGGATGATGGCAGTCGTGGCGGCTCGCGGATGTGTCGCCACCGCGGCTAAAGATCCTTCGGTCGCCGCCAGATCGAGGTGAGCACTGATGGTTTGGCGCGGCGGCTCCCTCAGCCTCAGGATGACGTTGTGGTGGCGCGGGTGCTCTGACGCCGGGGTCGGTGCGCACGCCGCGGTCGCAGTCCGCGCAGGCGGACTTCGTGTGGTTGTAGCCCGGGTTTCAACCCGGTCGGTGCCCCGGTCGATCAACCCGGTCGCTCAACCCGGTCGGCGCCCCGGTCGATGACCCGGTGAACCAACCCGGCGGACTCTCGCCGGTGGCAGAAACACGCGGACGCCTTCGTTCGTATTGATCGCGGCGTACGTCGCTGTGGCGTAAGCAGTTGAGTTTTCAGCCAGGTCCGGCGAGATTCGAGGCCCCGGCGCCGACCGGCGCCAGACCCGCCGCACGACCTCAACCTTCAGGAGCTCCCCGCCGATGTCGCTGATGGCGAGGCTGGAAGACGCCGTAGAGTTCGCCGAGAACCCCGAGCCACGCTGCCCCTGCGTGCTCCTGCTCGACACCTCGGGCTCCATGCAGGGCGCCCCGCTCGACGCCATGCTCGCCGGCCTTGAGGCCTTCCGCTTCGACCTGGCCGTCGACCCGCTGGCCGCGCGGCGCGTCGAAGTCGCCGTGGTCGCGTTCGACAACCGCATCCAGGTGGTGCAGGACTTCGTGAGCCCCGACCGCTTCGAGATCCCCATCCTCACCGCCGAGGGGATGACGCACGTGGGCGCGGCCATCGAGAAGGCGCTGGAGATGGTGGAGGAGCGCAAGGCGCGCTACCGCGCCTTCGACGTGGCCTACTACCGCCCCTGGATCTTCCTGGTCACCGACGGCGAGCCGCAGGGCGAATCTCCCGAGGCGGTGGCGCGCGCCACCCAGCGCCTGCGCGACGCCGAGGCCCGCAAGCAGGTCGCCTTCTTCGCGGTGGGCGTGGAGAACGCCAACATGCAGGCGCTGGCGCAGATCGCCACCCGCCAGCCGCTCCGGCTCAAGGGGCTCGACTTCCGCGAGATGTTCGTCTGGCTCTCGCGCAGCATGCAGTCCGTGGCCCATTCGCGGCCGGACGAGACGGTGAAGCTGGCGCCCACGGGGTGGGCCGAGCTGTGACCGCCGTGGCCGCCCCGGCCGCCGCCTGGCGGGTGATCGGCGCCTCGGTGCGCGGCACCAGCCACGCGCGCGGCGACGTCGCCTGCCAGGACGCGCACGCCTGGCGCCGCCTTCCCGGCGGGGCGCTGGCGCTCGCGGTGGCCGACGGCGCCGGCTCCGCCGCCCACGCCGAGGCGGGGGCCCGCGCCGCC
>C688J35102_120989993_pt1 | contig 17948 bp, 17 predicted proteins | sample HopSoiMetagenom2_FD_35102 | JGI IMG/M metagenome (IMG submission 35102)
GCGGGGGCTTCTCCGATCGGTGTGACACGGAGGCGCGGAGACGCAGGGCGGGTCGCCGCGCCTCTCTGCGTCTCCGCGGCTCCGCGGCCCTGCGCGAGACCGGTCCGTTTCGCTGGCGCGGCGGACGCTCCGGGCGCAGAATGTAGGTCGCCATGCACCCCCCCCTCGGAATTCGACCCCTCGATCAGCCAACGGACAGGAGAACGCTCGTGCGCATCGGAAGAGTCCGCGAGATCTGGCGATACCCGGTGAAGTCGATGGCGGGGGAAGCGCTCGACGGCTGCAGCGTGGGCCCGCGCGGCATCCCCGGCGACCGGGGATGGGCGACGCGCGACGAGGGCGCCGGCGAGCTGCGCGGCGCGAAGCAGCTCCCGAAGCTCATGCAGTGCTCGGCGCGCTACCGCGACCCACCGGAGGGCGCGAACGGGGGCGTGCCGCAGGTGGACATCACCCTCCCCGACGGCACGCGCACGGCCAGCGACGACCCCCGGGTCGAGGCGCGGCTCTCCGAGCTGCTGGGGCGGGCCATCACCCTCTGGCCGCTGCGCCCCGCGGAGGACCGGGCGCACTACAAGCGCGCGGACCCCATGGGGGCGGTGATGGCCCGCATCAGCCGCATCGCGCCGATCCGGAGGAACCTGACGAAGATCGTCCGCTTCGCGCGGCTGGACGCGCCCGTGCGCGAGGCCTTCGCCCGCGAGCCCGACGAGGCGCTCCCCGAGCTGGCCGACATCCCCCCGGAGCTCTTCGAGTTCACCACGCCCCCGGGCACCTACTTCGACCTGGCGCCCCTCCACCTGCTCACCACCGCGTCGCTCGCCGCCATGCAGCGCGTCAACCCCTCCGCGGCGTGGGACGTGCGGCGCTTCCGCCCGAACTTCCTGGTGGAGACGGAGCCCGGCATCGAGGGGCTGGTGGAGGCGGAGTGGGGCGGCCGCACGGTGCGCGTGGGCGGGCTGACGCTGGAGTGCTGGCTCCCGGCGGTGCGCTGCGGGATGACCACCCAGGCCACCGGCGAGCTGCCGAAGGACCCCTCGGTGCTGCGCAGCATCGTCCGCGACGCGGGGCAGAGCCTGGGCGTCTACGGCGCCGCCGCGAACACCGCCCGCGTGGCCGTGGGCGACGAGGTGGAGCTGCTGTGACGGGCGACCGGGAACCCCGCGCGGGGAGGCACCGTGGCTGAGCCGGAGAATGCCGCCTGGCCCGTACAGGTCGGCGACCGGGAGACCCGGGCGGTCTACGATCCGCCCGCGGCGGCGGCGGGCGCGCGCGTGGTGTTCGTGTGCGCCCACGGCGCTGGCGGCAGCCGCGACGACCGCGCGATGCTCGCCCTGCGCGACGCGCTGCGCGCCCGGGGGATCGGCGTGGTCCGCTTCAACTTCCTGTACAAGGAGCGGGGATCGGGGCGCCCCGACCCCATGCCGCTGCTGCAGGATACCGTGGCCGCCGTGGTCGCGCGCGTCCGCGAGGAGCTGCGCCCCGCCCTGCTGCTGATCGGCGGACGATCGATGGGCGGGCGCGCGGCCTCCATGCTGGCGGCGGACGGCTTCGCCTGCGACGGCCTCCTCCTCCTGGCCTATCCGCTCCACCCCGCCGGCCAGCCGGAGAAGCTGCGCGATGCGCACCTGCCGGCCATCGCCGTGCCGACGCTCTGCTTCAACGGCACCCGCGACGACCTCTGCCGCCCCGACCTGATGGAGGCGGTGCTGCGGCGGGTGCGGCCGACCTTCACCCTGCACTGGCTGGAGGGCGCGGACCACGGCTTCCACGTCCTCAAGTCCTCCGGCCGCACCGACGCGCAGGTGCTCGACGAGGTCGGCGGCGCGGCCGCGGAATGGATCGCCGCGCTCGCCTGAGCCGTCCGTCCGCCGCCCTGTGCGGGCGGCGGCACGCCATGTAGATTCGCTCCGCCGCAAGGGCCCTCCTTGCGTTCATGCTCCCTCACGCCCGTGGAGGATGCGATGCCGAAGCCGTTCCCGTCCCTGCTCTGCGCCCTGGTCGTCGCCTGCACGCCGATGGCGACCCCCGCCGCCTCGCCGCCGTCCCCGCCCCCCGCCGCGCCCATGTCCATGGGGGGCGGATTCCCCGTGGCCACGTACACCACGACCATCGCCGCCGGCGACGTCCCGGCCAGCGCGAGCGCCGAGGAGCGCGCCGGCGTGGTCGGCGCGTGGACGATCGCGTTCGGGAGCAACGGGCATGCGACGGTGAGCTACAACGGCCGGCAGGTGGTCGACGCCCCCTTCCAGGTGAGCGGCAACCAGCTCATGCTGACCGACGACAGCGGCGAGTACGCGTGCCACAGCAACGCGCGGTACCAGTGGCACGACGCGGGGGCCGAGCTGCACCTCATCAAGGTGGAGGACAGCTGCGTCGGCCGCGTGGTCGCGCTCACGGCGCACCCCCTGGTGCGGCAGTAGCAGCGAGGTCGTTCGAGGCGATTGAAATCGCGGCAACGACGGCCCGAAGTCCGCCTTCGCGGACTCGCGACCGCGGCTCGGCTGCATCGGCCCGGCGCCCGTCGCTGCCGCGGATCGAGCTACGGACGGAGCTGGAAAGGCAAATCGAGGGAGCAGTCCGCGCAGGCGGACTTCGTGTCGTTGTAGCCCGGGGTTCCAACCCGGTGCACCGCGACGGCCGATGCACGGGGGTTTTCCGCATCGGCGGGCTGCGGCCGATGCACGGGGTGTTTCCGCATCGACCGGCCACGGCCGATGCACGGGGTGTTTCCGCATCGACGGGCCGCAACCGATGCACGGGCGTATTTCCGCATCGGCGGCGCGGCCGGCGGTGACGCAGGTGGTCCGTTTCCCGCCGCCGGGCGTATCGCCGCGATACAGAGGCTCCGCTGTGCGCGGCGCGCTTCATCCCCCCGGTCCAAATGCAGGCCCCTCGCGCAGAGCGGGGTGCAGAGCTTCGGAAACTGAGGCGGCGCCTCGCTTCGAGCTCGGGGAGCGGGGGGAGATGGGCATCCCTCCGGCGCCCCGCGCCGCCGCGCGAGGGCCGCTTTTCGTCGTTCATGGATGCAGGGCGAGCGACTTGCGTAAGGGCGCGTGCTTGCTGTCCCTTCGCACCCTGCGCCTCGGGAGGGAACCGTGCGAGGATCTACCCGTCCCGCCGCCGGTCCGCGCCTGGCGGTCCGGCTCGCTCCGCGCTGGACTCTCCTGCTCGCGCTCTGCGGCGCGCTGGCCGCGTGCGGCGGCTCGGCGCACCTTCCCCTCGCCGCGGGGATCGGGCCCACGCCGGCCCTGCCGGGGCCCGAGAAGTCCCTCATCCCCACGGTGCACACGGCCCCCGCCCTGGGATGGCACTACGGCGCCCGGCCACACGCCGCCCCAGGGACGGCCGTGAACGCCTTCGCCACCGGCTTCGACCATCCGCGCTGGCTGTACGTGCTCCCCAACGGCGACGTGCTGGTGGCCGAGACCAACGCGCCCGTCCGCCCCGACGACGGCAAGGGGATCAAAGGCTTCTTCTTCCGGATGTTCCAGAAGCGGGCGGGCGGCGCCGTGCCCAGCGCCAACCGCATCACCCTGCTGCGCGACGCGGACGGCGACGGGGTGGCGGAGGTGCGCTCGGTGCTGCTGCAGGGGCTGAACTCGCCCTTCGGGATGGCGCTGGTGGGGAGCGACCTGTACGTGGCCAACGCCGACGGCGTGGTGCGCTTCCCCTACACCGCCGGCCAGACGCGCATCACCGCCGCCGCGACGCCGGTGGCGCCGATGCCCGGCGGGACCATCAACCACCACTGGACCAAGAACGTCATCGCCTCGCCGGACGGCACGCGGCTGTACGTGTCGGTGGGCTCCAACAGCAACGTGGCCGAGAACGGGATCGCGGCGGAGGAGGGGCGCGCCGCCATCTGGGAGGTGGACCTGCGCACCGGCAGCCGCCGGGTGTTCGCGCGGGGGCTGCGCAACCCGGTGGGGATGGCGTGGGAGCCGGAGACGGGCGCGCTCTGGGCCTCGGTGAACGAGCGCGACGAGCTGGGGAGCGACCTGGTGCCCGACTACATGACCTCGGTGCGCGACGGCGGCTTCTACGGCTGGCCGTACAGCTACTACGGCCAGCACGTCGACTCCCGCGTGCAGCCGCCCCGCCCCGACCTGGTGGCCACCGCCCTCGTGCCGGACTACGCGCTGGGCCCGCACACCGCCTCGCTGGGGCTGGCGTGGTCCGGCGGGAATACGCTCGGGCCGCGGTTCGCCCGCGGGATGTTCGTGGGGCAGCACGGCTCGTGGAACCGCCGCCCCTTCAGCGGCTACCGCGTGATCTTCGTCCCCTTCGCCGGCGGCAAGCCGGCGGGCGACCCGGTGGAGGTGCTCACCGGCTTCGTGGACGCGCGCGACGAGGCGCAGGGCCGCCCCGTCGGCGTCGCCATCGACCGGCGCGGCGCGCTGCTGGTGGCGGACGACGTGGGCAACACGGTCTGGCGCGTGACCGCGGCCCCGTAAACGGCAATCTCAAGCAGAGACGCGGAGACGCAGAGGGGGCACGACGCCTCTCTGCGTCTCCGCGTCTCTTGCGCTGTAAACAAGACCGGGTGCTTGACTGAGGCGTGATCCGGCCTCTACTTCAACAGCACGTCCTCGTTCCCACGGAATCGAATGATCCAGAGTCTCAGGTTCAAGAACTACCGCGTGCTGCGAGATGCTGAGCTTCCGCTTGGCCCCTTCACCCTGCTCGTCGGCCCGAACGGGAGCGGCAAGAGCACCGTGCTGCACGCACTGCGGTCGGTGCGCGAGCGCGCTTCGGCATTTGAGAATGTGACATCCATTGAAAACCCGGAAGGCTCCACGTCGGTTGTGATTACCTTCGTTGATCCATCAATGAGACCGGATACGTTCACTTGGCACCAAGGCAGCAACCAGACGCGGAGGCTCCGGTTGGCGGATGACCCTGGTTGGCGCTTCCTTCGCCGTATTCGTACCTATACGTTCGAGGAAAAAGCAATAATTCAGCCGGTTCAACTCGAGCCAAGGGTCGAACTCGGTGAAGATGGAGCCAATCTCGCAGGAGTGCTCGATCGGCTGCGTGACCTGAAACCCGAGCAGTTCGAATCGTACAACCGGGAAGTTGCCGCTTTGGCACCGGAATTCGACCGAGTGCTATTCGACACACCGGGCCCGGGTTTGCGGGGGTTCATGCTTCGCACCAAGGATGGGCACCACCCCATCCCGGCTCGTGATCTCTCGCAGGGAACGGTTCTGGCGTTGGCCATGCTCGCACTCACGCAGCTTGAGACGCCGCCGTCGATGATCTGCATCGAGGAACCGGATCGTGGCATTCATCCCCGGCTCTATCGCGAGATCCGGGACGCGCTGTACCGGTTGAGCTATCCGGAGCAATTCGGCCTGGATCGGCCGCCCGTGCAGGTGCTGATCACGTCGCACTCGCCGTACATGCTCGACCTGCACCGCGACCATCCGGAGGAGGTCGTCATCGCGGAGAAGGTGGGATCGGAGGGCACGTTCTCGCGATTGGCCGACAGGGAAGACCTGGAAGACCTGCTCGGCGAGGCCACGCTCGGCGAGATCTGGTACAGCGGCGTGCTCGGCGGAGTGCCTGCCGGCACATGAAGGTCGCCATCCTCAGCGAGTCGCCCGCAGACGAGGCTGCGATTCGCATCTTCGTGGAGGGACTGCTCGGGCGGTCGACCGAGCACGTGGAATACAAGGGCCTGCGTTCCCGTGGCTGGCCTTCGGTGCGCAACGTGTTCGCTGCGGTCTTCATGGATCTGTGGTACCAGACGGACGCAGACGCCCTGATCGTGGTCGTAGACTCGGACGAGGCGGCGATCCACCATCCGTCGCATGAGGAGCCGGTCGGACCGAGGCCGTGCCGATTTTGCGAATTGCGCCAGGTCGAGCGACGCGTCCGCGACGAGCTACGCCCGGTGCCAGGTCGGGGCCCGCTGCGGATCGGGATTGGGATCGCTACCCCCGCAATCGAAGCGTGGTACGCGGTCGGCGTCGATCCGCACGTCAACGAGCCGACTTGGGTCCAGGCCCTCACGTCCCGGCAGTTCCCGTATACGAAGGCAAACCTGAAGCACCTGATCTACGGTACCGACCGACCGTCTCTACAACTGGAGACGGAGCGCGCAACGACCGCCGCACGCCGGCTGACTGACAGCCTCGATGATGTGATCGAACGGTTCCCCAACGGATTTGGACCGCTGGCGAGCGAGATTCGTACCTGGCGGTGAACGCTGCGCGCACCCTGCGCGAGAACGGCGTGCAGCCGGCGCGATGACGGCCGGCGATTCTGGCAAATGCGCAAAGGGCGCGGGGGGATGTTCTCCCCTGCGCCCTGTCTGTTTCTCATCGGTGCCGTGCGAGCGAGAGACTGCCCCTCCCCGCCACGTTCAAACTATAACACACCCCGGGGCTTGCGGCCAGCCCCGGCCCATCCTGCACTATTCGCGGCCGAAAAAATCCCTGGCGGACGCTGGCGCCCGTGGAAATTGAACCGCGAAATGCGTGGGAGGTGAGCGAATGGGCGGCTACGTGCTGGGCTTCGAGGAGATCGACCGGACGCAGGTCGCGGCCGTGGGCGGCAAGGGCGCGCACCTGGGGGAGCTCTCGCGGATCGAAGGCATCCGCGTGCCGGCCGGCTTCTGCGTGACGACGGACGCCTTCCAGCGGATCATGGCGGAGGGGCCGTCGATCGACGAACGGCTCGACCGGCTGTCGCGCCTGCAGCCGGACGACCGGGAGGCGATCCGCGCGCTCAGCGCGGAGATCCGCGGGACGGTCGAAGGAACCGCCATCCCCGGCGAGCTGGCGGCGGCGATCACCGGAGCGCTCGCCGGGCTCGGCGAGCGGGCCGCCTGCGCCGTCCGCTCCAGCGCGACCGCGGAGGACCTGCCGACGGCCTCCTTCGCCGGCCAGCAGGACAGCTACCTGAACGTGGTGGGGCCGGCCGCGATCCTTCGGCACGTCAGCCGGTGCTGGGCCTCGCTCTTCACCGAGCGGGCCGTGACCTACCGCCTGCGGAACGGCTTCGACCATCGCAAGGTGCAGATGGCCGTGGTCGTCCAGCGGATGGTCTTCCCGCAGGCGGCCGGCATCCTGTTCACGGCCGACCCCGTCACCGGCAACCGGAAGGTCACCTCCGTGGAGGCCGGCTTCGGCCTGGGCGAGGCACTGGTCTCCGGCCTGGTGAACGCGGACGTCTACAAGGTGCGGGACGGCGAGGTCGTCGCCCGGGCGATCGGCACCAAGCGGCTCGCCATCCACGCCTCGCCGGCCGGGGGAACGCGGGAACAGGTGGTCGAGCCGGAGCGGCAGACGCAGCCGGCGCTGACGGACGCGCAGGCCGTGCGGCTCGCGCAGCTGGGCCGGCGGATCGAGGCGCACTTCGGCCGGCCGCAGGACATCGAGTGGTGCCTGGCCGACGACGAGCTCCAGGTCGTCCAGAGCCGGCCGATCACCACGCTCTTCCCCATCCCCGAAGCCGGTGACGGGGAGAACCACGTCTACATCTCCGTCGGCCATCAGCAGATGATGACCGACCCCATGAAGCCGCTCGGGCTCTCCTTCTGGCAGATGACGACCCCGCGGCCCATGGCCGAGGCCGGCGGCCGGCTGTTCGTGGACGTCACGCAGATCCTGGCTTCGCCGGCGAGCCGCGCGGATCTCCTCGGGATGGTGGGGAAGTCCGATCCGCTGATCGGGGACGCGCTGCAGACGGTCCTCGATCGCGGCGACTTCATCCCCCCGCCGGCGGACGAGGGTCCCGGCTGGACGGCGCCAAGCAGTGGCGCGGCGACCCCGGTCGAGACCGATCCGGCCATCGTCGACGAGCTGATCGCGCGCACCCAGGCCTCCATCGCCGCCCTGGAGCGCGACATCCGGGACCAGTCCGGACCGGCGCTGCTCGACTTCATCCTGGCGGACATCCAGGAGCTGAGGCGAATCCTCTTCGATCCGCGCAGCCGCCAGGTGATCATGCTGGGGATGGAGGCCGCCTGGTGGCTCAACGAGCGGCTGGAGACGTGGCTCGGCGAGAAGAACGCGGCCGACACGCTCACGCAGTCCGTCCCGCACAACGTCACGTCGGAGATGGGGCTGGCGCTCCTGGGCGTCGCGGACGCGATCCGCCCGCACCCGGAGGTGGTGGCTTTCCTGCAGCACGTCGAGGGCGACGGCTTCCTGGACGAGCTGCCGAGGCTCGCCGGCGGGCGGGAGGCGCGAGACGCCATCCGGGGCTGGCTCGACCGGTACGGCATGCGCGGCGTCGGCGAGATCGACATCACGCGGCCGCGCTGGCGCGAACGCCCCACCCTGCTCCTGCCCCTGGTCCTCGGCAACGTCAGGAACTTCGAGCCGGGCGCCGGCGAGCGGCGCTTCGAGCAGGGGCGGCAGGAGGCCTGGAAGAAGGAGCAGGAGGTGCTGGAGCGCCTCCGGGCCCTCCCCGACGGAGAGCAGAAGGCCGCGGAGACGAAGCGGATGATCGACCGCGTCCGCGCGTTCGCCGGGTACCGCGAGTATCCGAAGTACGGCATGGTCAGCCGCTACTTCGTCTACAAGCAGGCCTTGCTGGAGGAGGCCGGGCGCCTCGCGCAGGCCGGTGTGCTGCGTGAGCAGGAAGACATCTTCTACCTGAGGTTCCAGGAGCTCCAGGACGTCGTGCGCACGGACCAGGTGGACGACGAGCTCATCCGCCAGCGCAAGGAGGCGTTCAGGTCGTACCAGGCGCTCACGCCGCCGCGGGTGCTCACGTCGGAGGGCGAGGCCGTCGCCGGGGCGTACCGGCGCGACGACCTGCCGGCGGGCGCGCTGGTCGGACTGCCGGTGTCCGCCGGCACCGTCGAAGGGCGGGCCCGCGTCATCCTGGACATGGCGGAAGCCGATCTCGAGCCGGGCGACATCCTGGTGACCGCCTACACGGACCCGAGCTGGACGCCCCTCTTCGTCGCGATCCAGGGCCTGGTGACGGAGGTGGGGGGGCTGATGACCCACGGCGCGGTGATCGCGCGGGAGTACGGCCTGCCGGCCGTCGTGGGGGTGGAGCACGCCACCCGGCTGATCCGGGACGGGCAGCGCATCCGCGTGCACGGGACCGACGGGTACGTCGAGATGCTGGCCTAGCCGGGCCGGCGCGACGGGATGCTCTCTTGCGCCGCGGACACATGCCCGCGGCGCAGTTCGTTCTGGCGCATCCAGGTCGCGGCGGCTACACGCAGTCGTCCGGATTCTGCGATAACGGCGGGCACGTGTAGCACGTGTTGCACTGCGACCAGTTGCAGCTGGTGCCATTCGGACCCGTGCACTCGTCAGTACCACAGAAGTATGTGTACTGCTGCCTCCCCTCCACTGTACCCCGCGTTTCCGGTACCGCCGCGGTGTTGAAAGCCTCCACCGCCAGTTCGTTGACGTCGAGCTTGAGCTTTCTCATGGGGCCCACTTCTCCTGAGAAGGGTATCGGGCAGAGTGTGTCCGAAAACGAGAAGGCAAATTTCGCGCCAATACTCGCTTCACCGTAAGGGCGGGGCGTACCGGCACGACACGGGCGCGGCAGCGTCATGAATGCCGGCTCTCCACCGACGCAGTTGTAGCGCAGCCGCCGCTGCCGTGCGGCTTCCGCGGCGGGCCACGGGCGTCCGCGGTTAGGTCCTTCGGCCCTGCGGAGCCCGGCGCGGCCTCATGGAACCGTGAGATCGGGCCTCATCAGGATGACACCGTTCGGGGACGGATGTGTTTCAACGGACTTCTAGTCGAGGAGCGCGCTGACCCCGGCGTACGGGTCGACGCGGTTCGCGCGCGCCGCGGCGACGATGTCGCCGATGGTGCGGCGCAGGTCGCCGCCGCGGCTGCGGTAGACGCGCTCGAACAGGTCCAGGCGGTCGTAGTAGATCCGGCGCGAGATCAGCGTGGCGTTGTTCAGCGGCTCGCGCGTGAAGCTGCCGAAGGTGGCCACCTTCAGCCGCGGCCGCACCTCCTGCGCGAAGCGCCGCTGCGCGCGCGCGAACACCTCCTCGCGCAGCGCCAGCTTCTGCTCGCGGGTGATGTCGGTGCGCGCGTAGAGCGCCTCCAGGTCGTGCACCAGCTCGCCCATGAAGTAGCCGAACGCCAGGTCGTCGTCCCACTCGTCGCGGGCGCGGCGGCAGGTGGGGGCGTCGGCGCCATCGCGGCCGCAGAAGAACTCGATCGCGCCGCGCCCGCCCACGAAGTTCGCCATGCTCTCGTTGAAGGCGATCTTCCCCGGCGCGAAGTAGGTGTTGTGGAAGAGCTCGTGCAGCACCGTGTTGGCCAGGCTCACGTCGTCGTAGCGCAGCAGCGTGCTCAGCACGGGGTCGTTGAACCACCCCAGCGTGCTGAACGCCGACGTCGGCCGCATGTAGGTGTCGTACCCCGCCGCCTCCAGCTTGTCGGCCTCGCGCCGGGCGTCTTCCTCGTGGAAGAACCCCTTGTACGGCACCCGCCCGACGATGGGGAACCACCACGTCTTCGCCGCGAAGCGGTCCTTGTACGCCGCCGAGAGCACCGTGGCCAGCGTGTCGGACTTCTTCTCCGCGTAGAGCGTGTAGCTGTCGCCCACGCGCTCGCCCAGGGCGTCGCGCCCGAACTCGCGCGCGGCGATCACCAGCCGCAGCTTCTGCCGCGTCTCGGGGGTCTGCGCCGGGTCCGCGATCACCTGCGCGATCGGCCGCCGCCGGCCCAGGATCTTCCCCTCCTCCCACGCCCCGCGCAGCACGTAGCCGGGCGAGCAGGAGGAGACCGCCGGGAGCAGGAGGAGGATGGGCAGCAGCGCGCGGATGCACCCGCGCGCGGCCCGCTGGAGGGGATGAAGGACGACCTCGCTTCGCATGCGTACCCTCTGCGGGAAGAGCCGTGCCGCGCTGGAGTCGTGCGCGGGACGCGAGACGTGCCAGGCCGCGCGCGCGAACCCATATTGGGCCATCGCCGCGACCCTTGCCAGAGAGACGCCGATGGACCGACCCCCGCGCTCCACCCTCGCTCCTTCGCTCGCGCTGCTCACGACGCTCGGCGCGGCTGGGTGCCTTCCCATCCCGCACACCGTGACGCTCGCCCCCGCCATCGACGGGCGCTTCGTGGACGAAGGCGGGCGGCCCGTGGCCGGCGCCCGGATGGCGCTGTCGACGCAGAGCGGCGATTCCACCTGCGCGAGGCCGGCGTCCACCACCACGACCGACGCGGAGGGCCGCTTCGCGTTCGCCGCCATCCGCCAGCGCGAGCGGTGGCTGCTGCTGATCGGCGACACGTTCTACCCGTACCGGTTGTGCGCCGGGACCAGCGAACGCTTCAGGCTGGGGGACGAGCGGCTGCACGGCGCCCTCTCGCCGGCGGAAGCATCGCTGGAGTGCCGGCTGGCGGTGATGTCGCCGCTCCGCACGGCGCCGCTGGAGTGCTTCAACCGGCCCCGTGCACCCGCGGTCGACCGGCCGCGATGACGGCCGCGCCGGCGCGCGGCACGGGGCAGGACGACAGGGGGCGATGGCTGATTCTCCTGCTCGATCCCGAGCTCGCGCACGTCGTGCTGCCAGCCGACCCCGGGACCGACGTCGTCCTCGACGGCAGACGCTTCGTGGACGTCGCGGGCGACGGCTTCAACTGGTTCGCCGACCGGCTGTTCGACCGCTCGGGGCGCTGCGTGGGGGTCGAACTCACGCCGCTGGTCCCGCTCCTCGAAAACGTGCCGGAGAGCATCGCACGCCTGCGGTACGTCACGGTGATCGATACCGGGATCCCCAACGAGCTCAAGGGAGAGCACCGTTTCGCCAACCGGGTGCAGCTGCGGATCTTCTTCGGCGGTGGCCCGATTGCGGACGTCGAGATGCGGGGCGACCAGGCGTTCCTCGGGCGCGTGCTCGCGGATGAAGATGCGAGGTTCGCCCTCGCGTTCGAATCCGAGTTCTTCCTCGACCCCGCCGACGTCGACGGCCTTTCGGCGCTCGGCGTCAGGGCGGTGGAACCGTGATCCGATGATTCCATCGATCGACGGAGCACGGCCACCGTCGGCCGCGGAGAAGCTGATCGCGCGGTGGGAGAGCCTGGGCATGTCGATTTTGCCCGGTTGCGCGGAGGAGCGCCTTGCCGCGTTCGAGGCGAAAGCCGCCGCGCGAATCCCGGCGGACCTTCGCGAGCTGCTGGGGAGGGCGAACGGCGCCGGGACCGATCCGGATGGCTTCTGCTTCTGGCCGCTCGAGGAGTACACGTCCGTGGAAGAGGAGGCGACGCGCCATTCGTCCGGCTGGCCGTCCGTCGACGACGGCGGCGGCGTCTACTACGTGTTCTGCGACTACCTGCAATGGTGCTGGGCATACGCCATCCGGCTTGCCGGCCCGCGCGAGGGGGATCCCGGCGGCCGTGTCGTTCCCATCGGGATGCTAAAGATGTTCACCGTCGCCGATTCATTCTCCGAATTCGTGGACCTCTACATCGCCGACTCCCCACGACTGTATCCCCCGGAGTAAACTCGAGCCGCTACACACCGCATCACCCGACCCAAGCCCACAGACGTCATCCTGACTCAGCATGACGCCTTGGGTATGTCGTGTAAGAACGACCACTCACGCCGACGAGGATTCCGTGGTCGATGCGGCGCAGACCGTCGCGCGTCTCCACCCACGCAGCGAGTTGATCACCCACACCGCGGTCGCGCGCTCCAGGTCGGCCGCGAACAGCACGCGCTCGCGGATCGTCCCCGCGCGCAGCAGCTCGCCGCGGAGCACGCCGGGGAGGAGGCCGGCGCCCAGGTGCGGCGTCCACAGGGCGCCGTCGAGCTCGACGACGAGGTTGGCGATCGCCGTCTCCGCCAGCTCGCCGCGCTCGTTGACCAGCAGCACCTGGTCGTGCGGGACGTGGACGGGATCGTGGGCGTGGTACCGCGCCCGGTCGGCGGTCTTGTGGTACCAGAAGGGATGCCGGCTTCCGCCGTGGCGTCGCGCGAGGGCAAGCCGCACCGGCTCCTCCCAGCGCGGCGTCGGCGCATGTTCGACCGCGAGCTCGCCGCGCGGCGAGAGCTCGACGCGTACGCGCCGCGGATCGCGGGGCATCTCCGCGGCGAGGGCGTCGAGGCGCCTCCGGAGCGCGTCCGCGTCGAACGGGTAGCCGAAGTATTCGGCGGAGCGCGCCATTCGCCCCAGGTGCGCGTCCAGCCGCGCGAAGCCCGTCTCCGGCGCCCAGCCGAAGGTCTCGAGCAGCGCGGGCGGCGGCGCGTGGTGGACGAAGGCGGCCTTCGCCAGGCACTCGCGGTACTCGTCCGCCGCCGTCGAATCCCAGGTGACGCCGCTGCCGACGCCCAGCTCCGCCCCGCCCGTGGCGCGGTCGATCACCAGCGTGCGGATGGCGACGCTGAACGCCGCCTCGCCCGGCGACACGAAGCCGATGGCGCCGGTGTAGACGCCGCGCGGCGACGCCTCCAGCTCCGCGATGATCCGCGAGGTGCGCACCTTGGGCGCGCCGGTGATGGAGCCGCAGGGGAAGAGCGCGCGGAAGACGTCGGCGAGCCGCGTCTCCGGCGGCGTGCGCGCGCGCACCGTCGAGGTCATCTGCAGCACGGTGGGATACGGCTCCACCTCGAACATCCGCTCCACCCGCACGCTGCCGAACTCGGCGATGCGCCCCGCGTCGTTCCGCAGCAGGTCCACGATCATCAGGTTCTCGGCGCGGTCCTTGGGCGACGCGGCGAGCTCGCGCGCCCGCTCGCGGTCCTCCTCCAGCCACCGCCCGCGCGGCCGCGTCCCCTTCATCGGCCGCAGCTCCAGCTCGCCTCCGCCCCAGCGGAAGAACAATTCGGGGGATGCGGAGACGACCACGCCCTCGCCGAAGTCGACGTACGCGCAGAACGCCGCCTGCTGCGCGGCGCAGAGGCGGTGGTAGAGCGCGAGCGGCGACCCGTCGAAAGCGCCGCGCAGGCGGAAGGTGTAGTTGACCTGGTACGTGTCCCCCGCCGCGATCAGCTCGCGGATGCGCCCGACACGGTCGGCATAATCCTCCTCCCCCACGTCCACCCGCAGCGCGCCGAGCGACGCATCCCCATCGCCCGACGGCTCGCCTGGGTCTGCCTCGATCCGCCGCTCGAACAGCGCGAACCAGAGCAGGGGGATGCGCGGGTCGGCGGTGCGGGTGGCGAGGGCGGGATCGAAGGCGGGCGCCGCCTCGTACGCCACGAACCCGGCGGCGTGCAGCCCGCCCGCGACGGCCTCTTCGACCGCGTGGAGGGCGGGGAGCACGTCGTCCACCGCGTCGGCGCGGATGACGGCGCGCGGGCCGGCGAAGCGGAAGGAGCGCGGACCCCGCTGCGGGTCGAGCGAATCGAAGCGGACCAGGGGCGCCGGCGCGGACGATGCCGAGGGGTTCCTCACGGCCGATAGCCGATTCCCCACAGACGGAGAAGCTGCCGGCAGCCGGCCTCGAATCCGGTCTGCAGGTCGACGATCTGGAGGCTGGAGAGCACCCACGACAACCGTTCCACGTCGCAGGGCTCGACGATGATCGGCACGATGTGGCTTGCGTACCGATTTTGTTGCAGCGCGTACATCAGCTCGCGCTTCACCCACATCGACTCCACCGACGCGCGGGTGAGCAGGACCGCGAACCAGTCGCACCGGCCCAGCGCGGCCCCGATTTCATCGTGCCACTGCTGCGCACCCACGATGTCGGTGGGACTGTACCAGACGGGGAGGTCGTGTCGCCGGAGCGTGTCGGCCAGACGATCGGCGACCTCACGATCGGGACTGGCATGGGAGAGGAATATCTCGGCCGGAGGCATGAAGGCCCGAGATCAGGCAGCCGTTGCGAGTGCCCGCGTGATCTCGCCTACGCTCTCCTCGTCCGGATCGGCGCCCGAAAACCTGAAAACCGGGAACCGGTTCAGGATCCAGGGGAGATCGGAGGTGGACCTGTGGACCCGGGCGTCGGCGATGACCGAGAACACCCGCCCCTTGAATGCCTTGTGACCCAACGCATATTCCAGATCATTGGACATGTTGCGCGAGGCCAGCCAATTCTGTGTAACGAGCATCACCATGGCATCCGCTTCCGCGAGAGCCTCCGAAACCCGCTCCTGCCAGTTCTCCCCCAGGTCGAAGCCGTAGTCCACGAACACTTCCAGGCCCGCTTCTTTCAAGGAGGCGGCCAGCTTCTGGGCGAGTGCCCCGTCGTTGGCGGCGTGGCTGATGAACACGTTCATGGCGTTTGATCCCTTCGCTGAGCGGCGACGATCCCCCGACTGCACGAATCTAAGGAATTTCGAAGAGCACCGGTAGAGATCTGAACGGAGCGGACGAAACGGGAGCCCGCGGCCGCCGATCGGCCGCGGGCTCCCGCGAATCTACCGCCCGCCCCGCCGTCAGCGCGACGGCGGCGTGCCGGTGAGGCCGCGCGCCTCCAGCAGCGGTTCCACCCGCGGGTCGCGGCCGCGGAAGGCCCGGAAGAGGGCGCCGGCCTCCTGCGTGCCGCCGCGCGAGAGCACCATCTCGCGGAAGCGCTGCCCGTTCTCGCGCGTCATCCCGCCGTGCTCCACGAACCAGGCGTACGCGTCGTCGTCGAGCACCTCGCTCCACAGGTAGGCGTAGTACCCCGCCGCGTAGCCGCCGCCCCAGATGTGCGCGAAGTAGTTGGTGCGGTAGCGCGGCGGCACCTCGGCCAGCGCCACCCCGAAGCGCTGCAGCGCCTGCGCCTCGAAGGCGTCTACGTCCTGCACCGGCGAGCCGGCGGGGAGGCTGTGCCACGCCATGTCGAGCAGCGCCGCCTGCACCAGCTCGCTGGTGGCGAAGCCCTGGTTGAAGGTGCGGGCCCGCTTGATCTTGTCCACCAGCGCGGCCGGCATGGGCGCGCCGGTCTGGTAGTGCCTGGCGTAGTTCGCGAACACGGTGGGCTCCAGCGCCCAGTGCTCGTTGAACTGCGACGGGAACTCCACGAAGTCGCGCGGCACGTTGGTCCCCGAGACCGACGGGTACCGCACCCGGCTGAACATGCCGTGCAGCGCGTGGCCGAACTCGTGGAACATGGTGGTCACGTCGTCGAAGCTCAGCAGCGCGGGCTGCCCCGGCGCCGGCTTGCTGAAGTTGGCCACGTTGTAGACCACCGGCCGGTTGCCCAGCAGCCCCGACTGGTCCACGAAGTTGTCCATCCACGCCCCGCCGCCCTTGTTGTCGCGCTTGAAGTAGTCGAAGTACATCAGCGCCAGCGGGGTGCCGTCGGCCTCGAAGACCTCGAACACGCGCACGTCGGGGTGGTAGACGGGGATGTCGGTGCGCTCGCGGAAGGTGAGGCCGTAGAGCCGGTTGGCGGCGAAGAACACCCCGTCGCGCAGCACCCGGTTCAGCTCGAAGTAGGGCTTCACCTGGCTCTCGTCCAGGTCGTACTCGGCCTTGCGCACCTGCTCGGCGTAGTACTGCCAGTCCCACGGCTCCAGCTTGAAGCCGCCGCCCTGCTGGTCGATGAGCTGCTGCATCCGCGCGGCCTCGGCGCGGGCGCGGGCGGTGGCGGGCGCCGCGAGCTGGGTGAGCAGCGCGGTGGCGGTCCGCGGGTCCTTCGCCGTCTGGTCGCCGAGCGCGAAGTCGGCGTAGGTGGGGAAGCCCAGCAGCCGGGCGCGCTCGGCGCGGAGCTGCGCCAGGCGCCGGATCACCTCGCGCGTGTCGGTGGAGTCGCCGTGGGCGGCGCGCTGCGTGGACGCCTCGAAGATGCGCCGGCGCAGCGCGCGGTTGCTGAGCGACGCCATCACCGGCTGCTGCGTGGTGTTCTGCAGCGGGAGCACCCAGCGCCCCTCCATCCCCCGCTGCTTCGCCGCCTCGGCCGCGCCGGCGATCTCGGCGTCGCTCAGCCCCGCGAGCTCGGCGCGGTCGGTGACCACCACGGCGCCGGCCTTGGTGGCGGCCAGCAGGCGGTTGGTGAACTGGGTGGTGAGGCGGCTCACCTCCTGGTTCAGCGCCCGCAGCCGCGTCTTGTCGGCCTCGGAGAGCTGCGCCCCCGCGCGCACGAAGTTGCGGTGGTAGCGCTCCACCAGCGCCGTCTGCTCGGGGTTCAGCCCGAGCGCGGCGCGGCGGTCGTACACGCTCTTCACCCGCTGGAAGAGCGCGTCGTTCAGGTAGATGGCGTCGCGGTGCGCGGCCAGCTTCGGCGCCTCTTCCGACTCCACCCGCTGCAGCGTGCTGTCGGTGTTCGCCCCCGTCACCGCGTTGAAGGCGGCGTTCACGCGGGTGAGCAGCGCCCCCGACCGCTCCATCGCCACGATGGTGTTCTCGAAGGTCGGCGTGGAGTGCTGGCCGGCGATCGCCTGGACCTCCGCCAGCTGCTGCCGCATCCCCTCTTCCAGCGCCGGCTGGTAGTCGGCGTCGGTGATCCGGTCGAACGGCGGCGCGTGGTACGGAAGTGCGCTCGCGGCGAAGAACGGGTTGGGCCGCGCCTGCGCCGCGGCCGGCGCGGGGGCGTACGCGAGGCCGGCGGCGGCCACGCCGGCGGCGAGGAGACGGGATCGGATCATACGCTGCTGTCCCTGCAAGGGGTGCGGCGCACCGGCGGCGCCGGCGCGTGTGGGCTACGGTCTCGGAGCATGCGCGATGCCGGGTGTACGCGGCCACGCTGGCGGAGTTCCCGGCGATCCACGCACGCTCCAGCTCAGCGCCCTCTCCGGCTCGCTGGGGCTCGCCACCTCTCCCGTCCCCGGCCCGTCCCGGGAGAGGTAGAATGCCCCGCGCCTGCGCCATTCCCAACCGGCAGCGATGCGTCCGCCTCGCACGACTCTGCGCAGGCCGTGCTTGATATCGCCGCCTCGGCCCCTCTCCCGGTACGGGCCCCGGTACGGGAGAGGGTTTGCGCTCTCAGGCGCAGGGAGAGGGTGCCGCGGCGGCGGACGCGCCCCTATGCCTCCACCGCGTGCGGCATGGGGCGGGGCCGCGTCATGGCCTCGGGGGTGAGGATCTCGGCGAGCCGCTCCTCGGTGAGCCACGCCTTCTCGCGCACCAGCTCGTACAC
>C688J35102_120989992_pt1 | contig 17930 bp, 18 predicted proteins | sample HopSoiMetagenom2_FD_35102 | JGI IMG/M metagenome (IMG submission 35102)
CGGCACCTACGGCCTCGACTCGGCGGGGGTGGCGGCGCCGCGCCCGTCGCGCGCCCCCGTGCTCTGGCTCCCGGCGCGCATGCTCGACGCGGTGCGCGCGCCCGGCCAGCGGCTGGTGGCCCGCATCTCCAGCGAGAGCTTCATCTACCCCAGCGTGAACGTGGTGGCGGTGGTGCCGGGGACCGGGGCGGCGCTCAAGCGCGAGTACGTGCTCTTCTCCGGCCACCATGACCACGACGGCGTGCGCGTGGCGGTGGACGGCGACTCCATCTGGAACGGCGCCGACGACAACGCCAGCGTGAGCGTGGCCCTGCTCGCCATCGGCCGCGCCTTCGCGCGCCAGCCGGGGCGGCGGAGCGCGCTCTTCGTCTGGCACGGCGCGGAGGAGCGGGGGCTGATCGGCTCGCGCTGGTTCGCGCAGCACCCCACGGTGCCCAGGTCGTCGATCGTGGCGGTGCTGAACGGCGACATGATCGGCCGCAACGCGCCGGGGAGCGCGGCGCTGCTCGGGGTGGTGCCGCCGCACCGCAACAGCACGGCGCTGGTGGAGATGGCGCTGCGGGCGAACCGCCGCGTCGCCGGCTTCGCGCTGGACAGCGCCTGGGACAGCCCCGCGCACCCGGAGGGATGGTACTTCCGCAGCGACCATCTTCCGTACGCGCGCGCCGGCATCCCCGCGATCTTCTTCACCACGCTGCTGCACCCCGACTACCACACCCCGCGCGACGAGGCGGGCCGCATCGACTACGCCAAGCTCACCCGCATGACGCGCTGGATGTACGCCACCGGCTGGGCCGTGGCGACGACCCCCGCGCGGCCGGGGGTGGATCCGGGGTTCAGGTTGGAGCGATAAGGGTGGGGAAGTGCGAGAGTGCGAAGGTGCGAAGGTGCGAAGGTGCGGAAGTGCGGAAGTGCGGAAGTGCGGAAGTGCGGAAGTGCGGAGGTGCGAAGGTGCGGAAGTGCGGAAGTGCGGAAGTGCGGAAGTGCGAAGGTGCGAAGGTGCGAAGGTGCGAAGGTGCGAAGGTGCGAAGGTGCGAAGGTGCTGGGCGTGTGCGCGGCCGCGGCGCCCTCTCCCCTGCGCCTTAGAGCGCAAACCCCTCTCCCGTACCGGGAGCGGAGCGGAGGCCGCGGTTTCGTTTGGGCCTGCACGGAGTCGTGCGGAGGCAGGCGTGTCGCTGCCGGTTCGGTCGGCGAAAGCGCCGGAGACGTTACCTCTCCCGGAACGGGAGAGGTGGCGAGCCTAAGCGAGCCGGAGAGGGCGCTGAGCCGGCGCACCGCGAGGCTGTCCGCCGCATCCCAAGGTCCCTCGTCATCCCATCACCCTGCCCAAGGCCACACCATGACCGACCATCACGACTCGATCGCGGGCGATGCGGCGGCACTGGCCGCGCGCCTCGAGAACGCGTGGAACACGGGCGACAGCACGGGGTTCAGCGCACCCTTCACTGACGACGCCGACTTCGTGAACGTGCTGGGGATGCACGCCCGCGGGCGCGAGGCCATCGCCGCCGGGCATGCCGAGATCTTCCGCACCATCTACGCGGGGAGCACGGTGCGGTACCGGGTGGAAACCGCACGGCTGCTGCGGCCCGACGTGGGGCTCGTCCACGTCCACGCGACGCTCACCGTCCCCGCCGGGCCCATGGCCGGCGCGCACGACGCGCTGTACAGCATGGTGCTCCTCCGCGACGGCGGCCAGTGGCGCATCGCCTCGTTCCACAACACCTTCGTGCGCGACCCGCGCCGCTGATCCACGCCGGGCCCCGGCCACCCAGCACTTAGCACTTTCGCACTTTCGCACCTTCGCACCTTCGCACTTTCGCACTTTCGCACCCAGCCTTCCCCCTCGAGGAGACCGACCCATGTCCAACCCAACGCCCGACGAGATGATCCTGAGCACCACCTTCACCCTCGAGGGCTACCGCATCCGCGAGTACCGCGGGCTGGTGCGGGGCGTGGTGGTGCGCGCGCCCACCATCGCGCAGGGGGTGATGGGCGGGCTGCGCAGCATCGTGGGCGGCCAGATCCAGGAGTACACCCAGATGTGCGAGCAGACGCGCCAGCAGGCCACCGCCGAGCTCGCCCGCCACGCGCGCGAGCTCGGCGCCAACGGCGTGGTCGGCGTGGGCTACGACGCGTCGGAGATCGGTCAGCACGCCACCGAGGTGCTGTGCTACGGCACCGCCGTGGTGCTGGAGCGTACCGGGGCCTGACCGTCCGCCCCGCCCACCTCTGCAACGCCAGGGGTGACAGCCGCCGCGGCAAGGTGTCCAGCGAAGTGGACACCGCCGCCGCGGCGGGGCGACCAACGGCGCGCAAAAGACGGGCTCCCTTGCGTCGCATCGTGTTGCGCCGCATACTCTTCGTCCCACGCCAGAATTTCCCCGCCGGATGCCAAACGGATGGCGTGGCGCTTGCTCCCACGGCCCCCAGCCGCCCCGCCCGCAGTCGAAACCCTCCCGATCCCCGCCGCCGCCATGCGCCTCCTCGCACTCGCCGCGCTGCTCCCGCTCGCGCTCCCGGCCGCCGCGCAGGCCCAGCGCGCGCCGGCTCGTGTGCCCGGCTCCGTGCTCCTCCTGCAGGTGCGCGACGAGCAGGGGCGGCCGCTTCCCGACGCCCAGGTGATCGTGGGTGGGCTGAACAAGCCCGGCCGCAGCGACGCCGGCGGCGAGGCGTTCATCAACCAGATCCCGGCGGGGAACCGGCTGGTGGACCTGACCCGCCCGGGCTACGCACAGCTGCGCCTGGCCGCCGACTTCTCGGGAGCCGACACGGTGCGGCGCGAGGTCCGGATGACGCCGCAGCCGGTGGAGCTCGAGGGGGTCACCGCCACCTCGTGGGGGCGGAGCATGCGGCTGCGCCGCAGCGGCTTCTACGACCGGCAGCGGACGGGATTCGGCTCGTACATGACCTCGGACCGCATCGAGCTCCTCCACCCGCTGCGCACCGTGGACCTCTTCCGCTACATGCGCGGCTTCCTGGTGCGCCAGACCTCTTCGGGGCCCGTCGTGGTCGGCACGCGCGGCGCGGGGCTCGGCACTTCGGACTGCATCCCCACCGTGTACATCGACGGGATGGCGATGGTCTCGCAGGGCAAGCAGAACCAGCACGACGCCATCGACATGATCCGCCCCGACGACCTGCTGGGGGTGGAGGCGTACGTCGGCCCGGCCACCATCCCCGCGGAGTACAACCCGCTCGGCTCGGCCTGCGGCGTGATCCTGTTCTGGACGCGCGCCGGCGGCTGAGGCCGCGCGCCGGGGCCGCATCGTCAGTTCCCGCATCTTCCCGCCTCACCGGAACCCCGGACCTCCCCATGCCACGCCTCTCCTCCATGGTCGCCGTACTCCTGCTCGCGCTCGCGGGAAGCGTGCTCCCCGCCGCGGCGCAGGGGGGCGGCGGCCGGGCAGTGCTGGTGGTGCGCGTGGTGGACGAGCAGCAGCGTCCGCTCGCCGGCGCGTTCGTCACCGTGGGGGGCGTGGAGCGCGGCGGGACCAGCGACGGCTCGGGCCAGGCGTGGGTCACCGGGATCGGGGCGGGGAACCGGCTGGTGGAGGTGCGGCGGACGGGGTACGGCTTCCAGCGGGTCGCGGCCGACTTCGCGGGTGCGGACACGGTGCGGCGGGAGGTGGCGATGGCCCCCGCGCCGGTGGAGCTGGAGGGGCTCACCGTGACCTCGTGGGGGCGGAGCATGCGGCTGCGGCGCAGCGGCTACTACGACCGGCAGCGGCGGGGGCTGGGCTCTTTCCTGGGCCGCGAGCAGCTGGACCGGATCCGGCCGGTCCACACCATCGAGGCCTTCCGCTACATGCACGGCTTCATCGTGCTCCCCAGCGGGCCGCACCAGATGGTCATGGGCACCCGGGGCGGCGGCTGCCTCCCCAACGTGTACATCGACGGGATGCAGATGTTCGTGCGCGACGTGCGCGACCAGGAGCAGGCGCTGGCGATGGTGTCGCCGGATGACATCGAGGGGATCGAGGCGTACCAGGGGCCGGCCAGCATCCCCGTGGAGTACAACCCGCTCGGCGCCGTGTGCGGCGTGATCCTGATCTGGACCCGCGCCGGCGGCTGATCGCCGGCGCGACTGCCTTCTCGACTCCTTCGCAGGGTTCCATGCGACGCGCAGTTCGACTTTTCGCCGTGCTCCTCCCGGCGCTGCTGGCCGCCGTGCCTTCCATCGCCGCCGCGCAGGCCGTTGCCGGCGCGACGCTGGTCGTCCGCGTGGTGGACGAGAAGGGCGCCTCCCTCGCCGGCGCGAGCGTGGCGGTGCGCGGGCTCAACCGCGCGGGGACCACCGACGCGGCGGGAGAGGCGAGGATCGCCCAGGTCCCGCAGGGGAACCGCGTGGTCGAGGTGCGGCGCCAGGGATACAGGTCCCGCCGCGTGCCCACCGCCTTCACCAGCGGCGAGACGGTGCTCCGCGTGGTGGACCTGGTTCCCACGGCCGTCGAGCTCGACACCGTGGCCGCCGTGGCCCGCCCCAGCGCGCGCAACGCCCCGCGGTCGCTGCTGCTGGTGAAGGTGCTCGACGAGAAGGGCGCCCCCATCCAGGGGGCCTACGTCACCGTGGGCGGCGTGGAGCACGGCGAGAGCACCGACCGCAACGGCGAGGCGAAGCTCGCCGCGATCCCGCAGGGGAACCGCCTGGTGGACGTGCGGCGCCAGGGGTACGCCTACCGCCGCATCGCCGCCGACTTCGTGGGCGGCGACACGGTGCGCAAGGAGGTGGCGATGACCCCGGCGCCGATCGAGCTGGAGGGGATCGTGGTGACCACCTGGGGCCGGAGCATGGCGCTGGTGAGGAACGGCTTCTACGACCGCCAGCGGCGGGGCTTCGGCGCGTTCATGACGCGCCAGCGGCTCGACGAGATCCGCCCCTACCACACCTCCGAGGCGTTCCGCTACATGCGCGGCTTCATGGTGGTGCCGATGGGGTCGGCGGACGTCGTGGTGGGCTCGCGCGGGGGAGGGCTGCGCGGCGGGTGCCTCCCCTCGGTCTACATCGACGGGATGATGATGTTCGTGATGAACGCGCGCGACGAGGCCGACGCCATCAACATGGTGTCGCCGGACGACATCGAGGCGATCGAGGCGTTCCAGGGCGCGGCGAGCATCCCGGCGCAGTACAACCCCACCGGGAGCGCCTGCGGCGTGATCCTTATCTGGACGCGCAGGTGAGGGCCGGCGGCGTTGCACGGCGGGCGGCGGCGTGGTAGCTTGGCGGCGCAACCGGACGCACACGAACCGCGCTCGCGGAGGAGCTGGAGATGTCGCACGTGGAGTACACGCGGGAAGACTCCCGCAAGGACCTGAGCGCGAGCCTGACCGGCCTGGTGGTGGGCGTCGTCTGGATCCTGATCGTGGCCACCATCGCCTACAACCTCGCCGTCAGCGGCAGGGGCCACTGAGCCCGGCCGAATCCGAATCACCCGGCGGCAGACACGAACAGAAATCAGGTAGTTCGACGATGCACGGATGGTGATTGCCAGTCACGACGAGCGGGGTGCCCGGCCGAATGGCCTGGCACCCCGCTTCCGTTCGAGTGCACCGGGAAGGAATCGAACCTTCAACCTTGGGATTAAGAGTCCCCTGCTCTGCCAATTGAGCTACCGGTGCGCGGCCGCCGAATATAGGCCCCGGTGCCGGAAAGCTCAACCATCGGCGGCGATGGGCCGCGCAAACGGTCCCCGCCTTGCACTGGGCGGCCGGAACGACGCACCGTCCCATCCCCAGCCCGCCCCCGCATGAGCGAGAACGAGAACGCGCCCGCAGTCGTGGTGCCCGAGCCTCCGCGCCGCGGCGAGGGCGTGCGCACGGTGGCGCTGGTGCTGCTGGCGGCGGCCGCCGTCACCGCGGGGCTGTACTACGGGCGCGACGTGTTCGTCCCCATCTCCCTTTCCGCGGTCTTCACGGCGCTGCTGCGGCCGCCGGTGCGCTGGCTGGAGCGGGTGAAGGTGCCGACGCCGCTCGGGGCCACGCTGGTGGTGCTCGTGTCGCTCCTGGTGCTCGCCGGCGCCGTGTACGCCTTCACCGCGCCGGTGCAGACCTTCGTGAACGACGCGCCCCGCACCCTCGCCTCCGCCCGCGCGAAGCTGGGCGCCATCGGGGGGAAGAACGGCCCGCTCGCCGGCGTGCTCGCCCCGGCGCCCGCGGACTCCGCCCCCAACAGCGGCGCGCGCGGCGGCGAGAAGAAGGGAGAGAGCGGGCCTCCGTCGGGGATCGCGGGGAAGGTCTTCGGCGCCACCACCGGCGTGGTGAGCACCTTCGTGGAGGTGCTCCTGCTGGTCTGGTTCCTCCTCGCCTCGGGAACGCTCTTCCAGCGCAAGCTGCTCAAGGTGCTCCCGCTGCCGTGGGAGAAGCGCGCCGCGCTCGACGTGCTCGACCAGACGGAGTCGGTGGTGTCGGGGTACCTGTTCGTCACCCTGCTGATCAACCTGGGGCAGGGCGCCGCGGTGGGGCTGGCGATGTGGCTGCTGGGGATGCCCACGCCGCTGCTCTGGGCGATGATGACGGTGATCGCCGAGTTCGTCCCCTTCCTGGGCGGCGCGTTCATGGTGCTGCTGCTCGCGACCGTGGGGCTGGCCACGAAGGACTCCGTGGGGCAGGCGCTGCTCGCGCCGGGGGCGTACCTGCTGATCAGCACCCTGCAGAACAACCTGGTGAGCCCGCTGGCGTACGGCCGCCGGCTGCGGCTGAACCCCGTGGCCGTGCTGATCGGGGTGATGATCTTCTGGACCCTCTGGGGCGTGCCTGGCGCGTTCCTGTCCGTCCCCATCGTCGCCACCGCCAAGGTGCTCGGCGACCGCCTGGACGGCCTCTCCGCACTCGGCGAGTTCCTCGGGGAGTGAAAGGATCGGACGCGCGCCGCTGCCGCGAGCATTGGAAGGCGGTTGAAAAAGCCCTGACACACACAGGTGTCATCCCGAGGCCCGGCCCCTGAGAGCCTGCCGTCGCGTGGACGTGGGCAGGGCCGAGGGATCTTGCCCGGGAAGCCGCGAGGCACGGGCGCGGCAGCGTCATGAATGCCGGCTCTTCACGGACGCACCCGTGACGCAGCCGCCGCTGCCGTGCGGCTTCCGCAGCGGGCCACGCGCGTCCGCGGTCAGATCCTTCGGCCCTGCGGAGCCCGGCGCGGCCTCATGGAACCGTGGGATCGGGCCTCAGGATGACATCCTTCGGGGGCGGACGTTCTTCAACGGACTATAGAGAAGGCGCGGGTCCTTGGCCCGCCCAACGACGTGCGCTACTCTTCCTCCTCTCCCCCGCAGGTGAATCCATCCTCACCCCGTTCCATCCTCCCCATGGACTCAGCCGAGGTCGTGGTCGTCGGCGGCGGCGTGATCGGCGCGAGCATCGCGTACCACCTGGCGGCGCGGGGGTGCACCGACGTGCGCGTGCTGGAGCGCGGCACCGCGGCGGGGGAGGGGAGCACGGGGAAGGCGACCGGCGGCTTCCGCGCGCAGTTCGGCTCGGAGGTGAACGTGCGCCTCTCGCTGCTCTCGCTGGAGAAGCTGCGCCGCTTCCCCGACGAGCTCGGGGTCGACTCCGGCTACCGGCCCTGCGGGTACCTCTTCCTGGCCGACTCCCGCGCGAGCCTCGACGCCCTGCTGGCAGCGCAGGCGGTGCAGCACGCCGCCGGCGTCGCCGGGGCCCGCGCCGTCGATCCCCGCGAGGCGCTGGCGATCAACCCCGCCATCTGCATCGACGGCGTGGTGGGCGGCACCTGGTGCCCCACGGACGGCTTCATCCGCCCGCTGGAGATCCTGCGCGGCTACACCGAGGGGGCGCGGCGGCTCGGCGCGCGCTTCGACTACGGCGCGCCGGTCGAGGCGGTCGAGCGGTCGGGGGATAGGGTCGCCGCCGTGCGGACGCGGACGGGGCGCATCGCCGCGGGGGCGGTGGTGAACGCGGCGGGGGCGTGGGCGGGGGTGGTGGGGAAGATGGCGGGGGTGGAGGTGCCGGTGACCCCGAGGCGGCGGCAGATCGCGCCCACCGTGCCCACGGACGCGCTCCCGGAGTGCATGCCGCTCACCGTCTTCGTGGACGACGGCTTCTACGCGCGCGTCCGCGACGGCCGCGCGCTCCTGCTCTGCCACAACGAGTCCACGCCGGCCGATCCCTTCGACCTGGCGTTCGACGCGGCCTGGCTCCCCGGGGTGACCGCGCGCGCCCACCGCCGCATCCCCTGCCTGCGCTCCGTGCCGGTGGACCGCGCCGCCTGCTGGAACGGGCTGTACGAGATCAGCCCCGATCGGCACGTGCTCCTCGGGGCCGCGCCGGGAACCCGCAACTTCTTCCTCTCCAACGGCTCGTCGGGGCACGGGGTGATGCACTCCCCCGCGATCGGCCAGCTCCTCGCCGAAATCATCCTGGACGGCGCCGCCTCGTCGCTCGACGTGCACGCGCTGCGCGCCTCCCGCTTCGCCGAGGGCGCGCCGATCGAATCCCCCGAGTTCCTGTAGAAACGGAGACCTTCCGTGGCGGATCCTACGGCGCGACGCGGACGGCGCAGAAGTACCCGCCCGACCGCCGCTCCGCCGTCCCGCTGTCCCACCGCCCGGCGAAGCGGTCGGCCGAGAGGGCGGCGGGGAAGAGCGCCAGGTGCGACCCGTCGAAGCGCGGCGGGCCGCTCCCGTTGGCGTCCGCGCCGAAGCGGAGGGTGAGGGTGCCGCGCTGCTCGATCGCCAGCACCCCGGGGCGCGCGGCCTCCATCGACCCCACGTTGCCGGGGGCGACGGCGCCCACGCTGTCGAGCGCGAGCTGGGCGGCGCCGTAGAGGGGGTAGCGCACCCCCTCCGTCGGAGCTCCCGCGCCGCCGTCGTTGCGGCGCAGCCGGAGCGTGCCCGTGGCGGAGCTCCCCGAGCGCGGGCCGCGGGTGGCCACCAGCGTGAGCCGGTACTCCCCCGCCAACTCGTCGAACCGCGCGCCGGCCGGGAGCGAGCCCTCCACCGCCGCGCAGGGCGCGTCGGCGGCGGCGGGGGCCGGGGCGCGCCCGGGGCACCCTGCCGGGCCCCAGGCGGCCAGCGCCAGGACGAGCGGCACCCCCGGCAGGCGCCTCACCCGCGCCTCACTGGCGCAGGCGGGTGCGGCGGCCCTGCCGGTCGATGGTGTAGCGCGGCCCCGTCCACTGGTCGTTCTCCAGGTGCACGCCCACCGGCTCGGTGCTCCCCGGCGCCCGCAGCGAGAGGGTGAGGAAGAAGGGGTCGGCGCCGGCGGCGTTCACGGTGTAGCCGATGTCGGCCAGCGACTTCACCGTCACCACGCTCAGCGGGTTGCTCCCGGCGTTCAGGAAGCCGGTCATCAGCTCGTTCTTCAGCACCGACTCGCGCCAGTGCGAGTTGAACGTGCCCTGCCCGCCGGTGTTCTCGACCGGCACCTTCTGCCCGCCGGTGTAGGTGGTGCCGCCGATCGCGTCGAACCCCGCGATGGCGTTGGTCCCCGAGAAGTAGGTGTCGAGCACAGGCCCCCCGGTGGTCACCGCGTTCTGCAGCAGGTTCAGGTTCGTCCACATCGACCCGATCCCGAGCACGTGCCCCATCTCGTGCAGGAACACCAGGTTGAGCTGCCCGCTCGTCTCCAGGGCGGCCACGTCGGCCGCGTCGAAGCGCATCAGCCCGATCACCGGCAGCGAGCCCACGCGGCGGTAGCACCACCCCGCCTGCCCCAGGATCCCGTTCGCCCCGTCGATGTCCTCGATGCTGGCGAAGATCAGCAGGTCGTCGTAGTTCATGTCCATCGAAGGCGAGGCGTCGCCGCAGGTGCCGGCGTCGATCGCCCCGGCGATGTCGGCCACGTCGCCCGTGATCAGCCCCGACCAGCGGCTCGCGGCGTTCTCGAACACCGCGCGCTGCGCCGGCGTCATGGGGGTGATGAAGCAGAGGGTGATCTGGTAGCCGGCCCCGCCCCCGCCCTCGCACCCCACCGCGCCGAAGGTCACCGGGTTGTCCGCGACCCCGCCGCCGGCCACCGTGGCGGTAAGCTGGTTGGGTCCCGCGGAGGGCCCCAGCACCCAGCTCCCCACCCGGGCGATCCCGCTCGCGTCGGTGACGGCGGTCGCGCCGGTCACGTTTCCGCCGCCGCCGGTCACCGCGAAGGTGACGCTCCGCCCCGCCAGCGGCACGCCGCCGGCGTCCTTGACGACCACCGACGGGGCCACGGGGAGCGCCGTTCCCGCCATCGCCCCCTGGTTGTTCCCGTCGTTCGGGGCCACCGAGGCCGCCGGCCCGGCCACCGCCGTGGCGGAGAAGGTCACCGCCGCGGGGGTGGTGCCCGCCGCCGTGGCGGAGAGCGCCTGCGCGCCCGTGCCCGCGCCCAGCGTCCAGGTGGTCGAGGCCGCGCCGTCGGTGCCCGTGGCCACGCTGGTGGCGGAGAGCGAGCCGCCCCCCTGCGTGACCGCGAAGGTCACCGTCTGCCCCGCCACGGGGGCGCCGAGCCGGTCGAGCAGGCGCACCCGCACCTGCACCGGGAGCGCCGCGCCGCCGGGGCCCGACTGCAGGTCGCCCGCCGTCTTCTCCAGCGTGGTCGCCACCTGCGTCACCTGCACCGACGCCGCGCCCGACGCCGTGCCCGCCGTCGCCGTGATCGACGCCGTTCCGTTCGCGGCCGAGGTGACGGTCGCGCTGTCGCCGCCGGCCCCCGCCACCGTGGCCGCGGCCGAGCTCGTCGACCAGGCCAGCGGCACGCCGTTCATGGCGGCGCCGTTCTGGTCCTTCACCGACGCGTGCACCACCCGCGTGGCGCCGACGGCGTCGAAGGTGACCGAGTTGGGCGTGACCGCCACCGTGGTGGCGACCTTGGTCTGGGTGCCGCCGCCATCCGAGCCGCCGCCGCAGCCCCAGAGCACCAGCACCATGACGGTGCAGGAAAGCGCGTTTCTCATCGGACCGAAAACTCCTGGGGGGCCGTGATGCCCGGGAAGGTAGGGACTCGGCAGCCGTGAAAGGCTGCGGACGGAAAAGGGACCTGCGGACGCCGCGGCGATGGCCGGGGGGCGGTGTGTTTGGCCGAAGTGTGTCGGGAAAGCGTTACGATGCCGGGAAGCAGCGCACAACTTTAACCACGGCGGCCGGTCGCGCGCAAGTGGCCGCGGCCGGCGTCATGGACACGCAACTCATGGTTCTGGAATGGGTTGCGGGAAGTGGCGGCCCCGGCGGGCAACGCCGCCGGGACCAGGGGCTCCGCCGGCGCCGGCTACAGCGACGCGGCCTGGAAGGTGTCGCACTGCCGCAGGTCGCCGCTCTGCAGGCCGCGCGTGAACCAGCGCACGCGCTGCTCCGAGGTGCCGTGCGTGAACGAGTCGGGGACCACGTACCCCTGCGCCTGCTTCTGCAGCCGGTCGTCGCCGATGGCGGTGGCGGCCGCGATGGCGCCCTCCACGTCGCCGGGCTCGATGGTGATGAAGCCCTGCTCCCTGGCGTGCTGGGCCCACACCCCGGCCAGGCAGTCGGCCTGCAGCTCCAGGCGCACGGAGTACCCGTTCGCCTCGGCGCGGCTCCCAGCGCTGTGCTCGGCCTCTTCCACCTGCTGCGAGATCCCCAGCTCGTTCTGCACGTGGTGGCCGACCTCGTGGGCGACCACGTACGCCTCGGCGAACTGCCCCGGCGCGCCGAAGCGCTCGTGCAGCTCGTGGTAGAAGTTCAGGTCGATGTACACCTTCTGGTCGCGCGGGCAGTAGAAGGGGCCCATCGCCGACTGCGCGAAGCCGCACGCCGACTGCGAGCCGCCGGAGAAGAGCACCAGGTGCGGATCGGTGTACTGGCGCCCCATCCCCTGGAACACCTGCTCCCAGGTGAGCTCGGTGCTGCGCAGCACGCGCGAGATGGTGTCGGCCGCGGGGTCGTTCTCGGGGGGCGCGCCCGCCGGGGCCTGCTGGTCGGCCGAGGCGCCGCCGCCCACGCCCACGTCGGACGGGTTCACCCCCAGGAATAGGGCGACCAGCGCCAGCACCACCGCGCCGATCCCGCCGCCCATCGCCATGCCGCCCATCCCGCGGCGGTCTTCGACGTTGCTGCTCCGGCCGGTGTTCAGGCGCATGGGAGTCCCTCTCGCGCAGGTGCCGTCTCCAGGAGGCGCTAGCCCGCCGCCGCGCCCTCTCCTCTCGCAAGCCCTTTGCCACCGAACGGGTCGCGGCGCCCTTGCCGCCGCGCGCCCGCGGCGGTACCTGCGGGGCGTCGCCGCGGCCGCGGCGGCGGGGCGGTCTCTCTCCGGCGGGGGGGTGATGGACGGGCAGGCGTGGCTGGAGCTGCTGGGGTACGCGGCGTCGGTGCTGGTGGCGGTGAGCCTGATGATGAGCCGCATCGTGCGGCTGCGGGTGATCAACCTGGTGGGGTCGCTCGCCTTCACCGTCTACGGGGTGCTGATCGGCGCGTACCCGGTGGCGGCGGTGAACGGCTTCATCGTGGTGATCAACCTCTGGTTCCTGGCGCGGATGCTGAGGGCGCGGGAGTACTTCCGCATCCTGGAGATCGAGCCGGACTCGGAGTACCTGCGCTACTTCCTCTCGGTGCACGCGGCCGACGTGCGCCGCTTCCTCCCCGGCTTCGCGCACGCGCCGGAGCGGGGGGAGCTCACCTTCTTCGTGCTGCGCGACCTGGTGCCCGCGGGGCTGTTCATCGGCGAGGTGCGCGACGACGGCTGCCTGTGGGTGCGGCTGGACTACGTGATCCCCGCCTACCGCGACTTCAAGATCGGCCGCTACGTCTACGGCGAGAGCGCCGGCTTCTTCCGCGCGCGGGGCATCCGCGAGATCGTGAGCCCCTCCGGCACCCCGGCCCACGCGCGCTACCTGCGCAAGATGGGCTTCACCCCGGTCGACCCCGCCGACCGCGAGGGCAAGTACCGCCTGGAGATCGGGTGAGGGATCGCTACGCCGGATCGGTCGAGGTCCGGGCCGCGGCGTCGAGGAATCCGGCGGATCGTAGCAGCTCCGCGATGCGCGGCAGCTTGGCGTGGGAGTGCAGGGAGCCCAGGTAGGACAGCGGCTCCAGCGGGTGGGCTCGCAGCGAGCAGCGGTGCGACTCGGCCGCGCGCATCACTGCCCCGGGGTCGATGAGGAACAGGATCTCCACGAAGGCGTCGGGGTCGATCGCCTCGACGTCGCGCGGATGCAGGGCCCCGGCCGGGAAGTGCCGCAGGTTGCGGGTGACGATGAAGTCGGCCTCGTGGTGGAGCGCCAGCGCGACCACGTGCCGGTCGCCTTCGTCGGGAAGAGGGAGCCCGTCCGCGACCCCGGCGTAGCCGCCGCCCCACGCGTCAGGGAAGTAGGCGCGCATCTGTTCGACCAGGTGATCGCACTGCGGCTGGCTCAGACCCGCGTCGCGGACCAGCGCCCGTACGAACTCGGCCACGATGTCGTCGGACCAGAGAGGCTCGAACCTCTCTTCCACGGCGAGATGAAGGAGCAGGTTCCGGAGCTGGAACGGGAAGAGAACGTTCGCATCGAGTACCGCGACCGGGCCGCGCGGCATCAGTAGCCCAGGCCCAGCGCCTCGGTCGTTGCCGCCATCTGTTGCAGGCCGTGCAGGCGCTCCCCGCGCGACGGGACCGACGCAGCGGCGCGTTCGGTCCGCCGGCGGTATGCCAGCACTTCGCTCGCGGGGAGGCGCCGGTGCGAGCCCACCATGCGGTACGGCAGCTCCCCCCGGTCGAGCAGCGCAATGAGCGTTGGCCGCGACATTCCCAGCAGGCGCGCGGCCTGGCTGGTGGTGAGCTCCTGTTCGTCCGCCGCGATGGTGTGCAAGGCGACGGGATGCCCGGCCGCGAGCTCCTCGATGATGCGTGCCACGACGCGGAGCACGGGGACGGGGAGCTCGAGGTAGTCCAGCCGCACCGTCCCCGACTGCCGCGCCGTCAGCCGACCGGCCGCCTCGACGATCGCGTCACGGCTCTGCCTTGCCGCCTGCACGACCGAGCTCGTTGCCTCCACGAGCTCCAGAGGTTCTGACGAATGCATCTCTTCATCCCCGTTCACGTTTCGCTCACCACAGCAAGATAGCATCCAAGTGCAGCAAACGCAAAATCTGCAGTGCGAGAAACGTCAGGATCACGCAGGGCAGAGGTGCAGAGAGGCTTTATGAGCCCCGTTCGACGCGGGCGACGTAGCAGCCGGCCTCGGCGTTGCGGACGTGCACGTAGTCCACGGCGGCGTGCGCGAAGAGGCGTTCGGCCGCCTCCTCCAGGCGCCCGTCGCGGACGGGCTCGCGGGCGACCGGCAGGCGGCCGGCGCCGTACCCCTCGAGCATCAGCGAGAGCGGGCGCAGCTCGGGGGGAAAGCCCTCGCCGGCCCACGCCTCGCAGGCGTCGTGGTGGATGAACACCGGGCCGGGGGAGGGATAGCCGTCCGTCCCCGCGAAGGCGTTCCAGGTGAAGAGCACGCGCTCCTCAACGCCCTCGCGGAAGGTGCGCAGGCAGGAGCGGCAGGGACCGAAGCCCGCCGCCACCTCCACGTGCGCGGGGTGGCCGTACCCCGGGGCCTTCAGGGTGCGGCGCACCTCGGCGGCCGCGTGGTCGGGGATGGGGATCACGCGATAGCGCGGCATCGCTCTCTCTCGGGTCGGGGGATGATGATCGACGACCACGACTGCGTCGCCTTCCCGAGAAAGATGCGCTCCGGCGGGGGTGGATTCGACCCGGTTGTTGCGGACTTCAGGGGAACCGATCGCGTCACGCAGAGGCGCAGAGGGAAGCCGCGGCTTTTCCTCTGCGCCTCTGCGGCTCTGCGTGAGACGCCGTTGCCGTTGCCGGGGTCAGCGCGTCGCGGGAGCCGCGGCGTCGACCTTCACCAGGCCGCTGTAGTTCACGAACTGCAGCTGGCCGCTCACGGGGCGGATCAGCACCTGGCGCGGCGGGCGGCCGGCGAAGGTCATCCCCGCGGGGAGCCGCACCGTGCCGCCGGGGACGTGGACGTCCTGGTAGACGATGGTGGCCTGCAGGAAGGGGGTGCTCCCCTCCATGTACTCCAGGTCCACCTCCCGCACCTGCAGCGTGCGGCGGTCGATCCGCATCACCCCGCGGATGTCGATCCGCCCGCCGCGCGGCCGCAGCGGGTGGAAGCCGAGCTCGAAGCTCTCGTCGGTCTGCGCCGCGTCGCCCTCCAGGCAGTGGGTGGTGAGGAAGGCCGGGTCCAGGATCTCGCGCCCGTCGGGCACCTCCAGGCGGAGCTGGAACCGGCTGGCCCGTCCCCAGCCGCCGCGGTCGCGGTTCCGCCACGGCACCCGCGGGTCGTTCATCACCACCGACACCGCCGAGTCCAGCGGCGCGTCGGGGGCGTCGGTGGCCGTGTACTGCCGCTGCTCGTACGAGTAGGCGTACCCGTCTTCGAAGGCGCGGGTGGTCTCGATCCCCTTCCGCGCCTCGGCCCAGAGCGCCGCGAGCTGCGGGTTCTGGTCCAGGTCGGCGGCGGTGCGGCACTCCGGCGTGGCCACGATCGGTTGCAGGGCGATGGCGTTCGGGCGGCTCGCCAGGTTCCGCTCCACCACCTGGCCCGCGGCCACGGCGAACGGCTCCGACGTCTCCGACGAGTACCCGATGCGCTCCAGCGTCAGCCGGTACGTCCCCGGCGCCACCGCCGCGAAGGCGAAGCCGCCCTCGGCGTCGCTGATGGCCGTCCGTCCGTGCCCGCCGTCGGTGGGGGCGAGCCGGATGAGCGCGTACGAGATGGGCGTACGCTCCGCGGCGGTGTACGCGCGCCCGCGCACGTCGCCCGTCCCCAGTGCCTGCGCGGCCGCGCCGCGGGCGGCGGCGAGGAGGGCGACGGCCGAGAGCGTCGCTGCGATGCGGGCGAGGCGTGGAGTCGGCGGCATGGGATGCCTGGGGGTGCGCGCGGAGGGGAACGGAGGGCAGACCCAATCTACGTCCGTCCCCCCGTGGTGTTCCACCCCTGTGCTTGCCACCTCCCCCGCGCCCGCCGAAGTTCAGCGCCGCGCACGGATGGCGAACGGGAACCGGGTGGATGGGGACGATGCCGGAATTCGAGGTGACGCGCGTGACCGCGCTGTCGGAGAGCGAGGCCCGCGGGTTCGTGGTGGCCCGCGAGGAGATCGTGCTCTGCAAGGTGGACGGCGAGGTCTATGCCTTCCAGGGGCTCTGCTCGCACGAGGCGCTGCCGCTGGACGGTGGCGAGGTGGAAGACGGCATCCTCACCTGCGAGTGGCACGGCGCGCAGTTCGACGCCCGCACCGGCGCCGTCTGCTCGCCCCCCGCCAGCGTCCCGCTCCGCGGCTACGCCACGCGCGTGGACGGCGAGGGGCGCGTCTTCGTGACCATCGGCTGACCGGTGCCCCAGACCGACCTGGACGGCGCCCGCGTGGCCATCGTGATGATGAGCGCCATCGGCGATGCCGTCCACACCCTCCCCGTGGTCAACTCGCTGAAGGCCGCGGTGCCCGGCATCCACCTCACCTGGGTGATCCAGCCCGGGCCGCACGCGCTGGTGGCCGGCCACCCCGCGGTGGACGAGTTCGTGGTCTTCGACCGCAGGCGCGGCTGGCGCGCCTTCGCGGACGTGCGGCGGGCGCTCGCCGGGCGGCGCTTCGACCTGGTGCTGGCGCTGCAGGTGTACCTCAAGGCGGGGCTGGTGACGGCGCTGATCGACTCGCCGCGCAAGCTGGGGTTCGACCGGGCGCGGGCGCGCGACTTCAACTGGCTGTTCACCACCGAGCGCATCGCCGCGCGCGGCCAGCGCCACGTGCAGGACCAGTACTTCGAGTTCCTGGAGCACCTGGGCGTGCCGCCGCTGCTGGAGTGGCGCCTGGGGCCCACCGCCGACGAGGTGGCGCGCTACGCTCCGCTCCTCGCCGGCGTTGACCGCCCCCTGGTGGCGCTGGTGGTCGGCACCAGCAAGCCTGGGAAGGAGTGGCCCGCCGAGCGCTACGCCGCGCTGGTCGACCTGCTCGAAGGCGATCTGGGCGTGCGGACGATGCTGGTCGGCGGCCGCTCCCCGCGCGAGCTCGATGCCTCCGCGACCATCCGGCGCCTCGCCCGCCACGCGCCGCTCGACCTGCTGGAATGGGACCTCCGCCGCCTGGTGTACCTGCTGGACCGCGCGGACGTGCTGGTGAGCCCGGACACGGGCCCGCTGCATGCCGGCGTCGCCCTCGGCACCCCCACGGTGGCGCTGATGGGCTACACGAACCCCAAGCGCGTCGGCCCCTACCGCCGCTTCCCGGAACTGCTGGTCGACGCCTACGGCGACCCGGGCGAAGACTACCCCGTCAGCGCCGAGTACCGCCCCGGCCGCATGGAGCGCATCACCCCCGGGCAGGTGGCGGAGAAGGTGGAGCTCGCGCTGAAGACGTACCCGCGCGCAGGCCATCGGTAGGCCGGGTGAATCCGCGCTTTTCCCAAATTATTGTGCCTTCTTCGGTTGCAGAAACTGAATGGCTCTCACAGAGGTCACAGGGGACACGGAGGAAAACTCCTCTGCGTCCCCTGTGCCCTCTGTGAGAGATTCTGTTTGCCCTGCTCGTCCAATGCGCTGCAATCAGTCCAAGCGGGGCCGAACCACGCCGGTTCGCCCCCGCAGCCCATCCTCCGTCTACCGGTCTTTCTCCCGCTCCTCCTTAGGCACCTTCGCCAGGTCCACGCCCGGGGGCCAGTCGTCGCCGTAGCCCTCGCGGAAGACGGCCCAGTGCGCCGGGCCCAGCCCCGCCTCGAGCTTGCGCGCGGAGCGGGCCAGGCGCCGCAGGTCGCGCTCGCGGCGCGCGGGCGACACCGGGGTGGCGCTCACCGTCGCCTTGTCGAAGTCCAGCAGGTACACCTCGTCGCCGGCGTCGGCGGGGATCACCAGCAGGTTGCGCAGGTTCAGGTCCGCGTGGGCCACGCCGGCCGCGTGCATCAGCGCCGTCTGCCGGCCGGCCTCGCGCAGCACGGCGAGCCGCCGCTCCTCGCCGGGTTCCACGGCGAGCCAGGCGGCCAGGTTCAGTCCCCCC